>ERZ1036446.182-NODE-182-length-38223-cov-6.319928_pt1 | contig 38223 bp, 35 predicted proteins | sample MGYA00514226_ERZ1036446 | MGnify/ENA primary metagenome ERZ1036446 (study PRJEB33795, sample SAMN09464922) | human gut metagenome | host: Homo sapiens | place: USA: Stanford, California | collected 2016-07 | study: EMG produced TPA metagenomics assembly of the...
GCTGCATCTGAGAGCCCACGCCGAAATTAACGGCGGCTTGATGCAGCCCGCACAGAGTGCCGCGACTTCTCAGGGCGCATCCATTGCGGCGGGCAATATTTCGCAGGGAAATGTGAGCGTTTCGAACGTTTCCGCCAACAATGTGTCGTCAAACAAGTCGGATGCTTCGGTTCGAAGCACGGATCCCGGCATGGTGGTGACGCAGTCCGGTTACGGGACGGTGACGCGTGCTGCTGCCGGTGAAGTGACGGGTCTGCAGCGCACCGCCGTTAATTTCGGCGTGGGCTCTCAGATGCAGCAAAGCTACGTGCGAGGTCATTTGGCATCCAACGTCGGACAGACCTCGACTGTCACTACCGATGCGGCGCGCTTTAGTTTTTCTCAGTCGGCTTCGAGCAGTGATACGACGCAGCAGAACTTTGCGCACGCCTTGAAAGATGCGTTGAGTGAACAGAGAGCGCTCACGACGAATTATTCGGATTCGAGCGGATGGGGGAATAGTGTGACGCTGACGAGGGCGACGGAGATGGATCGGACGAGTTCGGTGAGTGAGGGGACAACCTACAAGAGTGAGGGATTGGCTCATGTATCAGCAAACTTCGGTGACGAGATGCCAAAAATTGGGAATGGTCCTCAGTTGATCAGAAGTCCGCAACCCTCCGTTGTAATGCCCGTGTTCGATATGGCAAAGGGGCAGTCAGTAGTCTTGCCACCGAACCTCAACACAGATGGTCGCGATCCTTATAAAATGATTGGCGGAAGATTGACTGGGTCGCTGACATTTAAAGACGCACAGGATCTTGTTGATCGGGCTACGGGGAAAATCGGAACACAAAGTGGTGAAACTATCACTACGGATTATCAGACAGTTCGATTAGCAGCAGAAAACGTAGCAAATAATCATGCAGATGAACGGGTTCGCAGCTACGCCAGAGGGTTTGTCCAATCTCTGGCCACCAATCATTCGGCCAGTCGGGATCAAACTCAGTCAAATATTGAGTCTATGTCAGCAGTATCGACGATGAATGAATCGGATACTGGTTCGGTGACAACATCGGCGGATACCTCGGTGCCGTTGATGAACTATGCCGTTGAAAGGTATGGAAGCGGTGAAGCAGCCTTACGCGCCATGTACCAACCCGCAGAACTTGCGAGTTTTGCCGGAGAGCATCACGTGCGAGCAGGGGGAAAAATTTCGCCAGCGGATCGATTTGGTCCAGGAACGGTTGTTTCAGCTGTGGAAAGAAATGCCGATGTATTTGAGGCGGCGCCTGCAAATGTGGCGCGTGCTGCAGAAAACAATGCCGCCAAGATCGAAAAAATCTCCGGGGTAACGCTCAATGCTTCAGTCGTTGGGGATGTAATGACTTCTGCACCGTCTGAGACCGTGCAACAGTTTGACGCGAGTCATGGGCAATTCGTAGCTCAGCGTCAAAATAGCACACAAGCTCGGATCAGTCGGATGAATTTTGATCGGGGTGTGGTGTTGGTTGCTCGGGAAGCCTACAACAAGGAAAACCAAGACAAGAATTTTGCCTTGCGCAATGCCTTCTTGGCTGGGTGGGGTTATCGCAACGGCGACGAGATTCAAGAGGATCTGAGGGCTTGGGCGGCAAGTAGCCCGGCCTTGCAGGACAGACTTGAGAAGATCGGAGCAAGCGACCGAGATTACGTGTCGCAAGATGACTGGAAGAGTCTGGTGGAGATTGCACGTCAGCCGAAGGGCATTCGATTGCCTTAAGTGTTTCAGTAGGAATCGAACGGATCCGGACCGTGATGATTATCCGGTCCAGTGAAGGTGTTGTCCCAAATGTCGGAATCTGGAAAGTGATCGTAGAAAGGACTGCGAGGATCGTATCGATCGAAGTAGTAGTCCGGGGTAATGGGGCCCATGTGCTCGGACTCTGAGGATGAAGTCGGTTGAGAGAATTCGAAGCAGTGATCGTCCTGCGGCCATCGTGATTCTTGCGGGTGAAGGTGCTGTGGATACTCCGACGAGAGCTGTTGGTGGGAGAAAAGAGTGTCGAGCTTTTCTCCTAGTTCAATCAGGACGACGCTGACGAGCTCTAGGAGTTTTAGGTAACCAACGGTGATTGGATTGAGCTTTGGCACGAGATTAATACCAGTCACCCCATGAACGCATAATTCTGCGCATTCGTCGACGACTGGAAATAAGTTTTTGAGTTTTTTCAGAAGTTAGATTTTTGGGATGCATTCGATCATCAATTTTGCCCCCCACTTCAATTAGTAAAAAACTGATGAATTCAAGAATCTTCAAATACAGCGCTGTAATTGGATGCAATTTGCGCACGATGACACCTTTGAATAAAAATCAAACATATATACGAATGCTGGGAGGATTTGGCGGAAAGGTGCCACAAGAGGAAAAGGACTGTGCTTCATAGATAAATGACTCGGATGAAAAGGCAGCGGATGTTTGTCAACCCAAAAATGATCTCTCGAAAGCTGCTTTTTGATAAAAATTTTTAGCAATTTGATTCTAACACGCACATTTGAAAAATGGAAGAGACTTCTAAAGGAAAAGTAACGGAAAATAAATTGGCTGTATTTCGCGAGTTTGCACATGACGTCGGATGTAGCTTAATTATTCAGGACAATTTGCCGAACTGTCTCGACATTAAATTGAGAAAGAATATGTCGGGCGTCTATATTCAATTGAGAAAGCGCGGTGAAATTTATATCGGCGAAGCAGTTGATATTTTGGATCGCCAAAAAGAGCATTTGAAAAAGGGCGTCAAACTCGCGGCACTTGCTGTTCTGTTCGTGGACATGATTGACACGCAGGGACGCAAAAATCTAGAAACGACAGTGATCGCGGCAGCTCAACGCAAAGGACTGTGGCTGGCCAACATCTCCAAGACGAAACTTGCTGAAGAACTCAATCGACGAGCCGAACAGCTTTCGGTTCAGGCGGCCGTTCAAAAGCTCGATCGCATGGACGAAAAAGTTGTCTTTCAGTTCGGTCTCGGAGGGTGGCTTGAGACGCTCGAAGAGGCCAAGGGCAAAGCTCGGTCAAGCGACTGGGAGCGCTATATGAATTTTCGGGAATCTTCTTTTTCCTATGCGGCGCTTTTGCTGATCACGACTTATGTTCGCCGCATGATCCCGAACCCGGAAATGACTTACGGCAAGACCTGGTGCATCTGCTTAAACGAAACGGGGTGCCCTGACTTGAACTGGATTTCGGTTAAAACACAGGCGGGCTCTGTTTTTTGCGTCGACGTGTGTCATACGCCGTTAGGTTCTGACGTCAAAGCGGTCTTTTGGGTGGAACGGCGGCGACTTGATCTTCTTCTTGAGCGTGCCGAAGGCAGGGACGAAGAGATGCAAATCATGCTTGGCATCACCCATGGGACCTTCGACTTGAAGCGCAACTATCATGATTTGAGCAACGACACGTCCATGCAAACATGCATCGATTCGCGTCGGAGAATGGTTGGTTGGCAGATGGATTTGGATCAGGCGCTTGATTTTTTCCAGTCACCGCTGGCGGTGGCCCTTCTTACCGGTTGTGCCGAGACGATTTCAGCCAAAGAGACTGGAGAAGGTTTTCGATTGGGTCGTCTGTTCTTCTGACTGCGGTGACGTACTCAAATTTTCTTTTGGAATCCGTACGGATTGACGTGTACTCGGAATGACACACTACTGGGATGTATACTGCGGGTTTCCATTGATATCTCAAATGAGAATTTTGTAGCATGACAAATAAGCGTACTCTGACGGATTGGATTGTGGCGACGCGTCCTTGGTCGTATCCGGCTTCGACAATGCCGGTGGCTTTGGTGCTGGCTTACTACTTTGCAAACGGCGTTGCGATAGATTCGGTCAATGCTGTCTGGGCACTCGTAAACATCGTCATCTTTCACGCCGCGGGCAACGTATGGAGCGATTATTTTGATTTTCGCTACGGCGTCGACAATCAAAATACGTTGGGAGTACGGCAGCTTGTCGACGGTAAGTTCGTGGCCCGGGAGTTTCTCTGGTTTGCAATTTTCCTTTTTGTCGTCGGAACGCTGTGTGCTCTCTTTCTCGTTTGGAGAACAGGACTACCGTTTCTGGCGGTGACCTTTGCAGGCATTGTGGCGGCTCTGGTGTATCCGCCTTTGAAGTATCGCGTCGGCGGTGACGCGGTCATCTTCATCGCTTATACGTTTACGCCGCTTTTTGCGACGGCCTGGATCGTGACGGGGACGTGGTCGCTTGATTCTATCTGGGCGGTGTTGCCCACCGGCATTCTGACGGTCGGCATTTTGCACGCCAACAACTTGCGCGACGCTCAGACGGATACTCAGGCCGGCATTCGAACGCTGGCTTCCGTCTTGGGCCAAAAGTGGTCGGTGTGGCTTTATCAGTTTGAGATGCTCGCGCCGTTTGCGATTCTTCTGGCAACAGTTTGGCTTGGGATTTTGCCGATGTCGGTACTGCTTGCGCTGCCGGTTGCAGTGACTGTTATGACTTTGTGCAAGCAGGCCTTGCGTTTTGACGGTGTGAATACGGCGAGCATTGCTACGCTTGACGCTTCGACAGCCAAGACGCAGCTGATGTTCTCAATGCTGATGGTGTTGGGGTTGGTAGCCGGGCATTGGGTGGTCTAACAGAAGCCTTTAAGCGACTGAACGCTTGATTCATCGGAAGATAATCGTGTTGAGCATGGAGTACCGAACCAGGACATTTAGCCTAAGAAGGCTCTTCATTTCGCCGGTTCTTTGCCCAAGCAAGACCGTCAACAATGATTTTGTCCAGATCTTTTTGAGAAAGGCTTGAATTTTTAACTTTGTCTTTGGCTTCTCCCGAGAGAGAAGCCAAAATATAACGGGATACGGCTTTTATAACCAGCGCAGACAGATCTTCCTTTATCCCTCCTTGAGAAGCTAAAAAGAATCGAATTTCTTCATCGAATTCCGAAGGTACCGAAATATTCCATTTCACGTTTCCTTTACAAACTGCGGATTGGGTCATTACATTCTCCGGTCAAAGAAGAATATGCGTGGCTATATACCTGACATCTTATTCGTCAGCTTATGGTGTTGGTAACGGTTTGTAGCACTGATATAACCGTATCGGGTGTTGGCGAGATGTCTTCATCTTCTTATTGTGCACACCTCATTGCGATGAGATTCGCGTGACAATGGCAGACGGGGGAAGAGCAAAAAAGGATGTGCCATGACAAAAATTCCTCGCGACGCACGGCAAAACCGCGTTCGCGAGGGATATTAAGTTTGTCGGGCCTATAGCTACGGGCGTTTGTTGCTTTAATCGTCCTGGTTGCTCGTTAAGGTTGTAGCCATTCCAAGGCCTTGTCGATGAATTGACGTGTTGCCAGAGACTGATATCGATTGCGTTTCCATGCAATGGAAACGTTGTTGGGAGGGAACTTTGGCGAGGGTCGATAGATGGCTATCTCTCGAGCCAAGCAATCCTCGACAATTGTGGAAGGAATCAGTGCAGCGCCAATACCCGTAGAAATGAGCGCCGGAACCGTCAGAATTGATTGAGTTTCGAGTGTGACAGGAGTTTTCGCTTTATTGAGTTGACAGAGTTGATAGAAATACTCATGAAACGCCTGTCCCATTTTCATAATGATGAACGGCGTATCAGGAATGTCGCTGAGGTCCAGCGGATCAAAGCGAGCAGGCGGTTTGGGATGAGATTTGACGTATGGATGATCTCCGGGAAGACCGATAAGCACCTCTTCACTGTAGACCTGGACATGATCCAGGGAACCGGGGACCATTGAAGAAATGACAATGCCACAATCAACTCGGCCCGATTCAATCATGGCCAGTACTTCGGCAGTGTTGCCTTCTTCAATGCGCACAACGATGCCCGGATTTTCTTTCTTAAATCGGGAAAGAACGGGGTTGAGAAGCGTCGCTGTTCGATAGGCTGTACTGCCGATACGCAGGTCACCGGTCTTAAGTGCGCGTCGGTCGGCGAAGCGCTGTCGGCATTCGCGCTCAATTTCATCGATTTGCCTTTGAGCCTCAATCAGTTCCCGACCTTCCTGCGTCAGGGTCCACGGCGAGGTTTGCCGGTCAAATATCGTGATTTCGTACTCTTCTTCAAGTCGTTTGACGTATTGGGAAAGTGATGGCTGAGAGACGAAAAGACGGCGACTTGCAGCAAGGATCGAACCGGTCTCGATGATCGCTTCCAGATGCTTGAGGATTCGGTTGGCCATATTCTTCTTCTTCTTTCGAGTTTGTTCGTCTCGAGTATAACATTTGTCTTAATCAGACTCGTCACAAATAATATTTTTCAAAAGTCAAATGTCTCTTTACTGTTTGGGTTGCAGAGGATCCGAGCAGCATCAACAAAAATACACAACAGTAAAGGTGACTACTTATGCAGGATCTCATTATCGAGAACGGTCATGTGGTCGATTGGTTCAGCAACACAGACACCATAGCCGACATATCAGTCAAGGATGGCGTGATAACGGCTATTGGGAAAGCGAACGAATCGGCCAAACGACGCATCGATGCAGCGGGATTGCTGGTTATTCCGGGCATCATTGACAGCCATATGCATGCCTCATCTTGGTTGGCCGGTAGAAAGAGCTACAAGATGCTTGCCCTTGCTGGTGTAACTACAGCGTTGGAGATGGCGGGTCCATTGGAAGACGTGAAAGAGGGCTTGCGCGAAGACGGCAGCGGGATTACTGTCGGCTGTCTTGAAATGATTCGACCGGGGTGGAATGTTCAGTCTGCGTCGCCAAAAGCAAAGGAACTGTCTGAAGTCATTTTCAACGCACTGGATCGCGGAGCCTTTGGCGTGAAGCTACTCGGTGGACATTATCCGCTTACTCCCGAAGCATCCGCTCAACTCATCAGGTTGTGCGACAACAACGGCGTCTATCTGGGAATTCATGCCGGTTCAACCGAGCAAGGTTCCAATATCAACGGAGTCAAGGAAATCGTTGATTGTGCTGACGGTCACGCATTTCATTTGGCGCATACGAACGCATATTGTCGGGGCAACGTAGTCGATGTGCCTCAGGAAATTGCCTTTGTGGAGCAGATTCTCCAATCGCATCCTGAGATTGACAGCGAAAGTTATTTGTCACCCATCAATGGTTGCTCCGGAAAATGCATTGATGGAGTGCCCGAAAGCGGTATTACCCGGAATTGCCTGCACTCCCATGGCTATGAGGAAACACAACAAGGTTTGCGTGAGGCAATTGAGGACGGCTTTGCGAGGGTGCATCGTCAGAAGACAGATTCTGTTGTATTGGCTGAGCCTAACGAAGGACTTCGACTCTGGCTTGAGCAGAACACAAATGCATCAATGAGTTTCGCAGTTAATCCGTCTTTGTCAAATTTTTATTTCGCTACCCAAAAGCGTCCAAACGGAACGTTTCTTTCGGATAGTTTCTGTACGGACGGAGGAGGCATTCCCCGCAATGTCATTCTTGAAAACGGGTTGTCGCTCGTGAAGTTCGGAGCGATTACTCTCAAAGAGTTTGTTTTTAAGTCAAGCACTTCAGCGGCCAATCTTTTGGGGTTAGCCAACAAAGGAAGGTTGGTTGTTGGGGCGGATGCGGACATTACGGTTGTGGATTACGCCAAACAAAAAGCCGTCCATGCGTTTTCCATGGGTAATCCAACCCTTCTCTACAACAAAGTGGTCGGCAAGGGCGGAACACTCTTGACCACACCGAAAGGCAAAAAAGCCGCCTTAGAGGCTGGGTTAAACGCACGCGTTGCTGATATGCAAGCGCTGTTTGACTATCGCCTCAATCGTTTCAATTAGCCCTGGTTTCAGATGACAAATTCAGGAGAAAAAAGATGATCTGGATTGGTATTGCGGTGGTGCTGGGTACTTTCTGGCTTATTTACAAAAACTACGAGGCACGGTTGGTTCTGTTCCTGTCGGGTATGTTGATGACGTTGATTGGCATATCTTTCGGCGGTTCAACCATCGGTTTTCCCCAGGCGATCGATGCCTTTGTAAAACAGTTTGTAAACGGCGGGTTGGTTCCTACCTACACAACCGTGATGGGTTTCGGTTATGTCATGAGTTATACAAAGTGCGCGGATCACTTGGTCAATGCATTGGTACGTCCGCTGGCAAAGGTTCCCACGTTGGTCATACCCGGGGCGGTTGTGATCACTTGGGTACTGAACATTGTCTTGCCGTCAGCCGTCGGCATCGCCGCTGCTGTAGGCGTTTTGTTGATTCCTGCTCTCATAGCGCTCAAGGTCCGTCCCGTTATGGCCGCTGCGGCGGTATTTCTGGGGACGTGGGGTTCAGTGGTGAGTCCCGGCTTGATGTTTAATCCGCAGATTGCTGATATCGCGTTCAAAGCCGGAGAAATTGAGTCCCCGGACGCAATGATTGTGATTCTTGAAGAATTCTTCCCTGCTTTTGTCGGATCGTTGATCGCAGCCGTTGCGTTGGCTATCTTGGCCGTGATCATGAAGGAAGGTGTTGGAAGTCAGAACGCCGTGCATGTTTCCCATGAAAGTCAAACTGAAGAATTTAAAGTTAACTACTTCTACGCGTTGGTGCCGATTTTGCCGCTCTTCTTGCTGGTCATAGCATCCAAGCAAGTCGGTTGGTTGCCGTCGAACGTGTTTACTGTTCCGTGCTGCATGCTCATTGGGACTGGCGTAGGGCTGATCGTTGGGTTGATCAACAAACTCAATCCCGGCGAGGTATCTAAAAAGTTTTGCCGCGGCTGCGGTGATGCTTTCTGCGAACTGGCTCTTCTGATTGCTGCCGCTGCGGTGTTCGCCTCCGGCATGAAATCGATCGGCCTGACTGGAGCGTTGGTTGATACGATGAAAGGGTCGGAATCTGTGGCAATGGCTTCGGCTGTCATTGGCCCGTGGTTGATGGCAATTGTTTGTGGTTCCGGTAACGCAGCTGCTTTGGCTTTCAATGAGGTGATTACGCCGCATGCCGCAGACTTTGGCATGACGGTCGTCCAACTTGGTGCTGTTGCTCAGGTCGCTGCTGGTCTTGGACGCACGATTTCTCCTGTCGCTGGTGGGGTTATCGTCATTGCGTCAATTGCCGGAGTGAATCCGATCGATATTTGCAAACGAACATTTATTCCGGTGTGTCTGGCATTGGCCGCCTTCACCGTGGGGATGTATTTGTTCTAAGTAGCTCGGTTCAGGCAAGTGGTAGGTACCACGTACTTGTCCCTTGCCTGCTTCAAAGATAAACATCAGTTCTTATCAACGTGATCATGTTGTTGATGGCTTCGAGCTTGGCATCGTCAAACCACCATGTAGCGTATTGATGTCCAATCGATGATCAGAGAACGCTCCTTCCCTATCAAGATGGAGGCGATAACAGCCAAGACGCAACTGATGCTTTACATGCTGACGGGGACGGAGTCGGTAGCCAAGAATTGGTTGGCTTAACAAAAGCCATCAAGCGATTGAACGCTCGATTCTCGGAAGAGGGGAGTCGGGCGTAATTTATTTCAAACTTTTGGACTGCTTGTCACATCCAATACGTATCCCACGCCTCGAATTGATCGTATCGTTACGTCAATCACTCCTGCATCAGAAATCTTTTTTCGAAGTCGGCTGACCATCATGCGCAATGCTTGTGTGTCACCGATGCCGCCTTTTTCCCATAGGGCATCTTTCAACGAGTCGTGCCATAAAACCATCCCTGGATGCTTGGATAGTTTGTCAAAAATCAAAAATTCGCTGGCAGATACATCTATTTCGGTTTGTCCATTCAATAGCTTATGTTTGCCTCTATCAATACAAACGCTCCCGACGTGTTGAATTTGCATTTCTTCAATGCGATGGCTGCGAGTGCGTTTCAATATGCTTTTTACTCGAGCCAATAATTCGGGCAAGGCAAACGGTTTTATTAGGTAATCGTCCGCACCAAGATCAAACCCGAGAAGTCGATCTTTGACTTGAGTTCTTGCTGTTAAAAATAATACGGCGGCATCACTTTTTTCTCGGATCTCCTTCAGAACTTCAAATCCATCCTTTCCCGGCATGTTGATGTCCAAGATGACCAAGTCAGGAAGAAAAAATACAAATTTCTGCAAAGCCTCTTCGCCGTTATAAGCTTTTTCAACGATAAAATCATCAAACTCTAAATTTGTAGCAATTAGATCTGTGAGAGTTTTTTCATCATCGACGACTAAAACTTTAAGTGATGCACTGGTCATATTTCTAGCTTACGAGTTTGTATTGGGTAGACAAATTTCAAAAATAGTTTTCGTTTCTGTATTTTTTGGGGAGATCAATTCAATTTTTCCATGATGAGCTTCAACAATGGTGTGACATATGGATAAACCGAGTCCTGAGCCGCTGGGTCGTAGATTGAGAGCGCGAGTGCCTCTATAGAAACGTTCGTACAAGTGTTCTCTGTCTCGATCCGAAAAGCCTATTCCATTATCACTGACTTTGAAGATAGTCAGGGTGTCATTCTGTTCTACTGTTACCTTTACGAAAGGTTTGATTGAATCGTTGTATTTTAATCCGTTTTTGATAAGATTTACGAAGACTTGAGAAAGTCGAATAGGGTCCCCGACAAATGTAATATCCATGTCTGAAGGAAGAGTATCCCATATCACATAGTCAGATCCACTGGAGAGTAATGATAAAACTGAATGTCTTAATTTATTAACGCTGATTTTTTCGTACCTAAGGCGAATTGCTCCGTTTTGTATTGAACTGATGTCAAGCCAATCATGAATCAATGTTTGCAGACGTTGGGTGTTCTGTAGTAATTGCTCAAGGATAGAACGTCTCGCACTATGAGTTAAACGATCGTCTCGATACAATAAAGTTTCAAGTCCGATACCGAGAGTGGAAAGTGGATTGTTCAGTTCGTGTGCTGCCAAAGCCACGATATCGTCTTTGATTTGTTTCACTTCTTCGTCTTTGGTAATGTCATGAAAGAGCAAAACTTTCCACGAAGGCGAATCTTCAGCTGTATGGGATTGCGACTTGTTACCGTTAAAATTAATTTGCAGGTCAGCTCTGTCTCTTTTGGGGGACTCCATTGACACAGATGTGATTGACCAAATCCTCCTGAATTCCGAACCTTCAAATTTTTCCTCGCACTTCAACTGTTGAGAAGTATCTTTCAGAAGAATCTCATCCCATGATTCTTTGGTTGAACCGATCAGGGTTATCAGGTCGTCAATTTTTTGCCCTTTATTTAGGTTAAAGGCTTGTTTGAAACAGGGATTTGTATATTGGAAAATTTGCATTTCATTCAACACGACAATCGGCATATTGATGACGGAGAGCATATTTTCAAAAAAACGTCTGTTACGAGAAGAATCTTCTAATAGGTCTGCGTTTTCTTTTAAAATGTCATAAACGGCTAAAAATCTTCGCAAAATATTCTTTTCTTTTGCGTTTAAGTTGTTTGCGCTTTCAGAGTCCACCAAAACCGAAGGTGAAAGATCGCTGATTTCAACGAGCTCTTGATCTTTTTTTATTTGATCACCGTTCAACCGAAGTTCTTTTACGCCTAAAAGCTTGGCCAGTCTTTTTAGATTGTTGCTTAGTTTCTGATTAAGATGTGAGATCGGTGCTATCAATGCGTTAATAATTAATAGTTCTTCGTTTTGTTTGCGAAGAGACTCTGTACGTTCGGCAACTTTGAACTCAAGCTGTCGATTCAATTCCAATAGTCTTTTTCGACTGATTGTTAAATCATCTGCCAGTTTTGCAAAGCGCAACAGAATTTCCCTCATTTCTAACGGGAAATTACTAAATTCTCGTTTTGATTGGTCGCCTTGGGTTTTTCCCTGACGCAGTTGCAACATGGCAATCGTTAAGGTATCGAAAAAGTGTCCCAACGACCGCCAATGACGAATCCCGGTAGAAAAAGTCATTAACAGCACAAAAGAAATAAATAAAGCCGATAGAACGACGACAAATCTTTCTTTTGTGAAAATTTTTTCTGCAGGGCTACTGACGACAACAATCCACGGAACTGTCTCCAGACGGAATTTGGCAAAGACTTTGTCCTCGCCTAAATCTTGGGTTTGACTTTTTCGAGAAGAGTAAATTTGTTTGCCGGAATCTTCATAAATATCAAGTTGAGAAAATGATTCCAAACGACGAGTGGCAATTTGATCTACTAAACGAGAAAGGTCAACTAATCCTAACAAAGATCCGGTTTGGTTTTGAATGTTATATATTGGTGTGGCGATGGGTAATAGATTTACTTCATTTTGAGAAAAGGTTTGACCAATCACGGTCTGTCTGTCTCGAATGGATTCTCTGACACACCATAAATTTGTTTCGGATAAATTTGACAAATAATCGACGTGACCTTGGAGATAGGACTTTTGTTGGTCTGAGGAGATGAAGAGCAGCGTCTCGAAGTTATGCAAAGCGGAGAATATTCTTTTCACCAATTGCTGTTCCGGGCCGTCGCTTGCTCCCAGTGCGTCTGCGGCTGCCCTCATTGCATTTCGATTCTCGATAAGCTGTACCGAGACGTCTTCGGCAACGATCTTTGCCAAATCCATGTGTCGCAGTCGTAGATTTTCGTTGAGCGTCAAGACGTGCCAGACCACTACAATCAGCGTGGCGACTAACGGAACGAGTGAAGTTGCTACTATTGACCAAGCGAACCTGTAGCGGATGGATGATCGTGAGAAATCCGGCATGTTTGGACATTAGCTATTGATGTATCCAGGTCTGCTTGATTGTAGACGTTCCCGTTTCCCAAAAGACAACGTATTGCAGTATGAGCACAATGAATCGGCGCAGTTTCCTGAAACAATTTGGTCTTACAACGGCTTTGGGCATGGCGGTGCCCGGGCAGGCTTCCGAGGTAGTCACTGAAGATTTGACAGACGGTTTGTGCACCTCAGAAGATTTTGATACCTGTCTGAAAGTCGATGACCAGTGGGATCAAGTTGTTGATGTTGTTGTTGTGGGCTGTGGCGCTGCCGGGATGGCGACAGCCATTGAGGCACATGACAACGGTCTGGAGGTGATGATAGTCGAACGTAGCGCCCGTTCATCTCATGTGCCGACAACGCGCTTATCGTCCGGTATCTACCAGTGTCCTGCCATAAACAACGGCACGGAAAATTTGGCCCGGTACATCGCTTCCACCTACATTCCGAGTGGCTTGAGTGACTGGGATGCTGGCACGATGGATAAGACGCTTCAGAATTTTGCTTATACCTGGGCCAAGCTCGCGCCGGAAACCTACAACTGGCTTCGTTCGCTTGATCCTTCGTTTAGGTTTGCGCTTTTTTCGCTTTATACAGCTCCCCGTTTTTCTTTCCCGGGCACTGCATCTCTTAACATCGGCGCGCTTATTTCGACGTATTCGCGTTGGAAAGATTTTTCCAAGTCGTCTTTCAACAGACCCAAAGAGGAAAAACTCAACGGAGAAGCTTTGTTTGCTTGTTTGAGAAATGGTGTCGAGAGCAGGAAGATAAAGGAAATCTACGGCGCCAGGGTCACCGGTCTTCTTAAAAACAAGAAAGGGCGGATTTGCGGTGTTGCCGCTACGGAAGAATCCGGTTCACCGTTGTCACAGAAAATAGGGGCTCGGTGCGGAGTTGTTCTTGCAACCGGCGGTTTTGGGTTTAACAAGGAGCTTCAAGCATCATTGTTGCCGGCCCCAGGACAAGATTTCTGGGCCGAATCCGGATCTCCGCTTAATACCGGAGACGGCATTTTGTTAGGCATTAGAGCTGGTGCCCAACTCATTTCCAGCAATTGTTTGTTTGATCGGTTCGCCGCGCTGTTGCCTCAAATGCATCAGGGGGTGCATGTCGGAGCGCTGTTGGATTGCATAGGCAAAGCGCATTCGATTTTGGTTGACAACCATGGGCGACGATTTGTGTCTGAGTCTCAACTTTCTGACACCAAACATTCTTTCGGATTCGCGCAAGAATTGCTGAAATTGGACTTGCCGACCCTGTCTTACCCCCGTGCTCCGATGTGGTTCATTTGTGACGAGGAACGCATGCGATCCGGTCCGCTGGCTACGCTCGGGGAGGGCTCAGTTGTCAACGGTTTCGTTACTTGGGACAAGGATAATCGTATTCCTGTTAAGAAAGGTTGGATACTCAAGGCATCCACCATCAATGAGTTGGCTCGTCTCATCGCCGACTCACCTGTCAACGCCGGTCGAATGAGCGAAACGACTCTGAGAAAGACCGTCGAGCAATTCAACGTGTGGTGCGAGACAAAGGTGGATCGCGATTTCGATAGAGATCCGAGTACGCTTTTGGAAATAAAAAAAACTCCTTTTTATGCAATGCCGGTTACTCTCAGTGTTCCATTCATGGGAGCTGGATTGGCGACAGATGAACGTCGCTGCGTCATCGATTGGCAAAACAAGCCTATTTCGGGTTTGTTTGCAGCCGGTGAGGTTGCCCCCGTCAGTCGTTTCCTTCACGATCGTGGAGGGCATCTGTCGGAATGTCTCGTCTTTGGGCGAGCATTAGGACAATATTTAGCTCAGGAACCCATTTCTTTTTAGAGCTTGTTATGTAATTGTGACGTTTGGGCTAAAGACCGTGACGGTACTGTTATCTCACCCTCCTAAGATCGTTGCAAACGAGCGAATCCCCACTCAAGCGCTCGTTGCAACAAAATCAAGCAGGAGGAAGCTAAATGAGATTGCTTCATGGTCTATGTCTGGCGATTTTGGGTTGTACTCTTGTCAGCGTCAGTGTCGCTCAGGCCGGGCAGATGTCGCTCAAACACAAAAATGTCGAATGTGCCGTTTGCCACGGTACCGATAAACCCACCAAATTGGCTCCGCAAGACGGATGCATCAAGTGTCACGGTCAGTACAAGGGAAAAGTCATTCCCAATGTGGACTACAACCCTGACCGTAACCCCCGCCGTCCTATCGTAGAAGTGAATCCGCACGACTCTCACCTTGGCAATGTGCGTTGCACGTTGTGCCACAGGGAGCATTCTGCAAGTCCCAAGACGACCTGCAATCAGTGTCATGCCAATTTCCGCTTGAATGCCAAGTGATAAGGAGCCGTATATGAAATCCTTCAAATTGACTATCACCAGTGCTGCTGTGGCGCTGTCACTAGCGCTGTCCAATGTTGTGAGTGCGGAGGAAATTACTCATGAGGCCGACGTTGTCATTGTCGGCGGTGGCGGTGCAGGTATGGTTGCTGCTGCCTTTGCGGCTGAAAACGGTCTCAAGCCGATCCTTGTTGAAAAGCTTCCGGGCGTTGGCGGCAACCTAATGATGTTTGAGATCACATTTGGTCAGCAAACTGAATTTACGGATGCCGATCAGGTCTATTACCCGGCAGACATGCTCGTCGCCGACTTTCTGCGATACAGCCATTACATGGTCAATCCGGTAATGGTCAAACGCTTTATCGAACGTTCCGGACAGCAAATCAAATGGCTGACGAATCGTGGCGTTGAGATTGTCGGTAACGTCCCTACTGAACTCAACGGTCGTCGCGTGGGTCACGTCTATAAAAATGTCTTTCCCAACCGAAACTTTATCGAAGCAATGCGCAAGATCATTCTCGATAACGGTGGAAAGATCATTGTCGAAACTCGAGCCGACAAACTGCTTCAGGACAAAAATGGTCGTGTGATCGGCATTCATGCCAAGGACTACAAGAACGACGACATTATCGTTAAAGGCAAAGGCGGTGTGATTCTTTGTGCCGGCGGATACGGTGCCAATAAAAAGCTGCTGAAGCTTCTTAATCCTGACATGCCTGCTGATACTCCCATCACTGGTATTAAGACCAGTACCGGCGACGGTATCCAGATGGGGCTTGATATCGGTGCCAAGGTTGTTGGCGGTGATGCTTTCATTTCTGAAGGTGCTTTGCCCTGGAAGGTTGACTACCGAGAAGTTATCAGTCAAAAAACCTGGATTGCGGCAAATGTCGTCAATAAAGGACCGGGTTTGCAGCTCAATAAGAACGGCAAGCGATTCTTCAACGAAGGCTTGGGCGGTGACTATTCGGTCAGCGGCAATGCTATGCGCATCAATGGCAACTATATGTTCAGCCTCCTTGATGACGATGAAAAGCGTGATCTGGAAAGTGGCTCCGGTGCGGTTTTTGGGTACTTTGCGCATGCGCTGCCCGGAGACAAAATGACGGGGCTTAAGGAACTGTTTAACGGCAAGGGAAGACAGGCTGAAATTGCATTCGTAGGCAATACGATCGAAGAAGTTGCCAAGAAAGCCGGCCTTGATCCGAAGGTCGTTGCAGAAACCGTCAAGCGTTACAACCAATTGTGCGCGGAAGGGGTCGATCGTGACTTCGGCAAGGATGCTCGTTACATGCGTCCCATCAAGAAGGCACCGTTTTACATCGTCAAAGGCCAGCACACCATCTGTGACACGACTGGTGGTCTTCAGGTCAACGAGGATGCTCAGGTCTTGAACACCAACGGGGATCCGATTCCCGGACTTTACGCTTCTGGTGCAATGGCCGGTGGCAAATACGGACCCTCGTACGTTTACAACATCACCACGGGCTATGCGTCGGCTACGGCAATGATGGGCGGAACCTTTGCTGTTCAGGATATTGCACGCAAGACGTTTGGGCGAGAGATTGTTTATTCGCCCGACCTTCCGAAAAAGTCTAAGAAATAAAGAATCGCATACGCGGGAAGAACGTGAGTTCTTCTCGCGCGGAGACAACTATGTCATTGAAAAAAGTTTTTATAGCCACGGGAATCGCTTTTGCCGCGGCTGCTGCGCAGTCTGCTGACGTTTCGATCTACGGGATCGTTGATATGGGGCTTCTTATCAGGAATACGGCTTCTATCGAAGGCGCGGCAGGTACTTTGGCTGAGTCGAAGACTTCCGTTGGTGTCGAGAGCGGACAGTACTATCCGAATACCTTCGGTTTAAAGGGGGAAGAAGACCTCGGCAACGGGCTTAATGTTGGTTTTATGTTGGAAAACACTTTCAACTCCGACACCGGTGCAATGTTTGAAGAGGGGAGTTTCTTCAATAACCAATCGGTTCTTTATCTTGAGAAATCAGGGTATATGTTTGCCATGGGGCGCATGAAGGCTCTTACCTCCACGATGGGGTACTTTGACTACGGTGCATTCATGGAACCTTTTGAGGGGAGTTGGCGCAATGCGGGAAGCAGCGTGTTGGCAATGATTGGCCAGGATGTCCGCAATGCGGTAGCGTTGGATATGCATCCTTCCGATTCGATTCGAATCACGGGTATGTATTCTCTGGCCCAAGGCGAGACGGAAGAAACTACCTATTCGTCGAACCGTCACTATATGGGGTTGGCGGCTTCCTATTCTCAGGGCGGTTTGTGGGCTGCCGTCAGCTACGAGCACATCACTCAGGGGCACGAAGGTGCCGAATATTATGATGGCAATGAAGCGCATGTCGCCAAGTTCGCCGTCAACTATGACTTTGGCCCTGTTCGTCCGTTCTTTGTCTACTCCTTCGCCAATGGATATGACTGGGGTTGGGAGGGCCCGGCGGTCAAGACCCACAGTTTTGTTTTAGGTGCGACGTCTCCTGTGGCCGGCGGCACAGCTCGCTTCAGCGTCCAGTATTTGAAAGGCTCGAGTGAGAAAGCCGACGACGGTAAAGATTTTGAGCCGGAAGTTGTCTCCGCAGCTATCGGGTACACCTATCCGCTCAGCAAACGTACCACCTTCTATTCGGTGGCGTCGTATGCCTTCGGCAGCAAGTCTTTGGACAAAGATTGGGATTCTGACTACTCGATGGCAGGTCTGGACGGACGCCAAAATGCCAATGCGGCGATGGTGTCTTTGGGCTTAATGCATACCTTCTGATGACGTGACGGAGTGCACTCTGTTGGAGTTGCACTTCGTCAAAGCGATCCTCAACAAATCAACGTTGAGAAGTTATTTTCTCCTACACACCGATCTCGGACTGCTACGTGACAGATACCGATAGTCCGGGCCGCGCAATTTCAGCCGTGAGGCTTGCCAGATTGATGATGCGAACGGCGGGAGCGGCAGCTGGCTGTGCGGTCGTTACTGATGCCGACGTACTTTATAAATAGGACGGCCGCGCAGAAGAAAACGAGCGCCGACGTGACGCCGGTAAGAAAGAGAGGAGAAAAGACAACAAGTAATGCTCGGAAGTGTTCAGGAATCCCAGAGCACACTACAGCATCGCGCCTATCATCCCCGAATTTCGAATCCGGGGATGATAGGCGCGTCTTCTGAGAGGCTTAATGACAGTCAGGATCTTGAGATCTCAGTATTTGTATGACCGAAGTAACCAAGTTCTGTCAAGGCATTTGTGACGGCAATCTCATCGTCTTTTGACAGACGTCCGTAGCGGGAACAGCCGTCGAAGTCGCTAAGACAAAATTGGGCAATCTTTGTGCAACGAACAACCGATGGTTTGAGCAATCCAGCCTCTTTCCAATGCTGCAATGCAACCTCTCCGGGACAGTCCGTGCGCGGTGGGTGACTTGTTACCTTGGCACCGGCGACTAAAACTTCGCCGGTGTCTGAGTTGATGTCGAGAATTACGATGGGACGGTATTTGAAGACATCTGGTTTATCGTCAAAATAAAAGGCAAGTCGCCATACTTCGTAAGGCAACGGCTGATTATTCGACATCATCATCGTCGTCCTCATCGCGCCATTGGGCGGGCATCATCAGTTTTCCATTTTGATGATAAGTTTTAATGATACGAGGATCATTCCAGTTAAAGCCCTGGCGTTGAATTCTCACGTCGAAAGGAAATCCTCCTACTTCAACAAAACGGGTAATGAGAACTTTAAGTGCTGTTGCAGCCGGCATGCCGAGAGCTTCAGCCGTCTGAGTAAAGTCATTTTTTAGCGTGGACGGCAGCTTGAGATTTAAGCTGGCAAGTTCTGACATAAAACGCTCCTAAAAGTAGGCTAAAAAATATTCATTGGGTGTGTTTTTGGTTTTTATTTTACCAATCATTGATGGGGCCGCTCACGATGCTTGAAGGCTGAAAAGCAAAGACGGAGTTTTTCGGTAATCTTCCACCGAAGCGGTCAGTTGGAAATACCGTTTTATTCCGCGTTTAGCTCTTGATCGGGAAGTACTTCCAAAGGCACTGCGGCACCAGACGCCAGAAGAACACGAGTAGCTTGTATTTCCAGTCAATGACCAAGACTCGCTTTTTCGTTTCAATGCCCTTGACGATGGAGGAGGCGACGTCCGTGACGTTCATCTTGAACGGATAGCTCTTGCCATCGGCCAACAGATCTGTGTCAACGAAGCCGGGTCTCACGTCGGTGAAGGTCATCGGGCACTGTCGCATCACGGACAGTTGCTCCAGAGCGTCCAGGTAGGTGTTCTGAAACGCCTTTGAGGCTGAGTAAGCACTGGCGGCTCCGAGGCCTTTTGTGCCGGCAATCGAACTGATGATGCACAGATGTCCGCCACCTTTTCCGAGGAAGTAGGAGAAAGCGCAGTCCACAAGCCGCACGAAGCCGTCGACGTTGGTTGCGACGGTGTTCAATTCGGCACCGGGATTGAGTTCCATGTTCTGGCACCCGATGCCGGAGCAGTGAACGTACAGATCCATTCCGCCTAGATCGGCGATTAGAGCAAGTAAGTCGCTGGCGGCATCGTCAGAGCGCACGTCAATGCGGCGGATACGAATTTTCTCGGGCGCTTTGGCTTTGATTTCTTCGAGACGCTCGGTGCGTCTTCCCGCAATGCCGAGTTCCCAGCCTTTGGCAAGTAGTTGCAGTGCGAGTTCTTTGCCGATTCCGGACGTGGCGCCGACGATGATTGCTTTTAGCATGTGTTTTTTTCTGAAAGTTGTGATTAGAAAATCATAGCTTGTGATGCTACTGCGTATGTGTTGCAATGCCTTGCGTCCTTTCGGAGAGGAGGATCAAGGAGGTTTTCTTGTTGCATCTTAAGGAAGCACTAGCGGACGCTCCATCAACACATGAGGAATGCCGTCTTCGTCAAATGGCTCGCCTTGTACCGCAAAACCTTCACGGGTGTAGAAACCTGTTGCGTAGCACTGCGCTTCGAGTCGTATCGTCCGAACATGTGTGAAAAAGCCAAGGATGGCAGCGATGCCGGCTTGGAGGTTTTTGGTTCCCAGACCTTTGCCGCGCACAGTCGTGAGTACGCGTCCGATCTGTACGGCTTCGGCGAGATCAGGTACGGCAAAGATGCGCAAATAAGCGAGGATTTGGCCTTCGTCTTCGAGCCACACATGAAGTGCTTGCCGGTCGATTCCGTCCAGATCCTGATAGGCACATTTTTGTTCAACGACGAAGACAGCACATCGAGCTTGAAGGATTCGGTAGAGCTCATCGGCGGTGAGGCCGGAAAATTGTTTTTTGCACAAGTTCATGGAACAAAGTCCTTTGGTTTCCATATCTTTTCATGGACTGAAGAAGCATTCTCGAGTGCCATTTGACTTATGTCAAACGACTATTGGTCTCGTTTCTGGGAGTGACTGCAGGTGTTAGGTTTCGCCAAAGCCTATTTTCTTGTGTGAGCCAAGTGCGCTATGAGATTGCTGTCTGCAGAACTCAGAAGGGAGTTATTTTTGATAAAATCGGGAATCAAATCCATATTTACATTAAATTTATATGAAAAGTGGAATACGATCCACAGTCATCGATATGCAGCTTTTTTCTCGCCCCGACTATGAAAGGCAACTTCTCGCTTTCCGTAACAAGCAAATTATTAAGGTCATTACTGGCGTTCGTCGATGCGGTAAATCATCGCTCCTGAGTCTGTTGCGAGAGACGTTGCTGGCTGACGGGGTGGAAGCCGAGAGGATCGTGAGCATCAATTTTGAGGACTTTGATGCGGATCCGTTGCGAGATCCTAAGGTACTCCACGACTACTTGAAGTCGAAGCTTGTCAAAGGGAAGATGACCTACATTCTGCTTGACGAAGTCCAGTTGGTTCACGATTTCACGCGGGTTATCGACAGTCTTTTCATCCGTGAGAACGTAGACCTGTACATCACTGGGTCAAATGCCAATCTTCTTTCGGCCGAAATCGCCACGATGCTCACTGGACGCTACGTTGAAATCAAAATGTTGCCGCTGTCTTTCAGGGAGTTTGTTCTAGCCACGAATTCCAGCAATTCATTGTCTTCCGCTTACCGACGTTATTTGGAAAAAAGTTCCTTTCCTTTTGCGCTTCAGCTCGATACGGATCAGGCGGTGCGGGCCTACCTTGAAGGTGTGTTAACAACGATTCTCTACAAAGACGTCGTATTTCGCTGCAAGGTGAACGATTCGTCTGTCCTGGAAAGCCTTGTTCGGTTCCTTTTTGACAGTATTGGCAGCGAATTGTCTTCGCGAAAAATTGCTAACACGCTCAGTTCCACTCGTCGTAGCGCCGATGTCAAAACCATCGACAAGTATCTCTCTGGCCTTGTCGACAGTCAGTTGTTTTATGAAGCAAAGCGCTTTGATGTCAGGGGGAAGCGACTTTTGGCGCGATTCGAGAAGTACTACTCTGTTGATCTGGCGTTGCGTCGCATTGTTCTCGGCCGAGCCGGAACGGATGTCGGGCACATGCTCGAAAATGTCATTTATCTTGAACTACTACGTCGAGGCTTTGATGTCAGCGTGGGAAAGTACGAAGACTTCGAGGTGGATTTTGTGGCACGCGATGACAATGCGGTCCGATATTTCCAGGTCGCTGCTACTGTGCGCGATGAGGCGACTCTGAATAGGGAGTTGCGCTCGCTTCAGGCCATTGAGGACAATCATCCGAAGATTGTTTTGACACTCGATGACGATCCTCCGCTTAATTACGACGGCATTTGGCGAGTGAACGCGTTGGAGTGGTTAATGGGTGAGAATCCTGCCGAAATTTGAGTTGAAATTGTTTTGTCTCAAGTGGAAGTGACGAAAGACAAGCAAAGGGACAGGTTTTCTGCCTGCCCCTATGTTGCCCCGGTATGGAAAGTGTGTTGACTTAGCGGAAGTAAGCCGATTACACCACCGTCCAAAACGGAAACCACATGTTGAACTTTTTGTTGGGATCTTTCGGAGGCACAAGTTTGCCGTCCCCGACCGCGCCGCCGTCGGCAATTTCGACCTTCGTCTGCGCTTCCCAAACTTGACCGATCAGTTCCAGTCCGGAAAGGTCGGAACGGATTTCCGGCTTCTTGTTGTCGTATGTGTAGCGGTAGGCACCGTCGTCGAGCAGTTCCACAATGGCAATGTCAAAGCCTGCGCCGCCGTCGGTTTTACGGAAAACGTAGCAACCGTTTTTGTCAACTTTGGTCTTTTTCTCGTTCACCAACAGCCTTGCGCCTTTCGGAACTTCCGGTTCGAGCAAATCATCCGTTGCGAAGATCATCGGGCCGGCGATGTCTTTGTTCTTTATTTCAAAGCGGCCCTGACTTTCGTAAAAGTGAATCGTGATGTCTTCGTCATCGGGGCCGAAGCCGAAGCGTGTAACCGATGTGCCTTTGTTGGACTCCATGCGCTTCTTCCTTGTCAGCTTCTGTACTTTCTGCCGGAACCGACCAGAACGCCTTCGATCTGGAAGTCGTCGTATTCGCCCGGGTGAATGATCGGGTAGTTGCCAGAGCTGTTTTGCGGGTGCAGTTCCGGTTTGCCGTCGACAAATTCGAGCTTTTTGAGCGTGAAGTCTCCCTGCAAATAGGCAAGCACAATGTCGCCGCGGCGCGGTTCGATGGAGCGATCGATGATGAGAATGTCGCCCTCGTAGATGCCGGCGTCGATCATGGAGTCACCGCGTGCTTCAATGACGAACGTTGCATCCTTGTTTTTCACGAAGTAGTCGTTGAGCGACAGATCGTTTTCGGCATAGTCCGCAGCAGGGGAGGGAAAGCCGCACTGAACCGTCAAGTCAATGAACTTGATGCTTTCGGTTTCTTCAACGGGACGAGCGGGAGCCAGTTTCTTGAGCGCCATAGCCCGCTGCGTTGCCGCTTCAAGCAGTGGTCTCATAAAGTTTGCGCCACCCAGTGATTTGCAGGTATCGGCAAGCTTCTTGGTCACGCGTACCTGGAGATTGGTGTCGAGCAGTTCGTCCGTCAGGCGAGGTCTTCCTAACGGTTTGTGTTCTTTGTTAGGACGCTGTTTCTTGGTTTTTTCCATGGTGTGAAAACTTGTGATTTGTATACGGATGCCTTATGCTACCTCAAAATAATATTCGTATGCAAATGTCGACATCTATTTTTCTTCATCTGGACGGCAATTCGTTTTACTGTAGCTGCGAGCGGCTCTTTCGTCCCAACCTGCGAGGCAAGCCCGTTGTTGTTCTGTCCAATAACGACGGCTGCATCGTGGCGCTCACCAAGGAAGCCAAGGCTGTCGGCCTCAAACGCGGCATGCCGCTTTTCAAGGTGAAGGACATCGTTGAAGCCAACAAGGTGGCTGTGCTCTCGTCCAACTACGAACTTTACAACTCGATTTCTAGACGAATGCAGAGGACGGTGGCCGGCATGATTCCGCGCATGGAGTCGTATTCCATCGACGAAGTGTTCGGGGATTTGACGGGGGTTGAAGACGGGGATCCAGTGCGATTGACCGCGTTGGTGCAATCCATACGGCAGCGCGTCTACAAGTGGGTCGGCATCCCGACATGTGCCGGCATTGCTCCCACCAAGACGCTAGCCAAACTGTGCGACCACTTTGCCAAGACCTATCCGGTTTTTAACGGCGTTGTCAATTGGCTGGAGCTGACGCCGGAGCGGCAACGCAAAGCCATGGCGATTACGCCGATCAAGGAAATCTGGGGAATCGGCACCAGGAACCGCGAGAGGTTGGAAGCGATGGGCGTGAAGACGGTGCTTGATTTTGCCCGGATGGATGCTTCACTCATTCGCAGGCGCTTCACGGTTGTGCTTGAGCGTACCCACAGAGAAATTCTCGGCGTCTCCTGTATTCCTTTGGAAGAAAATCCGCAGCCGCGGCAACAGATTGTTCGAACGCGTAGTTTTGCCGTGGCATGCAGCGACATGGACGCCATTCTGGCGGCCGTATCGGTTCATATGGCAGAAGCCGTCAATGTGTTGCGCAAAGAGGGTAACGCCGCCAAAACGGTGGGGGTGATGTTTCACACCGATCCGTTTAAGGCCAACGGGCGTTATCACGCCGTCGTCGAATACAGACCATTGCAACATGCGTGCGCGGACGTGATCACTCTTACTCGGGCCGCACACGATCTGGTGCGAGCTTTTTTCAAGGAAGGATACGGGTACAAGAAAGCGGGGGTCATGCTTGCCGATTTGATTCCGGCAGAGCAATCTTTGGTGCCGACGACGCTGTTTGACACGGATGAAATTGAGGTTTTGAAACGCCGAGAGCGGATTCAGGCTTCGATTGAGGCGCTGAATGAGAAATTCGGCGGCAAGGTGGTGACGCTCGCAAGTGCCAAGTGTTCTGCGGAGTGGGCCATGCGGCGAGATTACCTCTCACCGTGTCCGACGACGAAGTGGGATGATTTGCTCACGGTTAATTGAATTGCGGCAGATCTGAGCGAGCTGGAAAGAGACGGTCTGCCGCTCAATGACCTGGACCACTCACCGCCTCACTGCGTGACATTGTTCGAAAAGATCGCTTTCTGCTTATCCAAAGCGAGAAGCATCAGGCGCTTTGTTTCATAATGCTTTTATGCGAACTGCATCATCAAGTTTGTCCATTGCAATTCGTCGCATCCTTCCTTCTCCAGAGTTTTTGCTCCTCTCAGTGCAGGGTATTTGATGCGAAAATGCATCAAATTCCTAGAAATAGCATGCGTCCATGCATCAAATTCCCAGGATTTTGATGCATCAATGCGGGTCTATGACCTTGTCTGAAATTGGTTGACAGTTTCGCGCGGTATGACTGAATAGCTGGACAAGTTTTTGATTTTTGCCTGAAACTGTCGACAGCTGAGGAAGATTCCGTTTGTGTGCATCGGGTATGTAGCAAAAGATACAAGGCTCGAATTTCGTGCGACAAGAATTCGAGCCATGTTGTCAGTGAATAATCTGCTATTTCTGTTTAGCCAACAGTTCCAGCGTACGTTTTGACAATGCGATGCGCTGCGAAGCAGTCGACAGATCGGACCATTCCTTGCTCGGATGATGCAGATTGCCACTGACAACGCCCATGGCGCAAACTACAGCGGCACCTTGAGCCGAGAATTTGTTGCCGTCGGAAGCGCCGCCGACTGTGAGCCACTGTGGTTTGTTTTGACCGAGTTCTTGTGCGGCTTGATCGACGACGGCCATCAGTTTTCTTGAAGCTTCCGTTTCTTCAAGTGCCGATACGTCCTTAGGCGGCACCAGTTCGCTCTTGACGCCTTCCATAAAGCCTTTGTCGCACAGAGCTCGAATATCGGCCAGAACGTGCTGGCGGCTCTTGTTGTCGGCAAATCGCAAGTCAAAGACGACTTCGGCGTATTCAGCAATCGTGTTGGGGGCGGTGCCGCCTTTGGTCACGTCGGCATTCAGAGTGACATTGGGGTACTTTTTGGCAATGGCTGTGATTTGGGGAATTGCCAGCGCCATGGCATAGATTGCGTTACGACCGGCTTCAGGGTTGTTGCCGGCATGTGCTGCGACACCGTGGAATTTGATGGTCAAAAAATTGGCGCCTTTTCGAACCTTGACGAAGCCGCCGCCCGGCACTTCCGCTCGACCCGGTTCGTAAACGAGGGCCATTTTTGTTTTTTTCGCTTGCTCAGCCATGAAGGCACGAGAAGAGTCCGAGCCTTTTTCTTCGCCGGGATTGATGATGACTGCCAGACTGAGTTTGTCCGTTACAGCCTTGGGAAGGTCTTTGCAGATCCACCAAACCGCATTGAGAGAACTCTTATCATCACCGACGCCGGCACCATACGCTTTGGTTCCCTCCAAACGGAACGGATATTTCGCGGCATTTCCCACCGGTTGAACGGTATCGGCGTGAGCACACAGCACCACATCGTACACATCAGGACTCTTACGATTGGTTGCGACCAGAGCATTGCCTCGTCCGTCACAGTGGTGTTTGCTTACGTGCCAACCGATTGATTCAAAGCGTTTGGCGAAAATATCGATAACTTTGTTGACGCCAACTTCATGCCCGGAAGGCGAATCAATGGAAACCAGTTCGGCGACTTCGTTTGCAAATTGCTTCATATCAAAATTGGTTTGCGAAGCAAATACATTCGGAACGGAAACCACGGCGGCCGATGCGGCTGCACTGCCAAGAAAAATTCGGCGAGAAAGCATGTCCTGTCTCCAAGGTTGAAAGTCCGATTATTTCACTTTCCATTCTTTTGTCATTGAACTAAAGTTCAAGACCTCTGAAACGCAAATTGCGGCAGACCTGAGTGTGTCAGGAAGAGATTGGCAAAGTGTGCAGATTACATTCTGGCAGATCATAATCTGGCAGATTGTGATCTGCCAGAACGTAATCTTTAATGGTTGAATCAGAACAATAAAACAGTTGATGCAGGAATCGAGGTTGTGAATCAGTATTGACGGGAGCTGTTGCCGGCTGTTTTTGCCTTCTTCTGACGGAAGTGTGCAGCGAAAACGGGGACGACCTGAGTAGGCACGTCCCTCGTTTCTAACGATTAAAGTTTGGGCTTAACCGACAGTTCCTGTGTTAAACAGTGAGTTCATAATCCAGATCACAGCAAATCCGACAATACAAGGTATGGCGGTTCGACGGCAGATGGCTATGGGGCTTACGCCGGCCGCTAAAGCTGCGGCGATCACGCAACCCGCAACGGGGCTCATAGAACGGAAGACCGTACCTGCCAGATGCATGGGATTGACCATACCGCCCAAATTTCCGCCAAGGTTGTTGTGAATATCAGCCGAAAGTGATGCGAATGTGGCAAAAGCTGCAATTGCCGAGCCGACAATAAGAGTGAGACCACCGGTGATGGCGCTCAAAACTGCCGTCATGCCCGTGACTCCGAATCCGGTATCAAATGCCATGTTGATGATGGCATCTACCAAGCCGGAAATTCGCAACGATGTGGCGAAGAATTCGGCGCAAATAACCAACGCAACGATTCCGCCAAAAATTTGCCCCATTTTCTTAAACATGACCATTGCGTCTTTAAGCACGAGTTTCAGATCTTTTAATCGGATCATCTCAATGAAGACAACAACAATCCAAGTCATAAAGAGCACTTCAATAACGCCTAACTTGATTGAAGAAATGGCGAATTTTGAAAAAACAAAGAGGAGCACAATCGGCACAAACGGGAATATGGCGTACCACGCAGGGCAGTCGCGTGTTTGACTTGGCTTCTCAATTACAGATTCTCCGTATACGTCGTCATTTTTCTTATCAAACCAACGCTGAGTAAAAAAGAGCGTTACTGCCATGGCAAGCAATGCGGGTACAGTGCAAATCAGTTGATACTCAACCATATAGGTCATGGGATCCAAGCCCACCGTACGTGCTGCAAGCTGCTGGGTTCCGAAGAGAGGCCCTGTACAAAGAGAAGTCGCCAACACAATGGACGATGCCGCCGCGGCTGCTGAAACCCCGACTCTTAACAAAATCGGGTAGAAACTCACCAACAGCAGCATTGTGAGTCCTGCTGCGGAAATGATGACCGTGTTTAGAAGCTGGCCGATGATATAGGCGATTGCCAAAAGAAGATACGGCTTTGAGAGACGGTTAAGGGGATCAGCAACGAGTTTCACCAATGCGTCGGAGGCGCCGATCTGTGACATATACCCAGCAAAACCGCCGGAAACCATCACGATCATGCCTATGCCACCGACTTGTTTGATGGCTATTGATCCCAAAAGCTTCATGGAATCAAAGCCGATGAACCCCGTGGTCTTTATGCCTTTTGGCAAAATGGACTCGGCTCCGCAGAGAATTGTGGCGATGATGATGACAAGGCCGCCGATCAACAACACCATTTGCGACGGATAACGCTTAATGAGCATCCATCCGACCGCGACAGTCACCAGACAGGCGATGATTATCGAAATCATGAAAACTCTCCCTTACTACTTTCGTGTCCGTTGGCCATTGCTCTACAGAATGGAAACAACACCAAGCAGAACTGAATGTCGGATAAATCCTGCGTGAGGATGCCGATCATTATCGGAAAAGCTTGATTTGTGCCCTATGCGTAAAATGTGATTGGTTATGCTGTTTTTGCATATAAGGTGAGTCGGATGAAGCTTCCTAAAACACAGCAATTGGTTATTTTTCAGGCGGTGGCTCTCAATCGCAGCATCAATGCAGCTGCTCGTGCTCTGAAACTGCCCCAATCAACTTTGTCGAGAGCACTGAAGGAGCTTGAAGAAACGCTCAACTGTCAGCTGTTGGAGCGAGGCGGTGCCGGCGTGACGCTAACGCCGGCAGGAAATTCATTTTTGAAATACGCCGGATCAGTTGTCCGCACGCTCAATCAGGCAGTTGAAGAGACAGGAAATATCAATGGGAAATCTTTGCATACGATTTCTTTTGCGGTGCCATCCTGTATCTCCCGCTCGATCCTGAATAATGTCATTACGAGCTTTCTGCGTTCAGAACCTCGTTGTCATCTGAATATTGAGGTTGTGCCGTTTTCGACAAGTTTGGAACGGATGGAAAAAGGATTGCTGGATTTTGCGGTTGGATTTGAACGGGAAAATGTTTCCTTTACGAATTTTACGGTGGAGCCTCTTGTTCGATGCCCTGCGATGGTCGCGTGTGTCAACGGTCATACTCTTGAAAACGCAACTTCAATTTCTGAAATAAAGAATGCGAATTGGTTGATTACCGATGAGTTTGAAATTTGGCAGAAAGAACATCCGGAAGCCTTGCAAATTCAACCTTCCGCAGTCGTTCGCAGTCAAGGATATTTTGTTTCGAACTTGATGATTGCGAGAAATGGTTTTTTGGGATTGCTTTCGTCAGTACAAATTCGGAGACATCGAGACTACATGCGACCGATTCCTTTAAAAGGTTTCCCGATATATATTGACTATGCGTTGGCTTATCCCAAGAATCGCCCTCGAACTCCCTTGGTTGAAAGGCTTTTGGACTACATGCGAAAAGAAGCCAAGTCCTATGATTGGGAGGCTTTCGAAATAAAAGAAGGGAGTCCGGAGACTCCCTATCGTTCTCAAGTGCATGATCTGGTTCGTAAAAACTAGTTCAGATCATAAAAAGTTCTGACGGTATCCCAAGCAATTTGATATAAGAATTGAGCATCATCATTGGTGACGCGCATATCCGTAAAGCGCCCACAATAATCACTGCCGACAGCTGATTTTCCGGTTAGGGTACTGTAGAAGACGGCTGCCTCGAGAAGCGTTCCCGCAGGCGTAGGATGGCGACGGTCAGATCGTATTAAAGATAGGTCAGGTCTTATCTTCATTGCTTGCTCAAAAGCAATCCCACAGGGTATGGCTCTGCAGTTATTTGCGTTGGCTGTTTCAATGATACTGTCAGCCAGATCTTTAGTCATTCCAGGGCGATCAGAATATCCCCAGGAAATCATAAGGTAGGGTTCAGCTCCTGATTCTCTGACTGTTTTGCAATGACGTTCGGCAAACTCCTGAAAAAGCGGTTTTAGCTTCGGATGAATGGGGCCTTGAGTACTATCGACCATAATAACTGCATCAAAAATTGGAGAATTCGAATAGTCAATAAACTCGAAGACATTATTTTCATTGATGCGATAACTACGTAATCCGTTGGGACGTAGATAACTTTTGACATCGTGCCAATAGAGTCCGGCGCCGCCAATTCCAACCATTGTTACCTCAAGAGGCGTGCCGCAGGATTTAGCTAGCCCCGAAAGCATGCCGTTGACCCCGCAGTTGTAGAACATTAAGGAATTACCGACGAGAAGCACTTTGGAAGCGAGAGGCAAAGGCCCTTTGACGAGAGGGGAAACGGTGTGGCTTGTAGAGGTGGAAGGATTGGTAATCATCATCAGCTCCGGCTGCAATCAAAGATGATTGGCATTATCGCGGCCCCTGAAAACAAGAGTGGTAATGCAAAAATGGATAACTAATCCGATTTTTGATAGAAAAATGCGGAGCAAACAAGAGCGGGTTTCTCGGAAGTTTGATCTCTGTCTGCGTTGCGGCCACAGAGAAACATGCACTCTGGCGATCTAGAGAGATCTGGGCGTGGTTACGCTCAAATTCTTTGGGCTATGCCTGCCGATTTGGTGCCGATGATGTTGTTTGACACGGATGGGATTGAGGCTCTGAACGAGAAGTTCGACGGCAAAGTGGTGACACTGGCAAGCGCCAAGAGTTCTGAGGCGTGGGCGATGCGGCGCGACTAATTTTCACTTGCCCGACGAAGAGGGATGACTTATTGAAAATCAATTAAAAGACGGGACAAGCTTTGAAGCTTGCCCCGAACACAAAAGAACGATTACTTATTCAAACCTAAAGCAGTCTTAGCTGCAATACGCCCGAACGTCAACACATCGGCAGTAGCATTGCCGCCCAAACGGTTGCTGCCGTGAACGCCGCCAGTCACTTCACCGGCTGCATACAAGCCTTTGATCACGTTGCCCTTCTTATCGAGCACCTGTGCCTTCGGATTGATATACAAACCGCCCATTGTATGGTGGATAGACGGTGCGCGAGGCGTTGCATAGAACGGAGCCTTTTCGATCTTGCGGTCGAAGAGCTTGCGGCCGAACTTCGGATCGTTCTTCGCTTCAACCATCTTGTTGAACTCTTCAACGGTCGCCTTCAGATTTTCCGGCGGCATGCCAAGCTGCTTGGCCAGACCTTCCAGCGTGTCGTCCTTGTAGATACGACCGAGCTTAACAAGCGTTTCGACGTTTTCTGCAAACGAGTTGTATTCTTGGACAATGCTCGAGTCATTGATGTCGTAGCACATGGCACCGGGTTGTTTCTTAATGGCAGCCACAAACTCGTCACGGCGAGCGTCTTCTTTCACGAAGCGCAAGCCGTTCTTATTCACGTCAATCACGTCGTCAAGGCCGGACATCTTGCGGGCACGTCCCTGCAAGGCACCGGAACCCGGCGTTGCCAGCGGGTAAACCTGAACGTAATTCATGCCGGTGAGATCGGCACCGATCTTCGTGGCCATGACAATGCCGTCGCCCGTGGCACCCGGCTGGTTGGTCGAGACCATATCAGGCGTCAACACAGGCGAGGATTTTTGGCGCATTTCCTTGTTCTGGCTGTAACCGCCGGTGGCAAGAATCACGCCGTATTTGCTCTTGAACTCGTAGGAATTACCCACTTTGTCGCTGGCTTTGACGCCCACGACTTCACCATTGCGGTAAATGAGTTCCTGAGCACGCATACCGGTGATGATCTTGACGCCTTCCTTATTGGCGGCCTTGAGTAACGGTTCAATGAGTCCGGTTCCAGCGGGCGCGTCAACTTGGTGTGTACGTTGCCAAAGAGCGCCGGCACCTTGACTGACTCGATCCATCACAGGCGTACCGTGCTTTTGCATCCAATGAAGTGTTTCAAGCACATTTTCGGCATAGGTACGAATCAGGGGAATATGTCCCACCTTGTCGCCGCCGTTGTAGGTCTGCAAGGCATGCCATTCGGGGCAGTCAAAAAGCGTCTTGCTGCCGCTCTTCAAATACGCTTCGTACTTGGCCTTAACGTCGGCCATCAGTTTGGCGTGATCCGCGTTGGCAGGTTTTTCGTTGATGGCCTTAACGACGGCATCCTTGAGGGTGTCGGTCATCGGAAGCAGTTTTTGACGTTCCGGATCAGCGGCATTGAAGGCGCTGGCGCAACGAAGCGTATTGCCTCCGATCACAGGCATCTTTTCCAGCACAACGACGTTGTATTTGCCTGCTTCGGCCGCAGTCACCGCAGCTGACAGACCTGCACCACCGGAGCCGACGATGACAAGGTCATAGCTTTCGGTCTTCGTACCATTGAACTTTTTAATCTTGACGGGGACGGGGGTTAGTAGTGCAGCCAGATTAACGCCGGTTTTTTCCAAAGCGGCAATGACAGCTTGCTTGAATGCGCCGCTTGTGACCGTAGCGCCGGAAACAGCATCCACATTGACGGTCTGATAATCAAGGATGTCTTTGGTCATTGTGCGAATGGCCATGCCACCCATCAGGTCGGTTTCTGTGTGGCCGGGGACCTTGATGTCGGTGATTTTGTCTTTGCTAACCGTGACTTCGACATTGAGGTAACCGTTGTTGCCGTAGACCTGAGCTTTGTATGTACCCGGTTTAAATTGAGCTTTGCCGACCTTCTTACCCTGAGAGGCATCCAGGGCCTGGTTGACAGCCATCAAAATGCCCTTGGAAGAGACACTGGCACCCGTGACGGCATCCACCTTGGTTGAGTTGGCCTTTACGATCTTTGCCGGCAATGTGTCAATTGCCTTGGTACCGACTCCGGGCGTTTCGTTGTGTTTCACAACTTCGACTGCCGTAATCTTGCCGCTGTCGATTGCGACTTTAACAGTCATCGGGCCGTTGTGTCCCGGAACCGTCTGAGTGTATGTCGCTGCAGACGCGCTGATGGCACAAAAAGCCATTGTTACGGGAAGAACTATCTTTTTCAATGAAAAGCTCATCTTTTCCTCTCCTCAGTGACGAACATGATTGGGCTTATTAAGCCTTCTGCGGAATATGTTACTCCCGTAGACATGCAGTGGCTATAGAGGATTAGCTCCATGGTTTACGTGAATGAGGAAGAAAAAGGAAACAAGGCACCAAAGTGGTTTTATATTGGCTCTGTTATTACAAAGTGTTGGTACGAATTTCCGTAAATACCTTGTATGTGCACCAACACTACAAAGGTACTTACCATGTATATTACTTACAATGAAAACGGTACTTACACGATTGAACCGTTGTGCGATTCCGAAATAGAAATAATGAAATGTGTATTTTTAGGGATTCGAATGTTTGCGGATTCCTATAATCGCATCAAAGCACAACAGGAGGATATTCCTGTTGACCAAAATGAAGAACCTATTGTTCGTTGCATGGACAGTTCAGAGAATGCCGTAAATCTGTTTCTACCTGAAGGCGTTGAGATTCACCTGAAATCTTATAAAGGTTAATTACTTATGCTAATTTGTAAACCTGAAAATTTCGGATGGCCCAACGAGTGGCTCATTATTGTATCGGAAAAGATTAGCCTAGATGGATACGATCCCAACTGCCCCGAGCCTATGGATATTCAGCTTGCTAAGGATATGGGATATGCAGAGGAAATTAAACCTCCTTTTCTTGCATATTTTCTTGGCACGTTTACAAAAGAAGGTTTAAAAATGCGACGGATGCCAGGCAATCCCGATAACCCTGGAGGCATACGGCTTTTGACTGCGCTGAAACGCGTAAGGAGTTTAATTTCAAAGATTAACATTTTTACATGCGCATTGATTAAAATCAATACGGGGAGTAATGATAACGGTATCTCTAGCATCAAATAAACTAAGAGTGCCTTCACGAACGGGTATGTTATCTTTAACCCAGCAATTTTTTGTTATTTTGATAAAACCATAGCTTGTGAGGGTAGCGTTTATTTGTTGCTGACGCACAGAATCATTATCAAATAATTTGTATATAACCAAACAGACTTGTTGCATAATTTCCCTCAATAAAAAAGGCGGTGTCCGACAAAGGTACACCGCCTACATTATATCACCAAACTTAAAACTGCTTAAACGTCCGACTTACGTCTATTGCAGTCTTTACACAGCATTTGACAGTTTTCAGGAATTGTTTTTCCGCCTTTACTCCAGGGGGTTATATGATCCGCCTCCATGTCTTTTAGTTCAAAATGTTTTTGGCACTTCGGACAAATTCCTTTTTGTCTCTCGTAAGCAATTCTTTTATCTCGATTTGAAAATGCTCGAATGCTCAATTTGCTTTCATTGCCACTCAAAACATAATCATATATACCTGACGGCTTTGTAACATCATCATCTGACATTAACTTGGCAACTTGACTTTCTAATTCATTTGGATCTAAGTCGGTTCTATCGCCATGCTGATTAAAAAGAATACCCCAGTCAACGCCTTTCATTTCCTTTCGATACATAGGAAATTTAGCTTTGACCCAGTTAATAACATTTGAAAAATAATTCCATAAAGGAACTGCATCAAAATCATGCTGATGCAAGCCCATGTATTCCTCAATACTAATACCTTCTCTAGTTGAGATCCAACGTAAAACTGTTTCTAGATATTCCTGACGGATAGGCGCACCGCGCATATAATCATCCGCAATACCATAGGCTGGGCCACCAGTTTTAGAAAAGTAACTCTTAGCACTAAGAGTCCAAGGCCCCGCATAAACAGCATTTCGTAATTCCTGATCTGTTAATGGCTCTCCTGCGATATTGATTGTTTTAAACCACTCTAATTTTTCAGAATCTGTCCCTTCACAAAAGTAGACCATGATTTCGTAGTCTAAAATCTGTGATTGTTTATCAGAAGGCAGATTATGAAAATACCTGTTATCTATTGAAAAATCACCATTAACATAACGACAAATGCTGATCGTTCTTTGCTGTCCGTCTAAAACCTCGTAATCAGAATCGCCATTTTTTACCCAGTAAAAAATGCTTAACGGGAATCCCTTCATAACTGTTTCGATAACAGCGTTTCGTTGTTTTTCCTTGTAGACAAATTCACGCTGATATTTCGGACGTATATCTAGCCAGCCATGAAAGCCCTTGACGCCCTCTTGATCATTATCTATGTAATTATCAACAAGGTCTCTAACCTTAATATGGTGTAATTCGACTTTCATTGTTGTTTCCTTTTGATAATGATTCTGCAATACAATCTTTTGTAGTGATTTTCTTCGGTATCAGGCAAGTAAAAAGCCGGCCCTCCCTTTTGGTATATTCCATTAGGTGCAACTGTTGCCATCGGAACGGCTTGCTCCAGACTTATTCCAAGTATTTGGAATTGCTCAGGGCAATATTTGTCAAGGAAAGTGATAGGAACGCCCATTAGTCCGTCATAATCAACTGGAATATCTTTAGTCTTTGCTACCTCAATTGCATCATAATTGACGTATTTTGGATATTCTTCAGGATTATATTTTCTGTAAAGAATCAATGATTCGTGGCGTTTAGCATAATCTAGATTTGTAAACCAACAGGCATTGCCTAATGAACGCCACTTCTGACCGTTCTCGTCAATCCAAAACCGAGTAGACTTTTCCTCGTAATAATCAGGAACTTTAAATGCTATATAGGATAGAGCGGAACCCAGCCACAGTTTGTTACTTTGGATTAGTGAAAAGATGTCTTTATAGGTGATGGCATTTTGATTGCCAATAATGAGGAATTTTTTGTTGTACTTGACTAGCTGTGCAACGTATTCTCTGAATAGAGAAAAAGGTGGGTTAGTGCATACAATATCAGATTGCTTTAATAATTCGATGCACTCTAAACTTCGGAAGTCTCCGTTTCCCTCTAATGGAAACGCTTTTATATCCTTAAATGAGTCAACGGTAAGCTCCCCACCGTGTTCTAGTTTTAATTTCTTTAATAGGGGGGGGTTATAGTCAAATAAACGGCTTTCTCACATTTATGCTGTGAGAAAAGGTCTGCATTCTGATTTTTATAACAAGTGGCGATAACCTTTTTTAAACCTAAATGTTCAAAGTTTAAAACAAAGTATTTAAAAAAGTTGCTAACTCTAGGATCGTCACAATTGCAAAAAACGACCTTGTTTTTGAAATGAGATTTGTAGTGTCTCAACTCGTTTTCTATATCTGAAAGTTGAGTATAAAACTCGTCTTTTTTGTTGCGCTTAGCTAGTCCAAGCGCACGATTTGATGCCATGCAAAACTCCTTTATAAAATCGGAATAGCCCGTCGTTTTGATACGTTATGACTCTTAGAAATGCAGTCGGTGCTTAGCGTGAAGTCTAACATAACTGTTTCCTTGTGTTCTTCAGAACCTTGACTGAAATTTACCAAGTTATGATACACAAGATAGTTGTTTAGATATTTCGTTGCGACTCCACTGAATCTCACATTGATGATGCCCTTTAACTGTGCTTGATAGCTATTCAGCAATTGAATGTTAAACAATCCGTTTCTGTGCTTATTGCGTGGAATACGAATGTGATTCAGATTCATTTCGTAACTCAAACGCTGATAGCCACGGAAGCTGTCAGTTACAAAAATTGAATCATGTTGAATTCGTTCGCCTAAAACTTTCTCAATATCCGTCCATTTAGGCTTGCCAAGGTTGCTAACACGGGCAATAGACAAACCGTTCAAATTGATGCCGCACGGTATGCACACTTTTTCTTTTGACAAGCCCCGCTTAGCGGCTTTACTACCTCGTTTGAAAGCCTTACGAGGCAATTTAAAATTTTTGTGATTGCCCTTATAGGAGATATTGGTAAATGTTTCGTCCGCTTCAACAACGCCGTCAAGGGTGATTTTGCAGTGCATCAAGGATTTTATGCCGCCATATAAAAGCGTTGGACAATGAAATTCCACACTCTTTTGCACACTTTCTAAGCGGGTATTTTTCGATCATGCAATGAATGTACTTTTTCCAAACGGACAAGTCTTTCTTTGACGCTTTGAGAATCGTGTTATGCGTAGCACCGAAAGTCTTTTTGCAATCTTTGCACAGATAACGCTGCCTTCCGTCTTTACTGCCATTTTTGATGACGTGAGATCCACCGCAGAAGGGGCATACCGATGGTTTGGAATTTTTGAAACGCTTTTCGAGGAGAAAATCTTACGCGCTTTCCAGTTTCTCTGAAACGGGTGAAATTGCTTTATCTTGTACACCAACCGATGCTAGGAAAGCCCGTTTTTTGTTCTTCTGAAAGATTTGAAAATAGCTGTTTTAAAACAACAAGTTCTTCTGACTCGCTCATGCTTATTATCTCCTTGTTTTTCAAAGAAATTATAGCAGAACGGTGTTTTCACATCAAAACTTTGTAGAAACAGAGCCTTTATATTTTTAAATCTTTTTTGAATCCGGAAAATGGAATTGATTCGTTGAGGAGATACAACTTCCAACTCAAAAATAACAACAAGCCGAAGCTTGTATCCTTGTTGAGTTTGCGGCTAATTCAGAAACTTACTTAGCCGCGAGCGGATTTAAGCTTCAATTGAAGTGCTAAACGAGAAATTCAAAGGAAAGGTGGTGACACTGGCAAGCGCCAAGAGTTCTGAGGCGAGGGCGATGCGGCGCGATTATCTTTCACCGTGTCCAACAACGAAGTGGTATGACCTGTCAAGGTTAATTGATCTCAAAAAGAAACCGCTTGCGCTCGATGTGGATGGCAGAACGCTTGCGGTTTCGTTTGTCGTTGATCAGCTTGTGTTGTTTAACGCTTTTTAGCTGATGGCACTAGAACCGAAGGAACTTTGGCGGAGGGGACTTCGGTCACGGGAACCTGTTGCACAGGTTGATTGGCTGCAGCAGCCGTAGGTGATTCACAAACAAAGTCAATGGTGGCCGTAGCGCTCTTGTCCGCATTGCCGTCATTGAAGCGAGACTTGAGCAAACGGAATTTGAGATCCTTGTCTGCACAGAATTCCTGAGCCTGTTTGATCAGCTCAACGCGAACAATGCCGCCGTTGTCGGTGGAGTCGCTCGAGGCGCTGACCGTGTAGGTGTTGTTTCCAATCTCGACGAACTCCGAGCGTTCGGGAGAGCTGGCGCAGCCGGCAAGAAGCAACGCAGATGAAAATGCGAGAGCCAGATTCAGACGACGGTTGAGCATGAGCGACCTCTCGAAAAAGTACTAACTGCTTTGATTCTAACGAGACGCGACCGTTACAAAGCCCGTGAAAATTGCAACAAACATATAGTTCCGAGAAAGGCAAAATGGAAAGATAGTGGTAATTTTTTTGTAATGACTTCCTTTTGACTGCGTAACGAATTTGTTAGTTCTGCTTCCTAGACTTGATTTGTAGAGGTCTTTTTTCATCAAGACCTGCAACATCAATACAGGAGAGAACAAGATGACCCAGAGCACACTGCAGAGCTCTCGCAGGGCGTTTCTGAAAACCGGAGCTGCGGGCGTCATGACGCTCGGAGTCGGTGGTATGGCTCAAGCTGCCACAACAGCCAAAGCATTACCGAAGTGGGTTGACATCCTCCCACCGACTTATGTCGGGGGATTCCTGCCGGCAGGCATTGCCTGCTGCAGGTTGGTTTCTGTTGCTGATCCCTAACGGGATTCACTTCACAGACGATCTGAGCCCGCCCGGCTCTTCCTCAAAATGTTCTCTGCGGCTACGACGTCTGCATTGGACGTGAGGCCGCATTTTACGCAACAAAACAGCGCCTGCGTAGGCCGGTTTTCACTTGCCACATGCCCGCAGTGCGGACATGTCTGACTGGTGTACTGCGGTGCCACAGCATC
>ERZ1036446.183-NODE-183-length-37900-cov-38.862412_pt1 | contig 37900 bp, 40 predicted proteins | sample MGYA00514226_ERZ1036446 | MGnify/ENA primary metagenome ERZ1036446 (study PRJEB33795, sample SAMN09464922) | human gut metagenome | host: Homo sapiens | place: USA: Stanford, California | collected 2016-07 | study: EMG produced TPA metagenomics assembly of the...
AACACATGGCATTGCTGATTCTTTCGTAGCGAATCCAGTTCTTAATACAACTTTAGCAGATACCATGAAGGGAATTACATCGCCTCTTGCAACACATGGCATTGCTGATTCTTTCGTAGCGAATCCAGTTCTTAATACAACTTTAACAGATACCATGAAAGGGAGTACATCGCCTTTTGCAACACATGGCATTGCTGATTCTTTCGTAGTGAACCCAGCCTTTAATACAACTTTAGCAGATACTATGAAAGGGACTACATCGCCTCTTACAACACAAGGTATAGTTGATTCTACTAAAAATAAATAGGTGAAATATATAAGGAGTGAAAATTATATTTTTGGGGAATATTCACTAAGAATAGAAATGAATATTAAGAATGTATGCAGATTACTGATTATTAGTTGTTTATAGGGGTTCTGTGCGAAAACGTAATTTGCAGGCATTCACTTTTATAGTATATTGTATATTTGTGAATATTAACTTCCTAATAGGTGTTGATAATACTGACCTTATTTCCTTTATTGGCTTATATTTTCTAAGCGAGTTGCGTAAAACAAGTGCGTAAAAGAGTGCGTAAATTGATTTGCGTAAGATAAGTGCGCAATTATGATTTTTTAGTATATGATTTAATGCTCTGTATTATAGTTGATTAATTAAGGATGTGTTCATTTCGACTATATGCATAGGAGGATACTCCTGTTTGTTGTGATCATTGAGTTGAGGTTGTTGTTCCATAAATTTTTCAATAACTTTTTGTTTTTGATATTTTCTTATTTGCCGGATGGCAGTTTGTACTTTTCTCCCAGGAAATGCGGTTGCTTATCTATTGCTAAATCGATAAACATCTTGACCCTTGCAAATAATTCTCTGATATTGGTTTTCAATCCTGCATAGACGTCTACATCCCTGGCATTAAAACCGATGGCGGTAATCCCATTCTTTTCGGCAAGATAAATAGCCCGCTCATTGTGAAATCGTTGAGAAATGATGGTCAGACGGGTCTGACCGAATACTTCTTTAGCACGCACAACAGAGTCAAGGGTACGAAAACCGGCATAATCTAAATAGATAGACTTTTCAGGAACACCTTTTTGCATAAGCGCTTTCTTCATTTCTTCCGGTTCGTTGTAATCTTCTTTGCGATTATCTCCACTGATAAGAATATAATTAATTTTGCCTGCCTTGTACAGTTCAACCACCGCATCAATGCGATAGTCAAAATATAAATTGTTATTTCCGCTTTTCAGCTTAGGAGAGGTGCCGAGAAGCAGACCTACATTGTTTGCAGGAATATCACTGATTTCAGTATAGATGCAGGAGGCTGCATTCTTCTTGATGGTCCAGTCGCAGATAAAGATACTGATAACACAAAGTATGGCAATTATCAGTGTGATATAGAATAGCTTTTTTTTCATTTTCCGAATAATTCACTCATATAATCAAGGGAACGGCTAATGTCGAAATACATTTGATTTCCTTCATAGTACTGGCATTTATCAAACTCTATCAGATCACATTTATTGACTAGCGATTGACCTTTCATGTTTTCCATTTTGAATAACATGTTCAGCAGTTGGTATTCGTCATTTACGCAGATAACCTTAAATGCGGTTTCTTCGCTTGTACCGTCACCTGTAAGCGCAATCATAGTAAGCAAGGCTGCGTATCTTTTTGAATAGTGTTTTATTTCCCGGATATCTTTCTGGAGCAAACCGGCTATTCCGTACATATTATATAGTAATTGGAGAGATACCGGATTCTTTTTTAGTAGTTCTTTGCCGATATTATAAGCATCTTCATACTTTTCTTCTTTAATCAACTTTCGGAAATCCTGAAAATCATCCATACTTCCTTTGTAAGCTGGTGTGAATGAATACCCGTAATATAGCATGGCATGATCTTGCCGGGTGAGTAAAGTATCATTTTCTTCAAAACGTTGCATGAGCTTTTGAAACTCCGTATTGTGATTAGTTACGTACTCTTTGATAGCCGGATAATCCACTTTTAATATTTCTTGTGCGGAACAATAAACCTGAAGGCTAAGTATGCTTATAAATAAAAGAGTAATGAGCTTTTTCATGGCAGTTTTTTTTAGGGTATTAAGATTCACAAAAATACCATTCTTTTTTAGGAAACCAAGCGTATAGGCATAAAAAAAGGAGCAACGCCTTGCTCCAACCTTTGTTAACCTTAAATCTAATACTATGAAAAACACATTGCAAAGATACGGACTTCTGTGAACTTTGCAAATTAACCAAGAAAAATCTTATGTTATATAACATAGATTAAGAATTTCTCCTTTCCGCTTAACGGATATTCGGTATTTGATCGTTCATATAAAGAGTTTTTTTATCTTTGCAACCAATTTGAATTACTAATCTTTATATACGTATATGAAAAAGAAAAGACTGGGTCAATGGATGTTGTTGGCCATCGTTTGTTTGAGTTTCTCAGTAGGAGAGACCTATGCACAGAAACATGAGTTCGCTAATTACAAGCGTTATGCGACAGAGAATGCAGCACTTGCACAACCTGTAAAGAAGGAAAAAAGAGTGGTCTTTATGGGCAATTCCATTACGGAAGGATGGGTGAGGACACATCCTGATTTCTTCAAAACAAATGGATATATCGGTCGTGGTATCAGTGGCCAGACGTCTTATCAGTTTTTACTTCGTTTTAGGGAAGATGTGATCAATCTTTCTCCGGCATTGGTTGTCATTAATGCAGGAACAAATGATGTAGCCGAAAATACAGGTGCTTATAATGAAGATTATACATTCGGAAATATTGCATCTATGGCAGAACTGGCGAAGGCAAATAAAATCAAAGTGATTCTGACTTCAGTATTGCCGGCTGCTGAATTTCCGTGGAGACGGGAGATTAAAGATGCTCCTCAAAAGATTCAGTCATTGAATGCCCGCATAGAAGCTTACGCCAAAGCTAATAAAATTCCGTTTGTGAATTATTATCAGCCAATGGTGGTGGGCGAGAATAAGGCCTTGAATCCTCAATATACGAAAGATGGGGTACATCCTACAGGAGAAGGATATGATATCATGGAAGCACTCATTAAACAGGCTATTGAAAAAGCGCTTTAATTATAGATAGAGTGTAGATAAAAAATGCCCTTTGATAAGATTTCAAGGGGTATTTTTGTAGGATTGGAAGATGCTAAGATGGGGTATGGGCATAAAAAAAGGAGCAACGCCTTGCTCCAACCTTTGTTAACCTTAAATCTAATACTATGAAAAACACAGTGCAAAGATACGGGCTTTTGCGAAATCTGCAAATTATTTCTCTTAAATAGGTGTTTTTATAACACTAATTAGCAAAAGCACGGGTTTCTTATAGATTTATTGATATTTATAAGCCGTTTATCCCCACTTTTCTTTCATCAAATCTTCCAGTTTCAGCAGCTCGTTCCGATATTGGGCAGCTTCGATAAATTCCAGCTTTTTGGCGGCCTCCTGCATTAATTTGCGGGTACGCTCTATGCTCTTTTCCATTTGAGCTTTGCTCATGTATTGTACGATTGGGTCGGCTGCGATATTAGGTGAAGAAGGTTCCACATAAGCGTGTTTTTCTTTCAGCAACTCATCGGCTTCGGAACTTGGACTGCCAAATACAGACAAGTTTCTCGCCTTCTTGATTTGTTGTGGGGTGATGCCGTTCGCTTCATTATAAGCGAGCTGTTTCTCGCGTCGACGGTTTGTTTCATCGATCGTAAGCCGCATACTATCTGTTATTTTATCCGCATACATGATTACTTTCCCGTTTACATTACGGGCAGCACGTCCTGCTGTCTGGGTCAATGAGCGATGCGAACGGAGGAATCCTTCCTTATCGGCATCGAGAATAGCGACAAGGGATACTTCCGGAAGGTCAAGACCTTCACGAAGCAGATTGACACCGATAAGTACGTCATAAACGCCTTGTCTCAAGTCATCCATGATCTTCACACGCTCTAATGTATCCACATCGCTATGGATATAGTTACATCTCACATTATTGTTGAGAAGGTATTCTGTCAGCTCTTCCGCCATACGTTTCGTAAGTGTCGTTACAAGTACCCGTTCTTCTTTTTCGATACGCAGCTGAATTTCTTCCATCAGGTCGTCAATTTGATTGAGACTCGGGCGTACTTCAATAACAGGATCAAGCAGACCGGTAGGGCGGATCACTTGTTCTACAACGATCCCTTCCGATTGTATCAGCTCATATTCTGCCGGGGTAGCACTGACATAAATCACTTGTTTTGTCATCTCCTCAAATTCTTCAAATTTCAGAGGGCGGTTGTCCATTGCGGCAGGCAGTCGGAACCCATATTCTACCAGATTGATTTTACGGGCACGGTCGCCTCCATACATGGCGCGAACCTGCGGCACGCTTACATGACTTTCGTCAATAACCAGCAAAAAGTCATCCGGGAAGAAATCGAGAAGGCAATAAGGACGGGTGCCGGCAGCGCGACCGTCGAAATAACGGGAATAGTTCTCAATGCCGGAACAGTGCCCTAATTCCCGGATCATTTCCATGTCGTATGTAACCCGCTCGTACAATCGTTTCGCTTCATATTCTTTGCCGATAGATTCGAAGAACGCTACTTGTTTGGTCAAGTCGTCCTCTATTTCGTGGATGGCACGAAGAGTGGCTTCCTTGGTGGTCATAAATAAGTTGGCGGGATAGATCTTATAGGCTTCGAAAGGAGCGGTAGTCACCCCGGTAATCGGGTCCACTTCTTCTATACCATCAATCTCGTCTCCCCAGAAAGTGACACGAAGCAGAGTGTCCGAGTATGCAAGGAAAATGTCGACCGTATCTCCTTTAACGCGGAAATTGCCACGATTCAAATCGATATCATTACGGACATACAGGCTGTCCACAAGACGACGCAGAAAAACATTACGGTCAAGCATTCGTCCCCGTTCAATTTCGATTACATTTTTATAGAAATCCGACGGGTTTCCCATACCGTAAATACAGGAGACTGAGGAAACGACTACCACATCTTTCCGGCCTGAAAGCAGGGAGGAGGTAGCGGCGAGACGTAACTTGTCAATCTCGTCATTGATGGCGAGATCCTTTTCTATATAGGTATCTGAATTTGGCAGATAGGCTTCCGGCTGATAGTAGTCATAATATGAAACGTAATATTCTACGGCGTTATTGGGGAAAAATCCCTTGAACTCGCTGTATAGCTGCGCAGCCAATGTCTTGTTGTGGCTCAAGATCAACGTAGGCTTGTTGATGTTGGCGATCACATTGGCGATGGTGAACGTTTTTCCCGATCCGGTAACCCCCAATAAAGTCTGTGCGGGAACTCCTTGAAGTACCCCCTCAGTAAGCTGGGCGATCGCTTCCGGTTGATCCCCGGTAGGTTTGTAAGCTGATGTTAGTTCAAAATTCATAGTTAAATCCTAAAAAGTGGAGCAATATTCGGCAAAATAATTGAGATAACAAATCATTTTTCCAAATAAATCCTTTACTTTGCAACATATTAATATCATGAAACAGATTCATACAACTAATAATACCAAGAGAACATGATTTGGAATGAGACCATTGAGTGTATGGACCGCGAAAGTCTTCGCAAGATTCAAAGCATACGACTCAAGAAAATTGTGGATTACGTTTATCACAACACGCCTTTTTACCGGAAGAAAATGCAGGAAATGGGTATCACCCCCGATGATATCAATACTATCGATGATATTGTAAAACTGCCGTTTACCACGAAACATGATTTAAGAGATAATTATCCTTTCGGACTTTGTGCCGTGCCGATGAGCCAGATCGTGCGTATTCATGCCTCTTCCGGAACGACCGGAAAGCCGACGGTAGTGGGATATACCCGCAAAGACCTTTCTTCGTGGGCAGAATGTATATCGCGTGCTTTTACTGCTTATGGAGCAGGACGCTCAGATATATTCCAGGTTTCCTATGGTTACGGACTTTTTACGGGTGGCCTGGGAGCACACGCCGGAGCTGAGAATATCGGTGCCTCTGTGATTCCGATGTCCAGTGGTAATACAGAAAAGCAGATTACATTGATGCATGATTTTGGATCAACGGTTCTTTGCTGTACTCCTTCGTATGCACTTTATCTGGCGGATGCCATTAAAGATTCCGGCTATCCGCGGGAGGAATTCCAACTGAAAGTGGGAGCCTTGGGTGCGGAGCCCTGGACGGAGAATATGCGTCATGAAATCGAAGAAAAACTTGGTATTAAAGCATATGATATCTACGGACTGAGTGAAATAGCCGGACCGGGTGTAGGTTACGAATGCGAATGTCAGCATGGTACGCACTTGAATGAGGATCATTATTTCCCTGAAATTATTGATCCGAATACATTGCAGCCGGTAGAACCCGGACAGACGGGCGAACTGGTATTTACGCACCTGACAAAGGAGGGAATGCCATTGCTGCGTTATCGTACGCGTGACTTGACGGCTTTACATTATGATAAATGCTCCTGCGGGCGTACATTGGTTCGTATGGACCGCATCCTGGGACGTAGTGACGATATGCTGATTATCCGTGGTGTCAATGTATTCCCGACTCAGATCGAGTCCGTCATTCTTGAGATGGAAGAATTCGAACCACATTATTTGTTGATAGTGGGTCGTGAAAACAATACCGATACGATGGAACTTCAGGTAGAAGTGCGCCCGAATTTCTATTCGGATGAGATTAACCGTATGTTGGCGTTGAAGAAGAAGCTGGCAGGTCGTCTGCAAAGCGTACTTGGACTGGGAGTCAATGTGAAACTGGTAGAGCCGCGTAGCATTGAACGTAGCGTGGGTAAAGCTAAACGAGTGATTGATAACAGAAAAATTTAAAATAGGTAATAGGTAATAAGTATTAGGTATTATCGTAGCTGCAACATGGAATCCGTGTGGCTATTACCTATTACCTAATACTTATTACTTAATTAAAACTTTACGATAATGGTAGCAAAACAACTTTCTATCTTTTTGGAAAACAAGTCCGGCCGTTTGACGGAAGTGACTGAAGTGCTGGCAAAAGAGAACATCAATCTTTCTGCCTTGTGCATCGCCGAAAATGCTGATTTTGGCATTTTGCGTGGAATTGTATCCGATCCGGATAAAGCATATAAAGCATTGAAAGATAATCATTTTGCCGTGAATATAACAGATGTGGTCGGCATTAGCTGTCCGAATGTGCCGGGAGCTTTGGCAAAAGTGCTGGGATTCTTGTCGGCAGAAGGAGTCTTTATTGAGTATATGTATTCGTTTGCCAATAATAACGTGGCAAACGTCGTGATTCGTCCTAGTAATATGGATAAATGTATTGAAGTACTGAAAGAAAAGAAAGTCGACCTGTTGGCGGCAAGTGATTTGTACAAGCTGTAACCGGACGGCGGACCATAAGCGAACGGTGAACGAAGAACGGTAGCGCTGGTATACCAATGACATAGCGCGCTTGTTGATCGTTCACCGTTTATTATTGACTGTTTATAGCTTCCAGTTCGACGTCGTTTTTTCTCTTTTCGTCGATGTTTAACGCCTTTTATGTATTAAAAAACATAGATTAATTGGTTAATTCCCCGCGAATAAGTAACTTTGCGCAATATTTTTTAAAAGGATGAAGAAAAATATCATTATAACTTTGCTCGCAGCAGCCTCTCTGACATCGTGTGGAGAGTACAATAAATTGCTGAAAAGTACCGATTACGAATATAAGTACGAGGCCGCCAAAAACTATTTTGCTAAAGGGCAGTATAACCGCTCAGCTACCTTGCTGAACGAATTGATTACAATCCTTAAGGGAACCGATAAAGCGGAGGAGTCTCTGTATATGTTGGGTATGAGTTACTATAATCAGAAAGATTATCAGACAGCCGCCCAGACGTTTATCACCTATTTCAACACTTATCCCCGTGGTACTTTCACTGAACTGGCACGTTTCCATGCAGGTAAATCCCTGTTCCTGGATACTCCGGAACCACGTTTGGATCAATCAAGCACTTATCAGGCTATCCAGCAACTGCAGATGTTTATGGAATATTTCCCGAACAGTACCAAGAAGCAGGAAGCACAAGATATGATTTTTGCTTTGCAGGATAAACTGGTGTTGAAAGAACTCTATTCTGCAAAGTTGTATTATAATCTGGGTAACTATCTGGGTAATAACTATGAGTCCTGTGTAATTACAGCTCAGAATGCTCTGAAAGATTATCCTTATACAGATTATCGCGAAGAACTTTCCATATTGATTCTGCGTGCCAGACATGAAATGGCCATTTATAGTGTAGAAGACAAGAAGATGGATCGTTACCGTGAAACGATAGATGAATATTATGCTTTCAAGAACGAGTTTCCGGAAAGTAAATACCTGAAAGAGGCTGAAAAAATATTCAATGAATCACAGAAAGTAATTAAAGACTAAATTTAAATAGATTTATGGACTACAAAAAAACGAACGCTCCTGCTACAACAGTAACCCGTGACATGATGGAACTCTGTGCTGACACAGGGAATGTTTATGAAACTGTTGCCATTATTGGTAAGCGTGCTAACCAGATTAGTGTGGAAATTAAAAACGATCTTTCTAAGAAATTAGCAGAGTTTGCTTCTTACAACGATAATTTGGAAGAAGTATTCGAGAATAGAGAACAGATCGAAATTTCTCGTTATTATGAGAAATTGCCGAAACCGGACTTGATTGCTACGCAAGAATACATCGAAGGGAAAATATATTATAGAAATCCGGCTAAGGAGAAAGAAAAACTTCAGTAATTTATTTTCTAACGAAAGAATTGATAGTCAAGTAGTAAGCGGGAAGCATTTTCCTATTCCTTATTGCTTGGCTATTATTGTTTAACTTAACTACTATAGAATACTTATGATTCAGCGAATTCAAAGTTTTTACTTATTGATTGTAACAGGGTTGCTGATTACAGCAATGTGTTTACCGATGGGATATTTTATTGACACTACAGGAGAACATCCTTTTAAAGCACTGGGGATAGACGTGAATGGAATTTTCCAGTCTACTTGGGGGATATTTGGTATTCTGATGCTGAGCGCTCTGGTAGCTTTTGCGACTATTTTTCTGTATAAGAACCGAATGTTGCAGATTCGTATGTCAATCTTCAATAGCTTGTTGCTGGTGGGCTATTATATTGCCTTCATTGCTTTCTATTTTGCATTGAAGAGCGATGCCAATCTGTTCCGTATTGGTTGGGCGCTTTGCTTACCATTGGTGTCTATCGTTCTGAATGTGCTGGCTATTCGTGCTATCGGACGTGACGAGGTGATGGTAAAGGCTGCAGACAGACTTCGATAAGAATGCGCGGGAAGCTCTCGCATTGGGAGTTCCTGATAGAATAAAAACAGGCGCGAATTTCGCAGACTCACGGAAATATAAACCGTAGGTTCGAGCGAAATTCGCGCCTGATCTTTTTGGGTACTGTTTTTTATTTCTTTAAATCGAATAGATAAGTGAGCTTCACTGTAATTGTGCCATGAGCCGCACGGGAGAAATAGTCTTTCTTCGTTGTGCTGTAAAAGTCTGACAGAGCAAAATAATAGCGTCCTTCGAGCAGAAAACTACCGACTTTCTTTGTTCTGAATTCTATTCCGCCGCCTCCGGCTATACCATAATCGAATTTGTTTTGGATTTTATCCCCGTAAACAGCTTTTTGTGTGTTTGTCAGGGTATTCATGTCTATATTCTCCATGCTTTCAGATTCACCGATCAGAAGGCCGATCTGAGGACCTGCATTGATAAAGAACTGCAGTCCTTTTTCATTACCGAAAGCCAAGTGTGCGAGGAAGGGAATGTCGAGATAGGTCATCTTTCGGGTGTACTTGCGGGTAGGATCTTCTACGGTCTGCCCATTTTCATCCATGATTTCGAATAACTCATCCCAGCCGCGCTGTGAGATATTTAACTCTACTTGCGCACCACAGATCATTGCAAAATACTTTTCGGAAATGTAGCGTGCCGTCAAACCTCCGGTAATACCCATCAATGAGTTCTGTTTGATTTTAGGAGTGAATGAAGCACTGTTTAAGTTGACTCCTCCATTAAATCCGACAGAAAAGTTCTGGCGTGGTTCGCCGATCTGTGCGGTGGCAGGAAGTGCAAGTCCCATCATCAGGGAAGCGGCAATCAGAAGTGATTTTATCTTTGTCATTTTCGTCTTATTCGAAGTCAAGTTTTACTAATTCAAAATTCTTCGTGAAATGGATAAAGAATACTTTCTTATTAATGAATCCTCCCCAGTTGTTGACACGTTCGAATTTGAAGCCTGTCTGTATCGGAGTCAGGTTCATTTTCGGTAAATTGTTTTCCAGTTCCGAGCCATAGCGTGACAAGCCTTTCAGGAAGAAGAAGCCTGTGTCGAAACCAAGCATTCCGTAGCTTGGGAATTTACTCACCAAGTCCTTGCTATACCATTTGTGATAATTGTTGGTGAACTGTATGGCAGCCGGAAACAATGTATTTGTGTAGAATGATGAATAGAAATAGGTATCCAGTTCAAAGAAACTTTCCAGGTGATCCCGGGTATATGTCTGCCATTCGGGATAACCGAACAGATGAATATTCTGCTCCGGAGTATCTCTGACCAGTAGAATCAGTTGAGGAAGAATCTTGATTAACATGACATTTTTGCCGGAAGTCGGAATGAAAATATTGTCTTTGTCAGAGCGGAGAGCTTCCTTCAGCATATCCTTGGTTGCGTTTTCATTGACGGTTTTCATTGACATTCCCTTGCTCTTCAGCTCTTGTTTCATGCCGCTGATAAACTCGGCTTTTTCTTTATCTTCGCTGGTTGGTTCAATAAAGATGACATGGGCATTGGGGAATTGACGGGTAAAGTGTTCGTATACTTCCGAATATAAATAGGATTGCGGGGTATTAATCTGGTAGATGGCAGGATTATTAAATACTTCTTCCCCTTTCGAAGAGAAAGGAATCACCAGTCGTATATCATTCTTTTCTGCAAAAGTAGATAAAGGTTTGATCTGTTGCTGGTGCATCGGACCGAAAATGACATTCATGTTCTTCATCTCATTTTTCGCCAGAATAGTATTTAATGTAGAAACATCTTTTCCACAGTCATATACATATAGATCAATAGAAGTACCCGTACGTTTCAGGCTGTCTACCGCCATCAGGAAACCTTCGTAGTATTCCACCATACGTTTGTCTTCCTGGAAAGGCAATAGCAGGGCCGCTTTGATAGTAGAGATTGCCTGAGGGGCTTCTTTACTCTTGCGGAAAAGCTCATTGTTACTGGGTGGGATAGCGTACGGATCCTCTTTGGGAGCCGTCGGTTGCATGGTGGTTGCACTGGGATAGGGGATACAGAGGTATTGTCCCTTTTTCATTCCCTTTTTCAGTTCGGGATTGGCTGCAATCAATTCCTGTTCGCTGATTCCATATTCGCGGCTTACGCTGAATACGGTTTCTTTGCGTTTTACCTTATGCATATCTTTGCATCTGGATTGTACAGGCCCCTGTATAGCGGGTTTTTCAGCCGGTGCTTGTGCAGTTTCCGTTTCCTGCTCTTGTTCCAACGGAATGAGAATAACCTGACCGATACGGAAGTTTTCGGCGCTTAATCCCGGATTGGCTTCACAAATGGCTTTTGCAGATATATTATAAATGGTAGTCAGTTTGTATAAAGTTTCTCCGGCTTGAATCGTATGGAATGTTTCCCCTTTTTGGCTTTCTTTTCCTTTAGGGATTTTTATAGCTTGCCCGGCATAAATTTTCTCATCACATCCGGGATTCAGACGTATGATGTCGTTTGTTGTGACATTATACATCTTGGCAATGGAGTATAAACTCTGTCCTTTTTCGATGGTATGCAAGAAATAAGATTGGTTCTCTTGTGCATAACTAATAGCGTATGAGGCGCTTATAAAAAGCAAAAATAAGAATATTCGGCTTATCGGTTTCATCAATTTATAACTATTGGTTCTTGAAATCAAGGAACAAAGGTACGAATAATGCCCTATATCTTCATAAGATTTGAGTTAAGAAAATAATATTGTGCTTTTTTAGGAGCATATTTCGGTCGGAAACATTAATTTTGTACCGTTTATGAAGGATATGAATATGCAAGAAACAGAATATATTAATGTGTATGGTGCCCGTGTGCACAATTTGAAAGATATTGATGCTGAAATTCCCCGTAACAGTTTGACAGTGATTACCGGATTGAGTGGTAGTGGTAAATCTTCCTTGGCTTTCGATACGATATTTGCCGAGGGACAGCGCCGCTATATCGAGACTTTTTCGGCCTATGCCCGCAACTTTTTGGGGAATCTGGAACGTCCGGATGTCGATAAAATAACAGGGCTGAGTCCGGTTATCTCTATCGAACAGAAAACTACGAATAAAAATCCCCGTTCTACCGTGGGAACAACAACGGAAATATACGATTATCTTCGTCTGCTCTATGCCCGTGCAGGTATTGCTTATTCGTACCTGTCAGGAGAGGAGATGGTGAAATATACGGAAGAACAGATTCTGGATTTAATTCTGAAAGATTATAAAGGAAAGAAAATATACTTGCTCGCACCCTTGGTTCGTTCGCGTAAGGGACATTATAAAGAACTCTTCGAACAGGTGCGAAAGAAAGGATATCTCTATGTACGGATAGACGGCGAACTGCGTGAAGTGACGCACGGCATGAAACTCGATCGTTACAAGAATCATGATATTGAGGTAGTCATTGATAAACTGATAGTAGCCGAGAAAGATGATAAACGACTGAAACAGAGCGTGGCAACTGCTATGCGCCAAGGTGATGGTTTATTGATGATTCTTGATGCGCAGACAGAAAGTGTCCGTCATTACAGTAAACGCCTGATGTGTCCGGTTACCGGACTGTCTTATCGGGAACCGGCTCCTCATAACTTCTCGTTCAACTCTCCGCAGGGAGCGTGCCCGAAATGTAAAGGATTAGGCGTGGTCAATCAGATTGATGTCGATAAAGTGATTCCCGACCGTGAACTTTCCATCTATGAAGGAGCGATAGCACCTTTGGGAAAATACAAGAATGCCATGATTTTCTGGCAGATCGGTGCTTTGCTGGAGAAGTATGAAGCCACTTTAAAAACTCCGGTGAAGGAATTGTCGGATGATGCGGTTGAAGAAATATTATATGGTTCGGATGACCGGATCAAGATCAAGAGTTCGCTGATAGGAACTTCTTCTGATTACTTTGTAACCTATGAAGGAGTCGTAAAATATATCCAGATGCTTCAGGAAAAGGATGCTTCTGCTACCGCGCAGAAGTGGGCGGAGCAGTTTGCCCGTACCACTGTTTGTCCGGAATGTAAAGGTGCCCGGTTGAATAAAGAAGCATTGCACTTCCGTATTCATGACAAGAACATCAATGACTTGGCCAATATGGACATCAATGAGCTATATGACTGGTTGATGAACGTAGATCAATTTCTGTCCGATAAACAAAAGAAAATCGCAGCCGAGATTCTGAAAGAAATTCGTACCCGTTTGAAATTCTTGTTGGATGTAGGATTGGATTATTTGGCATTGAACCGTAGCTCGGTCAGCCTGTCCGGTGGTGAAAGTCAGCGTATTCGTCTGGCTACACAGATCGGCTCGCAATTGGTGAATGTGCTTTATATTCTGGATGAACCGAGTATCGGGTTGCACCAGCGTGACAATCTGCGTTTGATCCGCTCGTTGAAAGAGCTTCGTGATATGGGAAACTCGGTTATCGTTGTTGAACACGATAAAGATATGATGCTGGCTGCCGATTATGTGATTGATATGGGGCCTAAAGCCGGTCGTCTGGGTGGGGAGGTGGTCTTCTCGGGAACCCCGTCAGAAATGCTTCAAACCGAAACGATGACTTCGCAGTATCTGAACGGAGAGATGAAAATAGAAGTACCCGCCAAGCGAAGAAAAGGAAATGGAAAATCTATCTGGCTGAAAGGAGCGAAGGGAAATAATCTGAAAAATGTAGATGTTGAATTTCCGTTAGGGAAGTTGATTTGTGTGACCGGAGTATCCGGAAGTGGTAAATCGACGTTGATTAATGAGACTTTGCAGCCGATTCTTTCACAGAAATTCTATCGCTCTTTGCAGGATCCTTTGGAATACGATTCTATAGAGGGACTGGAAAACATAGATAAGGTAGTGGACGTGGATCAATCTCCGATTGGTCGTACCCCCCGTTCCAATCCGGCCACTTATACTGGTGTATTTTCCGATATCCGTAACTTGTTCGTAAGCCTTCCGGAAGCTAAGATTCGCGGTTACAAGCCCGGACGCTTCTCTTTTAATGTATCGGGCGGTCGTTGTGAAGCCTGTACCGGAAATGGATACAAGACGATTGAAATGAACTTCTTGCCGGATGTGTATGTGCCTTGTGAGGTTTGCCACGGCAAGCGGTATAATCGCGAAACGCTTGAAGTACGTTTCAAAGGAAAGTCTATTGCTGATGTGCTTGATATGACTATAAACCGTGCTGTCGAATTCTTTGAGAATGTGCCGCAGATTCTGAATAAGATAAAAGTCTTGCAGGATGTCGGTTTGGGCTATATTAAATTAGGGCAGTCATCTACTACCCTTTCCGGTGGAGAGAGCCAGCGTGTGAAACTAGCAACAGAATTGTCCAAGCGAGATACCGGTAAAACACTTTACATTCTCGATGAACCGACTACCGGACTTCACTTTGAGGATATCCGTGTATTGATGGGGGTACTTAATAAGCTGGTGGACAAAGGTAATACCGTCATTGTAATCGAACATAACCTGGACGTTATCAAGATGGCGGATTATATCATAGACATGGGACCTGAAGGTGGTAAGGGCGGGGGAGTACTCCTTAGCTACGGAACACCGGAAGAGGTTGCGAAGGGCCAGAAAGGTTATACTCCTAAGTTTCTTCGCGAGGAATTAGGACTTTAATATTGAAGTATAAGTGTCGGCTTACTAAAAAGAAACAACAAGATGAAAATCAATAAAACGAATGCGGCGCGTCTGCTGGATAAAGCTAAAATAGCTTATGAACTGATTCCTTATGAAGTTGACGAAAACGATCTGAGTGCCATTCATGTAGCTGCCAGCTTAGGCGAGAATATAGAACAGGTATTTAAGACACTGGTTCTTCACGGTGACAAAAGCGGTTATTTTGTTTGCGTCATTCCGGGTGAGCACGAAGTCGATCTGAAGCTGGCAGCAAAGGCTTCCGGCAATAAAAAGTGTGATCTGATACCGGTGAAAGAACTTCTTCCGCTGACGGGATATATCCGGGGCGGCTGTTCGCCTATTGGCATGAAGAAACATTTTCCTACTTATATTCATGAAACCTGCCGGCAATTTCCGTATATTTATGTAAGTGCCGGTGTACGGGGGCTGCAGATAAAGCTTGCGCCGGGTGATTTAATCCGCGAATCGAGGGCAGAAATTTGCCGTTTATTTGAGGAATAAATCCAAAAAAGTATATATTTGCAGAATATATGTCATTAGAAAAATTATCAATCATTAATTAATAAATTTATATCTATGTTTGACAAACACCCTAAAGGACTGATAGCAGCCGCTTTAGCCAATCTAGGTGAACGCTTTGGCTTCTATACAATGATGGCGATCCTCGTGCTTTTCTTGCAAGCTAAGTTTGGAATGAATGGAAAAGAAGCGGGATTTATTTATTCAACTTTCTATTTTTCCATTTACATTCTTGCTTTGGTTGGAGGTATTATCGCCGATAAGACACGAAACTACAAAGGAACTATTTTCACGGGAATTGTGCTGATGGCAGTAGGATACTTGTTGTTGGCTATTCCATCCAAGACTCCGGTAGACAATCAGACCTTTTATCTGGTCATTACTTGCGCCAGCTTGTTTGTGATTGCATTTGGTAATGGATTATTTAAAGGAAATCTGCAAGCTCTGGTAGGGCAGATGTACGATAATCCTCAATATGCCAGCATGCGTGACTCCGGTTTCTCCTTGTTTTATATGTTCATTAATATCGGTGCAATCTTTGCTCCGTTTGCAGCGGTAGGTGTACGTAACTGGTGGTTGTCTACTTTCGGTTATAATTACGATGCTGATCTTCCTGCATTATGTCACGGTCATTTGGCTGGTACTTTGTCGCCCGAAGCTACTGAAACTTATCATACGTTGGTAGAGAAAGCTTCCAACGCTCCGGTACAGGATTATACAGCTTTTGCATCCGATTACCTGAACGTCTTTACTACAGGTTTCCATTATGCATTTGGAGTGGCTATCATTGCTATGGTCATTTCTTTGACTATCTATTTGCTGAATAAGAGAAACTTCCCCGATCCCAGCAAGAAAGCCGTTGCGTCTTCAGCATCTTCGGCTACTGTAGAAATGAGTATTCAGGAAGTGAAACAACGTATGTATGCCCTGTTCGCAGTGTTCGGAGTTGTTATCTTCTTCTGGTTCTCTTTCCATCAGAATGGTTTGACTTTGACATACTTTGCAAAGGAATACACTGACCTTAACTTGTTTGGTATGCCTATTTCCGCTGAGTTGTTCCAGTCGTTGAATCCGTTCTTTGTTGTTTTCCTGACTCCTGTGATTATGGCAATCTTTGCCAGCCAGCGCAGACGTGGAAAAGAGCCTTCTACTCCTAAGAAGATTGCAATTGGTATGGGTATTGCCGCATTGGCCTTTATCGTAATGGCTGTCGGTTCTTATTTTGCCAATCTGCCTTTGCACAAGGACATTATCGCTGTAGGAACTTCACCGGTGAAAGTGACTCCGTTCTTGTTGATGCTGACTTATCTGATTTTGACGGTAGCTGAATTGTATATTTCTCCGTTGGGAATTTCATTTGTGTCTAAAGTAGCTCCTCCGAAATACCAGGGTATTATGCAGGGAGGCTGGTTAGGTGCGACTGCACTTGGCAATCAGCTGTTGGTGATCGGTGCTATTTTGTATGAATCCATTCCTATCTGGATGACATGGACAGTATTTGTGGTAGCTTGTACTATTTCAATGTTTACCATGATCTTCATGCTGAAATGGCTGGAACGCGTAGCGAAATAAGCCCGCTTGGTAATAAATAAACGAATGCCCCGGAACATTGATTGAGTAACAATCTGTTCCGGGGCATTTTGTATATGGTTACCTTACTTTTCAGATATCCAGTCCCATGATATAATCATTCATATAGTACCCGTTGCCAATCGGAAAATCCCCTTCCCGCAATTTTCTCATACCCATCCGTTCATAGAACAGTAAAGCCTTGTTGTTACGGTTCACGTTAAGCTCCATTAAGCAAGGTTCCGGATGCACCTCCTTGATATATCTGACAGCCTCTCTGAATAAAAAACTACCGCAGTGTGCGCCTTGAAAATGGGGGAGGACATAGATTTTCTGCAGATGGAATACATTCTCTTCCTGTTGCTGTACGGAGACATAGCCACAGGGCTCATCTCCTTCATATGCGATAAAATAAACATGACCTTCTTCTTCCATTTGTTTCCGGATATTTTCGGGAGAGTACATCCAGTCCATCATATAGTCCAGTTGTCCGGGAGATAAGATCTCTTGGTAAGTGGCGGGAAATACTTCACCGGCCATTTGGTTGATCAGACCGCAATCATCTATCCTTGCTTTTCGAATAGTAAACATACGTATTTTCTTTTTTGTGGTTTTATGAGCTGCAAATATAGCTATTATTTCTTTTTATAATAAGGAGAAAACTTCTTAATGATTTAATTATTATTAAATTATAGTACTTTGTAATGCAAGGTACTAGAGTAATGCATATATTTGTCCTGTCAAAAAGAAAAATAACAATGAATGTAGACAATGTAAAATCTCAGATGAGAAAAGGCATGTTGGAGTATTGCATCATGCTTTTACTGCACAAAGAGCCGGCTTATGCTTCTGATATTATTCAGAAGTTGAAAGAGGCACAGCTGATTGTGGTGGAAGGTACCTTATATCCATTGCTGACACGTTTGAAGAATGACGATTTGTTGAGTTATGAATGGGTAGAATCCACGCAGGGACCTCCTCGCAAGTACTATAAGCTCACAGAAAAAGGAGAGGCTTTTTTAGGCGAGCTTGAGATATCCTGGAAGGAACTGAACGAAACCGTGAATCATATTGCTAGTAGATAATTCGATAAAGAAGAAATAATAATGAAAAAAACATTGACTGTAAATTTGGGAGGAACTGTCTATCATATAGATGATGATGCCTACCGCTTGCTGGACGACTATCTGGCCAACCTGAAACATTTTTTTCGCAAACAGGAGGGGGCGGAAGAGATTGTGAATGATATCGAGATTCGTATTGCCGAGCTGTTTGCCGAGAAAGTGTCCGCAGGGAAGCAAGTCATTACTATTGCCGATGTGGAAGAAATAATTGCCCGGGTAGGCAAACCGGAAGATTTTGGTGTATCTGACGACGAATCCGAACCGCATAAGAAGGAACAGACAGCTTCTTCCGGTCAGGGATATACACGGACCACTACAGCCCGTCGCCTGTTCCGTGATCCGGATAATAAGTTGCTTGGGGGAGTAGCTTCCGGGCTGGCAGCTTATTTTGACTGGGATATCACGTTGGTGCGTATCCTGATGATCGTATTATTGTTTGTTCCCTATTGCCCGATGATTATCCTTTATATTATAGGATGGATTATCATTCCCGAAGCACGTACGGCAGCAGAGAAACTGAGTATGCGTGGCGAAGCGGTAACCATAGAAAATATAGGCAAAACGGTGACGGACGGATTTGAACGGGTGGCCGACGGGGTCAATAACTTTGTGAACTCGGATAAACCGCGTACCTTTCTGCAAAAAGTAGGAGATGTATTTGTCACGATCGCCGCTATCATTCTTAAGATATTCCTGGTAGCTCTTGTCATCATTTGCTGTCCGGTATTGTTCGTGCTCGCTGTGGTGATAGTAGCTCTTGTGTTTGCGGTGATTGCTGCGCTTGTTGGCGGCGGAGCTCTGCTTTATGAAATGCTTCCGGCTATTGACTGGACGCCTATAGCTACCATATCTCCTGTGATGACATTGCTTGGCACCATTTCAGGAATTGCACTCATTGCCATTCCATTAGGAGCTTTTCTGTACACTATAATGCGTCAGTTGTTTCATTGGTCACCGATGGGGACCGGCTTGAAATGGTCTCTGTTTATCCTATGGGTATTGGGACTGGTCATCGTGATTATCAATTTGTCAGCTCTCGGATGGCAGCTGCCGTTGTATGGACTGCATTGCTTTTAATATAAGATCGCTCTATTAAAAAAGAATAATATTTATTCTTTTTCTGAGAAATGTGCCCCGATAGTGTGTCCGGGGTACATTTTTTGTTTGTCCCTCTTTGTAAATCGAGATTTTTAATTAAGTTTGTGAGGACTTATTCAATAGATAAAGAAAATGGGTGAACATATATGTTTCAGGAGAAACGAACGTTTGGCTACCGTCAATCCTTATTGGAGAGGAAATCCGATGGTACGCGGACGTTTTTTTAACAGGCAGCACCGTTTCCGCCCCGGTATGGGAAGTGTGTTGAAATGGCGGTTGTCCCCCAATCCTCAGCGGAAAGAAAAGAAAACGGTGAAGTGGGACCCAAAAGTCTGTTATCTTCGTTCGCTGGATGCTGTGGTGGGAGATTCTTTAATATGGCTGGGACATAATTCCTTCTTCCTTCAGTTGGCAGGTAAAAGAATCATGTTCGATCCGGTTTTCGGAAACATCCCTTTTGTGAAAAGACAGAGTGAGTTTCCTGCCAATCCCGACATTTTTACAGAAATTGATTACCTGCTTATCAGCCATGACCATTTTGATCATTTGGACAAGCAAAGTATCACCCGTTTGCTGAATAATAATCCGCAGATGAAACTGTTTTGCGGTTTGGGAACCGGAGAACTGATAAAGAGCTGGTTTCCGGAAATGAGAGTGATCGAGGCCGGCTGGTATCAGCAACTGGAAGATGAAGGGCTGAAAATAACTTTCTTGCCGGCACAGCATTGGAGCAAACGCTCCGTACGTGATGGAGGGCAGCGATTGTGGGGAGCTTTCATGCTGCAGGGGAATGGTGTTTCTCTCTATTATAGCGGAGACACAGGGTATTCTACCCATTTTAGGGAAATCCCGGATCTGTTCGGAGCTCCGGACTATGCCTTGTTGGGTATCGGTGCATATAAACCCCGTTGGTTCATGCGTCCCAATCATATTTCTCCTTATGAATCACTGACTGCCTCCGAAGAGATGCACGCAGGAATAACCATTCCGATGCACTACGGTACATTTGATTTGTCTGATGAACCCTTGCATGATCCGCCTAAAGTATTTGCGGCAGAAGCAAAGAAAAGAAAGATTCGTGTAGAAATCCCTTATCTGGGAGAAATCGTAAAACTGAGTAAAAGAAAGTAATTATAAAATAAACTGAGAGATGAAGAAGTTAGAAGTAAAAGACCTGAAAGAAAATTTCTTTGAGGCGATTGGCAAAGAATGGATGTTGGTTACTGCTGGCACCAAAGAGAAATTCAATACAATGACTGCCAGTTGGGGTGGTATTGGCTGGCTTTGGAATAAGCCCGTTGCTTTTGTTTTTGTCCGCCCCGAACGATATACGTATGAGTTCATCGAGAAAAGTGATTATCTGACACTTTCTTTTTTGGGCGAAGCAAATAAGAAGATTCATGCAGTTTGTGGCTCAAAGTCCGGTCGTGATACGGATAAGGTGAAAGCAACCGGGTTAAAGCCGGTCTTCACAGAACAGGGGAATGTGCTTTTCGAACAGGCCCGCCTGAGTCTGGAAGGAAGAAAACTGTATGCGGATAACATTAAACCTGAATGTTTCCTGGATAAAGAGTCCTTGGAAAAATGGTATGACGATGCTCATGGAGGTTTTCATAAAATGTATATAGTAGAAATTGAAAATATTTGGGAGGGAGATTAATTCTCCCTTTTTTTATTTTTTATCGGTAAAGCTTTGATAAGTGATATAAATATTATACATTTGCCCTAAACTAAACTATTGTAACACAACTAAAACTAAGCGTTATGAAAACAAAAATGTTCTTTCTTGCAGGTATCTGTGCTGCACTCGCAGCTTGTAGTAGTGATTCGGATGATGTGTCTTCTTCTCCATCCAATACTCCGGCGATATTAGAGGTTGTTTCCTATAAGTTTGTGCAGGAGGAAACGGATGTAGTAGAGCGGGTTGAATATCCTGTAGTAGTCTTGCAACATAAAGTAAATGATAAAGATGAACCTCTTCCAATGATATATGCATGGGATGTGGAAGAGGAAGAGAACTCTTTATTTGTATTGACTGAAGGTTCTTTGCCTGTTAATGCTGAAAATTTGGCGGATTTGAAGATTCCTGTTCCTTTCATTGATGCTGGAGGTAAGCTTTTGGCACTTATATCCGACCTGACACCGTATAACAAAAAGTAATAGCTCGGAGTCTCCGGGCTATTTTTATAAACTAAAAATCGAATAATAATGGCAACTGTTATTGATATATTTCATGTATTAGGACTTATTATTGGGGGACTTTTTATTCTTTTTTGTCTCTTTAAATCTGAGCCAAGAGATAGAAATAAAGATTCCTAATATCCAAACTACATAAATTATTATTGCTTTTGATATAGAAGTATCTTTATCTTCTATTTTACTCATAATAGACATTGAAAAAGAGTAAATGCACCCTCCGGTAAACCAATAAATTATACTATCAATATCATAACGGGATATTATAGCCGATACTATTAATAAATGAAAAACAGATGCGGCAAGTAAGGATATATCAAATGATGCTGCAAAAATAATTCTATTTATTAAATCTTGTTGGACAAAGAAATCACTAAACATATACATAAAAGTATAGCATAATGGTAATTGTAGGATAAAGCAAACAAGAGCATTTTTTTGTAATCCATTTAATAATTCAAATATTTTTCCTAAATCCATAGTATTTTCTCGCAAATGTACTGTTTATAGTTTATAAACGGTAATGAATGCGTATGTTCTGTAAGGATGTTCTTTAGCATCCTTACAAACTTATTTTTGGAAAATATATTGCAATATACTTGCATATATCATTGAATTTTAGTATATTTAGGTAATTAAAAAGGTAGACATTATGAAGACAGAATTTACTCTCTTAACTCTATCTGATAATTTTCCCGATGAAGAAAGTTGCATCAGATATTTCGAGAAGATGCGATGGGGAGATGAAATCGTTTCACCTTATGACGCATCATCGAAGGTCTATAAGTGTGGTAATGGTAAGTATAAATGTAAGAACACCGGACGATATTTTGATGTCAAGACCGGAACTGCATTTGCCAATACTAAATTACCTATGCGAGCTTGGTTCTATGCCATGATGTTGTTCTTGTCACATAAGAGAGGCGTTTCATCATGCCAATTAGCGAGAGATTTAGGTATAACCCAAAAGACAGCGTGGAAGATGCTTCATAAGATTAGGCAATATATGGCAATGGAGAATAATCATACATTATCCGGTGAAGTCGAAATTGACGAAGCATTTGTAGGAGGGAAAAATAAGAACAGGCATAAGGACAAGAAAGTCCCTAGATGTCAAGGGCGTAGCTATAAAGACAAAGTTCCAGTATTCGGAATACTAGAAAGAGATGGAAAAGTTGTTGCTAAAGTAGTTCCTAATGTATATGGAGATACATTGCTTTCTATCGTAAATGAATATGTAACAGAAGGAAGTATTGTCTATACAGATGGAGCAGGATATCCGGGAATTAATATTGATTACGAACAAAGAAATGTAGATCATAATAAGCACTTTTATGGTACAACATATGCTACAGATGAAGGCGAAATAATCGTTGTTAGTACAAACGGTATCGAAAATGTGTGGTCGCATTTTAAGAGGATGATATTTGGAATATACTATCGTGTAAGCAGAAAATATATGCAAAGGTATATTGATGAATATATTTTCCGATTTAACACTCGGAATTATACCGATTCTCAAAGATTTAATTTACTTTTGCGCAATGTAGCTTAATTATGGGAAGAAAGAAAAAACAGGAAATAGACTTAAGTCAGATTAAGACAGTGAGATTTGAACTAAATTTCTCTGTTCCTAAAGAGGAATTTGATGAATTGCTCCGGAAGATGGCGCATCTTGAAAGCAAAGAGACACCACCGGAAGATAATTCAAAACAGGAAGAAGAAAAAGAGGAAGAAAAGAAAGAGTAATAACGGTTTGAACTTTATGAAGTTATTCTTATATTTGCAGCGTATCATCGAATAGGTGGTACGCTTTTTACATATTATAGCCTAATCGCCATCGAACTACCACATTGAAAGCAATAAGGCTATTTAAACTCACTTATGGGTGTATTGCGTTTATACGCCAATATACTGGCGTAGACTTTTGCCTATAAGTGAGTAGGGTGTGGTAGCCCTCGATGGCGTTAGGCATTAGCTCTACGCCTTTTTCATATATATGCGTGAGGTGATGCTAAGTAAGTAGAAACTTTATTATTTAGTATTAACCGATAAAACGCAAAGTTATGAGTAAGAAATGTCTTAAATGTGGATGTGATCTTTCTAATGATAACATTTTGTATTGCCCAAAGTGCTGTGATGAATTGTATAAGCCCCACAAACAAGAAGTAGTAGATAAGGAAGACATAACGAGGAGAGCAGAGGCTATTTTAAGTCTGATCGCCCAAGCAATTCTAATTGTGGGAATTATTGCTTCTATTATCCTATTATTAGTAGGTGCTTATATGTTATTAAATGTGTCGGAGCATAACAAAGAACTTGGAATGCTCTTGTTAATCTATATTCTGTACATACTGCCTATATCAATTACCACATGGGGAGTTTTGAATGTTGTATGTAACATTTCTTACAATCTATATGCGATAAATAAAAAGATGAAATAACATCAATCTCAATATGTCTTTTTCATGAAAAAGACTTTAAGAAGATTTAGTTTTAATATATTTAGTATATTATTTAGTATTGGTACTACTAAATTGACGTAGTATATACTACTAAACTGATAGTATACTATACTACTAAATTGATATATGACTACTACTAAATTGACGATAAGTTTTTGCTTAACCAAAAGCAATCAGTATATTTGCAAAGTGAACAGGGGTAGACATGGAGTAGCTACCTGTCGAAAGAGTCCGCAACTACTTTCCCCTGTCGCTTTGTATAATAGTTGCGCAAATTTAGTTGCGATGAATGCTGTATTTTATACTTGCCTTTTTGGTAATAATAATCTGCCGGAAATTAATGATAAGATTATCTACTCTTATCTAGTTTATAAATCAATATCAGAAATCGAAGGTGTCTTCAACTATGAAGGTAATTTTAACCAAGAAGCACTAATGGAATATTTTGAAGAATATAATCATTTGGCTTTGTATGAAATATCACCCTATCGAATATCAAAAGATTTATCATTATCTATAAATACGGTAAAATCTAGATTACGTTATTTAATACAATCCAAAATCTTAGATTGCAATAATAATTTATGCATATTCCCTGAAATTAAAGATAGCGCATATTTTAAATTAGAAGTGGAAACCGGATTAAAAGGAAATGATTTAGTCGTTTACTCATTTTTACTTAGAAAGGCTGAAAGATTTCATGGCAAAATAACGACCTACAATGGAATACAATGCAAAGAATTAGGCATGAGTAAGAAAAACTATGAAAAAGTATTATGTAATTTATCTAGGAAAAAATTAATCTACAGAGATAAAAATAACGCATTATTAATAACTAAATCCAAAAGAATATGAAACAGAAGTGGAAGTGATTAAGCATTATTAGCAGATATTATGTTTGTAAATTGAACATTATTTAGTATCTTTGAAATCAAATAAGAAAAGCTGTATCCGGTAGATACAGCTCCCAACAAAGCCTACTTCTTATTAGTAGGGCGACAACGTTTATGAGGTTCAACATATACTACTTTGTTTTCACGTATAGCAATGTAACCTTCAACTTCAACCGTTTTCTCTTTGTTGCAAATATGCTTTTTCATAATTGAAAAATTTTTGATTTATAGTCAAAAGCCTAACTACGTAGACCCTTTCCAATTATCCACGTAGTATTATGATAAGCATATTGTCTTATTTGAAAAGATAAAGGTTTGATCTGAATATCCAAATTTATATCAAACAAAGAAACAGGCTCTTTCCAGTTAACACCAACTAGAAAGAGCTTTTTTTATAACCAAAAGTTATCGCACTCGGCTAGGTGTGGAGTCGTATATAAGTGCCAAGCTTTTTATAGACGGAACGGGTGCGAAGACTCCGTTGATTTTTGGAGAAACATTAAAAGTAAAGAATGGATCACGTTCTATTGGAAATGTAAAGTATGAGATACCTCCCTATTCAACTTATGAGTTAACAAAACAAGAATGTGGATATCGATGTACCTTAACTTTTTATTTGGTACTGAAGGCCGTAAATAAAGGGGAAGAATACCATTTAAAAGGCAGATGGACTGGAGAACAATTAAGGGAGCAAAAAATGGGATTAATTGATTTATCAGACGAAAAAGGTGCTGAAAAAACTGTTTTAATGGAGGCTCCGATTGAGCTATTTGAAAAGGATTATGAAACAGGTCTAGATTGAATCATAGACCTTATCTAAGTATATAGTAGCAATCGAAAATATATATCATGAGTAAAGTCTAGCGGATTTTAGATGTAATGCAGAAGGCTCTGAACTCAATTTGATTTGAGAACAGAGCCTTCATTATTTGTCTTATATCAAAGATTTATTTTGCAGGAGCCTTCAGCCACTTATCCAGCCACTCAAAGAAAGTGCGTTGCCACAAGACACCATTCTGCGGTTTCAGTACCCAGTGGTTCTCATCCGGATAAATTAGCAACTCTGCAGGTACACCACGCATTACAGCGGCATCAAATGCAGCCATAGCCTGATTAGCCAAAATACGGAAATCTTTTTCTCCATGAATACAGAGAATCGGAGTATCCCATTTTTCCACGAAGAGGTGAGGGGAGTTGGCGAAAGTACGTTGTGCTATCGGATTCTGTTTTTCCCAGTACGCGCCGCCCATATCCCAGTTGGCAAACCATTTCTCTTCTGTTTCCAGATACTGCATTTCCATGTTGAAGATGCCATCATGTGCAATGAATGCTTTGAAGCGCTTGTCATGATGTCCGGCGAGCCAGTAAACGGAGAAACCACCGAAGCTGGCACCTACACAACCGAGACGGTCTTTGTCTACAAACGATTCTTTAGCCATCTCGTCGATAGCAGTGAAATAGTCTTTCATACACTGACCACCATAATCACCACTGATCTGTTCGTTCCATTCCACTCCGAATCCCGGTAATCCGCGACGGTTCGGGGCTACAATGATATAGTCGTTGGCAGCCATAATCTGGAAGTTCCAGCGATAAGACCAGAACTGACTTACCGGACTTTGAGGACCACCTTCACAGAACAGCAATGTCGGATATTTCTTGTTCGGATCGAACTGGGGAGGATAGATCACCCATGTCAACATATCCTTGCCATCCGTCGTTTTCATCCAGTGACCTTCTACCTTACCCATTTCCAGCTGATCATAAATCTCCTTGTTCTCCTGTGTCAGTTGAGTGGCAGAACCATCCAATGCTACCGCATAGATCTCATCACCCATACTCATTGAGTGGCGTTTGGCAATCAGTTTGTCGCCGAAGAGTGCTACCCCTTCATAATCATACATACCCGAAGTAATCGCCTTTACAGAATCATTCGTCAGGTCAAGAGAATAAATCTGAGTTTCTCCGTGCCATACACCTGTAAAATAGATGGTCTTGGCATCGTTGCCCCAGACAAACGCATCCACATTAGACTCAAATGCTTTGCTGACAAAACGCTTCTCTCCGGTTTCCAGATTCATGATAAACAAACGGTTCAGATCAGCTTCGTATCCATCGCGCTCCATGCTTTGCCATGCAATGTACTTGCCATCCGGAGAGTATTGCGGATTGGTGTCATACCCCTTGTTTTCTTCGGTGATATTATCCGTTTTCTTTGTATTCAGATCATACACATAAATATCCGAATTGGTAGAAACAGCATATTCCAGCCCTGTTTTCTTGCGACAGGTATAAGCCACTTTGTCCGAAGTCGTATTCCATGCCAGTTGCTCAATGCCGCCCCAAGGTTTCATCGGACTTTCGTATGGTTCTCCTTCCAGTATATCCACGATATTGGAAATACCGTTACTGTCAAAGTCTGCCACGAAAGGATGAGGAGCAGTTGTCACCCATTCATCCCAGTGCTTATACATCAGGTCGGTGACAATAATACCTGTAGCTTTCGGCAGGTCCGGATATTTATCGGCAGTGCTTTCTTTGGTTTTCACTTGCGAGATGAACAGCAGTTTCTTGCCGTCCGGTGAGATAGAATAACCCTCGATGTCACCGTCGTAGTTGGTCAGTTGTTTACGGCCGCTACCGTCCGGATTCATTTCATATAGTTGGCTGCTTCCGTTGTCGTTGCTCAGGAAAGCCAGCTTCGATCCTCCTTTTATCCAGGTCACCTCATTCTCCTGATAAGGAGTGCGGGTGATTTGCCGGTTATCGCTGCCGTCCGCGTTCATGACGAAAACTTCGCGATTACTCTTGTTCTCCGGTACACTGTAGTATGCTACCGTATACGCAATTTTCTTTCCGTCGGGCGATACCGCCAGTCCTCCGATACGTCCCATTGCCCAAAGGGCTTCAGGCGTCATACGCTTCCCTTCGATCTTAATATCGGATTTTTCGATAAGCACCTGATCCGTTTTGCCCGCGTCTTTTGTTCCGCCGCAGGCAGCTAACAACATTGCTGCCGACATCATAAATAGATTTGCTTGTCTCATATTTTATAAAAATGTTTATTTTCTTGCGAAGATAATGAAAAAAGGATTTAAATCTGCTTTTTCTGCCAGTTTCCTTTCTTCATATACCAGTAGCAGAAGAGGAGGATAAAGATTCCATACACACTTTCTGTTGTCCAGGCAAACGCAATGTCCATTTTAAGGTAAAGAATAAAATAAGTAGCGTAAGCTACATAAATTGTCAGTACACAAAGTTCCATGGCCAGTGCCGTGCGTGTGTTACCTGTTCCCGATACCGACTGGAAATACACATTGGCTGGTACCAGCACTACGTAGGCTGCGCATAATACCCATAAAGAAGGGATGGACGCATCCCTCAAATCGGGCATATCCGTGTATATGCGCAGAATCAGGTCGGGAAACAGACAGAAGAATATCAATATCGGCAGTACGAACACATATCCGATACGGATGTGCTGATTGATGGTTCCCCGTACACAATCTTTTTCGCCCGCACCGATAAGGTTGCTGACCAGAGATCCGCAGGTTGCAGCAAAAGCCATGGCGATCATAAACGGGATGCCCGACACATTTCGGATAATGTTCGCGATAGCCAATGACCGTTCTCCCAGGTGTTCCACGAACAGGAAGAACATAAACCAGGTAGATAAAGACACGAAGTTCTGAATCATTGTCCACACGGAGACATTGAGAATCCGCTTCAATGTCCGGCTTTGGAATTTCGGCAGGATATTCAGCGCATACTTCTTGCAGTCAATCCGCTTCCAGGTATAGATGATAAAGAAAATCACCGATACCAGCTCAGCGAGGGATGAACCGATGGCTGCACCGGCAATGCCCAGTTGTGGGAAACCGAACTTACCGAAAATCAGGATATAGTTGAATACCACGTTAGAAAGCACCATCACGATGGAGTTCAGCGTCAGCGTCTTGGTCTGTGTCGTACCGACAAAGAAGGCACGGAACATCACTCCGACAAATGAGAAAAAGAACCCGTACACCCGCCAATGAATATAACTTTCCGCTGCATCATAAATGTGAGGGGACGAAATGATATTCTTTAAAATAAATGGCGAGAATACGATGGAAAGTGTAAACAGAATCGCAGCAACCACTACCAGGAAATAAATCCCCTGATAGAAAATCGGTCCGATTTCCTTGTAGTTTCCTTCCCCGTTGCGACGGGCGATCAATATCTGTGCTCCTACGCTGAATCCGAATGCCATCATGAAAATAGCCAGGTAGTAAACCCCGGCGATGGCGGATGCCCCTAATTCAATTTCCCCGACACGTCCAAGAAAGGCCGTGTCCGTCATGCCGATCAGCTGCTCCATAATCAGGCTGATCAGAATAGGGTAGGCGATCGTCCAGATTTGTTTATAAGTATATTTGGTCTTCATATTAAGTTTGTTTTTTAGAGAAAGAAAGCCGGACAAACCCCTTTCGGTTGCCCGGCTTTCTCAGAATATATCTTCGGATAATTTCTTATCGTTTATTCTGTTTTTGCTGCTGTAACTGTTCCTGTTGCTTTTGCATAGCTTCCAGGCGTGCAGCAAATCCGGTCTTTTTCATTTGTTTCGGGTCTTTTTTCTTAGCTTCCAGAATAGCCAGTAATTTTGTTTCGTCTGTAGTTTTACGCAACAAAATCATGGTTCCTACACTAATCAGTGTTGACACGAAATAATAATAGTTCAATCCCGAAGGATAGTCGTTCAGTACGAACAGGAACATAATCGGCATCAGATACATCATCCATTTCATCGCAGCCATTTGCGGTTGTGCTCCTGTATCCTGCATCGTCATTGTATACTTTGTGTTCAGGATGTTGGTTACCGTCATCAGCAAGCAGAACAAGCTGAGATGGTTGCCCAGGAACGGGATATGGAACGGGAATGTGATGAACGCGTCGTAAGTGGACAAGTCGTCCGCCCACAAGAAGCTCTGCTGACGTAACTCGATAGCGCTCGGTACGAACATGAACAATGCCATCAAGATCGGGAACTGCAATAACATTGGCAGACAACCGCCCATCGGGCTCACGCCATACTGGCTGTAAAGGCTCATCACCTCCTGCTGTTTCTTCATCGCATCTTCCTGCTTCGGATACTTCTTGTTGATCTCGTCGATTTTCGGTTTCAATACACGCATCTTGGCAGAAGACATGTATGTTTTCCAGGTAGCAGGGTAAACTACCACCTTCACCATAATTGTCAGAATCAACAGTACGATACCCATGCTCAAGCCCCAGCCGGACAACCAGTCGAATACGTTGATTGTGATAAACTGGTTAATCCAGCGAATCAACGGCCAGCCCAGATATACCAGTCTGTTAAGTTCCCATTTCTCTGTACGTCCTTTGTCCAGTGCCTTCAAGGTCTTGAAGTGGTTCGGGCCAAAGTAGAAGTACATTTCTGTCGGTTGTTTTCCGCTCGGATCGAAGAAGGTACTCATTTCTGCAGAATAATCCTTGATATATCCGCTTCCTTGTTGTTCCATTCTTGACTTCACAGAAACCTTGTTGAAGTCCTGGTCTGCAATGAATACAGAAGAGAAGAACTGGTTTTTGAATGCTACCCAGTCTATCGCTGTATTGCCCAGATCCTTTTCGTCATCCTTGGCAGCCGACAGATTATCTACATTGTCACCTTTTACCTTATAAGTCAGCTCTGAGAGGCGGTTTTCGTAAGTGAATCCCTTTTCCAGCTGGCGTGCACGCTGTGTCCAGTCGATGTCTACATACTCCGTACTGGCCAGTTTGCCTTCCATGCCTGTTGCTTTGATTTCAAAGTTCATCAGGTAGCTGTTCGGTTTCAGCGTATAGATAAAATCGATGTAGCTGGCGTTGTCCGCAGCCAGACGCATAGTTACGCTGCTGTCTGTCTTATTGACAGCTTCGAAGTAATAGTCCTTTGTCTGGATGGCTCCTTGCTTGTTGTAGAAGTTGAAACTCATGGTAGCATCATCACCGTCGAACAGTACGACAGGGTTTGTCTTGTCCTGTCCTTTGTATTCTTTCAGCATAGCCGAATATACCCGTCCGCCTTTCGTAGTGAAAGTGATTTCCGCTACGCTGTTCTGGATGCTTACTTTGGAATCAGTTCCATGCATCGCGTTGAAAAACAGGGCAGAAGAATCTGCTGCCGCCGCTGCACCTTTGTTTTCATTGGCGAGTGCGGCTTCTGTTTTTGCTTTCAGCGCTTCCTGCTGCTGTTGCACCACGGCAATAGAATCGTAGTATTTCTTCTGCGCAGCTATCTGCTCCTCGCTTGGACGGCTCAGATAACTGAATCCTACCAATAATATACCTATTAAAACGAGACCTGTAATGGTGTTTTTATCCATTCCTATTAATTATGAATTATAAATTTTTGAATAATAAATTGTCAATTGTCAACTGTCAATTGTCAATTCTTCTCGTTCTCGATGGCTGCCTTCACGAAAGCCACAAACAACGGATGCGGGTTCAATACCGTACTGCTGTATTCCGGATGGAACTGAGTGCCGATAAACCACTTCAATGCCGGGATCTCAACGATTTCCACCAGATCCGATTCGGGGTTGATACCCACGCATTTCATACCGGCAGCTTCGTATTGAGCCTTATAGTCATTATTGAACTCATAGCGATGGCGGTGACGTTCCTGAATATGTTCTTCACCATAAGCAAGGTATGCTTTCGATCCTTTCTGAAGCACACATTCGTAAGCGCCCAGACGCATCGTACCTCCCATATTGGTGATCGCTTTCTGTTCCTCCATGATGTCGATCACGTTGTGCGGAGTCTTTTCATCCATTTCGCGTGAGTCGGCATCGGCATATCCCAATACGTTGCGGGCAAATTCGATAGCGATACATTGCATACCCAGACAGATACCGAAGGTCGGTATATCATGTGTACGTGTATATTTGATGGCAACGAACTTACCGTCGATACCACGCTGACCGAATCCCGGACCGATCATCACGCCTGCCATGCCTTTCAAGGCTTCGGCTACGTTCTCATCTGTCAGTTTTTCGCTGTTCACAAAGTGAACCTCCACTTTGCGGTCGTTGTAAGTACCTGCCTGTGACAATGCTTCACGGATTGACTTGTAAGCATCCTGCAAGTCATATTTACCTACCAATGCGATGTTGATGGGTTCTTTCGTTTCAGCAGCATGGCGGCGTTCCAGGAATTTACGCCATGGACCTAGTCCCGGAGTTTCTCCTACGGGCAGCCCCATCTTTTCAAGGATTGTGCTGTCCAGTCCCTGTGCCTGCATCAGGAGAGGTACTTCATAAATTGTTTCTGCGTCGATAGACTGCACGACAGCCTTGTCATCCACATTACAGAATTGAGCTACTTTTTTGCGGAGTCCGTCGCTCAGCGGGTGTTCGGCACGGAGCACCAATACGTCCGGCTGAATACCTACGCTCTGGAGTTCCTTGACAGAATGCTGTGTCGGTTTGGTTTTCAGCTCTCCGGCAGCAGCAAGATAAGGAACATAAGTCAAGTGTACACAAAGAGCGTTCTTTCCGAGTTCCCACTTCAACTGACGGATACTTTCCAGATACGGCAATGATTCGATATCACCCACCGTACCACCGATTTCTGTAATTACAAAATCGAATTTATATTTGTTACCGAGCAATTTTACGTTCCGTTTGATTTCATCCGTGATATGAGGAATCACCTGAATCGTCTTACCCAGATAGTCTCCACGGCGTTCTTTGTCAATAACACTTTTGTAGATACGTCCCGTAGTGATGTTGTTAGCCTTTGTAGTCTGAATACCCAGGAAACGTTCGTAGTGTCCCAGGTCAAGATCGGCTTCATGGCCGTCTACGGTCACATAGCATTCTCCATGCTCATAAGGATTCAATGTTCCCGGGTCGATGTTGATATACGGGTCAAACTTCTGGATGGTTACATTGTAACCTCTTGCTTGCAGCAATTTACCGATGGAGGATGAGATGATCCCTTTTCCTAAAGAAGAGGCAACACCACCGGTGACGAAAATATACTTTGTTTCTCCCACAGCTATAACTGTTTTAATTATTTTTACTTAGTAGTTTCTTACGAACTTAAAAAGCGCAAAATTATAAAAAAAAGGGGAAGAATGCAGACTTTCCCCTCTACAATTTTATTAAAAAATGCAATTTTGAAAGATTCCTATGTTTTCTAAACAAAATAATGTAGATTTGCACCAAATTAGGAATATTATGAGAAGAGAGTTATTATCATTCGTAGTTTTTACCTCGACTTTATCTTTATCGCTTTCAGCACAGACCGCCACTCAACCTTCTACCGTAGTGGCAAAAGCGAAAATTGTGAAGGCAGACACGCTTTCGTCAGAACTTCAGAAGTATTTAATGCTTAAATTGAATCTGTCCGGAGAAACTCCTAAATTGGACACTGTATCAATCTTATATAATAAGTATATCGGTCAGTTGGACTATCTGAATGACCCGTCTGTACCGGAACGTTATATTCCGTCCGATCCTGACTATTTTCGTCTGTTTACTCCGTTAGCCTATTATTATGCTCCGATGGCGCAGTATTCAAAGGTGGATTGGAAACCGGTACAGTTTGACTCTTTGCCCGACAACTTGAAAAAGTTGACAGCGGAACTTCTTCCTTATGATACTTTGGCATATACGAAGTCCGAGCGTGCCAATCAATCGGTCAATAAAGCACTGATGGCTCTTTATCTCAATCATCCGGAATTGGTTGTCACCACGGAAAACCGTATCATGAGCCGTGATGTCTTCCGTAGGGATGTGAAACCGAAGATTTCTCCGAAGGCATCTGTTGTCCATCTTTTCCAGCCGGAAGAAATGAGCAACGATGTGGGCAAGGCAAAAATGAAAATCAGCCGTCCTAACTGGTGGGTTACCGGAGGTAACGGTTCTTTGCAAATCAGCCAGAACCACCTTTCTGAGAACTGGTACAAGGGAGGAGAAAGTAACTTTGCCGGTCTGGCTACCTTGCAGCTTTATGCCAACTACAATGATAATGAGAAAGTCCTTTTCGAAAATCAGTTGGAGGCTAAACTGGGTATGACATCCACACCGTCGGATAAATTCCATGATTATCTGATTAATACCGACCAGTTCCGTTTGTACAATAAGTTAGGATTGAGAGCGTTAAAGAACTGGTACTATACTATTTCTTCCGAGTTTAAGACTCAGTTCTGTCACGGTTACAAAGCCAATAGCGAAGAACTTGTTTCCGCATTCCTGTCTCCGGCGGATTTGGCAGTCAGTATCGGTATGGACTACAAATTGAATAAGCAGAAATTCAATCTTTCTGTTTTCATCGGTCCGCTGACTTATAACTTGCGATATATCGACAATTCGGAAGTAGATGAAACCAAGTTCGGTCTGGAGAAAGGCAAATGCTCTAAAAACGACTTCGGTTCTCAGTTGCAGTCAACGTTCAACTGGAAAATCATTTCGGCTGTTTCGCTGGAATCCCGTCTGAACTATCTGACCAATTACGAATGGGTGCGTGTGGAGTGGGAGAATACATTCAACTTTGTTTTGAACCGCTATCTTTCTACTAAACTTTACGTACACGCCCGTTTTGACGACAGTTCAAAACCAACCGTTGAAAATGGCAGCTTTTTCCAGCTGAAGGAATTGCTGAGCTTCGGTATTAACTATAAGTGGTAATTTTTTTTAGGCACGGATTACACAGATTTCACGGTTTCAGGAATTGAGTAACTAAAAACCGTGTTAATTCGTGTAATCCGTGCCTTATTTTATCTCTATGTCCTCAACGTTGAAATGATATACCTTCCCGGATTATCAATCTTTCCCCACTTGGTGGTAGACAGCGTGATCCATATCTGCGTCCCCTTCTTTCCATAATCCGACAGCTTGAGAATAGCTGTAATTTCTTTCTTGTTTGTTACTCCATGTTGTGCCAGGCTGTCCAGAAGTCCTTTGACGTTGTGCGTACTCTTGTTGTAGGCATAACCGGGGATTTCGAGCGAAGGCGAAGCCGTATTGTCTTCTTCCTCTTCTGCTTTTCTTTTCTCTCCTTTACTTTGTCCGGAAATGTCAGCAATTTCGGGTGAAATGTTCTCATTTTCCAGTTTCAATTCACCTTGTACTGACGAATTGTTTGCATCCTTTGTATTATTTTCCTTTTCCTGTTTTTGGGTGTCATTGACCAACAGGTAGGGCAAATCTTCTAACTTTCTTTTCCTGCGGCAGGTAGCATCTATCCAGATGTGCTGAATTTCAAGGGAAGTCAATATCTGAAACTTCTCATAACTTTCTTTGTCAAAGAATCCTTTGTCAAGCAAAATTTGAATGATTCCGTCTATCTCTTTTCCTTTCAGTTCTCCTCCCAGTTTGCGGGCAAAAATCAACGATTGTTCCTCACCCCATGGGATGTAATATCCTTCTTTGAATATTTTACATAGAAGTTTGCATACAGCTCCATCCACTCTGATGCCATATTTGGCTTCAGCCAGTTCAATGGCATCTCTGTCGAAAAAGTTTACGGTAAGCGGGAAATAGTCTACGCTTAAATAAGTTGTGCTCATATCAGTTTTATTGTTTGTTTTTAAGTTTATACAATTGGTTTCCAATCGAGAAAATTCTCAATCTGAAAGGTTCTCCATCCTTTCTCTTCCATGCACCAGAATATGAAGGTACTGTGTACCTGCTTCATGTCATAAGAGTGGTGAAAGTCTTTGGAATAAGAAATAAGAGTGCCTGTAACTAACTGAAAACTACCGTTCTGTCTGTAGTATGCGATGATGGCATGGCCATATTGCATGTAGTCTGCCAGTGATTTCACTTTTTCGGCTATTCGTTCTGCGATCGTTTCCGAATAACCTTTCTCTGATACGATACGTTTTTTCCATACTTCTGTTAATCGATCTCTTTCTTCTTCTGTTTTGTTAGTGGCTATCAGCCGTTTTTCTTTTGTCATTACATTATAAATTTGTTAGTAAAATAGTTATATTTAAAGAAAAGGCGGAACTATCTGTAGGATGCTTACACTATCGTGCGATGATAGTTACACTATCCTGTCGGGATAGTGACACTATCTTGCTGTTATAGTGACACTATCTTACTGTTATAGTGACACTATAATTTCTGCCGGATAGTTCGTTCATTTCTTTATCTAAAAAACGGGGGCAAAAGTATAAGTTGTATTTTTTCGCTCCAATTATTCTTGCTATTTTCTACTGTGATACTTTGATTTGTATTGTTCTTTCTCTTCTTTTTCGTGCTTCGAAATTATTCCGATTCCTTTGCTTAAACTGCTAATTTCGCTGAGTATACTCCTGAATTTCATTAATCTATATCCATGATGTGTGTTTACGTAAAAGATTCTCCAGTCTGCAATGTACTTGGCTAGTCCTGTTAAAGATTTTACGTAGGAATTAAACTCGTCATCTTCGTAATAAGTGCGAAGACAGGCAATGAAATAGTGTTTTTTTTCGCCTGTGATGCCATTTCTTTTTCTGACCTCATCGATGTCAATAATTTCGTCATCATCCTGATAATCAGTTTCAAGACTTCTCTTCTTTTGTGTGCCAGTTGCATTTTTCAGGCATTTTTTTGTCGTTGTCATTTCTTTTGATTTAAATAAAATTAATAAATGGCATTAAGATGGAAATTCCAAATTTTCGCCCTATAATTGTATATAAAATAACTAGTGATGCAAATAATGAATAAAAATGGATTTAGCCGATGTGGGGAACTATACATCGGCCTTTTACGAAAAGAAGGTCGTTTTTCTACGGCACATGTCTATCAAAATGCTCTTTTCTCTTTTAATAAATTTTGTGGTAATGCCAGTGTATCTTTCAGGCAAGTCACTCGTGACCGATTGCGTCGTTACGGGGAACATCTGTATGATTCGGGCTTAAAACCAAATACGGTATCAACGTATATGCGTATGCTTCGCAGTATCTATAACCGTGGGGTAGAGTTGGGTAGTGCGCCCTATGTACATGGTCTGTTCCGTGATGTGTATACAGGAGTGGATATCCGTCAGAAAAGGGCTCTTCCGGTGAGTGAACTCCGACGGCTTCTTTACGAAGATCCCAAGACGGATTGTTTGCGGCGCACACAATCGATTGCTGCTTTGATGTTTCAATTCTGTGGGATGTCTTTTGCCGATTTGGCTCATTTGGAAAAGTCGGCTTTAGATTGTAATGTGCTCCGATATAATCGAATTAAAACCAGAACTCCAATGAGTGTGGAAGTTTTGGATACAGCTAAGGAAATGATGAATCAGCTTCGCAATTCCCAGTCATCGCGTCCGGGTTGCCCCGATTACCTTTTCAGTATCCTTTCCGGTGATAAGAAACGTAAGGATGAACGTGCTTATCGTGAATATCAGTCTGCACTTCGCCGGTTTAATAATCATTTGAAAAGTTTGGCGAGGGCTTTGCACTTGACCTCTCCGGTAACTTCTTACACGATTCGCCATTCTTGGGCAACTACTGCCAAGTTCCGTGGAGTTCCAATTGAAATGATCAGTGAATCTTTAGGGCATAAGTCTATAAAGACGACACAAATTTATCTGAAGGGGTTTGAGTTGAAAGAGCGTACAGAGGTAAATCGTAAGAATTTGCATTACGTGAAGACTTGCCCTTTAGGTCGAATTTGAATGGTTAAAAAATTGATAATCAGCACTGATGCTGGTGTGTTACTTCTTAGGTAACGGAAAAGTACACTTCATAATAAATCGGGAGGAAAAAGTCGAAAAGTACCGACTAATGAGGGTTGAGAGCATCTTGGCTTTAGAGAAAGTAGAGATTCTTAGGAAAATTGGGCATATAAATTCCTAAGCATGAAAATAGGCCTTTTTCATGTTCAGATACATTTTTTTTCAAATTCAGGGTTAAATCGAAAAAAAGTAGGTTTTTATTTGTTTAATACATGTGTTTTTGTCTATCTTTGCGTCAAATTTAAATCCGTTACCTAAGAAGTAACGGAAAAACATGGGGTAAAAAAGTATGATTTTAACAAAAGAGAAATCACTAAATGCTGGGCCTATTTATGGGACAGGGGAAGGCGTAGCACACTCAAAACGCTGGTATGTTGCATTAGTTCG
>ERZ1036446.191-NODE-191-length-36824-cov-101.911746_pt1 | contig 36824 bp, 69 predicted proteins | sample MGYA00514226_ERZ1036446 | MGnify/ENA primary metagenome ERZ1036446 (study PRJEB33795, sample SAMN09464922) | human gut metagenome | host: Homo sapiens | place: USA: Stanford, California | collected 2016-07 | study: EMG produced TPA metagenomics assembly of the...
GGTGAACGCTTGTGGCAAGTAGCCGATAGAGGTGAAGTGGCGATACCTTCGAGGACATACATAGTGTAGACTCGTAAATAAATGCCATAACTTAATCTAAAGTAAAAGATGGAAATACTGAACAAATACGGAAATACCGTCAAAGTTTTTGCCCACACCTTCGAACAAGAGGCTTACGACCAGGTGAAGCGTTTGGCGGACTGCGAAGCATATAAGCATTCCAAAATTAGAGTAATGCCCGATGTTCATGCCGGAAAAGGATGCGTGGTAGGAACCACTATTCAGCTTGCGGGCAAGGTAACTCCCAATTTGGTAGGCGTAGATATAGGTTGCGGTATGCTTGTGGTGGAACTGAAGGAGCGAGATATTGACTTGGAGAAACTGGATTGTTTTATCAGAGAAAATATCCCATGTGGATTCAACGTAAGAGAAACGCCTTTGAAGAGATACATGAATGACAATTTAGGTAGATTCCATTGCCAATCATGCCTCGATGAAGACCTGTACTATAAGTCTATCGGTACACTGGGCGGTGGAAATCACTTTATTGAGATTGATAAATCTGCCAGAGGGAATTTATATCTCGTCATCCATAGCGGAAGCCGAAACTTGGGTGTAAGGGTTTGCCGATACTATCAAGACATAGCCATTGCAGATATGGGAAAAGAGCAATCGCGTCTGCATCGAAACGCACTGATAGAGAAACTAAAAGCGGAAGGACGGCAAAACAAAATTCAGAGTGAGTTGAAGAAACTCCCCCACCCTGCCTCTGCGGATAAAGAACTGGCCTATCTGTCGGGAGAGAACTATCTCAGATACATCCACGACATGAGAGAAGCGCAATATTATGCACGAATCAATCGGTTTGCGATAGCGGAAGCCATCCTTAATGAAATGAGACTTCATCTTGCATTGTATTTTGAAACTGTACACAATTACATCAGCACATCCGAGCTGATATTGAGAAAGGGAGCCGTCAGCGCCCGAAAGGGAGAAGAACTGATAATCCCAATGAATATGCGTGATGGCGCGTTGCTTTGTGTGGGTAAGGGCAATCCAGACTGGAACTATTCGGCACCTCACGGGGCGGGGCGGTTGATGAGCCGGACGCAAGCTAAGGAACGTGTGTCAATGGAAGAGTACAAGGAGTCTATGAGTGGGGTGTACAGCACATCAGTGAATAGAAGTACCATTGACGAAGCTCCGCAGGCATACAAGCCGATGTCGGAAATCATCAGCCTGATAGGCGACACGGTGGAGGTAAAAGAAATTATTAAACCGATTTATAATTTTAAAGCGAGTGATATATGTTAGACAGTAATCAGCCCGGATATGCCGTGATGTCCGAAGACCGGACGGGAATCAGTTTTGAAGATAGAAGTTTGGAGACCGGAGAGGAAGATCTCTATGTTTTAATTGACTGATTAATTAAAAGAAATGGTTAATTTAGAAGAATATACGTCACCGTTGGAAGAGTTGAGAACGTTTTGTGATGGATTGAGAGAGAAATCAATGTTACTTCCACCGCCTATAAAGATTACAAATCAATGTATAATAGACGGAGGGACGCTAACAACGACGCACATTTTTACACATAATGGAATACTTATATCTAAAGATTTCTCGATTAGTAATCCCATTCCCGAGCTAAAAACAAAGTATTATGCGGACCTGCGCACTATGGATCGCCATTCCAGTTATTACATTCCACCGTATTTTGCAGTGTTTGGCAGTGATCGTCCTATCGTAACGCCCCCTCTCCTATTACCGGAATCAAGAGTAATGAAAAATATTCGACCTAAAGGGACAAAGACAAATAGAAAAATATACAGATGAATACAAATAATTTTAAAGGGAAAGTTATCTACAATTCTTCCGGTGAAGCCGGAGAATATAGCTACTGGGCATGCAACTTCTACAACGGATGTTCCAACGACTGCCGGTATTGCTACAGCAAACGCGGAGTGATGAGCCACATTTGGAGCAATAAACCGCAACTAAAGAAATGCTTTAAAGATGAAAGAGATGCACTCACTATGTTTGAGAAAGAGCTATTGGCTAACCTTGGAGAACTTCAAACCCACGGACTGTTCTTCACTTTTATAAGTGATCCTTTTCTTCCTGAAACGATAGAGCTTACTCGAAAAGCTATATCTATCTGTATTGACAATTTTGTACCAGTTAAGATACTGACAAAACGTGCTGATTTTCTCAACAAGTTAGAAGGAAAATGGACAGCTATTCACTGGTCTTTATCAACGGTTCTAAAAGCTTATATCGCTTTTGGTTTCACACTAACCGGACATGATGAGCTTGAGCCCGAAGCATCTACTAATGCTGAACGTATTGAAGTTATGAAAACCCTGCATAAGGTCGGTTTTAAAACTTGGGCAAGTATAGAGCCTATTATTGATTTAAAATCATCGCTAAATTGCATAGAACAAACTATTGGTTTCTGCGATTTATATAAAATCGGTTTGCTAAGTGGTGAAAAATCTTCATTCTCAAAAGAGGAATTGGAATTCTTTGTTGGTAGAGTATGCTATAAAGTAAGTGCTTTCAGTGCAAAAGTATATTGGAAAGACAGCGTGAAGTCATTTCTGGGAAGAGATATTGTGAGTGCGGCAACGGTAGGCAGGGATTATAATATGTTTAAAGAAATAATGTAGAAATATGGATAAAAAGAAAATGTGTTGCAATTCTGATATATTTCCGTCTTCTCCTGATAGTCATTGTAGCGAATCATTTCCGGGTATAGAAAATAGAATACTTATAATAGATTTGCCAGAAGGGGAAATTCTTCCAATGAGAACATTGTTAGAACTATCAAAGAAACACAAAATACCGATACAGAATATTATCATAAGGAGATGTGAAAAGCAATCCATTATTAAAGGACTTGATAAAACAATCAAATAATGGCGGTATCTGAAGTAGTGCATGATTATCGGGAAATGCGAAAGCTCTTACAAGAAGCTACCGGATTGAAAGTATATAAATGTGATATGGGATTTTACACTTCTGAGAGCACTTACCGCTCTATTTCACAAGAATACAAGGAAAAGAATGCCCATATAAATATAGTGCAAGGAAATTGGTGTATAGAAAGTGGAGGAGAGTATAAAATTTCCATATACACCCCTACCCTATCAGTAAATAACAGCAGAAGAATGAATATTCAGTACGTGAACGCCCTTATCGGAAAAATCAGAGATGCACTGAACAATCGCCTTGGAGAACATAATTGGAGTGCTTGCAACGAAGAAATATGTTCATGGGAACCGCTATCACGATTTTCATTCTATGTGCAAGTGCCCAGGTTTATTCATTAAAAACAGAAAGGGGAGCACTTCTTTCAGTAGCTCCCCCACCCCTCTGTTCCTATAAAAAACGGGCTCAAATACGAGGAATTGTATATTCCAATTTGGTTTCCACCCCAAAACTCTGATATATAGCCTCCTTTATTTCCGAGACAAACTTATCTTCAATAAATTCATAGAAGAATTTGCTTGGAACTTTAACGTTAAGAATTCCGTCGGAAAATGAAACAAACTCCATCGGCATAAACCAAGTTTTAAAACTGTTCGCCTCAATCTTGCCTTTCATGATAGAAAGGAATTTCTGCCATTTCTGTTTGTCTTCTTCGCATATAGTGCATACCGGTTTCTGGATCTTTTCGGCTTCATCATTCGCAAAAGATATTTCTTGTTGCCCACCTCCTGTATTATCAGCTTTCTTTTTCTTCTTATACTTTTGGAAGAAAGCGTTAAAACAAGTGGTAGCATAAGCCGCTTTATTCCCAATCTGCGTATTATTTTTCAAGTACGACCGAATTCGTTCCACTTCATTCTTGAAATCCTGCAAATTAGTATCGGTCAGCATGTCGCAAAACTTCCTTGCATTAGACGGACCGAGTTGAAACTCTTCACGCAAGACAGAAACCAAGTCTATCTTATCACGCATAAACATCCCGTATTCTTCGCTCTGGACTCCATATTCGGACTTGAATATCTTAAAACGAATTTCATCTGGTGTTCCTTTTTTTGCCCGTCCCGGATACCATTTCTTTTCTAATTCAAAATAGCAATTCGTTTCATTATTCAAGGCTTTCTCTTTCAAGTCATCATAAGCGGGCTTGATGACTTTCCGGTAAAAGTCGCAAAAGCGAGGATATTCATTGTCTTCAAGTTTAAGCATTTCGCGAAACTCGGACATAGGTTTCCAGTTTGTGTATCCAACATCTATCCACGAACAGATTTCCATATATATTCGCTGCGTGTATCTGCTGGATGAGCTGAACACTGTTTCTTTGAGGTATTTAGTGTACCCGATAGTAGAAACATCAATCATGGCATGTGCCACTTCCTTTTCCACCTCAAACCATATTTCATTAATGCCTTTCGGGGGAATAATTACAGTGAACAGATGCGGATACCGCTTGTATTCTTTCTCCTCGGTGCTCTTCTGCTTCAGTTCCACAACGATACCGGACATCAGTTTAATTCCTTCAATCATCTTTGGATAATAATTGGGCATAACTCCCAACTTATTATATGGCATGTTTATGTAAATGCAATCCTGCTTCACTTGTTCCTTTTTTAGGAAAGTGGGTATATTCACATAATTGGCAAGTTGCTTGTTCAATTCTTCGTTCGGAACATTACGATTTCTGCTATATATACTTATAACATCCAGGATGCTTTGTTGTAAATACTCAAAGATATTGACCAATGCCCGTGTTTGGACAACGGAAAAGTTATGCCTGGCAGCCGTGAAACTTACCGGTTGTACTAACCATGTTTTATCATCGGTGCTGATAGCCTTGCTCAGCTTTTTCCGTTTCCTTCCATTCTGCTCTTCTGCCATAACCTTATTTCTTTGTTATATGAAGTATCTGCCCACAATTAGGACACATAAAATCGGTCGTACTTAGCTGCACCTCCCCTACCCCGTCTTGCTTTCTTTTAGCAAATAGTTCGGTTATTTCTACATCCAGCGCATCGGCTATTTTCTCTAACGTATCCAATGAGGGAGTTCTTCTCAATGTTGCAGATAAGTTCGCTTCAGAAACTCCCAATCTATCGGCTAGTTCCTTTTGCGTGTTGACACCTTTCTGACGCATCACATCTTTAATTCTAAGCTCTACCATATTTCAACATATAAGCATTATGGGAACAAATATAGCACAATAATTAATACATCCGTTGATTTTTGACCATAAATATTAATTTATACGACAACTTTAACATCTACACCCTTTTATGAATACAACTACGACCAATTATGAATATAACTACGTCTTTTTGTGAAAATAGAGTATTCGCAAGCATAAATCAAAGTATTTTTTATGCAGAGAAGTTATAGTATAATGTGTGATTTGGTCGTAGTTATATAAAATCAATGCAAATTGGTCGTAGTTGCACTTGCAGAGTGGATGCTAGTATGGAAAAGGTTATCAGGCAAGCTCATATTCGGTCGTAATTATAGACATAATCAGTCGTAGTTGCATAAAATGGAGTAAAACAATGCATTAAATAAGGAAATAATATGTGTTCTCAAGTATATATGATGTCGTGAATTAACTTCATAAAAAGACGTAGTAGAGTTCATAAATGGTCGTAGATAAGTTTGCAGGTATTCACAAAAAGTCGTAGCGGGTATCACGAAAGGTCGTGGAATTATTCATAAAGAGTCACTGCTTAATTCATAAAGAGTCGTAATAATATTCACATAATGACGTAGCATAATTCACAATAAGACGTACATACAGTATGTAATTGATTGATTATAATAATGTTATGCGCCTTTATATTCTCTATATATTTCCAATCTTTTTATTCATTAAAAGAAAAGATAGATCGAAGTTTTTTTCTTCTTTTAGAGAAATCATTTTCTCAATAAGGAATGAAGTAAGAGAGGAGTGCGATGACAATCGGCACTCCCCTACTTTATTCATTTCAATATCCGTTTTTCTCCAGCAATTTAATGATAGCCTCTAATCCGATTTGATTTAAAGGCTTCCTGCTGTCGGCTTTCATATTCATCATCCGTTTATATACGGATGGAGGGACCGGTATATTTACTCCGATAGGCTTTTGATCCTTATCGGCTTCCAGTTCAGCTTTGGTTTTCCTTTTACGTCGCTGTACAGGATAAGCTTGCACTTCTTCCACAGGGTTTTCCGGAACAGCTGTTTCCACTTCCGCTATCGGTTCTTCTATCTTTTCCGGATCCGGAGAAACGACTTCCGGCTGGATAGAAGTAATAGCGGCAGGTTTTTCTATCGCTTTATTAATGGTGTCCATTGCATAGCTAACTGCATTCAATGTCTTTGAATCAAACTTTTTAGCCATATTTTTAAGTATTAGAAGGTGATGTATTCAAAAATTCTTCCGTAAATGCCATATAATCTTTGGCGCCAATGCTTTTCATGTCATATTCAAAGATGTCGCTGCTTGAATCCTGAGACTCTGGGATTCTTACGTTACGGCGGATTACGGTATCAAAAACTAAATCGCCAAATGTTTCGCGAAGGCTTTTTGAGTAGGCTTTCGTAATGCTTAGCTTCTCGGCAGCCATTACGAAAAGAAAGCCTCTGATTCGCAGATTGCGATTCAAAGACGCTTGAACGCCTTTGAATTTGGCGGTGATATTCCCTAAACCACGAATAGAATACCCCTCAAGTTGCACGGGAATGATTAATCCTGTAGCCGCTGACATTGCATTCAGAGTGACCGAACCGAGGCTTGGCGGGCAGTCGATGATAACGTAATCAAAATCTTTGATACTATTTATTTCTTCCTCATAATGTTTGTCTATGGGGAGTTCAAATATAGAAGGTAAAACTTGATTTGGGGACAATTGACTCTTTAAAAACGGGTCTATTTCTGCCATCTTATCCGAGCTTGGAGTATAGAATACTCCCCTACTCGATTTATAAACGGGTAGCGAACTGGGTTTGCTCATAGCGTCAAAAAGCGTTCTGTTTCCTTCGTCTTCCCGGCTCTTTTCCCAACCGTTTGAGAAGCTTGCATAACGCTGTGAATCCGCATCTATCACCAATACTTTATAACCTTTTAAGGTTAATCCCACTGCCAAATTTTGGGAAGTTGTTGTCTTTCCTACGCCACCTTTATCATTGGTGACTGCAATAATTTCTTTAAGCATAACTTATGTTTTAATCGTTCTTTAACGTTGCAAATATAATAAAAGAGAAGAGTAATATTGCTTTTATCGTAAAAAAAGTGCTCTAATAATCGGCTATTTAACACATTTATACCAATAAACGTGGTTTCGTGCAAATATAGGTTTGTAATTATGTTGTTTTGTAGTTGTGTGACTTCATATATATATTGCTTTGTTGTTATGTGATTTTGTGTGAATATAGCTTTATGGTTATGTGTTTTTATATAAATGTGTTTATGTAGTTATGCGTGATTGTCGTTATGTGATTTTGTGTGAATATTGCTTTGTAGTTATGTGTCTTTATATAAATGTGTTTATGTGGTTATGTGTGATTGTCATTATGTAATTTCGTGTGAATGTTGTTTTTGTAGTTATGTATTTTTATATAAATGTGTTTATATAGTTATGTGTGATTGTTGTTATATGATTTTGTATTAATATTGCTTTGTAGTTATATGCTTTTATATAAATGTGTGATTGTTGCTATGTGGTTTTGTGTGAATATTGTTTTGTGGTTATATGCTTTTATATATATATACTTATGTAGTTGTGTGTGATTGTTGTTATATAATTATGTAGCTTTGTATGAATGTGGTTTTCTTGTTATGTAGTTACAAACAAAAAAGCCTTCTATTCAGTCGCTACCAAATAAAAGACTTTGTTTCCCTTTTATTATGCTGTTGTGTTAAAGAACGCACAGGGAATAGTGCAAATATACGTTTTTTCTGCGGAATAAGCAACTCTGTTATAGATAACTGTATGGTCATTTTTGTCCTTCAAAACGACTTTCTTAAAAACTAACTTTGGTTACAATTAATAGAATAACAAGGGAATTATGAAGAAACCGACTAAAAGGCTTAATTATCGGCAGGCTTATAAACTGATGGAAGGAAAGGACTTGTCCGGTCAGCCAAAGGTGTTTGATATTAAGTTTGTCCAAGTGAATGGACGGGTGGTGACTGCTGCCAATGTCATTTGCACATCTGTGGATATAAAACGGGGGATGCGCCGCATTTACTATCCGGTAAGCGAGCAGTGGCGATGGGTGTATGACGTGCTTATTCTGCAAATCAATGATACAAAAATAATGGTGGTATAATCCGCTTAAACCTTAACTACGAAAAAATAATGGCGATTAATAAACAGAAGAAAGCATCTCCCAGTAATCTGTCAGCCCAAGAGCAGAAGGGTGGGGGACTGAAAGAGAAGATAGGGCAGTTCCAGGAGAAAGTGACTGATTTGAAAAACCGGGGGTTTATTCTGCTCGGACCAATGGTGTTGGACGGAGAAGCTTCGATAGAGGTACAACGGGCAGAGATGATGCAGGCACAATCCAAGATGATTGGTGGTTCGACTATGTCTATGACGTTCGGTCTGTTCGATGGGAAGCAATCGAATCCTGTCCCCGTGTCCGGTGCAGGAACGGAAGGGCTTGGGTATATTCCATGGGGACCTAACAATCAACTTCCCAATATAATCTTCAACAGTAGCGAGAATCTGCCATATACCGCGGCAGCATTGAAATATGTGGCAGACCTGACAGTTGGACTTGGTCCGAAACTGCTGTACAGTTATGGCAGATATGCCGGTGGAACGGTGAAGGAAGAACAAGTGCCCTACGAACTTGCAGGTGAATATCTTATTAACCGCATCCGTGAAGTAAAGAATAATATTGCCGAACGCGATGCGAAAATCCAGCGGGCAGAGGATGGGGAGAAAGGCGAAACGAACGGTAAAGAGAGTAGGGGAGTAAGTTCTTCTACTATTTTGTGGGAAGATGCTGTGAACGATACTATGCCGGTTATTGATGAAGGTGTAAAGCTCGAAGATGAACCGGGGACGTTGGAATTTGAACTAAAACGGTTGAAGGGGGACTACGAGATATGGAAGCGTGACAGCGTGGAGATTGAGAAGTTTATCGAAGAGAACAATCTGGGGCTTCACTACATGAAGTGCATGGTGGACGATGTTCATATGGATATTTACTTTCCGACAATCGGACTGTCCGTAGGTCGCCCATCCGAAGTATGGAACCCGAAGATTGTGCGCGTCGGGCATTTGCCGGATGTATGTAGTCGGTTGGAGCAGATGGATAGTAATTATCGTATTAATTACGTCTATCACAGTGAATGTTGGCGGCAAGATGCCACTGCGGAGTTGGAGGCAAAAGAGATAGTGGCTTATCCTGCTATTTCCTCCGAAAGCATGTTGCCTGATTTGCGTGCGTTGATAGATCGGAATAAAAACAAGCGGATATTGAAGAACCGTCCTACATGGGTGGCATGTCCGATATACTATCCGTCGATGCTGAAACCTTATTACCCGCAACCGGCATGGTGGAGTATCTATCCGAGCGGAGCTTATGAATACAGTTCTACTTTAATTGCTGATAAGGCGATAGAGAGACGGAACGCAACGATGTTCTCTAAAATCATCTTTATCAATCAGGAATATCTTGAAAAGTTGTACGATATCATGGGTGATGAGTCTGTTGAAAAGCAGATAAAACGAAAGATGGAGATATACAGCTCCGTTAATGAATTTCTGAAGAATCGTGCCAATAACGGTAAAAATCTATGTTTAGACTCTTTTATGGGGCCGGATAATAAGACGATGCAGCGCAGCGTGGAGATTGTTGACGTACCTCGCCCGTCAAGCGGTTCAGCTACTAAAGATGAACTTGAAGAGATTTCCAGTATCATATTCTTTGCAATTGGCGTTCATCCTGCCCTTATCGGTGCTGTACCTGGAAAAAGTGGAAGCAGTGGCGGTACCTATCAACGTGAACTTCAACTCTTGAAACAGAACCAACTTGCCCCGCGCCAACATGCTTATTTGAAATTCTTGCAAAGCATCCACCGTTTTAATGGATGGGACAAGCATGGAGTTTGGACTATCACACAGCAGGTACTTACTACACTCGACCGTAGCAAGACGGGGACGGAAGAAACTAATTTATCGTAACTAATCAGACTATACACCATGTTTATAACCAATATTGACGAAATCAAAGCCTATCTGCCCACCACCGTTTGGCAGAAGCCCGAAGGCTTGTTGTCTCTCCTGGATGATACGGAAGAAACCTACCTTGTGCCCTTGCTGGGTAGACCGTTGTTCAACTACCTGCAATCGGAGTATAAACGCCTCACGATCATCGGCGCTGTTCTTCCCAAAGAAGAAGAGGAAGACTTTGGTGGTTCCGGTGAAACGGAAGAGGGTGGGGGAGTAGCGGATAGCGACACGCTTACCGACAAAGAGCAAGAAACCGTCCGCATCCTGCGCATCTGCCAGGCTATCGACATTTATATGACGTTAGCTAACAATAGTGGAATCCTGAATGTCAGCATCAACTCTGGTGGCGGCATGAACTCCGTTACAACAGACGGTTACGATCATGCAGACAAGGATGCTGTGAACCGTTTCGAGAAAGACGCATATATGAAAGCGCATCGGGCGATAGACCGCTTGCTTATTGCACTCGAAGAAGATGCCTGTAACCCGTATGCTTCCGAGGATTCTGGAGAGGATGACACTGCTCAGGAGTATGCGCCTTATTTCTCCGACCTTTGGAAGCGGAGTCGATACTTCTACCGTCAGCATGATACGCTTTTCACTACTGCGGCAGAGTTCAACCGTTATGTCAATGTGGATCGTAGTCGAGAAGTATTTATCACCTTACAAGCCGACATCCGCTATTGCCAGGACACTTATCTCTGCCCGGAGGTAGGAACCGAACTTGTGGAAACTCTTGTCGCTTCCCTCACAGACCCATCACTGCTTCCTGCGGAGAAGAAAGACCTGCGCATTTGGCAAAACACAATTGCCCGTTTGCGTACGGCTCTTGCTCTCTACACCGAAGCCCGCAACGAGAAACTGGCACGCAAGCAGAGCCGTAATGAAGCCGATTTGTCGTTGGCTCGCGCTAAGACGTATATTTCCGAGCATCAGGAGTCTTTCGGAAAATACATATTGGATAGCCCGCTGTACGTACCGTCTGCATCTTCCGGAAATGATGTTTCCGAAGGCGGGGCAGATGACGGTTCGTTTCAATCTGGAGCTTCAGGTAGAAAGTGTTATGACCCGGATGATCCGAATAATGCTATTCTGACTTTCCCGTACATCGGGGTGGGGCATTAAAAGCTAAATAACTATATGATATGAATTTATTTAAGAAAAAGAAAACCACATTTATTACTATCGTTATTGACGGTAAAGCTTATGATTATCCTCAGAATCTACCCATGCCAAGAATAGGAGAAGTCGTTTTTATGGAAAATTCTCGGGGTGGTAGAGTAACGCAAGTTTTTTATCGGATGGTAGATAAAACCTTTAGGAGCATTTCTATTTATACAGAACCTTATTAATTAAAAAAAATGATTATGAAGAAATTACTGATAACATGTGCAATTTTCACCTTATTGGTGGGATGTGCGGCATCGAGAGTCCCATATACAGCTTTCAAGAGAGAGAAGAAAGAGAATCGTTTTGCAAAACAATTTCAGCAAGCTGATTCTATGTTTAACGAAGAATATGGATTGAAATGACTACGATAACAGTAGCTTGGAATATAATGGTGTATGTGTTGGTATTGATATGTACGTTCATCTTTGCAATAACAAGAGATAACTCCTCTACACGGTTGGGTTCTTCAAGAGACTGGGCAATAATGTTGTGGATAGTCTTTGCACTTTTATTTACCGCTATTTGGGGTGGTATATTTTGGTGGTAAACTTAAATAAATTATACCTATGACCGACTCCGACCTCCAAGAACTTCTTGCCCTTACCCGTGAAAACAATTCGCTGCTTCACGAGCTTGTCGATTACGTCCGCAAGATAGATTCCACCGAATACCGTGACGCTGCCGACCTAAAGGAGTTTACCCTGAACGTGGCGGCCGACGTTTTGGTGGAGGTTATGGAGGAAAAGAAGAAGCGAGGCATCTACCGCAACCTCAAGACCGCTATGAAACTCTAAGCAATCGTATAAAAGATACTGCAATGAATAAGAAAAAGAAAATCATCAACCTGCCTGCCCTTCCGTCTTCCTGGAACGAACTCACCACAGAACAACTCGAAGGCATCGTCCGCATCCGCACACGCCTCGCCACGCTGATGGCTAATGAAGAGAAACGCGGCGATGCGGAATACCGCCTGCAAGTATTCCTGCTGCTTGGCGGCTTCAAAGTGATGCACAAGGTCGTCAAGAACGATGACGGTACCTTTACCTACCTGCTGCAGCGTCGGGGCATCAAGCCATGGCTGCTGATGGAGCGCCTACCCTTTCAGTCCTGGGAGATAGCTTACTGGATAGACAAGTACTTGAAGTTTCTCGACGAGCCAATGGAGCGAACCCTGCCGCCATACACCTTCATCCGTCGCTATGGTCATTGCTTCAAGTGCCCCGAAGCGTTGATGACGGATGTCACTTATCAGCAACACTCCGCAGCGCAAGCCTACCTTATCAACTACTGGGATAATGTGAAGCTGCTGGAAGCGCAACTGGGAAACGGTGGTTCCAAGAAATCCATCAGGGAGATACAGCGGAACATACGCGAGGCACGCGCCAACTTCCTCGCTACGCTTTTTACCTCGTCCAGCCTCCAAGTGCAGGTGGGCAGCGAAGGCGAAGTGCGCCGGGTACACCGCAAGACATGGACGTATGATGCTGTGACCGCAGAGCAGAACGTGCGCTACTTTCGTCATGGAAGCCATGTGCTATTTGCCGTTATGTCGCAATTCTTTCAGAGCGTGCAGGTGTACTTTAAGCAGTCTTTTCCCGACCTATTTACCAGCCACAGCAACGGCACGGAGAAGGATCCACTGATTATGGAAACTGAAATGCTGAACGCCATCATGAAATATGCCGGGTTCAAAGATTATCAGAGTATCTACGACTCCAACAGCGTTTTTATCTTCGGCGTGATGAACAACATGTCGAAGGAAGCCAAAGTGATAGAGGACATGAACGCCAAGATGAAGCGACGGCACTAATCGCCCGCCTATACCTTAATATATATAATAATTCCTAAAACCTAAAGCTTTATGTTTCAATTTCACGAATTTGTAGAGAACTGGGCATCGCTCTACCGTCCGATGCAGCACATTCCGGGACTTCGCAGCAAGAACTGCCGTTTCTACCTCGTTGACAGCTATATGTCGATGATTGACTTTGCCAAGTCGCTACCTGACGCCAAGTCGCCGTGTGTGGTGATGGAGAGCAACCAGGAAGGTATTGTTTCGGATCGTTTCGATTATCCTGAACATACCGTCTATTTCATGGTGAAGTCCGCCGACATGCAGGATGGACTTGCTGCCCACGCTGCTAAGTTAGAGTCCAAACAGCACATGATGAAATTTCTTGCCTACCTTCAGACCAAGAAAGAAGAGGAAACCCCCGGCTTGGAGAACATCGACCTGGAACGTGCCGAGTATGTCACTACCGGCCCGCTGTACAATGGGTGGTACGCCGTATCGCTGACGCTCAGTAATATGTCGCCCTATTCCCGTTGCATCGACGATAACGACTATGTGGAAACTCCTAATGTGCATTGATTATGGCAGATACACTCGACTTCGGCAACCCGAAAGTAGATGACCTGCTTCACTACTTTGCCAAAGACACTACCGAGCGCATTATGGGCAACTTCCAGAAGCTTGATATCAGCTCTCCCGCCAACAAGAAAGGTAGGAAGAGTGCTGGTTCGCTCTATCGCAGCATCTTCTGGAGGATATATAATTCCGCAGGCGGGGACAGCGCAAAGATTTCATTCTTCTATCAGCACTATGCCGCCTTTGTAGAAACGGGTACGGGTAGAGGAGTACGCTATTCTCCACTGCCTGAGTTGACAAAGCTCCAGACCTTGTCCCGTCCCGGAACCACCCGTATGGCGAAGCCTTTCTTGTTGAGTGAAATTCGACTGCATACGCGGATGCTGCTCGATAGATTGGTGGCAAAGTTTGCTTATACAGGAGGCATGTATATCGTCCGAAGTTTGGCAGATGAAGAGGATAAGGCTATTCCGGCTTCGGAAGCGAAGTGGTACAGGTGAACTACCGCTAAGTATTTAGCGTAGCCGTAGTTCACGATTGATTGAAAAGGTGCTTTCTGTTTAAATAGTCCAATAGAAAACCGATTGTCTGTCAAATCAAAATTTGAATATTAATATTAAGAAATACCTTATTTTATTTTAAGCTGATTTTCGCTTGGGCTGAAAAGTATATCTTTCAATTCATTTATACTTTTTGTATCTGCTTGTTATTCTCTTGCGGATGAATTTTCTGTCGCTTATGTCGAAACCACAAAACAGTCACTTCGGACAAAGAAGCGGTTAAGGTATTACTGCCTTGAGTGCATATTGCAATCAGCAATGCTAAAAGACTTTTGTTGGATGTTTATCATAAATTTAAAAACGAATACTTACAATATTATCTGAATAAGTTCTACTACAAGTTCAACAGACGCTCTTTCGGGAAAAGTCTATTTGTAGAGCGGTGCTTACAGCTATCACACATAACACAGACTTTAGGTCTAGAATTTATAGACGGACATCATGCGGATAATCATAATCATTTAAAAAGATATAGTAAATAATTTTGTTTCAAAAGCATCAATGCTACCATTACAGATTTACCATTTGCTTCGTTCAATTTTTATATAAGGTTTCTTCTTTAAAAAATTAACAAATTCCGTTCCTGTATATGTAGCCTGCATGACTTCATTATATAAAAAATCCTCATTAAAGACAGGAAGTATGCGTGCATATTCTGCATTTCCAACATTCGGACTATAAAACGAAATGGATTTATAATCACCCGGGGAAAATTGTTCATAGGAGATAATTCCCTTATCTTTCGTCGTTGTTTTTCCATCTATATCACTAAAAGTGATTACATATTCTAAACCTTTAAATGAATATGGACTTCCATTATAGATAATGGCACTCCCACTTGCATAATTCCCATAGCCTTTATTCCAATTTTGATTTAGCACTTTGATTTGGCTCTTTATTTTATCTTCCAAATCGTTAATGTAATCAAACTTCATCAAACATGCATCACCCATTCTTTCTTCTACTTCGAGATCTGTAAAACAACCATCAGGCAAGCATCCTGTCTTCTTCGCGAATTCATAATCTTTTTCACTATATTGAAGATCTAAAAAGTTCCATGAATCGATAACTTTATAAAGGTTTTCCTTATTTATCGAATCCCTTTCAACTAATAAGGCTATTTCCCTTTTGGGCGAAGCTATTTCCACTATGGCTTTAAAAAGTGTATCTCCACGATTAATTATATCAGTAATTTTATAGGATGAATAGCCGTAACAATTGTAGTCCCTCATTGTTTTTGGAACATCACTCGGCATATTATAAGGGTTTGTATTTGCATTTTTCAAGTTATAATTAGCCATCTCTTCTAAATATTCTTGAACGCATTTTCTTACTTCAGGATGCTCATTGCACGAAGTTAAACATAACACTCCTACTATAACATAAATTTTCCACATATATACATTTTCTCTTAATGATAATACGACAAAATAAGAAATTCCTATTGACTTATGCAAGCGGAAATACGGATAAATAGTGAAAGTTACGGTTTGTTATTGTGTTGTTCATAATATGTCGTATATTTGTCCTCGATAAGAAGAAAAGTCTGCTGAAATGGGCTTTTTTTGTTGCTGGAATAAAATATTCTCTCAAACTCTTGCAAGGCATAACAAATACTTCTATATTTGCAATGTTCAACGCCAACGAACATGACAAGTATACAACAATAAAGTTATTTTTATGCCCATCATAAAGATAAGATATAGGCTATTTGTCCCTCTCTGGCTTTGTTGTTCTATACAAAGTGTTCGTTGGCGCGAAAAAGGAGGCAAATAGCCTTTTTTATGCTTGATTATTTTCATCAGAGATATGCCAACAACAATGAAAATCAATCAGCGCACGAATAACAGTAGTGCCCTTATTGCGCCCAGCCGGAGCGAAATCCGTATTGAACTTCCCAGCGTAGCTGTTCCTTCTTGGAAAGATGTTCTGCAAAAACTCTGTAGTGCTTATCCTAAGATTGCTCATAAAGTATCTCTATGTAGTGCGCTTGCACTGTCCTCTATGTGTGTTCTTGAAATCAAAGTGCCTATGCCTTTGATGATTTTGCTCGGTACAGTCGCTTTCTTTAGTTCATGCATCTCGTTTCACCTTATATATAGTGAAACATCTAAAGAGGAGGAATCGGTATGGGCGGATTAGTGTTTGAACAGAATGAGCAAGTGTTGACTACAAGTATGCTTGTTGCTAAAAAGTTCGGGAAAAATCATCGTGACGTATTAGAATCTGTCCGTGAACTGATTAAGGGGTGTGCGGAAAATTCCGCAGACCCCCTATTTGCCGAATCATCTTATGTAAACGAACAAAATAAACAGGAATATCCGATGTTCGTAATGAACCGTGATGGTTTTACCCTTCTTGCCATGGGATTTACTGGAGAAACGGCTTTAAAGTTCAAGCTGGAATACATTGCCGCCTTCAACCGCATGGAAAAACAACTGAAACAACCGCTTCTACCCGAGGTGCAGATGCAGCATCTGGAAGAAATAATCTCGCTGAAAGATGAAATCATTCGGGACAAAAACCGAATCATTTCCCAAGCGGAACACATCATGGCGCAAAACGAAAAGATAAATGCGCTCAACGCCAGGATTGGAGAGTTGTCTTACCCGATGCAACCCGTAGTTACCGTGATAGACGAGAAGGCTTCCATCGTGGGACGTTCCACCCGTCGCCGTGCGTTACTCACGGAGTACGAAAACTTGGAGCGTTTTGCCGAAGTGTTCTTCCGCAACGAAAACAATTTTGCTCATCCTGTTAGCAAAAACGAAATGATGCACCTCTACATCAAGTTTTGTGGTTTGGAACCGTCCAAGGCGAAGATGAAGGGTATCAACCAATTCTTCAATCAGTCCGTGCGCGAGTATTGCCAGAATGCCGGCATTGTGGTGAACCCTGCCGCCATCTTCTCTTCGGCCAGCGATTGCAGGGAAGGATACATCCGTCGTCCAGCCTACGAAACGGAATACAAGTTTGGAGTCCCCACTGTTCCGGAGCAACGCCTGCTGAACAAAGTGTGTCGTTGCTACTATTTTTACCCTAAGGATAATGTGCCCGACACACCGAAAGCATTGCTTCCCGCCACAGGAAAGGAGGCGCTGCTATGAACAAGAAGTTGCTTTGGTCCGAAAGTAAGAAGGCAATCAGGCGTGCGGTGGAAAGTGTGTTTGCAGGTGTGGATCACCGGGTTTCTGTTCAGACGGGCAAAGACAACATCTGCGTGATGATAGAATACACGGACTTCAGACCCCGTGAGGAAGTGAGGCGTTTGCTCCAACCGTTCATCGGTGACGGTGTACAACTGGTGCTTGTACGTGAATATTCGGATAAGACGATAAGGGATGCGCTATACAAAATATTCCATGATAATGAGGTGGGTATTGTTTATTTCGAGAGCGGGAGACTGGAATGTTTACAGATACGGTTATATGTGAATGATTATCTGGATAACACATGCAGAATCCCGTGAGCGCACCTTTTGTGAAGAAATCAATCTCTTTGTCATATTAATTATTAAATTTGCAAAGTATGGAAGCAGTTTTTGAATACATCCCCTCGCAGATGCGGCAGCTTTCCGAAGCATTGGCTGCGGCAGACCATGACTACTACGTTTGTCATCGCAGCCCGATGCCGGACAGCGAGTATGACGAGAAGATGCGCCGCCTGCAACAGTTAGAAGAGGAATACCCGATGTATGCCGATGCTCAGTCGCCTACGCATCACGTAGGGTCTGATCTCGGTAGTGCCGATGGTAAAGTGGGAGAAGGGTGCATCCGTCACCTCGTTCCGATGCTATCTGTGGCAAACGTCACTACAAAAGCCGACTTGCTGGAGTGGATGGAGCGCAAGTTGCAAGAGACGGGAGGATGTGCCCGTTTCATGTTGGAAAAGAAGTACGACGGCATTGCTGTAAGCTTGATATATAAAAGAGGTCTGCTGCAAAGCGCATCTACCCGCGGTGACGGGCACCAGGGAACGGACATTACGGAGAATGTGATGCAGATAGCTGGATTGCCGCACATGCTGCCTTTCGGAGCTTCGGTCGAAGCCGGCGGTATGGAAGCTGTTCCCGAAATGCTGGAGTTGCGTGGCGAGATAATCCTGCCTGATGCAGCCTTTGAGCGTATCAATGCCGAGGCAGCATCTGGCGGCGGGAATCGGTATCAGACGCAGCGAAATGCTATCTCTGCCATGACTATGACGGATACTCCCGAAGAATACGCCCGTCGCGGTGCGGAAGTCCGCATCTACCAGATGATAGGGGAGGGGTTGCCGGACAGCAACATGTCACGCCAATACTTGCTCGAAGACTGGGGTGTACCAGGTGCTATTGCGGATATGCGTTACAGTGATCCACAAGCATTGCTCCGCGCCATGGAAGATCACGAGAATCTGCGTCGTTTCTGTGGGTTTGCTACGGACGGTATGGTGATAAAGGTGGAGCAAGACAGCCTTCGTCGCAACGACCGCAACACGGCTCGTTATTACGACTGGGCGATAGCCTTCAAGTGGGCGCCCGCATGGAGAGAAACGCGAATTATTGCCGTCCGCTTTGATGTGGGACGCACGGGACAAATCAATGCTTCGGCGCTGATAGAACCGGTAATGATAGACGGGCGTTGTGTGACGGCTGTCGGACTGAACAGCATCAAGCGACTGCGCGAACTCGATTTGCATTATGGCGACTGCATCTGGGTGGAAATGAGGGGCGATTGCACACCTTATCTATCGGGGGTGAATGTAGAGAAGCGTGCGCAGGGTGCAGCGAAGATGAAGATGCCGGAGCATTGTCCGCATTGCGGTACCTGGTTGGAGCAGGAGGGAGAGAAGCTGTTTTGCAGAAATGAATGGTGCTCCGGTGTGACAGCCAAACGGATGCTGGATGTGGCACGTTCGGCAGGCGTGAAGGGTATTACGGAGGCGATGGTGGAGAAGCTGGTGGGGAACGGTGTATATTCTGCTTCTGCGCTGTTGGAGTATGATGAACGGATGCTTCGTGATTGCGGCATCAGCCGTGCTACTGCCCGGAAGGTGACAAAACAGACGGAAAAGGCAAGGAAGAAGGGGAAAGTGGTAGCTTCGCATAGCTGTAACAGCTCCGAAAGTAAAGATATCACGTCCGCTGAAGTGGAGAAGGTATCTCTGATTTTGGAGAAAAATAAATAGAGGATGGAAATGCTACACGTATGAACTTGCAATTGATTAACTAATAACTGAATAGAAATGAATAAACCTATTGAAAAATACATAAAAGAAGAAGACCTGAAAAAGATGCCAATCAATCAGGTGAAAGTATGTAAACAGATATATACCACCTACAAAAATGTTGGCAATGATGATATGATGTTGTTATCTGCACTGGAAGTCTATACTCGTCTTTTTCCAACAATAGGCAGTTTGCCTGAAAAGCAACAACTTGATATTGTTCACGAGGCTACAATGATTGCTTACGATGCCCGTACAAAGGCATTTGAGCACATGATAAATTATAATCCAAATAACGAATAATTAACAAGAATATGAATATAAAGTATAAGGATATAAGTGCCATATTATACGCTCTGTGCTATGCTGATGCAATGTTGGATTTTAAGATAGAAGAACTTGAACAAAAAGGATTCAACAATGTAACAGCTACCTATAAATCAAAAAAAGAAGAACTGAAAAGGGCAATGGATTCGCTTCAAAAGATAAGGAAAGAACTTCATTTGAAGGATGACTATTCTTATGATGAAGTATTTGGGGTGTTTAACGTATAACAATTTAGTTATGAGTAAAAAAGAAAGAATATTGTCTTTAGGTAAATATAAAGGGCAAGAAATAAAATATATCATACTTACGGATATCGGGTATATCGTGTGGTGCTTGGAAAATATCAAGAGGTTTAAACTTACTGATGAAGAACAAGCTATATATGATGCAGTAGCGATAAGGATAAGAAAAAGTAATTGGCAGTGGCTAATGACTTTTCCTATAGTATTGATGTATAATCATATAAAAAATAGAGATGCATTTGAGAAGTTAGAAACGCCATTCATTGAAGATTTTGCATATATTGCTTTTAAAGAATCAGAGAAAGATAATCCAATTTGTAAAAGTATTGAAAAATATATAACTTCAAAAACACATCGAAGTAATATTGCCGAAGGCTTTTCGGCAGGTGACTTCGTAGTTTATTCAATCGAAAAATTCGATGAGAGTGAACATGGACTTTAACTAATAACAATTTAGAAATGAATCAAAATGAAATATTAACAGAAATAGTCACTCTTTTGAATAAGTTCGAGGGTTGTAATTGCGATTATCAAGAACTATTAGAAGATGTCGTTGCAGAATGCGAAGCTCGCATTGCTGGATTAGAACGTGATAAGAATTAAGTCTAAACTATAAAAATATGAACTATTATCCAGATAAAAATCAAATTCCAACAGGATTTGAAGAATGGTCTTTTACCAATATGCCCGAAGACGGTGAAATCGCAGAAGTATTGTCGTATGGTAAAATAGAAACTATGAGATTTGACAAACCTTATATGGCATTCAATCCTCCAGCTGTTACCCGTTTGGGTGGATGGTCTTTAGGTTGTAAACGCCAAGAAGGTATTACACATTTTAAAAGAATTAATTCTTAACAAACATCAGTTGGAGTAAGTGACTCATCCAATCAGCTGTTGAGCTAAATGAATTATCTCATTAGAAGTAAGAAAGGAATATTATGGCAGTGTTTGAAGAAATAACATACGGAGTACAGTGTGATATATGCGGTAAGGTATATATGAATGAATACTCCCGAGAAACACTATTTGTTAATGCAAAATTAGCAAAGGAAGAAGCGCAAGAGGATCAATGGCTAATCGAAGACGGTAAGTGCTATTGTCCAGATTGCTTCGAGATTGACGAAGATGATAATGTAATAATAAAAGAAAAAAATCAACATAAAACCAAATAGATATGAATAAGAATTTTATAGATGGGATTTGGTTTGCTGTACAGCACCTTGTAATAGCCAGAGATGTGCCAGCCATTGCGGCAGGAATAATTGATGAAGCCGGTCTTTCTATTGACGATTGTAAAGCTGCACAAAAGAGATCAGGCTCTTTTAATGACTAGATGCTTGAGTTTATAAAGAATGAATTAGGTATCCTGTTTGATCAAGCAGAGATGCTTCATGATCAAATGAATAATATTTTTTAGAGCAAGGTTTGACTACCCCCTTATTTTTCTTTGCTTCGTCCTCTGACAAAGATGAATGGAATAGGCTTTATGAGCAGTCTAAGGAGGTATCAGATAAGACATGTAAAATGATCAATGGATAATTAAATAAACAAAAAAGAAAACCGTATGAACGAAGAAACCGAAATAATAAAATCTGCTCAAGCTCGCGCTGCGACAATTGTAGCCGAAGCCAAAATACAGCGTGAACTTATTCTGTCAGGCATTGGAAGTATGGAGGATATTCGAAATCGTATCAAGAAGTTTTGCCTTTCCGAAGATCAATATTCCATGATGCGCCATAGCGCTGAGCGTATTGATGATCCTGCACTTTATACTTCTGCCATAAAAGAAATAAAGCGTGAGTTGTCAGAGATAAATGCACTACCCGGAGGCGCTACTACCTACGAGCGGAATTCTTCTATTCAGCCTTTTGGGTTGGCATATATTTGCGAGTTGGCAACAGATTATTTTGAACTTCTATTTGACGGATTGGTGAAAAATGTGTTGTCTCACGGATTGGAACGTTCCAAGTACGAAATGATGCGCTTGCAAGAATCCGTTGAGTTGACTATGTCTTTGGGTACAAAAATGAAGTTTAAAGACGAATACATTCTTCTTAAAATGGAGGAGTTGGAGTTGAACTACAAACGGGAACTTGCAAAAGAACGTGAACGCGAAGCCCGCAAAGCGGAAGCTGACCGTCAGAGAGAGGAATTCCGTGCGCAAAAGGAATATGAACGCGAACTGGATCGTGCCCAAAAGGACGAAAAGGCTGCCCGTGATGCTTTGAAACGTGCCCGCCTGCGTGCTGACATAGAAGCTGAGGGGAGTGCGGAGCGCAACCGCTTGCAAGCCAAAATAGAAAAATTGGAACAAGCCTTGCAGGAAGCACAGTCGCGTGCCGAGCGTGCGCAAAGCATGGCACAGCAGACTCGTTGCGGATATGTGTATGTCATCAGTAACATAGGCTCCTTTGGCGAAGGGGTGTATAAAATAGGTATGACGCGACGACTGGATCCGATGGAGCGAGTGACGGAACTTGGTGATGCCAGCGTGCCTTTCCCGTTCGATGTCCATGCCATGATTTACAGTGAAGACGCTCCGGGTTTGGAAGCGGCCCTCCATCGTGCTTTCGAGCGGAAGAAGCTGAACATGGTGAATGGAAGGAAAGAATTCTTTCGTGTGTCATTGGAGGAGATAAAAAGGCTGGTATTGGAGAGTGGGATAGATGCCGAATTTCTGGACGAACCAATGGCTCAACAGTGGAGGGATTCTCAGATGTTTGCGGAAATGAGATAGTTGGATGATCTTAAAAGAAAAAAATTATGATTGGGCTTCTGAAAAATGGGCAAAAGGTTAAAATAAAAAGTATAATACCTGATTGGAATCAAGTACAGAGTATTGACGATCAGATATTTGCCCTGCGAGAATTTGAAGTTCAAAATAACAAAATAGTTTTTTACCAATAAATAAAAATTTATGGAAACGATATCAAGCAAAGTGTTTCTTTTAGAGACAAAGAAGAGTAAGACTCATATAGGCGTAACTTATTGCATTGGTGTGTATCAGTTGGGGACGCCGAATATGGAGTTCGTCTTGGGTGAAACTGATAATGACCGGGAATACAAAAAAGGTGACGAGGTCTCATATATATACAGGGCTGATTATACATCCAGCTTGCAGGACGCTCTGGATTGGTTGAATAGTTTGAAATAACATTTAAATGGATATGACGATGAAGAATAGCGAACAGAAATATCCGGGTTGCTGGTGGTGTGATAATATCATTGACCATCCTGACCAAATGGGTTTATTACATTTGGGATTTCCTCGATGTTTTGTGCTTATACGCAATAGTGATGATCTTTGTCTTTCCGATTACGATCAGTTTCTTTCAAATATCAGCGAGATAAATTGGCTGGATCCATCGGACAAAGGAACTCCGGAAGAGCAAGAACTAGTGCTTACTATGCTTTGGAATTTTTCGGTAGAGCAAGAAGAAGAGGACGAGCGTCTGAATGAAGATTTCTTTCTGAGTGATGATTTCTAAGCAGCCGTTGCCCCGTTCTGTGGTTTAAAACGGTGGCGGTTCGTCCCTGATGGTAAATTCTGCCGGTGGCGGTGGAATAGGAATATTCCCCGTTATCGGTGTATTTATTTTGGAGACATACGAAACTCCACCATCCTCTGATGGAGATGGGATCACCATGTCATCTTCTGGATTCTGAAACCTAGTATATTGGCCGATAAACCGCAATCGGACATCGCCTACGGAACCGTTACGGTGCTTTGCAATGATAATTTCTGCCATGCCTCGTAAGTCTGTTCCATCGGACGACTGATAAATTTTATAATACTCTGGGCGGTGGATGAAACATACCATATCCGCATCCTGCTCAATGGCTCCCGACTCACGGAGGTCGCTCAACTGCGGACGTTTCCCGTCTTCCCCTTCACGATTCTCTACACCGCGGTTCAACTGCGACAAGGCAATAATGGGAATATTCAGTTCCTTTGCTAACCCTTTCAGCGAGCGCGAAATGGTACTCACCTCCTCCTGACGGTTACCGAACTTCATTCCGCTTGCGTTCATCAATTGCAGGTAGTCGATGATGATAATCTTAACGCCATGTTCGCGGACCAGTCGGCGTGCTTTTGTTCTGAGTTCGAAAACAGACAGCGAAGGCGTATCATCCACGAATAGTGGTGCATCCAGAAGATCCCGAAGTTTATAGTCCAACTGTTGCCATTCGTAATCTGCCAGTTGACCGCTCTTTATCTTCTCGCTCGGAATCTCACAGGCATTGGAAATAAGACGATTCACCAACTGCACATTGCTCATTTCGAGTGAGAATACCGCTACTGGATTATGATAATTCACGGCTATGTTTTTTGCCATGGAGAGCACAAACGCAGTTTTACCCATGGCCGGGCGAGCCGCAATAATTATCAAATCGGAATTTTGCCAGCCGGAAGTTATTTTATCCAGTTTCGTAAACCCGCTTTCTAATCCGCTAAGCCCATCGGTACGCGCCGCCGCCTTCTGAATCAGACTGTATGCATCGGCAATCACCGGATTGATTTGCGTATAGTCTTTCTTCATGTTTTGCTGTGAAATCTCGAACAGGTTTCCCTCAGCTTCCTGCATCAAGTCGTCCACGTCCAGCGTCTCGTCAAACGCTTTGCTCTGAATCTTGCTGGTAAACGTAATCAGTTCCCGTGCCAGCGCTTTCTGTGCAATAATGCGTGCATGAAACTCAATGTGAGCCGAAGAAGCAACCTTGCTGCTGAGTTGCGTAATGTAGAACGGACCGCCTACCTCCTCCAACTCACCACGTTTCGAGAGTTGATTTTTCACGGTGAGTATGTCCACCGGCTTCTGGTTGATAGCTAGGTCGGTTATGGCTGCATATAGCATCTGGTGCCGCTTGTCATAGAATGATTCCGGACGCAGTATTTCGCTCACCAGAGAATAGGCATCTTTCTCTATCATCAACGCACCCAGCACGGCTTCTTCCAGCTCTGGAGCTTGGGGCTGGATGCGTCCGTAGTCGGTGACGGGCTGCACGGCGTTCCGGGTGCGTGACGGGTATTTGGAGTTGGGCTCTGACATAGTGTTATAAGTTAAAATCGTTATAGTCGCCAATGTAGATAACTATCTCTTGAAAGACAAATATACCATTAGCATTTGATGTGGTTTTAATATCTCGTATCTCGCAACTTGGCATTTTACTGATTAATAAATCATTTAGAAGAGAAATTGATTTGTCATTTGCAACAACTCGTCTGTCATCAATTTCAAAGCCCATTTCAGTCAAGTATTTATCTTTGTCAGCTTCAGACATTCGATTTATCCCTCTGCTTCCAAACACCATCCCTGACAGTGTGATTTTAGCGAAATATCCACCAAATTGTATCGCATCACTATGCCCAAAACCATACTCCGACCACCATGTGTCAAAGGTTTTTTCTATGTTTTTTAATTTCTCTCTGATGTCTTCAAGAGAAACCTTTTCGCCTAACTGTGCCCTAAGTTCTCTATTCTCAATGTTTAATGACCGTATTTGTGCATATCTTTTTTCTTTTTCTTCAGCAAGAATTCCGGCATATCCTAAGTCACTCAAAAGAGCTGTAAATTCATGCTCAGCCGATGTTAGCAACGCTTTTTTCATGCCTTCAGCCAAATTCCCTTTTGCAAGTAGTTCGTGCAACATTCCAAGATTTCTATTTATCTTTTTACATCCTTCTTGCAACTTTGAAGATAATATGCCATCGGCATCTTCTACAAGAGCCGTATTATCGTATTTTTGAAAATCTAATTTTCTTTCTTTCATATAAGGAACTTTTAAATGCGTCTTGTCCGTCAAATATAATGATTTGCTCTGGCTTTCTGCAAGGTTATTACTATTTTTCTTTGTTTTCGATCTCTGCTTCCCGCTTAATCCTTAAATGATTCTTCCAAAAACTTAAATAACATTTCCATTTCCTTGTTGCGATAGGCATGGTGCAAATACGAATGCGGATTTTTCAGGTTGTGACCGTTTATCTCAATATGTTTATTGCATGCTTTTTCGGATAAAAAGCAATTAGAAAACTTTTCTTTTTTATCTACACAAACTTTTCTATAATTTACTTCCAATACAGCTTCTATTTCCCATGAAGACATTGATTTATATTCCTCTTCACAATCACGGACTAAATCCTCTTCTGAGTTATCTCCAGCTATATGCATAGACGGCCATCCATAATAGTTCCATACTGCTTTCTTAACATCTTCTTCCGTTCGCAAGCAAATCTTTCCATCCTGTACCCATACTTCCTCACCGTTTCCATTAGGAACACCTACCTCTTCTTCCATTACTTGGAAAAAGTAAGGTTTTGCAGTTCCTCTATTGTCCTGTGTCTTGATTTCCTTAGAAAGGTTAGAAAGGAAATCGTATATTTCGTCAGTCACTTCAATTGTTCTCATTTTTATTTTTATTGCTTTACGTTAAATTGTTCCTAAATCAAATTCAGAATATCTCTTGTTTATTTTTCTATTGTTATGAGGGTTATCTCCTATGAGTTTTCTTGTTCTTATTCTTTTTACGTCTCTTGGATATTTTCTTGTTGTAACCTACAACATCCGATTCTGTATATGTTCGGAGCTTGTGTTTATTTAATCCAAACGAAATATCATCCATATAAATGCTTGGTATTGGTGCAATCTCCGGAGGTGAAGTAATCGTATAGGTGTGCCCTAATTCTTTAGCTCTTATTTCAAATTCTTCTTCTGGAACGACTTCTATTTGAGAAACTGAACATTTAGCTCGCACTGCTAACTCATTTAATTGTTCGTCAGTTATTTCATTTCCTTTGGTTTCTGCGACCAACAACATTGTATTGTGAAATCCGTTTCCAACAATTCCAACTTTATTCATTTCTGTATTGTTTTACTCTATTCGATTTAAAATTTCTTTCTGTATAACCTCTTTCGCATTAAAGTGAAAGAGGCCCTTTTTCAACCGTCTAACATCCTGCATCGGCATTTCATTGATGTAGAAGTAAAAGGCTTCATAGGGATCATTGAAGTTCTTTGCAAGAGCATTGTTCGGCTTATTGTTCATGTATCGTTCAATGGCGACTATCATTCTACGAGCATAGCCGGGGAACATCTTAAATTCCTTCTGCATCTGCTTGCAGCCTGCCAAAGGACAACCTACACAACCATGACGGGAAAGATTGTAAGGTGCATCGTAATACTTAGAATATGGTAGTCCATATTTCCGGATATAGTTCCAAACATCAGTTTCTGACCAAGTTAGGATTGGAAGGATATGTTTTGCACCTTTCATCCACTTACGCGCATCGCATTGTTCTGGTTCATATAATGCCCTCGATTGGCTTTCTTCTGCCCTCATTCCCTCAATTGTACGCTGACCGATACCGTATTGTTCCTTCAACTTTTCACAGCAAAAACGCCTCATTCTACTGGGTAAACCTTTAGTTTCTATCAACTGAAAAAAAGATTGTTTCGGTTGAAGTATCCGAACCTGTGAATAATTCTTCTTTATAAAACTGATTGTGCCAGGTGGATCAACAGTTGTATTTGCGTAAGAAGCATTATACTTTATACCGGAACGTTCTGCAAGGTCGAGAATTACAACGCTATCTTTGCCACCGGAAAAGCCTAAACACATCGGATCGTCACGTTCCATGCTGCGAAGGAAGTCAATTGCTTGCTGCTCCTTTTTGTTCATTTTTTTTCTTGTTTTTACGGTAAATAATCAGTTAAATAAGCTAACGGAATCCACAATTCAGGTTTGATACTATTTTTAGTCTCTTCACTGAAAGCTGGATTATCATCACATTCAAAATGCGAGATTGTCATGTAGCAGTCTTGGTGTCCCCACCAGTGAGCAGATGTAAAATCATCATCTCCCTGCCATCCTATTCGCACACCTTTTGGATTATTATCTTCATCTACCCAATCAGGATGATACGCTAATACTTCTTCTCCAATTGGCGGTTTTTGCTCTTTATATTTTCTCCATTTCATATTATACTCTTTCCTTTATAGTTATTAGTTAAACTTCGGTATTGGCATCCAATGAGTAATACGACCCAAAGGAGAGTTTGGCAAGAATATTTGATGATCTGATTCCCATTGACCATTTCCATAATACAATCCAGTAAAGTAGCCTTTATGAGAATCTTTCCATTCTACAGTAAAAAAGACACCTGTATTTTCCTCTGGTAACTGCTCTTCTACGCTTATCCACGGGGATTGTTTCTTTTGCCATTCTGCACCAGCTTCGAAGGCTGCTCCGAAGGAAGCATATTCATTACGAGAGACATACTTCTCGATGTATTCACGTTTTGCTTCTTCTAATGTCTGTTTCGTATTTATTCAGTTATTAGCTAAATTTTAAATTCCAATGCTTCCCCTTAAGATTAGGGAAATGCCTCAATATTTCATCTTCAAGCTCTTCCTCTGAAAAAGGAGGAATACAATAGCTATACATGATGTTTCCCATATATTCGCCTTTGCTATATACGTGGATAGTTTTCTTTTTTTTTCTCATATATGATAATTCAGAAGGTTATTCTTTAATTTTTGCAGCTTCACGAGAATATATTACCCGGCTACTTGTTTTTCCTACTTTTGCAAACAACACCTTAATGGGCACAGCCCACGATTGCTGTGCCCATTTTTTTAATTGTTCTTCTGTTACAGAATTTGGTTCATGCTTTACAGTCATTAGTATTGCATCATCATACTTTTTTTGAGCTTCTTTCAAAGTCATATTATTGTTCCTTTCTGTATTGTTTTGAATTATTGTTTGATTTCTTGATAACCTCTTTCTACAAAGAACTTTCCCATTTTATAAGAATTACAAAAAGAACTTGTATCGGTAAGCCATTTATTATTTTTGAGGCATTTGTTTCTCCAATAAGTCGGTGCTGGAACCTTTTGCCTTTTACAGTATTCACAACTGGCGCATACCATGTTTGCCTTTACACCATAAGGGCTAATCATTTTTTTGCTCATTGTTTTATAGTTACACGTTAATAGACATTCTTTTAATATGCGCAAAACAATCATCCATAGCCTTGTCAAAAACTTCTTGACTTATGATATCTTTCTCAATCCGTTCCACGTATTCACCTGCGTAAGATGCAAGTTGGATGCTTGAATCACTATTACTTACATCTTCTCTATTGTCAAAATATACATGTATACAATCAAATACCACTTCATCACCGATTTCATCAGTATTTACCCTAACTATCGCTGTGATTTTTTCATAAGAAGTATGCGCCCGGTGAATACACTTTCCAACGAGATATTGATATTTTGCCTTTTTTTTATCGGCTTCCTGTTTCTTTAGCTTCTGTATTTCAGCTTCTAATTTCTGTATTCTGTTCATATCTTTATAGTTATTCGTTAAACTTCGGTATCGGCATCCACATATCACACACATACCCACTATAGTCGTCAAATTCAAAGTTAGGTAGGGTTGCGACACACGGCAATCCATCAGGAGAGATAAATATGAATCCACTAACAATGGCTTCATTGGATACCATTCGGCAAAGTACAAGTTCACTCTCATCAGGCAATCTGTCTTTTACCAACGTCCACGGGGATTGCTTTTCTTTCCATTCTGCACCGGCTTTAAACCCGGATTTATAAATAGTTTGCCCAACTATATTATATCCTTTAGCACCTTCTATGGCTGCCTCTTCTAATGTTTGTTTCATATCTTTCTAATTAGTTTTTAGAATTAAAATTACTAATGTAATGAAAACGATAGCTATTGTAGAGAAAGCGAATAAACAGCCTTTATCGTATTCCTTCTCGTCAGATGGTGTATTCTCAATATACCAATCTAATAAATGTCTCTTTTCACTCATTGCTCATATCAAAATGAAATAAAAGGAAAAAAAGAACTGCCGAAAGAACCGCTGCATAACAGTACAAGAACACATTTTTTATTTTGAGTGTCTTGAGTCGTAATTCAAGGTTATCTACCCTCTTACTAAGCCCTATACAGTTCTTCTTCGTTATCCACTGGTCTTTCAATTCTCTGTCAAACATAGACATATTCTCGTCCATCCACGCTTTTATTTGGGGTTCCAGTTTATCTAAAGCCTTGTATATTTCATCACTTTCATAATGTCTGATAAATCCAATAGGAGCAGAGAAGTTCTTACTGTTCCGGTATTGGTTGAACTCAACCCTTACAGGAACTTCATTTTTCCTCTTGAATTTGGATTCTGCTGCCAAGTTTATCTTTTCTTCGGTGGTATTAGCTTTCTCCACCAGTTCGTCGTAATCATATCTGTCAATTACGACGATGTTACTAATTTCGTTGTTCATTTTTTTCAGTTAAGAATATTTCTTTTTCATTACCTCAATCCAATTAAGATACCATTCACGAGCTTTTTCTTTGGCTTTATCTTCGTCCTCGACACCCTCGTAAAATTCATCTTCTTTTGAAAATGGGTCATATTCGATAAAATCTTCTGTTCTACAGAACGGACAAGGAACACCCTCTCCCTTATCGTAAAGATTACCGTTTTCATCGCAGTAGTCTAAATCTTGTAATTCACCATCGACACAACACGCATCGGGATAGCTTGCGCCCCAGTATGGAAATTGAGGGCACGGTTTATTGTTTTCATTCATTTCTATATCGTTAAGAATTAAATTATTGCTTTGTCGATCATGTCTTCCGCCATTTTCACATAATCGATAAACTCTTGATTCTCGCCACTCATGTAATCTGGATGAGCTTTCATGGATAACATCATACTATTAAGTAGATGTAACATTTCGGGAGCCTTAGAAATTAGTACAGCATTTCTGCATTGGGTTGTCATTCCTCTTGAGTAGTCCATTCTCGGACTAACGTTTGCAATTACTGTCATTCCTTCTACATCTCCTGAACCTTTGATTTTCATTGCTAAATCATCAAAGATCCAAGGGCCGGGTGTGCCTTTAAATTGTTTCATACCTTTATAGTTATTAGTTAATCTTCTTCATCATCTGAATCAATATTAAAAGCTATTGACTCATCATACACTGGCTCATTATTAATATCCCAACTAATCAATATTTCTGTGGCTTTGAACTCATTATTCCACTCTGTTTCTTCTAATTTCACTCTGACATAGAAATCCTTATTCTTACTAAAAAACAATCTTGCTGCCACTGCGTATTCATAGTTAAAATTGCCACGAAAACGAATGCTCAATTTGCCTCTTTTAGACTCTTTTTCTATCTCATGCTTCAATTCCTTATAAGCTGCTAAATACCGATTTCGCCTTTGCTTACGATGATAATTGAAATACCTTTTTCTTAGTTTATTGATATTCATCTTTAATTAGTTATTAATCAATTACTATTGAATTGGCAACTTTTGGCTGGATGGTAATAACATCTTTACCTTTATCACTTTCCACTTTACTTATGTATAGCCCGTCCGCATCTTCACGAATCAAAAACTCTTGTCCTTTCAATTTTATTCGGAATGATTGCCTACCTAATGTGGTTCCGTCTCTTAATACTATTTCCATATATAGCTCCTTTCTGTTTTGGTTATTAGTTATGTTCTCTCAGTTTCTTAATTAAAGCATCAGCAAATACTACAGCATCCTTAGCGTGATCTTCTGGGTTGCCTTCAAAAATCATCTCATTGGAATTACTTAGAAATGCGGATAATACATCTTTCGATATTTCATAGCGTCTCTGTTCCCAATCAATTGCTGAATTTTCAACATTCAAAAAGTCAAGTTCACATTCTCTGAAAACCATATTATCGCATACATATAGATTGTCTCCACTATGTTGTGCGTTGGCATTGCTTTTCGGAATTACATCTATCAATATTCCTGTATATTTAACTCTTGCTTTCATATCAGTCTCCTTTCTCCTTAATCCGTTCCAGTACATCCTTGTTAGCTTTCAGTATTTCATCGAAGGAAGGTATAGGCATCCAGTAATCTTCATTGTGTATGAGATAATACTCTGTGTTCTTAAAAGTCACGCCCCACCAGTAGTCACACATGGCATAAGACAAGTATGCTGCGAAATATTCTCCATTGTGATAAACGAATACGACCTTGTTCTTTGGCGGTTTTTCTTCTTTTACTGAAATCCACGGGGATTGTTTCTTTTGCCATTCTGCACCAGCTTCGAATGCCTCCCTAAGAATATACATTTCATGTATTTTCCCATCGTAATCCATTCCATAGCAATTTTCCACAGCTTCTATAGCCGCTTGTTCTAATGTCTGTTTCATACTTTTTATGATTAAGCATTAATTAATTCATTGAATATCTTCAGATAGTGCTCCGATTCTGCCGCAATATCCTTTCTTCCCGATTCGTTACAATAATCTTCGACAAAATGGCGGAACGCTTCAGTAGCTTTCTGTATCATTTCCTTTTCAGCAACTTCAACAGCAGCTTCCGCATTCTCGTAGCATATGTGACCGCCATCATATGAACGTGCTAATATATTCTTAGCTGATTCTGATTTTATTATATCCATATTTGTTAGTTTTGATTAAATCAGAAACATACGCCCATCTGATAACATTATAGTCTTCAAAATCCTTTCTGATATTAGATGTAGCAAACCATGATGTTAAGTTCCCGCTACCAACTTGCACGCATATATGCTCACCTTTCTTCGGCTCCTCACTGACTTCATGCCATGGGGATTGTCCCATGCAATAGTTATATCCACACTGAAAATCCTCCATACAGTCGGCATGACGGGAAACGTAATTATCAGCATCCACTTCTTTCAGAACTTCTTTTCTGAATTTCGTTTTTTGAGTAGCATAATCGTACGCTACTTCTTCGATTGATTGCTTCATTTCTATTTAGTTTTGAATTAAATTCCATTACTCACACAATCCATGAAACATGCTCATGCAAGTGTAACCGCCTTCCGGTTCAAAAGCGTCTAATGTGGCATTCTTATCGGTTACATACCGGAAGACATCTTCAACCGTTGGATATTGTCGGTTTGTACATGCGTATTTCGGGATGTAGGTCGGTGGAAAGAAAGTGGAGCCACGTTCTGTTTTTTCACGCATGAGACGTTCTGCATCTAACAGCCTTTGTTTCATTGGTTCATCCTGCATTAACTGCAATACTTCACGTTTCCGGCACATGATACAGGGAAAACAACCAACACGAGAAAATCCTTTATAGTAAAGTGGATTCGGCTTTTGTCCGGCATTTAGAATACAATCAATAACCTCCTGTGAAGTCCAACGAAAAATAGGGCGGATAACGGAAGCATCGTATTTTGAACACCATTCCCTAACCTCTTTACTCCGATAAGTTTCTTTTTTCCCGTTCCTGTTAGGTTGAAAATATGATTTGAAGTACATACATTCATCCTCCATTGCAGCACGTGCGGCACTTTCACCAGCTCTAATTCCTTGAATGATAATACAGCTTTCATTAAGCGAAAGTACATGGTCAATCATGGGTTTCATTTTTAGTTCTGAAGTACAGAACCGGGCATTGGTAGATGGGAAACGTTTCTTATATACTGCTAAAGAGACAAAGTCATGCTTTGATTTTAGCGTGGTTAATTTAACACCCATTTGAGAACAAATATCTGTTATGTGTTGATAGGTATCAGGATGTTCCCAGCCTGTATCACAGAAAACGGCTTCTATTTTATCGGTTCCGTATCGTTTGGCGGCTTGGATTAGGCAGGCTTGTGAATCCTTACCACCGGAAAAACTTACTATTATCTTCATGTTAATTGCTTTATGGTTAATATTTTCCTGTTGTTTTCCAATCATGGAACATCTTCACGTAGTCAATTCCATTATTCTCATTCTCGCGTAAATGAAAGAATTGTTTCTGCCCACATCCTTTACATTCCCAAACTACCATAGTTCCCCACTGTGATTCTGCAAAACCGATAATATCCTCAACAACACAATACTCATTTTGTCTATGGGAAGTTGGATTTGAACAGTTACCACCCCAGCCAGAATTAATGCAATCAAACACACCTTTATTCATTTTTCCTTGCAATGGAACTTTGTATTTAGACGGAATGTTCTTCTTATTAATCTCATTCATATTTGATTATTCTTGATTATTTTACTTCTCTACTTTTACCAAATCAGTGAATGGTATTTGATGTCCAGCCTGAAAACTATCAGTGAATCTTCCCAAGATACACCAAAGTTGGTTTACGTAAACGTCTCCTTTTTTATAGTCTGTTTTCTCTGAGGAAAACACATTGGGATACCGTTTTTTCCATAGTTCATTATCTTCATTAAGAACGGAAGCCCCATATGCTGTTAACGTGACTTTAACTTGGTCATTTAGTTCCATTTTTTCTGGTTTTTAGGGTTATCTCCTATGAGTTTTCTTGTTCTTATTCTTTTTACGTCTCTTGGATATTTTCTTGTTGTAACCTACAACATCCGATTCTGTATATGTTCGGAGCTTGTGTTTATTTAATCCAAACGAAATATCATCCATATAAATGCTTGGTATTGGTGCAATCTCCGGAGGTGAAGTAATCGTATAGGTGTGCCCTAATTCTTTAGCTCTTATTTCAAATTCTTCTTCTGGAACGACTTCTATTTGAGAAACTGAACATTTAGCTCGCACTGCTAACTCATTTAATTGTTCGTCAGTTATTTCATTTCCTTTGGTTTCTGCGACCAACAACATTGTATTGTGAAATCCGTTTCCAACAATTCCAAATTTATTCATTTCTTTATAGTTATTAGTCATTTAGTAGGTTTAAAATTTCATGCAGATATATTTCGGAATCCTCGAAAGTATAATCTGGTAAACCATGTTGTTGTCTTACAAGAGATTGCTCGGTAAGAACAACATGTGCCGCATTAGCTACCATTTTAATAAATGTATTAACGGGTTTTCCTCCAACTGTAACTGTTGTTTCAGTATTTATAATTGCTTCCATATGTTCCTTTCTAATTTATTATGATTTTACTTCTTTTCTAAGTACATCCAAGTTTTCCTCTATGTACGCTTTTACTTCCTGGTGTACAAATCCAAAACGTGGATTTGGAAGCGTCCACTCATCATAAATCCATAATAGGTATGATGCCGGAACATTTGCCATTTCTTTACCTTTATGTTTACCAAAAGGCATAATACTTTCATCTGTAAGTGCCATATATTACCTTCTTTCTTATTAATTTGTTTTACGCTAATCTTCTACTGTTTTAAACAGAGTAACTATCTTAATCCATTTCTTACACTCACCCAAAGCCTTTGCAGCTTCCATTTGAGCTTGTTGATAATGGCAATGCGATTTGTCAAGAATGCCATCAAGCCAATATTTTTTATATTCCTCTGTCCGGTAAGCTAATCTGAAGGTCTCTGTGAACAAAACGTTGTCTATTTCAAATTGAACAAAGAAGTTGTCTGTTTTAAGCATAGATGTTTCTTTCTTTATTGTTATGAATTAAGTTTCTCAATAAATTCATTAAGTCGTTTTGCTGAATAATCAGTGCCACCAATAATAAAGTAACCATCTGTTGCAAATTTGAATGCCTCAATAGCTTTATTATTTTGCCAATCCACACCAGCAATGAAGGCTTCTTCCATATCACCGGTATTGATATCATCGTCAATCATCCCTTTGGTCTTTTGCACATAATCTCGTGCAGCTCTTTGTTTTTTTCTCATATTTATTTTGTCCTATAATCTTTAATAATCTCCCACTTTTCATTATAGTAAGCAGTTTCCCAAGTTGGGTGAAAATAAACTATCTTATTATAATTAACTAACTTGCCTTTTAGACCACCAGAGGATATTCCGATAACTTTCACTGCGTTTTTGTTTACTATCGCATTCATGCCGATCTGTAAGAATGGCATACCGTATTGTTGCTTTATTTGTTCAAAAGCATATTTATCAGCCTCATTCATATTCGTATTGTTTTGATTCAACTTTCTGCCATCCAAACTTAAAAATGTTAGCTTTAAGACGGGATTCAACATCTGTCTTGTTTAAGATATAGCCTTTAGAGTCTACATACTCTCCATCTATGACATGTAGATATTGAGTACCCATTGCTGGAAGATATTTGTGGGTTAATTTAGCTCCGCCTTTCATGGCTTTTATTGCTTCTTCTATATTCATATCTATTCAATTATACTCTAAATGATTCTTTTACTTTTTTCAATGCATCTATCAGTTCGTCTACCTGCTTTTCATTGAAAAAGTCCACGTATGCTTCTGAACCGTCTTCAAAAGGCTCATCCTCACTGTCATATATCTGCATTTGAGCACTGGATGGGAACATTTTACTTTCGGATTTCGTATAGCCCAATAATGCTATATGTTTGGCATAGCCAACACGTACTATTTCTTTTACTTCTTTACTCATATTTTATTTGTTCTTCGTTAAACAAGCATGCTACTGGAGCATACTTTTTATACTCTGATTCAGCTAATCCCATCACTTGGCTTCTTGAAAGGTATCTTAAAATATCATCCATATCTGTGTTTGCATGATATTGACGTTCATACCCTTTTATATCTTGCCATTTTCGTTTGCCCTTCGCTCGCTGCATCAACTTAAATGAATAGCGAACAGAGTTAGCAAACATATCAATATATAGCGTGCAGGTAAGTTTTAAATCTCTATTCTCCTGCGGAAAAATCATTTCAGTCATTTTTTTATTACGCTTCCAACGATCTACTTTATCTGCTATTATTGCATGGCATTTATTTACGAGTCTATACTATGTATATCCTCGAAGGTATCGCCACTTCACCTCTATCGGCTACTTGCCACAAGCGTTCACC
>ERZ1036446.217-NODE-217-length-34251-cov-52.859340_pt1 | contig 34251 bp, 52 predicted proteins | sample MGYA00514226_ERZ1036446 | MGnify/ENA primary metagenome ERZ1036446 (study PRJEB33795, sample SAMN09464922) | human gut metagenome | host: Homo sapiens | place: USA: Stanford, California | collected 2016-07 | study: EMG produced TPA metagenomics assembly of the...
TAAAAGAAGATGGCTCAATCTGCCAGACTGCTTTACTGTGCGCAATACCAAGATACTTGAGCTAAAAAGCTACACAAACGAAATCAAGTATCGATCATATCAGACCATCATCCCTATCCAAGAATCATGGATTGATGGAAATATTTGCAACATACCCTTTGACATAACGACAGCGCTGATGACCGACAAGCCATATATATTTTATGTGCTCCCTTGTAGCGTTATCGGCCACCAAGTTAGATATGACTATGATTTGTCCACCAGTACTGTCGCGATTGTGTCTATTGAATTTGGCGCACAACTCATAGCAGGTAATAATGTACGGTTTGGCATATTCATAGCGGGTATATAATCATCTTGTCCACTTACGAGTCCATGTTTTTCCGTCATAATAGTCGTAAAAAATTTCGGTTTCGCTGATGCCTAAAGATAATATGACGCCATCCGGAAATTGCTGCTGAAACGCCCATTTGTTTTTGTCACTCCCATAGGCAATCGTTTTGATTGGTCCATCTAATTCTATTTTAGCATTGGCCGTGTTTGCTATTCCGGATGTATCTGCTATCTTGGCATTGAGCACAGTATAAAGGTCCATCAATACCTTGCCCTGGGCAGCCGATAACGGAAGGCTGGCATTGTCAGTCACACAGTTATTGACAACCTGCCCCGCGTATAGGGCCAGCTTAAAACCGGCCACGACATTGCGCATAAATTTTACAAGTGGCATCCTTGTGACAAAGCTGGCCAGGAGGCCTGCTTTATCAGTTATGCCCTCCACGGTTCCAGAGGCATCAAACTCAGGTGCGTCAACACTATCACTTATTTCTTTCATGCCAGTATCTATAATGTCCATATTTCCATTGATAGTCTCAACGGATATATATTCATTTCCTGCTGGCTTCTTGAGTTTTAGGTTGGTAGTCTCATTCATTTAAATTCACCGTCCTTATTTCATCCCAGGTGTATGCAGCTGCCTGGTTCCATGTTATCTTTGATACATCATTCCATGTATTATAGACGTACTCATATACCACGGCCAGATGTGCCGGCTTTATTTCTTCAATTGTAATCTTGAGGTCAGACATGTTTCCTGGAATGCCAAGTGTGCCAACAAACTTAATTGTGAATTTTCCATTAGCATTGTCTTCAATGACCTCCACTTCTCCATTCGAATACTGGCTGGCCGTATCAATAATCATCTGTTTAGTGGTTGTTCCGATTCCCGAAATCTTAGCTTTGATTCGTTCACGCCGGAAGGTATCCGACTTGGATATATCCGCATCAATATCCAACAGTTCCTCATACCTGTTCAGCATGTGGCTGGCCGTGTTAACAAAGCATTCTGCAATGATTGTACTCAGGCTGACATCCATCATTTCTGTCACATCCGAAAGGATTGCCTGTAAGGTATTCATTGTAACATTCGAATCATAATAATCTGGCAGCAGCTTAATCAACTCCAAGTGTATCCACCTCCGCTAATGTTATCGTTCCGATAACCGGTATCTGTTTTTCACTTATCGTTACGTTTCCTGTCCCAGAATTAAGCCTGAAATTGTCAAAATCCTCAACTCCTGGAATATCCAGAAGGAGACTTCCCAGTTTCGCATAGCTCACACGATACGTTATAAATGTCATTTCCTTCAGGAATGATGTCAACTCTTCCTTAAATGCCGATTTAACCTCTGAAATTGTCTTACTTCCATCCAAAACGACATTGGCTGATATATTAATAGGTAATGCTTCCGGACTGGATACCGTAACTGTAGCCCCGATTGGACGCACCGTTTCAATGTGCTTTAAAACTGTAGCAGGAAGTGAGGAAGAAATATTTTTGTCATCATCTACTACCAGGACTGTCACAGTTCCGGGACCGTTATCCAACGGAAATACTTTTGCATCCCCCACACCGGCCACCTCCAGAGCCCACTGCCTATAATGATAAGCATTACCTGATGTAGCCGGCCGTTTTATCTTTGCATATAGCCGTTCCCGAAAGGCGTCATCCGTTTCAGCATCCGTCCCCGGCGTATCAATTCCTCCAAGCGTCGCCGTGACATTAGATATATTGGATATGGGCTCCATATTTCCGCTGTATTGGTTTCCTGTTTCCCCTGGGGTCTCGCATGTGACTATATATTCATTCTCGCTGCGCTTACCAGTAACATTATAAACAAGTCCATTAATCCCCCATCGAGTACCATTTTCAATCGCCGTTGATGTCGTCATTATTCGCACGGCCGCAGTTGCTTCTTTCCTGGTCAGTCCATAGGTTGCGGCCGCCCTATCAAGATAATCTCCTATCGCCGTGTCAGCAAATACCAAGTCAAAGAAATGTTCTATTTGAAATTGCTGCTGTGCCAGGAAATACGCACACGGTGCCAACGCATCATATATGATACTTCCTTCACGTTTGTCCACTTCGTTGGTGACTTTATTCAGCATCCCCTGCAATATTTCTTCGTATGTCGCGCTCATACTGACACCTCCTTCTCTATTTCCACGTCCCCATAAATACTGGATACATTAAAAGTGCACCGGCATATATCTTCCTTAAACTCAAAATCAAATCCGTCCACCTCTAATATCCTGTCGTCCAGCAATAGCACTTCCTGAATCATCCGTTTCATCTCAGCGCGGACATATGGACGCTCCTCTCCAATCAGTTCCTTCCACGCAATCCCATACTTAAAGCTGTAGATGGGGTATTCATATTGTTCTGTGGCAAGCACCTTATATATAGCCTGTTTCAGTGATTCCAGGCCATCCACAAAGCTTTCTATCTTCTCAGCAGAAAGTTTATACGTCCTATCATAAAAATTCTGTTCCTGGAGCACCAGTGACGTTGTAAGTTCTGTCATACTCAACCTCCTATCTGATAAGGTTTCCCGATAATCTCCAGAACGTAGTATTCCCGACCACCATCATTACGCAAAAGCCGAACCTTGTCCCCGGATACAAGCTTCCCTTTCATATTCCCGGAAACCATACTCATAGGCAGGGGGAGCGAACCGACCATGATTGACGTTCCGTTGTAAGTGCCAAGCAGTACGGATGTGGGCTTTCTGGCCTTCATATAATTGTCCACGATTGCCTTGATTGTGGATAAAAGCTCATGTGCTGTATTCTTATCACTCATCTGCCATCACCTCCACGGACATGGTATGGATAGGAAGGAACTCATGGGTCACTTTCTTTACAATCAAACGGCGGTTCAGGTTGATATCCTCTATGCTGCCATAAATACTGTTCCCAGCCCTCACCCGGAGGTCCCCCAGGCATTCCAATTTCAATGTTTCCTTCTCATGGTTATACAGTTTCAATAGGTTATTGGCACGCTCCTGGGCCTTCGCCGCGTTATCAATGCCAGATTGGGAAGATTCAAGATACTGTAACAGTCCATAACGATTGACTGATTCTTGGTCAACAGCTGTTCCAATATCAATCTGTCCGCTTGACTCGTTTTTCCAGACCACTTTAATACGGTTATAAAATTCATCATCTACGGATTTCTCCCAGCTGTATCCGGTGCATAAGCTCGCGTCTCCCAATACAAGCGGAGTTTGAAGATTGCGCATGTTCCATAAGCACACAGAACCATATTCATCCCTTAAGCAATACATCTCCTGTGTACCAAGTAACGTATCTGATATGGCCTGTACAATATGGTCAATCCATGTTTTTTCATAATCGGCAATGGCAGGAAGGATGTAGCCTGGCTCCTCCATGGTCCCCGGTTTTAGCGACAGAAACGCACACATATTCTGGGCCAGGTTCCTGAGCGTGCCATTTTCCAGGACTACTATATCCTTGTGCTTTGCGTAGCGCAGCTGGTCATACGCTTTAACCTTAATAATACCGCTCTCATCACCGGATACTTTAAAAGCCGTACCAAAAAAAATGCCATCTTTCTGGTCATTATCTGTCAGACGGACAACATCACCATTTTGCAGGGTAAGCCCATTTTTAATATACGACACCTCCAGACTGCTTGCGCCATCGTTGAGGACATCTGACCACGATATTTCTGTGCACATGTCGGATATGTCATATATGTAACCTTGTGTTTCAACCAATAGCTCCATGTCGCCTCCTATGTCGGTATGCTCAACACTTGCCCCACACTTATAACATTGGGGTTTGCTATGCTATTAGCAGACGCAATTTTAGGATACTGTGCTCCGTTGCCATAGTATTTTTTTGCAATCCCCCAAAGCGTATCGCCTGATTGTACCGTATGTGTCTTATTATCGGTCACTGCCGGATTTACAGCCTCGCTATTGGTGGCTGTATCCTCTTGTTTAACCGTAGCTGTCGGGGTTTGGACCGCTATATAACGTTTACTGGACCCTTTGTGTTCAAGCAGGGTGAGCGATATATACTTATCCCCTTCTTCCCCTGCCTTTTCACGGCTTTCCACGCTCTTAACCAGCACCATCACGCTTATATCATCCGTGATATCATTCGATGCGATGAACCGGATGGGCTTTTTGTTCTTCTGGGCCTTACGGAACATCTTTTCATAGTAATCAGCATCGGCCCGCGCGCCTGGTTCCACATAGTGGTAATCCCGACTGGGGAACTCCGCCTCAAAACTGTATTCCTCCAGCTCACAATAGGATGGGACGGAGACCTGCCCTGTGCCAAGCACCTGGTAAGTCTCCACATTCAGGTTCCTTGTCCGTTTGATTTCCTCCGGATTGACCGGAAGCTTGTATTTCTTGCTTCCATATTTGAAATATACTGAGTATGACATTATGCAGGTACCCCCTCCGGAGCGGTTGCAATCACATCCTTAAGCTGCTCCACAACATGGCTCATGACCCCATCCGTATCCGCTTCCTTCGTGATTGGGCCACTAAATTCTACCTTGATGTTCGGGGCAAGGGTGTTCTGTGCAATCCTGGCCACGTAATCACGCTCCGCCAGCTTGCGCATCCACTCAATATCTTCTTTATCGTCTTTTTCAACCTTCATGGCCCCGCCTTTTCCGGTCCCTTTCACAACGGCCGGATTTCCACCCGTGGCAAACTGGTCCCAGCCCTTGTCGTCATCACCAGCCCCAAATCCATCCATTATGCCCTTTATTTTATCTGTTACACCATCTCCCCATGATGCCCCGTTGTCAAATGCATCTTTAGCCCAGCCATCCTTGAAAGCATCATACGTATTCATTCCATCCTTAAATGCGTCACTAATAGATGTATACTCCTTCTTTTCAGCTGCCGCCGCCGCTGATTTTGCCGCATATTCAGCAGCAGCAGACTCAATACCAGAATAATCAAAATCTACAAAAGGAAGTTTGTTTAATTCAGCAGCAATACCCGCAACAACTGATACAGCTGTTGACAACAAATCATAGAACCACGCTTTCACACCGGAGATGGCATTTCCAAATGCTACCCCTATATTTGTCCCTAGTGCATCTATTGCGTTATAAATACCTAACGCAACGTTTGCAACTGTCAGAAGCAAATTCCAGAAGAATTGAATTACTACATTAATGCCGCCTGCAATAACACCGAATCCGGTCGATGCCACCCCTGTAGTAGTCGCAATATAGGATGCAAACTTATAAATCAACGCCACAGCAAAAGCAATGGCCGCAACAATCCAGAAAATTGGGCTGGCCAGCATCGCTGAATTAAGAACCCACTGTGCTGCTGCTGCAAGCCCGGTTGCTAACTGATATGCCAAAAATCCGGCAGCAACGCTAAATATAATAGGTCCCAGCCAGTCTAAATTATCTCCTACCCATCCAATCCCATCCAAAAGGGCATCAAAACCGGCCGCAGCCATATAAACCAGCCCTGTTAGGTTCATAATTGCAGCCTGTCCCATATCGGAATTAAGCATGGCGTTAGCTTTTTCGAATACGTCTCCAAAGGCCTGCATCCCAGTGTTCTTTATCTTGGTCCAGACATCCGCAAACGTCATGGGCATCTGGGCGAACTTTCCGTTAATATCATCCGCCGCGTTAAACATTGCATTCTTGATAATGTCAGCCGTAATAGCCCCGTCCGATGACAGTTCCTTTAACTCTCCTTTGGTAACGCCAAGATACTGCGATATCGCATTTGCTACCATCGGCGCATTTTCCATAATCGACCGGAACTCGTCTCCTTGAAGCTTACCTGCTGCCATTGCCTGTGTCAGCTGGAGGAAGGCCGAATCCTGTTCTCCCTGGCTGGCGCCTGATACCTTAAGGGATTTCTGTAAGAGTTCCGTAAATCCAAGAGCTTCCTCATTGCTTCCAAATGCATCGCCCGCCAGCATCTTCATTTTAGCTGTTGCGTTTGCCATCTCTACATAACTACCCCTTGACCGGTCAGCAGCAGCGAACACCGCCGCCTGTAAGGCCTTCTGCTCCTCTAGGCTTCCTGTAATCATGGAAAGGCGCGCGCTGGTATTTATATACATATCCGTCAAATCCATGCCCTTCTTTGCGGCCGCCAGGCTCAACACGGTTCCGATTAGCTTAGTTAGTCCAGAATTGGCCTTGCTCGCGGCCACTCCAGTATTGCTTAACGATTGGTTATATACATCCGTCCCCCTACTTGCCTTCCTTACGGATTCCGCCGCCTTATTGGTACCTGTCACAATCTTATTAATCGTTGTGCTATAGCCGTCGAATAACTTGAACATAGCATGTAACGTTGCCATCTGCCCACCTCCTTACATCTTCATTTTGGCGGCCTGTCTCTTCTCTTCCTTAACTCTCAAATCAATACTGGCATAGACTAGTGCACGCTCCCGCCGGCTCATAGACTCCAGAGCCGATGGGAGCAAATGGAGCTTTTGCAGGGCGAAGTGAGAATAGTTAAACTCTGCATCGCCCTGCTCTATCAGTTTTTTGCCTCTTCAATGTCATCATTGATATCTTTATCAAGCCCAGACAGCTCCTGTACTTCCTGCATGAGCTCGGCATACTCCCCGATATACAGCATTTTGGTTAATAACTTTGCCTCGCCGATTACACCGTACGCTTTTTGCAGCTCTTCACTTTTTAAGTCTGGCTCAACTACGGCTGCCGCAACTAATTCCTGATTATATGCTACTCTGTCAAAGTATTCGACACCCTTTTTATCCTTTTTTGTGTGCTTGCGTATAATCTGTTCGTTCTCATCCTGGCCAATTGGTCGAATGACAAACGGAACTGTTTTCCCGTTTTCCTGGAATCGGTCAGACACACATACTTTCCTGTTTTCTGCCTTTATAGGATTTAAAAATGCGCTTAAACTACTCATACATATATCCTTTCCTATTGATTATTACAATAAAAAGAACGCCCTACAATGGGCGTTCAAGTTACCTTATATACCTAATAGCTGTCTTTTCTTTGCATTGTACTCCTCTTCTGTAATTGCCCCAGCATCTAACAGATTCTTATATTTTAAAATCTCATCAGCCGAAGACACCGGTCCATTATTACATTGACGGTTAGCCGCTGCTTTATGTATTTCCTCAATCCGTTCCTTTATCTTTACGGCTATACCGTGCTTGCTTGCTATGCCATATACAAATGCGTTTTCATCATTCCCCAAATCTTTTACACTTTTTACCTTACTGCTTGAGCCAGCAGCCGTCTGAAAATAAATATATCCAGCAAGCATTCCTGGCTTCTTGATTTCTACCGACACGATAGATTCTATCGGTATTACTCTGGTTCTAGTTGGCATCTTCCGCGTAATTTTTACATTCTGGTCATCAACCTCTAAATCCATTGCCATACTAGATATTTTCAACACTTCCATATCCGCACCCTCCTTTGCTAATATGTTTTTCATTATATCGCAAAGGTGATGAAAAGGCAATTACCTCATATTTTCTGGAAGCACGTAACTCTCCAGCTCGTCAACATCATCAAATGTAAAATCGGAATCCGTTGTGTTTAAATCCTCGCTTCCATCCTCCAGATATGCAACCGGGACTTTCGCCAGAATGCAATTACGCATCACTACAGTACGCCTGCCTATTGTGCTTCCCGTATCCTCGTTTGTGGTCTGGATGCTAATCTGGGGCGTCTTTCCTTCTTTGATGTACTGCTGGTAGATTGCCAGGGCCGCCGGGCTAACATTGTACATTGTTACAGTACCCTTTCCCTCGGCTCCAACCACTTTATGCTGCTTCATTCTGTGACCGAGAAGCTTCTTTGCAATCACTGTAAATTCAATGTTTGCTTCGATTTTGGACAGTTCAAAAAAGTACCTATTCTGTCCATCCGTGGTTATGTATGCACTGCCTTCGCTGCCAGTCACCAGGTCGTTAATTTTTGTGTAATTTCCTGCCATTGTGCGCCTCCTTATGAAAGATTAACTGTTATATAGATTTTCTCAACACTGTCAACAGGCTGTATGGCGGCTGTCACAAGGACTGCGTCCGAATCTGTTCCGGCCGTAATTACTACATCATTCGTTTCAAAGTTCTGGATGGCCCCCATGTTCTGGAGCGTGTTAAAATAATCTACCAACGCCGCCTTAAGAAGTGCCCGCCCATCATCGTTGTTGTTTACCTTTCCCACATAGTTACTTTCAAAAATAGTAGTGATGTCATTTGCAATATTGTCAAGGGTACGGATGACCCTGTTCTTCGTGAACATTTTCCCCTTCTCCACCGTGACCGTGGTGAGGGAATTGATGTCATATACCGCTGTTACGTTCTGCGCACTGTCAGCCTTGAATATGAACTTCCCCGCCTTAATTGCTGTCTCCATCTCGGTTTTTGTCATCCTGGGGCTGACATCAATCGCCCCAGCATAAGTCATTCCCGTATTTGAAGTGGTAATACTTGCCCCGGCAGTTGCGCCCGCCACCCATGCGGTAGTCTCTGCTGCCGTCAATGTTGTGCTGTCAGACATCACGACTCCCTGCGAGACATTTATAATTCCCTCGCTATCCGCTACATGATTGGCGAGGACGGCCTGGCATTTAACCCCCTCATCGTCCCTCATAGCCTTAATCCAGGTCGCAATCGCTGCCTTGTTGGCGCTCGCTGTTTCCGGCGTTGTATCATAAGGATAGCACAGAGTGTTAAACTGCACCGTTTTTAATTTCGTAAGCGCTGCATTAACCGCCTCTGTATTATGTGTTTTCGGCAACTTGTAAATCAATACCGTCTTAGCCTTTTTCAGCGCTTCTGCAGCCAGCTTCTTATCATCTGCTGTTGCTTTCTCTGGATATGCCTGCTCCGTAGCGGTGATGGTATACATCTGTCCATCCTTTCCTACCGTCATTTCCTGTAGGATAACTACGGTTCCCCTATCTCCCGGGGTAATGGACAATGGCTCATTTGTCCGGATATTTATGTAGGCTCCGGGCAGTACCTTGTTTTGGGATTCCCATGTACCTGCCATAGGTTACTCCTCCTTTATGTCTGTGTTCTGTGACATAGTTCGCATTTTTCTGCCTGTTGTTTCCAAATATTCTCTATAAGCAACCTCAAACATAAAATGCAGTATATTGTCCGTAATATTAAAGTTCCTGTTTTTGATTTTAAAATCCTCTATGCGTAATCCGCGCGTTAAGTCCTGGGCGATTTCCCAGCATTCTTCTTTTATATCGCATCCACCACGCTGCGCCGTCTCAGGAAAATAAGATACATCTACGCTCACCGTGTTTTCCAGTCTGCCATTGATTCCGCTTAATGGATTCTGTCCATAAAAAGATACCAAAAAAGAGGGTCTCACAAATTTTTGCGGGGCACCTTCCTTATATACGGGGCATTCCCGGACCGCCTTTAGCCCGGATGCGATATTTTTATACAATTTACTTATCATGCCGCCTCTGTACCGCCTTTACCTCCTTTTCAAACTCCTTCTCCAGCTGTTTTCCGGCGTAAATCACAGCGCGCTCTAAAAGGTGGTCACCCTTTTGACTCTTTACATATCCGGTGGTATTTCCATCGTCATCAACTGTCCTATGACCATAATTTACAAAGCTTGCATATTCCGCACTATTTACCAGGACTTTAGTTACTCCTCCGCCCTTTGACTTCACCGCTGGAGCCGATTTCCAATTCTTGCGATACCACCCAGTAATGACTGGAGAGTTGTTCTTCGCATATTTTATACCATCGCTAACTGCCCGGTTGAGCACTCGGATATCAATTTCCCGGATGTCCTCCACCATCGCCATCAATTCTTTCCGGAATTCATCAATTGCTTTTTTATTGGCATTATAGTTGATATTACTCATGCATCGTCATCTCTCTTTATCTCACACTGCCATTGGTACGTGTATGGATGGCATTCGCCCAGTGATACCTCGATTGTTTTTCCGGTTCTTAGCGTTATTACAATCCTGTCCCCTTCTCGTATATCCTCTTCCAGTCCACAAAATAACTTATGGCTGTTCTGGATAGACGGGGCGGGTGAACCGGTGGCAACCTGGCCGGATGAACTGTAACGGCACGGCCTTCCAGTTGATATTTTCACAGTTTTCTGCTTTGTGAGCCTGTCGACCTCAACCTCTTGCCACCTGTACACGTCCATTGTGGCGTCGTACATTGCCTCATACGGATTATACATATCCTCTCAACCTCCTATGCCTACGCAGGCCTTTCTTATCGCTCTCTGTTAGGTTATAAATGCTTGCCTTGGTATTGCCGTCCGTCTGGGACCAGGTGATACTTCCGTCACCTTCTTTGATGCTGGCGACTTCAGGACGGTACCCCGTCCCATTGGCCGCCTCATAATCAATGATACCCTTGGCTTTCTTGCGAATAATTGGTTCCAAGATGTTAGGAATGCTTTCCTGGTCAAGATTACAATAATCACAGACCGAAAGAATGACATCGGAAATGAGGATATCCCGCGTATCATCCATAATGCCCAGATTATTCTTCACTGCCGTTTTCATTTCCGATATTGTCATTCTATTTGCCCCTATCCCAGTTTGTGTTTAAATGCTACAATCCGAATCTGCTTCGGCTCATAGACTGGATTCCAGTTTTTCGGGTCGGCCAGTTCAGTCCTGGACGGTCCCTCAGTTTTTGCGACAGAGGCACTGGTAAACGCGATGCCGCGCGGATGAAGTATACTGGTCCGTCTGTTAATCAGATAGTCCACGCCTGAGCCTTTGCGTTTCGCGCGGTCAGTCTCTGTCGGCACAAATCCTACCGGGTTACCATTACCTAAGGCCACGGCCCCATTGCCAAACAGGTATGTCGTATATACACCGCTTGCAACTGGGCAGCCGTCATCCACAATGACACGCTTTCCCTGATAGGTACCAAAGGCAACATCATTGGATGGCTGCACTGTGTCAATCAGGTTCTGTTTCTTCAGGTATGCCTCCGTAGCGCTATGCATACAGACACCGGTCAACTGCGCCTTGGCGTCTCCCAGCTTCTGTTCCGCGTCAATAAACGCGCTACCGCTCCAATTTGCTGCTGCCCCAGATTTGCCCGAGATATCCAGAAGGTTGCTTTCCAGCCTGGTTTCTGCGGGCGGCGTGCCAGAACCTCCTGCTGGTACGGTCCCGAAAATACCATTCAGGACTGCAATCAGTTCTTTCTGCATATCCCTGGCCCAGAACTGTGCCACCAGCGTAGCAATGGCTGCCATAGGGTCTGAACCTGCCAATGCCGCGGACAAATCTGTAGCACTCCACATCTTAGCACGCCGGATAATGGCTGCCACATCCTTGCTGGAAGAAATCTTATTGTCTGTCAGGTCTCCCCCCTCAATCACCTGCTCGGATTCGCCCGTCAAGTCCTCGAAGAATGGCATGTTGACAGTTGGAGCTGCCTGAGATGCAAGCGCGTCAAATTCGCTGTTATTCGTGATAATACCGCACTGCAAAAGCGCAGAAAGCTCCATGGTCCTGCTGATTACATAAGGATTAAAAAGTTCGGGGACGATAACGTCCTGTAAAGTTGTTCCTGGCATTTAATCACCTTTTCCTTTCATGTGTTAAATAGTTACGCCGGCAGCTGAGGCCAAAGCCTTCGCCTGCGCCGGATTTTCACGAAGCAGTTTTCCCTGCTCAGTGAGGTTAAAACTGTCTTTTGCAAACGGATTCCTGGAAGGAGGTGTCCCTCCGCCGGCCGGTTTGTAATCGGCCCCTGGTTCAGCCTTGAACAGGTGCGGGGATGACTCTTTCAGCGGCTTTACTACATCATCAATCCCAACCGGGTTCCCTTCCTTGTCAAATGTGAATTTATCAATTCCGCCCTGTTTATAGATGATGTAATCCGCATCAACCACGCCCGCCTCTTTCAGTTTGTCTTTCAGGGCGTATTCCTTCCGGGTATTGGCTGCCGTTGCCTCCAGTATTGTTACCTTTTCCTTATACTCCTTGACCTGCTTCTGAAGCTCCTCGTTGTCCGCATTGCTCTTTTTCAAGGTATCAATCGTGGTATTTGCCTCTTTCAGCTTTCCATTTACCTCGTCAAACCGCTCCTTCGGCACAAACCCCTTAATGGCTTCATTCCAGATATCCATTACGGCCTGTGCCTGCTCCTCAGATAATCCTTTTGCTACTAATTCTTCTTTTTTCATGTATTTACTCCTTTCGATTCATCTCCACTTGTTATCCCGGTCGTGTCCGGTGATGTCTCCCTCTTTATCGCCTGGGATACCAGGAAGGCGAAAAAATAACACTCAGGATAGTCCTGTGTGCTTATACCTCGGTTATAGTCTGTATTTCTCTTGCCCTAATAAAAACGGCCTTCCCTTCCGGTGTATTGCATATAGCGAATCCAGGCTCCTCACAAACATCATTAGCCCACACAGCTAAATCCTCTGGACTTTTTTCAGTCTCAACCGTGATTTCCCTGTTCCCTGACAATCCAATTTTGTATAACATAATCTCCCTCCAATCCTACATGCTGTTGTTTATCAATCTTCTATATACTCACCCAGGCCCACAATGTCCCCCTTCCTGCACGCCAAGCGCAAACCACTCTTGCAGGTTATCACAATATACTCATTTGGCCCCAGTACTTCATTATCCAGAATCGCCATCATTTCTTCAAAGGAATTATCTACCTGCAAGGCATATCCATTGGACATGAAAATCTCAAGTCTCTTGGCTTCGGAATACATTCTTGTTCTATGCCTCCTTTGCAAATCGCGTTTTCCACTCTTTATATGTCATATCTGCCGGAACATCCACATACTTCCCAGTTCTAGGGTCTCTGGCCACACGGGTCATGTCGGACGTATCTGTGCCATCATAGTACGGAAAATCTGTACACCGGCAGAAACAATGGAATGGTGGCATGTTCTTCCCTGTGATAGCCTTTTCCACTTCATACACTTTTCCGTCTAAGTCCCCGCAAATATCGCATGTCTTGCTGTCCAACGTCGCCAATATCTGGTACTTCTCCACGCCATCTGCCTTGTACCCGGCATGCGTGGCTTCGTTTATCAAGAAAGAACTTTCTGTGTGGAGCAAACGATAGGCGTCAAACTTCTTCGTGTTCATTTTCTTAGCAAAATCCGATGCCAACGTTTGAGGATTCTTCCCCTGCACCATCATAGTTGTAAGGGATTCCATCAACTGTGTTTGCAAATATTCCTTCTGTTTCCATATACGCGCGGAGAAATTAGCGCCATTAAACGGATACTTCAGCAGCTCTTCCACAGCAGCAGGGTCAACTTGCGCGAATGCTGAATGAAAACCCTTGTGCTGGTCGATGTTGTACCATGTCCTATAATAGCTGTCGGCATATACTTCCTGCATTGCTTTCTCGCCGCTGGTCTGATAATCAATCGCATACAACTCGCGCAATAAGGCATCAATCTGCACTTCCAGTGCCTGATATCGTGTAATCCTAGCCTTGATGGACATGTTGTTGACGGTCTGGTTATATTTCCCAATATTATCCATCGCGAGTGTTATAAAGTCTTCCAGTTCCCCCAGCTCTTCTTTACTAAGCCTTACTTGCGCCGCTGCATAGGACAGCCCATTTTCTTCCGCGTACCGAAAGTAGAATGATTCTACGGTTTTCTGCAATTCGCGCCTTGTCTGGTTAAATGCCTTCTCCAGCTTAGTGAAATACTGGTTTACCTTCATTTCGCCGGCCTTATAGGTCTCAAGCTGCCGCTTTTCCCAATAATCCATCACTCATCACCGCCCTGCCATTCGCCATCCGGAGACTTTTTGCGGAAACATATCGGATATTTCTTTTTTGCCATCTTCCTCCTGTTTTTGGAATGCATTCCAGCTTCGCTCAAAATCCTCCACCCACGGATGTTTGCGAACAATATCCTCATCCGCAATCACACCCTTACTCTGGGACGCTATCTGTGCCTCCTCCAGGTCGTTCTTAACACTGGTCCTGGTCCAAGTCTGGATGACGGTGTCATCCTTGATTGGTATGCCCATTACCCGGCAGGCGCAACGGATGAACCGGCCAAAGCCTATCTTAAATTCCGTCTCCATAAGCCCCGCCTTGAGTTCCAGCAGGGAATACAAAAAACCCAGGGCCACGCCTGAACTGTTCCCAAAGTTCTGAGGGTCCGGGTCAATGCCTTGGCCCTGCTCGAAGATGCACTTCCGGGTCGTGGCTAGTAGCTCCTTGCGGGCCTCCACTGGAAGTTCAATGGTCAGCGTGGATACACCTGACTTATCTTCTGTTCCTTCACTTTCAATCTGAATTGCCTTGTAGTCCTTAAGCTCCCGCAGGAACTGTCCTAAATCTTCCCCGCCGTAATTCGTAAGAACAAAAATGACTTCCTGGATATCTTCCAGGTCATTAACAAAACCGCTGAATACCCCGCAATATACATCAATCAGGGGCTTGATATCGTCCAGGTCGCCTGTTCCCGTGTTATTATTGAAGAATGGAAAAAATGGCACCTCTCCAATGTCGTGAGGAAATTGGTTGACCAGATTGGACTTGCCATCCGTGTCAATCAGCGTGAAGGAGCGGTATGGCATCAGTCCATCATCCACACTGCTTCCGGCCCGTACTGCATAAGCCTGACACTCCCTGTCGTTCCAATATTCATATACATCCAGTTCTTCCCCCTCATCATTGATATCATGATAACAGCGGAGCACGCCCTTTAACTCCCTCTCCAGGCTCTTACCCCATACCGGTATGACCTCTCCCGGCGGAACCACTGCATACTTATATCCATTTGAGGCCTTATCTTTCCACAAATGTATCCATCCTACCGATGCGTTAGAGGCATCCACACATAGGTCTTTGCAGGTCTTTGCGTATTTATCTCCCAGAAACGCGGTAAGGGCCTTATTGGCTGATTTGTCCCCAAGGTCAAACAATGGCGGAGCCGTAAACATGTAGGATGCCTTTTGGTTGACTAGGAGTCCATGAAAGTTAAACGGAATCCTGTTGTCCGCATTGCGCAGCGGATTCTCTCCTGGGTCCGATTCCTTCTTTTTAGCCGGCTTGAAAAGTATATCCGTTTTATTCTTATAATACCGGTTAGCCGTCTCCTGCCGCATCAGGAAATCACCATGTCCCGCCGTGTACTTCTTAATCAGTTTTTTCATTACTTCCAGTTCCATGTTCTCACCTCTATTTCATGACTTTCATACCGCTTCCTTTATTACAATTTTCCGCAACTCCCGTTGTTGCATCTTGGGCATCATCGTGCCTGTTCTTCCCTTCCCGCTGGTATTTTATCATCGCATCATAGTATTCAGGCCAACGGTTCTTCCAATCCTCCGGGAAATAAATATGCTCCATTACCCAGGAAGAGTTGGAGTATATCCTGGCCTGTTTATTATGCGTCTGCGTGAACCACTTTATTGTAGTGTAATTGCTGCCCAGTTCCTGCTCCAGGATGCGGCGCACATTACGCGCAAACCCGCGGCCGCCATTGTTGGATTCTATTCTCGCCACATTTACAGAGCCCGCCAGCAGCATCTTAGCCGTTACTGGTTCTGTAATCTCCATCGGCTCCTTTGTGTACAACACATCAAGCACATAGGCCTCATTTGCGAATGTAACGCCATAGTTGATGCTGCACAGGTAATCTCCACCGGTATCCGCCGTATCAGTATAGTTGCGTATCTCCTTGAACTGAGGCAGTTCCCCGGAATAGGTCTTAAAGCTGGTATACAGCCTGCCCTTCAGGTCAATCGGCTCCTGCTGGTAGTTGGCTGATGCAATGTCGGCGCCCATAGCCTTAATCTTGGCTTCGTAGGACTTCCTTGACAAGACTTCAGAGCATAGCATTGTCCCGTCATCCTGCAAGGCCTTCATGGATATATGCCGAATCTTGGCCCCGGCCTCCTTAAAGTGTTCCAGCGCCCGGCCTGCCAGGTCATCACTTGCCCAGCGGGTCATAATGATGATAATTTTCCCGCCTTCCTCCAGACGCGACAGCATTGTGTCCGTAAACCAGGTCCAGTGTTTCTCCTTAATCAGCTCGTTGTTGGCCTCCTCGGCGTTCTTGATGAGGTCATCGATGATGAGCAGCGTGGCACCAAATCCAGTAGCCGTGCCGGTTGGGGATGTAGCAAGGTAATTGTTGTATCCACCCTCCAGGCTCCAGAGGTTCATGGCGCCGTCACCACGCTTTATGGATACCCCTGGGAAGATATCGGAGAATACAATCCGGTTCTCATCTGCTTTCTCCTCCTGGATGTCGTTGCGGACGTTCTTTGAGAACATGGTGGACAGTGTCTCGTTGTAGGAGCCGGTCATGATTTTCTGCTTCTGGTCATTGCCAAGTACCCACTCAACCAGCAGACCGGCCGTGCGGCTTTTTCCGTGCCTGGGCGGCTCATTTACAACCATTACCTCGTCATCTGACTGGATAAAGTCCTGGAACTCGCTGCAGAGGTCAACCAGGTACTTCCTGTCCTCTTTGTAGAAATCAGGAGCCTTTAAGTGGCAATAAAAAAAGAACTCGCGCCGTGCAAGCTCTATTTTCGCCCCTCTGATTATGGTCTCTCTATCCACCATGTATCAGCTTCTTCAGTTCTTCGGTTGTCAGGCCGGCGTACGGGTTATTGATACCGACCTGGCCAGATAGCTCCAGCTTGTCCTTAAACATACCCAGGTGCCTGCCAAGCATCTCCAGGGCTCTTACCCTGTCATAGGTTTCCACGTTTATCCCAAACTTAGTTTCTTTGATTGCGGAGATAGCCGCCCGCTTCTCCTCTGGCAGTTCTTCAGTCGGGATTATTCGAACCACATCCCTTGTCTGCATCTGACCGGTATCTGGATCCACCACATAAGAGTTGTTCCGGATAACCGGCTCCCGCACAACATGTGCAAAATCGGTGCCGTTTGCACTGGCAATCTTCCGCAGCTCCTCCAGCACCCAATCTTGGGTAATCTCAGTACGCTTTTCCCGGTCCTTCATGCGCTCCTGGATATATTCCGCAACCTTAGTATTTCTTAGCAGCTTACTACCGTTGACCGCCGCAGCCTCATCCTTCTTGCAGCTCGGATACGCAACCTTGTAAGCCCTGGTGGCATTAAGGTCAATCAGGTATTCATCTGCAAATATCTTCTGTTTTGGCGTTAATGCCATCTGGCTCACCTCCTTGTTTTTGCGTATAGAAAAAGAGCCGCCCGGAGGTGGCCCCTTTAGTAATACTTTATCTTATTTTCAAACGGCTCTCTTGTATTCTAGCTTTTGTACAATATTTCTCACATAATAATCTAAGTAACTCTTTATCACCTGATGACATTTTAGGACCAGTTAATATCTCCACATCACTCAAACTTTCTTTAGTAAGTTTTAAATCCACATGGTCAATTGCTGGTTCAGCCCCCTTTTCCATTCTTTCAAGAGCCTTACCAGGGTCTACTCCAAGTTCTTTGACGCCTGCATCAAAATAAACAAGTCTATAACGCCACTCAGACTGAAATTCCCATTCTTTTCGTTTATATTTTCCAACCTCGTTTAACTCCATCGTGAAATTTGAACCATTTATCTTCTGAATTGATGGATATATTTTCCCCTCATCATCTGTATATTCAACCGGTAAAAAAAACAAATTGAAAGCTAATGGAAGTATAGCATATCTATCATTTTCTGCAAGTTCTTTTGGAAAATATTTAGGTTTCAAATCGCTAATAGCTTGACTTTCCGGACTATAATCCCACTCATATGTTTCAAATGGAAATGCCTTAAGCCGCAATCGAATACCCGACATATCTCTTGTATACATATTCCAAAACGGTATGCTCTCTCTTGAATCGCTTGTCCAAGAACTTACAAATACATACTTCGCAAAGTTTTTAAAATCTCTTATTTCTGCTTCATCCATATCATCCATTTTTGTTAATGGATTAAATCTAATCATTCCACTTTTTAAAATAGAACATAAAGAACTTAGATTTGTATAATGGTATAAATACTTTGGAAAATCCATGGATTTCTCCTCCCCGCTTTTTCTTTCATCATACATCAAAATTCGACAAAAGAAAAGCCCCCACGTCACCGCAGGGACTCATCCAAAGGAGAAAATCAGTCTATGTATCTGGAAAACGTCATGGGGGGATAAAACCAGATACCTCACCGCTTGCGTACCCTACGGCATTGTCCGTTAATATACAGGTCTGTCTTATGAGGGATTACACAATACCGGTTAGTCAGCCACCAGGGTGTGATACCTGGCGGCCGTTGCTTAAATGGGGGAGGGTGCAAAACCAATAATCTTTCCGCTTCATCCAATTTTGCATATTACAATTATAAATCGTCCAAGCGGACATGGCAAGGACACGATTTTGACATGCTCCTGTCAAGGCCCTAATCCAGCATAAGGGCATCTGCACCAAAGAGATATACACTAAGTATCCCTGTAAGCTCCGTTATCCACCGTCTGGCCGTCCGCTCTCCATATCCGTAAATCTCTGCAATATTCTCGTATGTCATCCCATCCAGGTAGAAATACTTAAAGGCCAGATACTTCTCATGCGTATTCTTCCGACACTCCTCATCCTCCAGGAGCTTCAGGCACTTGTCTATGTGGCCTATCATGACAACGCTCCGGAGCTTGCTCTTAAGAATGCTGTTGATAAAAATATCCTCCTCCGTGAACTCCTCCAGTTCTTCCCTATTGTCCATATCAGAAAGCTCCGCCACGCCCTCTTCCACACTCTGACAAATTCTGTTATAATTCTCCATCAACTTCTTAGTATTCTGGAAAATCTTTGTGCGCTTATTTCTCTGTGTCTGTTTTTCATGCTCTTTGACCGCTTCCTTTGCGGCCAGCCTTGCCACTTCTTCCAGTGCTTCTGCCTGCTTCACCGGCATCACCTCCTCCCGCATCCAGATGCGGACACGCCCAGCACCCGTACCGTATCCTACCCTTGTTGTTGCGCTGGCCATCACACCCGTAATGCCCGTTGTCTATGTAACATTGTCTCATAGTACCATATCACTCCCTTCGGCGGCCGGCGCAGCTCCGGAACCGGGCACAAGCTGGTGTACATGTAGGCCGGCGCCGTCCGGATGCGCTCCTTGATGGCCTCGTCGGCCTGGGCGGCCAGGGCCTTGCTGCGGTCGATGCGGCTGACCTTGGACTGCTTACTGCCTTTCTTTCTCACGGGTACCTCCCTTCGTAGCACAAATTTCAGTTTAGATAACATTATCGTCTATATCTTTTTGGTCTAAATACTCTTGATAATTTTCACTTGTAAACTCGTTTCCCGTTCTTTCGCACCAGTTTAAAAACGGCTTCAACTTATCAAGTGTTGATATAGTTGGATTTATTTGTAATCTAGCGTGTGTTAGGTACATATCCAGTGCTTCATCGACTATCTGTACAAAATCATCCGGGACTAATGATTGAAGTCTTTTCATATCACCGTCTCTTAAAATTTCTTCAAGATGACCAACCACGCACTTGCACATTCCTACTTTTGAATAAATTTTGTTGTACTCTTTTACTGTCATCTCTACCCTCTCAAATGTTAATTTGCAATTATGCTGCTTTTTTCTTATACCAGCCTCTCCATTTCTCTGCCATATTGCACAGAAGCCCGCAGCCCCAACTGGTTCCCGGAATGAGTTTACTTTTTCCATTCCTCTCCGTCTGGATGCTTCGGAGGATATGCCCAATAGCAGAATACCGTATTGGCCGATGCGGGATATATCCCACATTGAAATCCTCTTAAAACACTCCAATGTCCCATAACCACATCATTAAGACTATTGTGTCGAATTGCCAATAATACATATCCTGAATTTTTAGGCAGTTCTGACATCGGATGAAATTCAATTTCTTGTCTTATCATGTCTTTAACCTTTCAAAATGTTAATTCTGTGAAACAAATGGCTCCGGGTAATAATATGGCCGCCATGCGACAACCACCTCGTTCCACGCATCCTCATGGGGCCAGTCATGGCTCCAGAACATTTTTACCGTGGTTACACTGCCGTCCAAATGTCTCATTGTAACCCAATAGTCTCCTGACCTATCCGGCAACCGCTCTGCTATCGGTACCCAGCCTGTATCTTCGTAAGTTGCGAGCTTTGCCTGCTGCTGTAGTATAATCTCCTTTGCCCGCTGCAACACTGACAGTGTAAAAGTATTATCCCGTTCGGCATTGGATTTTATTGCAGCGTCCAGCTCCATGATGTCTTTTTCAAAATCTCTCTCCATCTGTTTCTCCTTCCTTCCGGTTCCCCCGAAAATTTTAATCTTCCCGAATCGCTTTAAAGTATTTTTCCCAAGCAGCGTCAAAAGAAATATTGTCATCAGCCGCCATTCGTTCGACAGCTCCTCTCAGGCCCACCAGCGACATAGCCGCTTGCTCGGCTTTCTCTGCGTTTGTCCAAAAACGGCAACTACCGTCCTTTTTTAGCCATGTGACAAGCAATTTCATGTCATTCCTCCGTCCACTCCAGTGGCTCCCCACAAACCTGGCAATAACTCTGTCCCATCTCAACCTCCCCACCACATTCAGGACACTCATAGATTATGCCATGCTCCATATCAATTTTTATTTTTGCCATCTTGTTTTCCAAATCTTAATCAATGAAAATTAATATGAAGCGCTTTGCATACAGCATGATAGCCAATAGCCATGTCAATAATCTCTCCCGGCTCCAGTCCGGTATCCTCATAGGCCTTCAATCTCTCGATTAATTCGAGGTATGGATTACCTTTCATGATAATTGCGGGCAATCCAGTATCACTTGTGGAATAAGCCAACAGTCTGCCTTGGTCATCAACCTTTGTTAATCTTTCCATAAGTTCCTCCTCACTTTAAACTCCACCATGATTTCTGATTCTTTCCGTAACCAGTTGTATATATTTTTACATCCATCTTAGCCTTGGCTTTCATGAGCTCAGACCGTTTAATCCCATCATCATCCGCCCGCTGCATAAGCTCGACCGCACTTACCTGGCCACCTTTCAATGTTTCACGAAGGAATAATTCTGCCCGGTCAGATTCTGTCTGGCCAAGGCCGTCCACCACATCCTTAATCCTGGCTGTCTGCACTGTATTGGCCTGGAGCTTATTGTATATGGCCTGCTGTGCATCTGCCAATTCTGATATTTGAGTCTTGATGGATTGAAGCTCCTTAAATATGTTTTCAAGTATCTTCACCTCCCCTCCGGATGTAATCTGGGTCTTTTCGATTCTTTCCGGATCTATCTCCAACTTTTCACATATCAGGTCCCGGACTGGCTCTGGTACCATATTGTTTTTCCGCAGGCTGCATATATAATTTCTGGAACGTCCTATGGAGTAACCAAACTTCTCCATGGTCATACCCTTAGCCTGTATCATCAAAATAAGCTTGTCTACATCAATCTCCACTCTGTTCAATTCCAACATCTCCCCCTTCATGCGCTGCATATAGCATCTTATATGCTTCCAGCGCCATCATATGTTTGGTGTAATTATATGGATTTTTCTCTATCCGTTCCGGTCCCATCCGGTCCAATTCCTCCTCCTCAAATTTAATCATGCTCCGAAGAATGGACCCATCGTAAGCTTCTACGGGTTTAGGTTTCTTTGGCGGATACATAACCGTGTATTCAGCCTTTAGCCGGTCAAGTTCCACAAACATAATAGTTTGATTACCCTCTTTAAATCTAACGTAACAAAAACCATCATAGTTGACCTTATAAGTACTCCCCATGGCCTGGAACTCAATTGAGATTATCTGATTTGCAATAGTAAAGCTTTCTTCCTTATGCAACTTTTTAAGATATTCTTTAATAATTTGTGACCGTTCCCGGCCATAGGCACCATCAACTGTTTCCTTGCTTTTTAGGGAATATACAGGCACTCCTCCGATTGTCTCCAGGGTTCCATAATCCTTGGCTTTCTCAGGTTCTTCCGGTCTATGTAACGAGCTGTTACACTCCCACTCACAATTCCCATGCTTGGCACATTCCCAACAACATTTGTGTCCGCAATCCTCACCCGTACCAGGGATAAGCTTATGGGACTCCTCCAGGGTACATTTAAATTCCGGTCGGTGAATGCACTTCCCGGACTTCTCTGGTAAGCTGCCTTCCTCCCCGCTCTTTTCTGCGTCTTGCGTTACTGCTGACTGCGGTTCTGTTATCAGCTCTTTCTGTTGCGATATCGCAACGGGTTGTTCCCGCTCCGGTTGTGCTGGCTCAGGCAAGAGGTCCTCCGCGGATATTGTATAGGTCTGCTTCTCTGGCTGACTGGATTGCATCTCTGCCCTGGCCTGAACCGATGCGGCCACATCTTTCGGATCCACGCCGGGGAAATCTGTCAGTTCAATCTGGCCAGGCATCTCAATATACGGTATCTCTTTGGGCTTTCTCATTTCCCTGATTTGTACCACAGTCATATCAGGGGTGACCTGTTCAAGCTGCTCCGCATCCAGGCTTAACATTTCCTGGAGCTGAGACTTGTTAAAATCCTTGTATTTTTCGTCCAGGATTGGGCTATTCCCATCCACGGAAAACTTGTCATTACGTGACATATACCGGGATGTTGTCGAAGTGCTGAATCCAAACCGGTCCTTTGCATATTCATATACATCTTTAAATCCGGCCTCTTGATATAGCTCTTTTGTATAAACGCATTTGAGGTAATAGCCTATTGCAATAACACTCCTGGCCGCTGACTTAAGATTAGCACGTATGTAAATTTCTGCATCTTCCAGGCTGACTCCCTCATACCATTTCCGTGCTGATGTTGATTGTGTCGGTTCTGTCTCCTGCGTGCTGGTTGTTAATTCTTCCATGGCTCCTCCTTCCCTTTGGTTTCATATATTTCTAACCAGTTACATGCGGCCCTGGTTTCTTGTCTATTATCAGAATGTAGTCCCGCATTTCAGTATCCTCCACGATATAATCATCCCCCATCTTATACAGGCGCATGTTATCAAGCTGCTCATTGTTCATCTTGCACCAGAGGAAGCTTACACGGAGTATTGCCCTCATATACGCCCTCCGGGCAAGGACTTCGTCCCTGTTCATAGGGATGGCGTGGTATCCATCTTTCCCAGTATTAACCCTGTATCTTGCCAGTATCGCAGCCTCCTGCTCCTGTATCTCCATCCTTATCACCGCCTAACGTAAGACCATTGGCAGCCTCACCTATGCGCTGCCCTAACCGTCCACCGCATTCCTTTATTCCTGCAGGTATCACCTCTCCCTGCCGTATCCTCTCCAATTTTGGCTTGTACGAATCCCGGAAAAATGCCCGTTCCGCCATGATATTCTCACTCTGGCACAGATTCTGCCACCCCATATTCCTCACCACGCTCCTGCATGGCTCCGGAAGGCTATTCAGTGCCTGCGACTCACGCATGTACCCATAAGTTCGTATGGCCTTTAGCACCATTCCCCAGGCATCGTCCATGCTCAGTACCTCTGTCTCCCCTGCACACAACCTGCGGATGTCTGATATGGTTGGGGGATACGGACTGCTTGCCATATGCTGTTGTACTGCCAGGCTGGCCTGCCGGTATGGCAAATCCCGGAGCATCCCATACCAGACATCAAACGCATCCGCATCTGGTATGAAGGCAGGTTGTGCATATACCGCCTTTAATCCTTTCACTATCGTTTTAAACTCTTCTCGTTCCATCCTCTTCTCCTACCAGTTATCTACATCACTTACCCTGTTTTGTATTCTCTCCTGGGATGTCTGGCTTTTCTGGACATGGGGACTATCCTGGGCCTTTGACAGCCAGTTGTTGATGAATCGGCGTATCCCCTTGACAGTCTTGCGTCTCGTCGGATTGCTGTCAAGCCATCCCTTCATCTTCCTCAGCTCCTGCATGATGTCCACTGCTGGATACAGTTCCACCCATTCCGCAAAGTCCTTGTCATAGACAGGGTATTCAGTCTTATCATTCAGTGTAAGGGAAATAACCTGCAGCGCATCAGACGGTTTATCCGGCTGTGTGCATGATATATTTCCTTTACTTTCCTTTTCTTTACTTTTCTTTACTTTACTTTCCTTTAGGGATTCTTCCTGAGATTTATCCGGGTTTTTCCTGGAATTACTATCGTTTTTCCTGGAAAAATTTAAAGATGGGTTCACTTTAATAAAGGATTCCGTCTCCGCTTCATCCAAAAGCCAGAAACCCTTTATTTCAATGGGGTTCTTTTTGGCCCGTTCCTTTACGGCCAATTGGAACCTTTTCTGTATCCCGGCAGAGGTCAAGATAGTGTCCGACTGAAAAAGTGTGTCATTAAACAGTGACCGTTCCAATAAGAATTTCAAAACCTGCTTCACCTTATCCGGGCTCATGCCTAAATCATCTGACGTGATAAACAACGCATCATCATCAAACTTGATATAATAGCCTGCCCGGTAAATCTCACAAAGAAGGTATAAGTATATTGCTACTCCATCCGCCCCATACCGGGCCTTTAATATCTTAACCTTCTTATCCGCAAAAAAATTAACATCTAAAGGAAAGTAGTCAATACCCGCTTTCTGGGGCCTCGGCATCTGCCAATCACCTACTTCCTTTCGACCTCCCGGCCGGCTTCCCATTCCCGGAAAATCTGTATCCAGTCCTCCAGTCGCATGGTTGCCAGCCACTCCGAGCGGTCCCTACGGTGGAACACTACTGGAAGCTCACCTTCCCGCGCATCCCTTACTGACTGCTCCACGGCATCCAGGATATTGAGCCGTTCCACCCGTTTACATTCAATATGCATCCCTGGAAGCCCTACCACATCCGCGGATCCGTCTGACCCACAGAACTGCTGCCCTCTACGGCAGGCATATCCATACCCTTTTAATATCCCGGCCAACTCCCGCTCACCGCGTTTGCCTTTTTCCCTCTGTGATTTTCCCATAACCGCTCCTTTGAAGGACGGGGCGGCGGTCAGAAAGCAATGGTTTGCCGCCCCGTAAACACCTCCGGCATTTAATACCGTGACATATTATATTGGCCTGGAGGATAAAACATTGATTTATCCGATGATTGTAATACGGCTTCTGATTGCCTCAGGCATTTCCATGATAGCATCTGCAAAGTATTTCTTGATATTGGATACCGCCTCATTCTTCCAGATGCCGTTTTCAGCCTCCACAATCATAAATGCCGGTTCATCCTTATCACCAATCCGGAATACAAACTTGCTGGCAGGCTGAGCCACCTCCTGGAACGTGCGGTAAGGTATCAGTGTCACCGGATTGGGGACTATCACATCAGCCTTAGCTGCCACGCCAACGGTCATGGTCGCAACCTGGGACACACCGTCATCCGAATAAGACTGCTTATTCTTCCGTTCCACGTTCCCGGCCACCTTCATGATTAATTCCAGGTCAGGGCTGGGCTCAAAGTTGGCCTGTATCTCAATCATAAATTTCTCCTGGTCGTACCAGTGACCAAACTGGAACTCGGAAGTCACAGCACCCACCTCAATCAGGCACTCCCTGTTACGCTCTGCATCCAGGGCAGACATCAATCGCACCCGCTTTGGTCCCATGATATGTATAATCATATCCCTGCCCTCCGGGAACTCCTGGCTGCAGCTGCCGATATAGTCCACCATGGATGTCAGGCTGTGGGTCTCAATCGCATCTGCTTTCTCAGACTTGTCATAACGCCTCAGGTCCCTGTTTGCATAGGTCTTACCACAGATTTCAATAACCTCTGTCTTTTCATTTTCAATTGCCAAACCTGCTACGTACTGTAATGCTTCTCTAATCATTATTCTATCTCCTTTTCTTTTTATTGGTTAGCCGCTGCCCTTAAATCAATCGGGCCTTTGCGGGGTTCCTCGTAAATTTCTCCCGTTTCCGGGTCAAATGTCTGCGCCGGCTGCCGTACTTCTGTATAGGCCGCAGCTGGCGCCGCTGCAACAGATGTTACCTGGGGACGGTCGTTTCCATACTCGGACATCTCAATCCGGCCCGTATTGAGATCCTGGCCCACCAGGAATACCGTTTCTGATTTCTGGAATCCGGCCAGCTTGGTCTTGACCTCAAATTCAATGTCTATGGTTCCCCTGCTCCCTGGCTTGAACTTTAAATTAATCGTCATTCCGCGCGCCGCCGCAGGATCCATGTTTGGGTCCAGGATGTTCCGGCCTATCTGGGCCAGGGCCATTGTAAACTTTTCGGCCAGCTCTCCCCCGGCAATGTTGTCAAATGTGATTGCCACTTAATCACCTCCTTCCTCAGATTGTTTCATTATGAAAAGAAATTGTCTGCAACATCATTGCTCTGCTCAGGCTGAACAGTCTGCTCCATGGCTTCCTGTCCCTGTGATCCAACCTCCGGTTCCGGACTCACTGCCGGCTGCTCCGCAGCTATATTGTCCATATCTGTCTCCACATAATCCTTGGTTCCATCATCGTGGATGACAGCCATATCCGCATCTATGGCCTGTACCAGGTCAATGCTCATAATGCCCCATTTACTAATGAGCTGCCGGAGCATCGTCTTGTATGCCATACCATCAAAATCCTTTGCCCAGAATGTCCACTGTGTCCCTTTTTCCAGGTCTTTCTTGTATCCTGGGCTATATTTCTTGGCATGGGCTACCATTTTGCTCCTGCTCCAATACATAGCCTTGCGGAACCCGTTTACATACTCAAACATGGCATAGTATCCAATCGTAGTGGCCTGTTCACGAAGTACTTCATCCTCAATCAATCTGACCTCTATTTCCTCATTCAGTGGGTCAAATCGAACCAGTTCCCCCTCCTTGATTGCAAGAACATTAAGTTTTTTATACTGTCCACTCCGGATAGCCAGCTGGATATACCCTTTATAGCCAAGCTGGAACTGTGCTTCCTTGGCTCCCTTGCTTCTGTTGTCATATGGAACCATGTAAAACTGTCCTAACTGTGGACTGGGTGAAAGATTAAGGGATTCGCCTAATAGTGCTGCACTCAATATACTGGGGTTTGTGCACTCCTGCAGTGCGGGGGTGGCCTGAACCGCAGATACAATACTGGAAATAAACCTTGCTCCATTTTTTCCACCGATTATACTGTTAATCTGATTCTTAACTGCATCCTGCGCAAGGTATGCAGTCAATCCCTGTTTCTGGATCCTGCTTGTTAAACTGTTTCCTACTGCCATTGTCTTATCCTCCTCTTACTGCTTCGGTACCGGCTCAAACCGGATACCGTTGGTTTTTAAAAAGTGCTTAAGTGCTGCCGCCTGTCCTGTTGTCACATACACCCGGAAATCAATGATATTCACTGGATTTTCCACGGTCTCCATCCTGGGCTGCCGGACATCGGACTTGATATCAGGTTTTGTATCTGGTATTGGTTTTTCAGCCTCACGCTTTCCTGCATTGATTACTTCCTGGGCCTCTGCCTTTATCCTGGCATCGCGCTCCGCTTTCTTTCTGGCCTGTTCCGCTTCATATTCCTTTCGTTTCTGTGCTGCCGCTTCCAGACGGTTCCGTTCTGCCATTGCGGCGCCAATATCATAATTCCGAAGGAAAACCTCCTTCATATCCCCGGCGTATGGGCTGTCCACCTCATTCAGTATAGCCAGGCCCTCGTCAACCCGCTGGATAAGAGCGGTTATTTCCTCTTTGATGGACTTCATGGTGGTGGAAGTCAGGGCATATTCTGGTTTCATTACACGTTCAAAGGGTAGATATTTTTCGATATCATGGATATTTGCGTCATAAAAGTCCCGGACCTTGGCTGTCTTTTCCTCGCGCTGGCGACGCTCATAATCTTTAATCTGGCCATCTATATTATCAATGGCTTTCCGAACAATACCCTCAATGTCCTTTACTTCTCTCCCGAACTGTTCATCTGGCGCCAGGAGCTTCTTCCTGACTTTCGTCCGGGTTCCAGTCAAGGCTTCTATAAATTTATTAAGCTTGGCCTTATCTGCCTTAGCCTGCTTGATGGTTTCATCCGTGTACACAGACGCAGCATACTCATCCGCGGCAGTTGAAACCTCCGCCTTAAGTTCCTCATAGTTCCATTCGATTTTCTGGACAAACCCATCTTCCTGCGGGTTGTAAATTTTCAGTTCCATCCCTCACCTATATCGCCGGGAGAATCAGATCCGGCCTGCGTCCTGTGACTACACAGTCCCAGAACCGCCTTTCGGCCTCGACCAGGTACTTGATATCCTCCTCAACGTCCTTTCTTTCAATAATGTAATGTTTCGTAGTTATTCGCAGCTCCCCGCCCCACTCGCTCTTAAGCTGGGCCTTAAGGACCGCAAAATCATATTCTGTCACAGCCAGGTAATGGAGCACCTGGCAGAAATAGTTGTCCGGGATCCGGTCACGCCACTTCTCGCGCTGCATACTTTGCAGGATGTTGGTGGTCTTAATCTCCAGGATACCGCGGCGGCCACTGTTATCCACAAGCTCGCCATCCAAAGAGGCGTGCATCCACGGATAAGCCGTGTTTGTAAACATGTTATCCTCGTCATAGGTAACCCGATATTGTGGGAAGTCCATGGCGAACAGCGCCCGCAGATATTTCTCCGCCTCTGTGCCATACCGTACGTAATCCCGGTCAGAAATATCCTCCGGAATCACAAGCCCCCGCTTTTCCTCCCAGAGCTGCACGTTATCCTTGTAAGGGTTCATCCCCACACAGGCGCTGGCATCCGATCCGCCGATATGTCCCCGGCGCCCTTCCAGCCATTCCTCCCGGCTTTTAAATATGCGCTTGCTTACTGACATCTTGTTCACCTTCCAATCTCATTAGCTTCCCGCAGTTTGGACACGGCGTAATCTCGCCCAGCAGGGACCAATGCCGCAGGCCACAACTGCATACCAATGTAAAAAATGGTGCTGTAATCTTTACATGGCTGCTTGGGTAATACTCAGGCCGGGCCATCATTGCACCATATCATTCAGCTGGTCCGCCACTTCCTGAACGAGAGCCTGATCTTCTTGTACGTTTTTTCCAATCTCATGTTTTAAAAGGCTCTGTATTCCATTTATAACATCCTCATTAATCCCAGCATCCCTTAAATCAACATGTGCATAGGAATCGGGTGACACCAAAATGATATTGATTTTACTACCCTCCAATATGCTCATGGCCTTTAAATGGGTCCCTAATTCACTTAATGTAGCTGTTGTGTTATTCAATACATTGACTAATTCATTTTTACTTAATTCTTTCTTCATCTTGTAATCCTCCGATATCTCCCTTATAATAAGGGTGTGTTGTTTTTTAGTTATTGGACCTCTTCGCGGTTGCCGCCGCTGGGGTCCTTTTTTCTCCTTCGGAGCTCAAATAGATATTCCATCAGCTCCGCCACTTCCGTTGCTGTATATAATGCATCCGGATTATGTTTAGCGCACTCGCTTATATAGCCGGTGACTCTTGGGAATGCCGTTTCAAAGTCTTGGCACCCAGATTCCTTTATGCAATCCAACGCTGTCAGCTTCTTGACCATCTTTTTTCTCAATCATTTCACCTCCCCTCAAATTACACCCATGGCCAGCGCCATGACCACGATAGCTACCATCCACATCCCCAGCAGCCAGATGACCGCCGGTACAATCCACTTAGCTGCCCTCATGATTGGGCCGTCCCGGCGTCTCCTGCGGTGCCGCACCTCAATCACCCGCTCCCTACCCATGACATGGGTCAGTGCTATGGTAGCCGGTCCTACAAAATCCACACGCCAGCCGGGATACTGGACCGCTGCCTTAGCACGGATGGATAACTCAGTTACTTTTGTCATTGGCTTGTCCCTCCTTCCTCTATTTCGGCTACCGGATACGTCATAATAAATCGTTCCAGGTCACTCCCTCGTATCTTCCGCTGGCCCAGGAGCAAAGACGGAAGCTTCTTTGTATTGATAAGCTCATACACCTTGGTTGGATTAACCCTGAGAACGCCTGCCGCCTCCTTGACTGTGTATATTGGCTTGTAAGGCTCTACCATTATTATCACGCTCCTTTCACATGTAGTTTATATAATAAGTTTCAATTTTTAAACTTTCGTGTCAAAAAAATAGGCAGGTATTTCACAAGACTTCAAATTAAGCAATTCACACCAGTTAATAATCTCATCTTGTGAAAACCCTATACCATTATTAAGCTTCAACGATACTGACCTATCTGTAAGACCTACCGCTTCTGCAAACTTGCCCTGCGTATTATATTTTTCAACAATACGACCACGCAACTTACTGTAATTAAAAACAATTGGCTTTTGCATCTTTATCACCTCTCTTTCAGTTTCATTTTTGAAACTATGTATACTATACCACTGCTAAAACTATATGTCAATATTATAATTTCATTTTTTAAACTTTTTTATTCAAAATACTTGTGCTTTTGTTTCAATTTTGATATTATATATCTAAGAGGTGATAATATGGATAAACCCACAGGAGATTTTAAGGCCAGATTTAATAAGGCTATCTCAAAACAAAATATAAAACCGATTGAATTGTCTGAAAAAACTGGGATTTCAAAATCTGCCATTAGCCATTATATGTCCGGATATACAAAACCAAAATCTGACAAACTATACGCTTTATCCAAAGCTTTAAATGTTAGTGAAGCATGGCTGATGGGATACGACGTTCCCATGGAGAGAAGTTCAGATTTAAACTTTTCTGTCTCTTCCAGCTATGATGCATCCAATTGGTTAAAACATACATCCAATGAGCAGGAACTTCTTAACCACTTTTCAAAGTTGAATTTAAAAGGCGAAGAAGAGGCTATAAAACGTGTGAAGGAATTAATCTACGTTCCAGATTATACAGAAAATCAAGAGGAATGGCTAATACAGACTCCAGGAACACGTAAACTTGAAAAATTAACCGATAATACAGAAAATGATGATTCTGCAAATACAATTACTCATACAGGGAGCGAGACAGTAGTAACTATATCTGACTTGCTCGATATTGATTCACCCTCAATGAACGAAAATACCGTCCCTTGTCTGGTCGCTGCACGAAACGACCACCTAGATGAAGAAGGAGAAATAGAAAAAGTAAAATCAGACCTTGCGAAACTTAAGAAGCCAAATGGAAAATAATTATCTGACCGGAGGTAACTTATAGCATATGACAACATATGAGGAACTTTTGGACGAGGCATCACAAAATGATGTGCTCGTCCTAGAAAATATTCACTTTGAATCACAATCTGAAGGACTTATCAATGGTAAGGTAATTGGATTAAGTGACAAACTTGAAACCTCAATCGAGAAAGCCTGTACTACAGCAGAAGAAATGGGGCATTTCCATACAACTGTTGGTGATATACTTGATTTAACCAAAACAGAGAACCGTAAGCAAGAGAATACGGCGCGTCTCTGGGCCTACAAACGTATGGTAACACTGGACAAGCTCATTTCAGCATGGCAATGTGGTTGCCGGAATCGTTTTGAAATTGCTGAACATCTTGAAGTAACAGAAGCATTTTTGCAAGAAGCCATAGACAGTTACCGTTCAAAAATCGGAATAAGTATAGTACACAATAATTATCTTATAACATTTGAGCCGACTTTAAATATCTGTCGATTAGTCTGGATTAAAGTATTAAAAGAAAGGTAAAATATTACCCCAATGTTATCAAATGTTTCCTGGCCATTTCAAAGAAAGAGACTACGTGGAACAACAAAAATAATCGGTAATTAAAATAGCCTATGGCTTTTTAATAAAGTACATATAATTTAGGGAGGACATATTATGGGATTATTTGGAGGAAATAAAACTGAAACTCAAAATCCAACATTGAACACATCTACATTTGAAAGCGATAAACGCAAATATCCAATGTCAAAAGATGCACAACAACTTATATCCATTATCCGGCCTTCATTGAGACAATTATCAGTCGCAATGACAAGAAACGATGAGCAGAAACTACTCTCAGCAAATCTAATACTCATGGAACAAAATGAAATCATTATAAAATATCTTGATGATATATGCAAAAAAATAGATAAAATGTCATCAGAAGAATAAAACAAAAACCGTCCCTGCGCCAACAGAAACGGTTTTTCACATAGATTTCTCTTGCTGGATTGCTCCAGAAGATACATTTAGTTTGAACACTTAAATTATATCATTCCTGGAGCGCCCTGGCAAGGGCGTATTAATTTTACCCAAAATCTATTGCGATATCGCAACAACACAGGAGGAATGATACATGGGACAGCTAAGAACAAGAAAACGCGGCTCCACCTGGGAATGGTCCTTTGAAGGGGCTAAAATCAATGGTAAGCGCAACCCTATCAGCCATGGTGGATACCGCACCAAGGCCGAGGCCATTACCGCCGGCACCCAGGCCAAGGCTGAATATGACTCTGCTGGCCGCAGGTTTACCCCCTCGGACATCAGCATGTCTGATTATCTGGATTACTGGTATGATAATTATGTCAAGGCCAACCTTGCGCATAACACCCAGGTGGGCTATGAGCGTTTAATCCGTGTCCACCTCAAACCGGCATTCGGAAAATACCGGCTGGCATCATTGGAGACAGATGTTATCCAAAAATGGATTGATGGAATGAAGCGTCAAGGCTATTCCAGGAGCATGGTTAAAAATACATTATCCTGCCTGTCCGGCGCCCTGGGGTATGCGGTATATCCCTGTAAATACATCAAGTATAATCCCTGTGATTATGCCAGGATACCGAAGATAGTTATGTCTGAGAAGGCCAAGGCACACACAGAATATATCTGCGTCAAAGAGGACTTTGCAGCCATCATTGAGCGCTTTGGCCCGGATAGCAATTTCTATGTGCCACTCATGACTGGATACCACTGTGGTACCCGCCTGGGGGAGACTTATGGTATTGACTTGCTGCATGACGTAGATTTCGAGCACCACACCATAACCATCCGGCACCAGCTTGCCAACGAGGGTGGAAAGTGGTATTACCGGTCACCAAAATATGATTCTGTCAGAACTATAAAAATCCTACCAGAGTACGAGAAAATACTGAAAGCAGAAATCCGTAACCGCAAAAAGAACATGCTCCGGTACGGCCAGTATTTTACAAAGACGTTTCAAATGGACGATGGCTTAATCTTTCAGGCTCCCGCCAACGTCAAAATTGTTGGTAAGGAAATAATGCCAATAAGCACCAAAGAAAACGGCGAGCTGCTTACCCCTTACTCATTCAAGTACTGCGCCAAGGTTATCCATGAGGAATTGGGAAACCCATTATTCCACAGCCATTGCCTACGTCATACTCATGGCACGTTGTTGGCGGAGAATGGCGCCCAGCCCAAGACCGTCATGGAGCGTCTGGGCCACAAGGACATCAAGACCACCATGGACCGTTATGTGTTTAACACGGATAAAATGCAGAGCGATGCCATTGTAATCCTGGCAGACGCTATATCATAACAATCTTGCCTACCACCTCAAAAAAGCGTAGGCAAATGGTAGGCAAGGCAACCAAAACAAAAACAAAGAAGCCCGTCAATCCTTGATTTTACGTGATAGTTCCACGACGGTTTCAACGTGCACCGTCCCCGGAAACATATCACAACACCTCCCCCTCTCCACCACATACCCCCCATCTGCCAAATACCTCAAATCCCTGGCCAGCGTAGCCGAGTCGCAGCTGACATAAACCACCCGTTCCGGTCTCATTTTAAGTATGGTATCCAGACAAACCGCATCGCATCCTTTTCTTGGTGGGTCCACCACAATCACGTCCGCATGGACATGATTCTTTTCAAACTGTTCCGGCAGTACTTCCTCGGCCTTTCCCACAAAAAACTCTGCATTATCAATACCGTTTATCTCTGCATTTCTCCTGGCATCCTCTATGGCCTGGGGTACAATCTCCACGCCATATACTTTCTTAGCCTTCTGTGCCAGGAATAATGAAATAGTGCCGATTCCGCAATACAAATCCCAAACAGTCTCATTCCCCGTAAGTCCGGCATACTCCAGCGCTGTCCCATAAAGCCGTTCTGTCTGAACAG
>ERZ1036446.240-NODE-240-length-32022-cov-131.668408_pt1 | contig 32022 bp, 56 predicted proteins | sample MGYA00514226_ERZ1036446 | MGnify/ENA primary metagenome ERZ1036446 (study PRJEB33795, sample SAMN09464922) | human gut metagenome | host: Homo sapiens | place: USA: Stanford, California | collected 2016-07 | study: EMG produced TPA metagenomics assembly of the...
AGCAACAGCCGGGGACTGCGGAGCAGCAACAGCCGGGGACCGCGGAGCAGCAACAGCCGGGGGCCGCGGAGCAGCAACAGCCGGGGACTTCGGAGCAGCAACAGCCGGGGGCCGCGGAGTAGCAACAGCCGGGGACTGCGGAGCAGCAACAGCCGGGGTCCGCGGAGTAGCAACAGCCGGGGACTGCGGAGCAGCAACAGCCGGGGTCCGCGGAGTAGCAACAGCCGGGGACTGCGGAGCAGCAACAGCCGGGGACCGCGGAGCAGCAACAAGTCGGGGGAAATCATCAACAGGCGAAAATGGATTATCTGTTGCAAGAGGAAATGGGGTAAAAACAAAAGGAGGGCTAGGTTCAATTTTGGTTATTGCAGAAGAAGAACAAAATAGCTATAAAATTTCCAGCTGGAAAGCGGTAGTTGTTGATGGAGTAAACATCAAAGCAGATACATGGTATACGCTTAAAGATGGGGAACTCATAGAAGCGGAAGATTAGATTTATAAAATGCCCCGGCGGTGACGCAAACACCAACCGGAGCCGTAACCACATTAACCCAACTAATGCGGATACAGGAATATTTTACCATTTTCTCCTGTATTACGCAAGCACAGGAGGAAAATATTTATGAACATTGAAAAACAGAAGGACAAGCCAACATGGGAAGGGCTGGAACAGTATTTTGCTGTAGAGGTAATAGAGCAGAGCAAAAGGAATGCAAAGCATTGGTTTATAGCATTCCTGGTAACGCTGGCAGCGCTGATAGGAACCAATGCCGCATGGCTTTATACTGCCGGCACATATGATTATGTTTCCCAGGATGGCACCGGACTGAACAACATCAATACAGGAACACAAGGAGACTTAGAGAATGGGACAGAGGGCCAGGATTAAGAAGAACGGAAAGAGCCGTGGGATTAAGAGAAAGAGAAGGAGATAAACGATGTACATTAATCCGTTTGTAGCAGGAGTTATTTGCACTATTTTAGGAGAGATGTTAGCTGTTATAGCAGCTGCGGTTTATCAGTATTTTAAAAAGAGGAGGTAAGGTCGTGAAGCTTAGTAGAGATAAAATTGATATTGCTTTAGCTAGAAATTCCTTAACCATAACAAATCTTTCTAAACGTTATGGAGTGAGCAGGTCGCGTATGAATATTATTTTAAATATGCGGGAAGTTACCCCGGTGTGTGCCGGACGCATGGCAAATGCTCTTGGCGTGGATGTAAAAGAGATAATAGAAGATAATTTATCCTGTAATGTATAGATGAAAGGAAGTGAGGTCGTGAAAACTAAGAAGCCGTCAGAGTGGCAAAAGGACAGCATTAGGTTACTGATAGAAGAAGCCAAAATAAGAAATAACTTTGATGATGATGAATTAGCGCAGTACTTAGGGTTTTGTACAAGCTCATTTAGAGAGCGAAAGGCTAACCCGTGTAAACTGACGATAGAAAAGCTACAGATACTTTTGGAGTTGACGAGGAAGGAGATGAAATTCGTTGAAACAGCTTGAATACATACCTGTTGGAAAAACACATTTAAGCCCACGGCAGAAAGACCGTATGATTATTCGTGGCTTAACCGCTGTGGTGATGGTCTTAAGCGGATTGTTGGTGATATGTCTGGCGGTGATATTATGAGCCGCCGCCGGAATGGCACCAACCGGGCCGGAGCAATGGTGAATGCCAGCCGGTACACTGGATATGGTAAGCCAATAAAAAAGGTCGTCAGCTTGACAGAGCTAAACGACCGAATACAAAAAACAATTCAGTCTGATTATATCAGAAATTATGGAGGTTTGCAAGATGGAAGAAAGAACAGTTGAAATAAATATTAGCGAATATAAAAATCTTATAGAGCTTAAAGGGCGTGTAAAGTCAGCGTTGATTTTTATAGATGCGGACCAGTATGCATCTATAGCTGTGATGAGGTCAATTTTAGAAGGAAGAACATACGAGAATATAGAGGGTAAAAAGGATGAATAATTATCGTTGTGATTTTTGCGGCTGTTATCTTGACCCAGGAGAAGGGCATATATGTGATGAGTGCCAGAAACGGGAAACAGAGCGCAGGGATTGTAGGAGGTCTTTGCAGGATTCCATCCACTCAATGAATGGGTTTCAATATGAATTAAATTTAAAGGGAGGATATTTGTATGGAGAACATTAAGAATAGAACCGAGGAATTATTATTATCAACTGGCAGACAGGGCATTGCTGGACTGCTGGTGGAAATGGATGAGATGGGATTTTATACAGCGCCATGCAGCACACAGTACCATCTGGCCTACTCTGGAGGACTGGCTGAACACAGCCTGAATGTATATGAACTGATGGACAAGCTTTCCAGCATCCTGCATCCAGAAGTAGATAAGAGCAGTGTCATCATATGTGCATTGCTTCATGACCTTGGTAAGGCTGGACAGTTTGGGAAACCGAACTATATTATCAACATGCTCAAGGGGCGCGGTAAGAATGCAGAACCATATCAGTCCCCCACGAAACCTTATATCGGAAATCCAGAACTTCTGTACATTGACCATGAAGTACGTTCCATACAGATTGCAGGCCGTCACATTAATCTGACAGAGGATGAGAACTGGGCAATACTGATGCACAATGGTATGTACGGCAACTTTAAATATCAGATACAGGGTAAGGAGACACCATTGTACCTGCTTTTACATATGGCTGACATGTGGGCCAGCCGGGTGACTGAAAAGGAGTGTGGAATGGATGGGGAATGCGAAGTTTGAATTTCGGCTGCTTAAAAAGGATGAGATAGACTGCCGCATTGCAACGGTATCCCAAAATGGCTTATCTCTGTTGTTGTACAAGGATGCCAGAGTGGACCAGAATATACTTGACGAGACTGTAGGCCCAATGGGATGGCAGCGGAGACATTGCAGGGATAACGCAAACTGCATCGTATCAATATGGGATGATGGTAAGAAGCAATGGATTGATAAAGAAGATACCGGTGCGGAAAGTAATACAGAAAAGGAGAAAGGGCTTGCCTCTGACAGCTTCAAGCGAGCTTGTTTTAACTGGGGTATTGGACGTGAGCTATATACTGCCCCTTTTATATGGATTGGAGAAGATGCCTGTAAAATCTATGAGAACGGTAAAGACCGCAACGGCAAGGTAAAATATAGTTGCTACGACCGATTTTATGTATCACATATCGGATATGATGATAACCGCAACATTAATGCGCTTGAAATCAAGAGTTGCAAGAGCAAAAAGGTGGTGTATAAACTGGGCGAGTCTGAGAATCAGCCAGTGGAACCACAAAAGGATTGCGTGACAGAAGTACACATTAATACGATTTTTGTGGAACTCAAGCGTACCGGAATAGGTTTGAATCAGATTCTTGCTGCATATAACCTGTCAGATATCCATGACATGACAATGGACCAGTTTAGGGATGCTATGGAAATCTTTAACAAGAAACCGGACAAGGAAAGGGCGACCACGCCACCGGATGACATACAGGATGGTGACCTACCGTGGAATGACCCCAAGAGGTAATTATATGCATGAGGCAGCAGACATAATAGCATACAAGCTTGTTCCAGAGGGAACGTATCTAAAGATATTTATTCCTGGAAAAAATCTTATGGAACCAATCGTTGATAAGCACATGAATAGATGCAGCGTATGGCTTGACGATGGTAGGCATATCAGTTCCGACCAGCGCCGAAAGATTTACGCCACAGTCAATGACATATCTGCCTATTCTGGGAACGTGCCGGAGGTTGAGAAAGAATGGCTTAAGTATTTACATATCAACCGGACCGGATGCGGATATTTTTCACTGTCTGATTGCTCTATGGATACGGCCAGGGAATTTATCAATACCATGCTGGATTATGCGCTGGAACAGGGGATACCGCTGCTGGATTTTGCCCTTAACCGTACCGATGATATAGGACATTACCTATATGCATGTTTAAAGCTACGGAAGTGTGCCATATGTGGCCGGGATGGGGAGATACACCATGTAGATACTATCGGAATGGGCAATGACCGAATGAAAGTTGATGATTCTGAGTACCGGAAAATATGCTTATGCCGGCAGCACCATACAGAAGCGCATAGCATTGGTATGACAGCGTTTGAGGACAGATATAAGGTGTACGGAATCAAGTTTGATAACTGATAATCAGTAATATTAAGATTTTTAAAAGGAGTAAACTATGGATTTTTATAATTGTCCTTATGTCGATGTTATTCCATTTCGCAATGGAAACGAATATGACGAAGCTTATAGATGTGCAGTGACAAGGAAAAGTTGTCAGGGATGTGCTTGTAAATTATCAACAGAAGAGTGCGAACGGTTAGTTCGTGAGCAGAAGAATTAAAATTTGGAGGAAAAGCAATGAATAAGGTTATAAATGATATTGGAGATTTGCAGACGAATTATCAGGTTTTAATTGATGAAAAACGGTTATCTAAAAAGGCAATGTGTGACTTGGTGATACCATTTAGGGATAAGTACGGACTTACCGATTTGCAGGCATTACAGATTGCAAGGAACGAACTGACAATCGCAGAGATTAACTTACTTATTCTACAAAACTGACATTTTGGTATCTATTCCCCTTGCGGGATGATACATACAACGGTAATGATTACTGGTCAGATTGCTAATATGTCACGACATACTTTCTGACCCTGGGACGGGACCTATCAAACCTCCTTTACCCGTCCCGAAAGGAGGGATTATTTGAAGAATAAGCGAACTGTTAGTGAAGAAGTTAAAGCAAGAGTATATAATGCGCTCCTTGTAGGAAAAGAGAATGCATTGAACCGGGATGAATTAGTATCCAAGACAGGAGAAAAGGACAGAGATGTAAGAACCGCGGTAGAGATGTTAAGGCATAATAAAGTGATTCTTGCCTTGCCAACAGGCAAAGGTTACTATGTACCCCGTGACGATGCACAGGGACGGCAAGAAGCCTATAAATGGCTGGAAAGCCAGAATAGCCGGATAGAGAGCATAAAGGCGGCAGAACGTGGCGCACAGCTATTTTTAGGACGAAATAAGAAGAACAAAAGAAAGAATACCGAAATCCCTGGACAACTGAGTATGTTTGGTACTGGATTATGAGAGATAGTGTTGTATTTTATCGCAGCTTTTGGGAAGCCATTAAGCAGCTGCCGGAAAAAGAAAGATTGGAATCTATTACAGCAATCTTAGAATATGGACTTGATGAAATAGAACCTAAATCAGCAGGTGTTGCATCGGCAATGTTTTTAATGGCAAAACCACAAATTGATGCGAATAATCGTAGATACCAAAACGGAACCAAGGGTGGTAGGCCAGTAACCAAAACAGAACCGAACAATAACCTAGAATCCAATTATAATAAACCAAGCGATAACCAAACCATAACCAAAGCAAAACCTAAGGAAAAGGATAATGTAAAGGAAAAGGATAATGTAAAGGATAATAATAAAAAAACATTTACTCCACCTTCGGTGTCGGATGTGTCCGATTATTGCACTTTGAATGGATATGGCATTGACCCAGAGAGTTTTGTTGATTTTTATGCATCAAAGGGATGGATGGTTGGAAAAAACGAAATGAAGGACTGGAAAGCCTCGGTAAGAACCTGGGTGAGAAGCCAGCGGCAGGAATTGACCGCCAAAGGCAGTAAAAACCAGTTTCACAATTTTGACCAACGAGGCACCGATTATGATGCATTGATGCTAAAACAGGTACAGGACTGGGTAGGGGAGAAACAGGATGAAGGAAATACATAAAAAAATACTGATGTTTGTAAAGCGATATATGCTGGAGCATGATTATTCACCCACAACCAGGGAAATAGGAGAGGGGGTTGGGTATACGTCAAGCTCTACAATTTGGGGGTATTTGCGTGATATGAGGGACATTGGCCTGATTAACTACACAGAAGAATGCCCTAGAACTATAACAATTCCAGGGATACATTATACGGATACGCAAGATAACATCACAGAAGGGGGAACGCAAAATGCCGGATAACAAAGTAAAGAGCCAATATTTGGAAAACTCAGAGCGTCAGAGAATGGCTGCCATCAAGGATATGGAGCGCAATCCATCCCCTATGACAAAAGCATTTTTAAGACCAGCTTATGATGGGACGGAGGCGTGTCCAATTTGCTGTAGACGGCCTAGTAAGGCAAACGGATGTTTGGATGGAAAGATGATAACCAGATTTACCAAGCTACAAACGTTATAGAGATTGCTAAAGACCGTGATGGCGGTGTGATGGATTACTTTATCCCGCTTTATTATGAGCCAGAAACCAAACGCCTGAAAAACTATTCTTCCGAAAACAAAATATACGGGTGGAATAAGACCGATAATGGCTTTATTGCAGTACATGGGGAAATACCGTTTGATTAAGCACACATTTATGGAGGGGAGAAAATGAAGCATTTAAGCAATAGATATGCAAAGGTAATGGAATACAAAGGAATGGATATCTGCACTTTGAGGGTAGCAGCCCCATCCGATGGCGATGAACTGGGGTACCGGATTGATGATATCTTGTATGACGGTATGGTGTTTGATGGTATTGGGGAGGCTATGGAGGCGATTGAATCTTTAGGCTCGCATTCAGAGGAGGCAGAGGAATGATAAAGATAGCAAAACTGGCTACAGCCCACATGTTTGACGAAAATAATCCAGAAGATTCCGACTATGAGTTATGGAAAAGTATAGCTGAATATATGGACGGAGAGAATGCCTATGTTGTCGAAAGTATAGCCATGGAAGGAGAATATGTTTTCCTTGGCCTGTGTGATAGAAGCAAGGATAAAGAACTTGCCTACATGATGGAGCAAGATAGTATGACAGGGGTATTTATTGACGACCGGGAAGAATTTGAAGCGGCCTGGGAATCAAATGAATATGAACACGAAGGATGTTTTTGTATAGAGCCCAAATGGATAGAAGCATTCACGCATTTAGCGGAGGAAGGAGTAGGTCATGGTAAAACCGATATTATTTAACAGCGACATGGTTCGGGCAATCCTGGAAGGGCGCAAGACAGTTACCAGGAGAGTAATTAAGAACACAGACGACTCAATGTATGCAGGTTTGTGCGGGTTTGGTCCTGGATTATTCAGCGAAAAAACTGGGCTTAGAGTAAAAGAACCTTATTATAGACTGGGCGATATCCTGTATGTTCGGGAAACATGGAATCAACTCGCAAGAGTAGACGAAAATGGTTATACACATTATAACGATTTATTCTATGTCTATAAAGCGGATAAAAACCAGCCTGATTTATATGATGATAATGGATTTTATCTTGACGATACCGCACGAAAGTGGCGCCCATCTATCCATATGCCAAAGGAGGTCGCCAGAATCTGGTTGCAGGTGACGGATGTACGGGCGGAGCGGCTGCATAATTTGACCAACAGAGATGCAAAAAAAGAGGGTATCACTGTAGAGACGGACAATAGTGGAATAGCACATAGAGACGCTTTTATAAGATTTTGGGATACCACTATAAAAAAATCTGACATAGGTACATATGGATGGAATACCAACCCGTGGGTATGGGTGATAGAATTTGAGCGGTGCGAGAAACCGGAGGAGGCAGAGGGATGAAGTATGACAAAGAAAGATTTGAATGGTTGTCGTACGATAAAAAGATGGGTTTGATAGAGCGGGAGTTAAGTCTGGAAACTCATAATGCGACAACTAGAGCGGATTTGCTCATGCTTTTGGATTGGGCATACAAAAAGATAAAGACAGATAAAAAAAGGATTGAAGATGGGATTGCTCATTGCTATATGACCAAATTTGAATATCCAGGAATGGAAGAAGGCTTATGTGCCGGATTAAGAACCATGGATGGAGATGGAGAACCTTACGAAACCTGCAAAGAGTGCCGTTTACAGTACCAATACAACGATATGCATCAATGAGATGCTGGCCGTAGAGAACGACCCAAGGGGTTATTGTGTTTGTACTTCCGAGGGAAAAGATAGCCGCGTTCTGGGGCATTTGTTCCGTAGGGCCGGAGTGAAGCATTTTTATATGCATAGCATTACCGGAATAGACCCCCCGGAATTAATATACTTTCAGAGGAAAAATTTCCAAGAATATAAAGATACAGGATATCTCACATATGATGTGCGATACAGGATATCAATGTGGAATCTTATGATTAAGCGTAGGATTCCGCCGTTAAGAAATGCAAGATATTGCTGTGAAGAGCTGAAAGAACGTAGGGTTGAGGAACAGGGAAATGCAATACTCTCATTTGGGGTGAGGAAACATGAGAGCCGAAAACGAGCGAAAAATAGAGATGAATTAGAAATAGCAACCCCAAAAGGGAAAAGAAACATAATTATGCCATTTGACGATGATGATAACCGCAGGACGTTTGAAGTATGTTATGCCAATTTAGAAAAAAGACTAAATCCCATTGTTGATTGGTATGGTGAAAATATATGGGATTATAGTCATTATTGGAAGTTGGAGCAGTGTTGCCTATATTGTGAAGGATTTGACCGCCTGGGGTGTATAGGTTGCCCGATGGCAAGGAAAGCAGGACGTGAAAGGGATTTTGCACGATGGCCGAAGTATAAAGAGCAGTATATAAGAACATTTGGAAGGATGATAGAGGCAAGGGAAGCTGCTGGATTAAGGATTTTTAATTTTGGGAAGACCGCCCAGGAATGGTTTGACTGGTGGATGTCTGATAAGCCTGTTGGAGATAAAGACGAGGCACAATTGGAACTGGAATTGACTGAGTATTAATAAGCAAAATTAACATTTTGGGAGGTATGTATGGATAAAGATTTTTCAGAAGGATTTATGCATGATATAGCAGATTTGTTGGAATATTGTGCAGAAAATAATACAGATAATGTCGATTTGATTTTTACTTTTGGAGATAAGGAATTGAGCGTGAATATCGTATTTTCAGCTAAACAAAACTGACATTATTAGAATTTGATGGAGGCGTAAGATGGAGATAAGCATTTTTGAGCGAAATGGGAAGACATGGACAAGATTTAAAGTCAAAGTAACAAGTTTTTATCATCTAAAACAGTGAAATTTGGGTTTGCACATTGACAACAATATATTGGTTAGTGGATAATAAGTTTTGGAGGTGATACCTTGAGATTGATTGATGCAGACTCATTAATGATACGGCTCGAAAAACATTACAAAGAATGCGAAAGCAGTTACGAAAAAACGCAAGGTGATGCTTGGCTATATATGATGCAAGCATATTCCAAGGCAGTAAAAGAAGTCAATGAAAGTGAGACTGTAAGAACCACTGACCAATAACGGTTGGTGGTTTTTATTTTGAAAAACTGAAATAAATTGTGATTGAGGTAGAAAACGAAAGTTAAGCTAATGATATAGCGGCAACGATGGACGGGGAAGACATTGCAGAGAATGACCCGCATGAGTATGCTATATGGAATGTAACCCCATTAACTTAAAACTTTTGGGAATAAAAAAGAGCCTTGCGGCCCTGCCCGACGTTTTACAAAGGTGAGGAATTGCAACCTCACAAGGGTCTACTGGCGGCTTTGCGTTCCCTATTATTTAAATTGATTATAGCATTTTTTTGAGAATTACACAATAGCAATATTAGAATTTAAACGTACATTGAAAATTTAATATTGATTAGTGGAAATAAAATGTTGACATTGGGTGTACCCTATGTTATAATAAAGACAGTTAGGAAACATATTATAAAAAGAATTTATAAAATTAAGAAAAAGGGGTAAACACTATGACAACAATCAAAGGATTCGCAAATTACGGAGTATTGGCACATGAGAAGCAGATAATCTTCACTGTTTCGGGAAAACACCCACATGCAACTGTGAGTGAAGAAATTGAAATCACATTGCCAGACAAATGGGAAGTATCCCGGAATGAATTTGAGGAGCTGCTTATTGATACGCCGGAGGGTAAGACCTATATGGCTGACGAAATCATATCAAGTTGGGAAGATGAACCGGTATTAAGCTGGTATGATGAAGAAAATCATAGGATTACACTTGAATGGAAAACAATATGAAGGGGAACGCCGCAAGAAAGATGGCAGAAAAAAGCCGGATTAATTAGCAAGTCCTATAAGCTTAATAAAACGCTTGTAGAGGATTTTGCAAAAGCTTGTGAAGCGGCAGGAACAACGCAAGCCAAACAATTATCAAAAATGATGAAAGAATTTATTGAAGCCACTAATCAGTATTAGATTAGTGGCTTTTACGTACTATCTGAGCAGCGATGTAATGGAAATGATGGAAAGTGCTAACAAAGAACTTGGTAGACGTAGTGATTGAACGAATCAATACGCTGCCAATGGAAATGAAAGACAGCATAGACAATCAGAACGGATACATATTGCAACTCTTCTTATCCGGGAGTTACGGAGCGGTATTATGCACAGTCTACGCCACATACCATTCGTTCGGCAAGAGAAAGTGTATGTATAGAAAGGAAAGCCATGAGGACCAGGGACAAGAATTATAGTGACTATGGTATTACTGATGATGAAGCCAAGCGCATAAAAGAATACTGCCAGACCGCTAGCGTAGAAGATAAGCTTACATTGTTCCAGTGCGCCATATCCTCCGCTCCTGGCTTGGAAGTTGAGATATATGAGAGCCTTGTAGGTAACATCGGATATGACAAGCTGAGTAAGAGGAAGAACATACCAATTAAGCGGGATGATTTCTATGGGTATCAAAGAAAGACGCTCGATGAATACAGGCGGTTAATGACATTGTTTGGGAGGTGGAAAGGATGACAATTAGTCACATAAAGGAAAGCGAGTTATTAAGAATTGGTGATAGCATCCGTATCCTAAGAAAAAATAAGGGTTGGACGCAAAAAAAGCTTGCTAGCGAAAGTGGCATTCACGAAGTACAGATTCGCAGATATGAAAATAACCATTCACTTCCTAGAGATGAACAATTGCAAAAACTTGTAACTGCTTTAGGAGTAGAAAACGATTTTTTCACACGAATGGAGAATATGCAATATGGTAGGAATAAATAATTACATAAGAATAGGCAAGAGAATGAAACAAGTAAGAATAAAAACGGGTATTTCGCAAAAAGAAATGGCTATAAGACTTGGAATATCTTGCTCTTCTTACTCAAACTATGAAAATGAATACAGGGAACCAAGCATTAACTTGATATATTCATTTTGTAAAGAAGTTAATATGACGATAGATGAATTGATACGGATGGAGTTTATGACAGTTGATAAAAACTTCAAAATGAATATTAATACCGGAAAACAAATAAAAGAAGCAAGAGTAAAAGCAAAATTAACACAAGAAAAGTTGGCGCAAAAAGCAGGAATTTCTGTTTTTACCTTACAGAAATATGAATCAGGCGACAGAAATCCAAAGATAGAATCATTACAAAAAATAGCAAATGATTTTGGCATACCAATTACTAGAATTAAAAGTATGTAAAAATGGAGGGACGGTTTGATTGTCCTACTTATGGTAAAATTAGTATAGGACTATTATACCACATGGGGTAAAAACATGATTATTAATCTATTAAAGCGATGCTGTGAAAACTGTATTCATATTAATGCAAAAGCCGAAAATGAAACTGAATTATATAGAAACATGATGGATTCTAATATTACGAGAAAAACAACAGCAACCATATGGTGTTCACATATGGAAGTATGTAAAGAATACCGTGAGGCAAAAAGAAAAGATGAATCTTAATTCAATTATGAAAAAGCTCCAGCGCGCCATATTGCAGACCAGACTTGTAATCAAGATATCTACCAGCCAATTCTACAGCGAGGAACAGGGGCGCATGATAACCATATGGATATTAAGCACCCCTGTACTACAACAGGATAAGCATGGGGAGTGGAAAACCAGGGATTATGAGATACTGCGGAGTGCATCGGGGATTGAGATTGTGAAGTGCTTGCAAGAGATATGGGAGCAGACGAAAGGATGGAAGAATGATTAGAGAAATGATACCGTGGTATCTTACCGTGGCCTGCATAATAGAGGCGTTCTTATTTGGGATGACAAACAATGTACGAAGCGATGCTGCGAAAAAATGCGTGCAGTCGTTGATTATTATATGCGCTATCTTTGTGATGTGTATTGCATAAATGAAAAGGCAGGATGGATTTTTCCCGATGATTAAGAAGGAATGAATTTCTATGAGTTTGACACCGAAGCAAAAGGCGTTTGCGGATTATTACATAGAGTGCGGGAATGCGGCAGAAGCTGCGAGAAAGGCTGGTTATAGCTTACGGACAGCAGACGCAATAGGGCGTGAAAACTTACGGAAGCCTACGGTTTCTGCATATATATCTGAACGGCAGAAACAAATTGATGATTGCCGCATAGCTGATGCGGCTGAAATACTGCAATACCTTACCTCTGTTATGCGCGGAGAAGTAAAAGACCAATTCGGACTTGATGCTCCGCTGGCAGAGAGGACCAAAGCGGCGGTGGAATTGGCAAAACGTAAAATAGATACAGACAAGAAGCAGGAGGGCGGCGGGATTACAATTGTCAACAACATACCAAGACCAGACAACAATAAATCTGACTGATGTAATCGCCCCTTCCTTCTATGGTGTTCACTGGGATATTATGGACGGAAAGCATACATATTATGACCTGTACGGAGGGAGAGGTTCCACGAAGTCCTCTTTCATATCTGTTGAAATTGTACTGGGTATGATGGATGACCCAGAGGCCAATGCTGTTATATTCCGCAAGTATGCCGTAACCATTGGGGAATCAGTCTTTGAGCAGATACAGTGGGCTATAGATGCGCTAGGCGTTACGGATTTATGGGAATCCCGTACAAGCCCATACAGATTCGTTTATAAGTCGACAGGGCAAAAGATAATATTCCGTGGACTTGACAAGGCGAAGAAAACAAAGTCAATTAAAGCTAGTAAGGGATACTTCAAATATTTGTGGTTTGAAGAACTGGACGAATTTGCAGGACCGGAAGAAATACGAACTGTTGAACAATCAGTGTTGCGCGGTGGAAGCAAGTTTGTTGTGTTTAAATCCTTCAACCCGCCTATCAGTCAAAGCAACTGGGCTAATCAGTATGTAAACACGCCGGATGATAGTGCATATAGACATAAAAGCGATTACCGTTCTGTGCCGGTTGAATGGCTGGGGGAAATGTTTATTGAGCGCGCTGAACATCTTAAAGCCACCAATGAGCGGGCATACAACCACGAGTATTTAGGCTTGCCGGTTGGACTTGGTACAAATATATTTGATATGCTGGATGTACGGACAATCACAGACGAGGAAATTCAGAAATACCAAAGCATATACCAGGGGCAAGACTGGGGCTGGTTCCCGGACCCCAAAGCATTTATCCGGGCCGCTTACATACCAAACAAAGAATTGGTTGTGTTGCTTGATGAAATGGGTGGCTGTAAAATTCGTAACAGCAAGATGGCTGAGGATATACAGACGGCTGGGTACGATGATTATACAATCTATTGCGGTGTGGATGAAGAAGAAAGCATTATAGACTTCCGTGACGCTGGTTTACCGGCACGTAAAGCCATTGTAACACCAGGAAGCAGGAAATATACCTTTGAGTGGTTGCAGTGCCGTACAATCGTTATAGACCCGGCCCGCACGCCACGAGCATACAAGGAAATAATAGAGTATGAGCATGAGGTAGACGGAAACGGAGAAGTAATAGCGGATTACCCAGATGGAAATGACCACTGGATTGATGCTCTCCGTTATGCTACAAGCCCGCTATCAATGAGGAGAGGAAACAGCGCATGATTTATATATTGATTATAATTTATTTGTTAATTGGCACTATTGTTTCTGGGGCCATGCAAGTAAATGGAAAGCCTTCTTTGCTTCTATTGTTCTTCTGGCCGTTGACACTATTTTTTCTTCTAATCTTTGGCGCATTTAATCTTGCGTTTTTGATAGGCGAAAAAATAGCAGAAAAAATTGGGTGATTAAATGGGACTAATAACATGGGCTAAAAAGGTGATAGGAATGATATTCAAGAGACAGGCAGAAGAAGATTTCAACGTTGAATCAGTGGTATCCCCGGAGATGGAAAGCAAGATTGCAGAGTGCGCCAATATCTACCGGGGTATTCCCTATTGGGTGAATGCTGACGATAACGTTAAGACAATCAATTTTGCAAAGGCCATATGCTCAGAGACGGCCCGACTTGCTACCCTGGCAATCGGAATACAGATTGATGGGAGTGCGCGGGCGGCGTGGCTCAAGGAGCAGATTGATAAGATATATTTCCAGATTAGGCACTGGGTAGAATATGGTATGGCCTACGGCACAATCATACTTAAGCCAAACGGTAAGGGACTGGACATATTCACACCTATGGATTTTATCATTACGGATTGCGATAATGAAGGTATCTATGGGATTGTGTTCAAGGATGGCTACAGCGAAAATAATAAGTATTACACCCGATTTGAGTATCATCGGTTTGTCGAAGTCAAGGATGGGGAAAACATCTATTACCCATATTACATATCCAATAGAGCCTATGTGTCTCACTCTGCAAAAAGCGTGGGGGACCCAATAGCATTAAATAGGACTAAGTGGTCCGACTTGCTTCCAGAGACACCACCTATACTCAAAGCTAACAATGATAAAATAGACGGACCCATGTTTGGCATACTCCGTACTCCACAGGCTAACAATGTGGATATTTCATCACCATTGGGATTGCCAATGTTCACAGAAGCAATCGAGGAATTAAAAGACCTTGATGTAGCATACAGCCGAAATGTTGGTGAAATATTTGACAGTGAGAAAATTATATTAGCAGACGACCAGCTTATGTTTGGAAGCGGAACAAACATTAAGGGGCGCTATGCTGGTATGAGCAACGAAAAGCTTCCTCATTATGTAAAAAATATATTTGGAAATGGAACGGAATCTTTCTATCAGGAGATTGTTCCATCGTTGAATACTGATATCAGAATTACTGGAATAAATAACCTACTCTCATTTGTGGGATTTAAGTGTGGATATTCCAACGGGTACTTTGTGCTTGATGAAAAAACAGGAATGGTCACAGCCACACAGGTAGAGGCTGACGACAGGAGAACCATACAGCTAATCAAGGATGTACGTGACAAGCTGGAAAGTTGTCTTGACGGGGCAATATATGCTCTCAATGTATATGCTGACCTGTATGGGCTTGCTCCGGCAGGGGTCTACGAAATAACATATGATTTTGGAGACATTACATATAACCGAGAGGAGGACCGGGCAAGATGGTGGCAGTATGTTGTGCAGGGGAAAGTGCCGGCCTGGATGTATTTTCAGAAGTTTGAGGGATTGTCTGAAGAAGATGCAAAGGCTATGGTACAGGAAGCACAGCCGAAGGAAGGTCCAATGCTATTTGGGGAGGAATAATATGGAAACATTAAAATTCAATGTAGATAAACAGCATATCGTAAATACTTCTCCGCATCCATATCTTGTAGCAGGAACACAAAACTACCTCGAATGTGATTTCCAATTCGATGCATCATGGGTTGGATATAACAAGGTAGCTGTGTTTGAACAGAAGTACTATGTTCCTATATTTGGTAATCGATGTCGCGTCCCGGATGATGTGGCACGGTTAAAAAGATTCTCCGTAAGGATAGTTGGGGAAAAGAAGGATGTAAGGATTGTAACGGATTTCGCAGTAATAGACCAGAGGTGAAAATACATGTATGCTAATAATTTGGATGATGCGTTTTCCGTATTTGCATCAGGCACAACAGAAGAATGGGTAAAAAGTGATAAATACATGGATTATCCAAAATATCACGATGAAGATTATACCTACATCGAAGGACGTACAATTGGTGACATTGCTGCGCAGATATCAGTGCAGGGAGAAGCATACAGCCAGTATATATCTTTTATGATGGATAGATACTATGATGGCATTGATTTGATGGGAATGTCTATATGGATACACTATGAATTAAAAGATGGAAGCGGCAGCGAAGATAGTCCAGTGAATGTAATGTATAACGATAGTACTATCAGATTTAATTGGATTGTACCAGAAAAAGCAACGCAACAGTCAGGAGACATTAAGATTGGCGTATGGGTAAATGGTACAGCGCCGAATACCAAAGCGTATATATTAAAAACAGAAGAAAAGATATATACAATACATTCGGGGTTAATTCCAGGGTCTGGTATTACACAGCCAGACCAGAATTGGTTTGAAAATTTTGTTGAGCAAATGGATAGTAAGGTATCCACTGCCCAGGGCCATGCCAATGATGCCCAGGCCAGTAAGACAGCCGCCGCCGGTTCTGCCGCGGCGTCTGCCCAGTCAGCTACCGCCGCCGCCGGTTCTGCCGCGGCGTCTGCCCAGTCAGCTACCGCCGCCGCCAAAGCACTGGAGGATAACAAGGTATACGTGGAGAGCCAGAAGGCTGCTTTCGTAGGCTACAACAAGCGTGAGACGGACCTTAAATACGCCAATGCCCTTATCGGCTCGGCATCCGGCACCACGCAAGTCACAGTGGACGACGCGTGGGAGGCGCCGATACCCGGCCTGGAGATAGCCGGTAAGAGTGAGCAGGGAGCAGACCCCAGCCCGGAATATCCACAGGAGATTGTGAGTACGGATGTCACGGCGGTGACAGTGACGGGAGCTAATCTGTTCGACGACACCACGTTAATGGCTTACGGAAATACGACTTTTGTACTTTCTGCTGATAGGAGACAAGTTACGATAACTGGTGATAAAAAATATGCTTGTGCGGAATCAGACACACCAGCACAATTGATTGCTGGAAAAAACGTCACAGTGTCGTGCAACATAAGTAATAAAAATTCAGAAGTACCTGTGGAATTTCAACTATATATCGAATTTCCGGATGGCACAAAAAATTATTTGCATCATAAGTCTTCGGGCAGTAAAACATTTTCAATTCCAGATAACATAACGAAAGCGACATTTAAATTATTTGTTAATCTCAAAAACGCAAATTTAGATTCCAAAAATACTGTTGTGTATTCAGATGTTATGGTTAACATTGGCACTACACCCCTTCCATGGGAACCCTACCAGTCCAAGACCGCATCCATCACCCTCACGAAGCCGTTACGAGGTATCGGGGATTACAGGGACGAAATAACCATGACCAATCGGATTGACCGGTGTATGGAACTGACATTTGACGGAAGCGAGGGTTGGGGCGTCTACACTAGTGGTAGCCGCACAGGATTTTCGGCAATTAATGTCCTCCCGATATCAATGAATAATCGGAATGGAATATGTAATCAAGCACTAGTCGGAGGAAATGAAGAAGTTGAGCGGATTATTTTAGGGAGTAATAATCAAAATCTATATTATTTTTACTGTCCATTTTACGATGCTACAGTAGCCGACAAGGGCCTCTCTGCCTGGAAAGCCCACCTTGCTGCCCATCCACTTAAGGTAGTCACTTACCTGGATACCCCGGTAGAGACAGACTTGGGGGCAGACACCATAGCAGCACTTGCGGAGTTGACCACCTACAAAGGACGGACAACCACCACAGTGACTGCGGAGGGGCCGGAGCCGGACGTGGCGGTGGAGTATGTACAAGATACAAATGTTGTGATTGCTGAATTAAAAAAACTAATAGAAGGAATACAGAATGTTGAGTCCTAATTATCTCCAGCATATAGCTGATGGTTCCGAAGAAATAGCCTCCCAGCTTCATACATACATTATCCGTCAGATAATAGACCGCATGATGATACGCATAGGCCGCGGCGATGATTACCTGCTCACCTCCTCTGACCGATGGCGAATACAGATATTGCAGGATGCAGGATATCTGCTGGAGGACATAACGGCAGAGTTATCCAAAATCACTAATCGACAGGAAAAAGAAATCAAGGCCGCAATGGAAGAAGCGGGAGTCAAGGCTTTGGAATGCGACCACAAAATATATGAAGCTGCTGGTTTGTCTCCAACACCGCTTACCCAATCACCGCAGCTTATTCGATTGATGGAACGCAACATGACTGCTACTATGGGGGAATGGGAAAACTATACTAGGACAACAGCAGAAGCCGCACAAAGGCTTTTTATAAACGAATGTGATAATGCATACCATCTTGTATCTTCTGGGGTAGTATCGTACACACAGGCCGTCAAAGAAGCAGTTAATAATGTGGTATCAGGTGGAGTAATAGTACATTATCCTTCGGGCCACAAAGATACCATAGAAACTGCCACAGCGCGTGCAGTACGCACCGGAGTGGCCCAGGCCACGGGAGATATATCTATTAAGCGTATGGAAGAAATGGACTGGGATATCATACTGGTGTCGGCGCACATCGGGGCCAGAACCGGTGACGGAGGGCAGAATCCGGGCAATCATTTATGGTGGCAAGGGCAGTTTTATAGCAGGACTGGAAAGGATAAGCGCTTTCCTCCATTTTCCCATACTGGATACGGAACAGGTGAAGGGTTATGTGGATGGAACTGTCGTCACTCCTTCGGAAGCGGTGATGGGGTAAACAATCCATACAAAGACATCCAAACCGCAGACAATTACAAGGTTGAGCAGCTGGAGAAGCGGCAGCGAACGCTTGAACGCCGCATCCGCAAGACCAAGCGCGAGGTTATGGGCCTGCAAGAGGCCGTAGAGAAATGCCAGGACGAGGCGGCAAAGTTTGAGCTACAGCAGGCGCTTGACCGGAAATCCTACTTGCTATCCAAGCAGTATAAGGCATATAACGAGTTTTGTAAGGAGAATAACCTTAGAACTCAGTCAGAGAGATTACAGATTGCCCGCTGGAGCCGTGAACAGGCTGCAAAGGCCAGAGGGGCGGTGAGACGGTATCAAAATGCGAAAGGGGAATGAATTTGAATAGATGGAAACCATATAACCCTAACCCAGTCCGTAATCAGCGTGTAGGCGACTGTGCCATACGTGCAATCTGCAAAGCAACCGGACAGGATTGGGAAACCGCCTTTGCTGGCGTTATGGTGGTGGCGTGCGAGAAATCAGATATGCCGTCAGCTAACAGCGTGTGGGGGACATATCTCAGGCGCAACGGGTTTCGGAGAAACATTATACCAGACGAATATCCAGAAGATTATACCGTGGAAGAATTTTCGGCAGACCACCAAAACGGAGTATTTGTTCTTGGGCTTGATGGTCATGTGGTAACGGTTGTGGATGGATTTTACTGGGACACATGGGACAGCGGTCAAGAAATACCAATATACTACTGGGAAAGGCGATAATTTATGGAAACATTAAACTCTATTATGGTTGTATGCGGTTGGATTATTACTCTTGGAGGCGCAGGAGCCGTAATATACAAATTGTTGCATCCGGCATTTAAGCTAAAAAATCGAGTGGATAAATTAGAAATAAATGTGGAAAATGATTATAAATCTATCAAAGAAATAAGAGATATGCAATCTCTTTTATGCCAAGGAATGATAGCATTAATTGATAATCGTATAACCGGTAACAACATAGAGGGTTTAAAAAAAACCAAAGAAGCTATGATAAAGCATTTGTCAGAAGGTATTTAAGGAGCGTTGCGTTGAAGGTATATGACTTTACAGTGCCAGAACTAAACTATTTTCGTACATATTGTAACTTTACGGATGAAGAACGGGCACTGTTTGAGTACCGGGCCAAGAACTATCCTTTGGAGTATTGCGCTGAATTAATGAATGTAAGTGTATCCACAGCAAAGAGATTGAGCAGAAAAGTAAACAACAAAATAATCCGATTATGTTGATACTTGCGTGATACTTTTATAAGTCTTTGACGACCTGTCAAGGGCTTATTTTTTATGGGATAATTGGATTATAAAAGAACGGAGGGGATATAATGCCGCAACCATTTATCAATCCAAACTATCTGAATACATATCCAAATGCATACCCATATCAGCCGCAGATGCAACCACCTATGGACCGATTGCAGCAGCTACAGGCACCATATCAGATGCAACAGCAGACGCAAGTTCCGCAGGTTCCTCAGACGAATCAGGGTATCTTATGGGTACAGGGAGAGGCCGGGGCAAAGTCATATTTAGTAGCGCCCAGCACATCTATATTGCTGATGGATAGCGAAAATGAGTATTTTTATATTAAGACAACCGATGCGGCAGGAATGCCAACGCTTCGCACTTTTGAATATAAAGAGATTGTCAATGGTCAGAAAAAAGAATCTGTACCGGCTGAAAATCTGGATGAAAAGTATGTTACCAGAAACGAGTATCAGGATTTAAAGGCAAAATATGATGAATTGTACGGCCTTTTAGAATCCAGCACAGCTCCAAGCGGAAAGGGGAAATAATATATGAATCCATTATTTAGCATGTTGGGCGGCGGTTCACCAATGGGTGGCATGATGCCTGGAATGGGAGGCGGAAATAACCCAATGCAGATGATTCAAAAGTTTATGGAATTTAAGAACAATTTCAAAGGGAACCCCCAGGAAGAAGTGCAGAAGATGCTACAGTCTGGGCAGATAACTCAGCAGCAGTTAGACCAAGCCCAGCAGATGGCACAGCAGTTTCAGCAGATGCTTGGAGGCATGAAAAAATAGTACATAAATCAATGCGCATGATTTTGTAAATAAATTTAAAGGAGTAAATATTTATGGAAAGTGGTTACTCTTTAGCGGACATTGCAGCCGCTACAGGAAACAATAACAGAAATGGTGACGGTATGTGGGGCGACTGGATTTGGATTATCGTTCTCTTCCTTTTCGCCGGGGGAGGCTGGGGCAATGGCTTCGGCGGCAACGGCGCAAATGGCGCGGGACTCCAGGGTCTTGCAACCAGAGCAGATATCAATGAGGGCTTTGCTTTAAATGGTATAGAAAACGGAATTAGAGGTATCCAGCAGGGTATTTGTGACAGCACCTATGCACTGAACAACACTATTACCAGCGGATTCAACGGTGTTGACCGCAGCTTATGCCAGATGGGCTATCAGCTCCAGGATTGCTGCTGCCAGACATAGCGTGCAATTGATGGCGTAAACTACAATCTGGCTACACAGTCATGTGATACCAGAAATACCATTCAGACTGCAACCAGAGATATTCTGGACAATAACAATAGCAACACAAGAGCTATTCTTGACTTCTTAACACAAGATAAGATTTCCACTTTACAGGCAGAGAATCAGACACTTAGGTTCCAGGCAAGTCAGACTTCCCAGAATGGTTTTATTGATGCGGTTGGTAACTCAATCGTTGCCCAGCTTCGTCAGCCGCAGCCTGTACCGGCTTATACAGTACCGGCGCCATATCCATATGCATCTAATTGTGGGTGCAATGCTGGATGCGGATGCTAACTCGAAACGAACAGTTTTACGATAATCTTGCTTTATATGCAGCAGCATTACAACAGCAAAATAGAGAGTATATGGAAAAGATTATCGAACAAAACAACCGTATATTGCGTATCTTGTCCGAAAAGGACATGTCTACTGAACAGTAGTATTACACACACAGAAGGGTAGGCATAAGCTTGCCCTTCTGTGCATATAAGGAGGATTTATTATGGCAGATTTTGTAACTGCTGGGACACAGACTGTTGCAGTCAATGCAAGCGTTCTGTTTGCTGCAAACAGGATATATTCTTGCAATTGTCCAAACATAAGGCATGAGGCACTCTCTGGTAGGGTAGTTTTGCTTCCTGGCCTGTACCGCGTAGGATTTAACGGAAACTTTTCCGCAGCCGCAGCAGGTGACGTTATTTTTGAAGTACAGCAGGACGGCGAAGGCATTCCCGGTGCAAGAATCCAGAACACAGTTGCCGCCGGCGCAACAATCAATGGAGCGGCAACTGTAGAAGTAAGGGTGTGCAAACCATGTTGTGCTACCCTATCAGTAAAAAACGTTGGAGCCACAGCAGCGACAGTATCAGACGCTAACCTTGTTGTTAGCAGAATAGGTTAAGGGGGTAATGCTATGAGCTATAAGATGATGCAGAATATCCATGAAGAACTGGATAAGATTGCGGAAAAGGGCCTGAACACTAGCAACCTTGAAACCGCATACAAACTGATAGACATGTGGAAAGACATGGAGAACGTGGAGTACTGGAAGTGCAAAAAAGAGTACTACAATCAGGTAATGGACGAAATGGACGGTGGAGAATACAGCGAAGCGCGCCGCAAGCGCGACAGCATGGGACGTTATAGCCGTGCTGATGGAATGTCGCAGGACTATGATAATGACAGCTCCTATCGCGGCACACGTGGAAAACATTACGTTAGAGAACACTACAGCCGTGCGAACGGTCCGGCCTATGACGACTACATGAATCAGAAGCAGAGCTACAGAAGCGGCGGGAAAGATGAAGATTGCAAGCGGCGTATGCTTGCAGCTTTGGAAGAACATATGGACGAACTGACAGAAGAATTAGGCGAAATGTCCAAAGATGCCGACTGCCGGGAAGAAAGAGAAACCATGAAAAGGTATATTGAAAAGCTTCGTAATATGATGTAATAAATTGGCGGTGGGTAAAACCTACCGCCTTTAAAAAATGTGGGGACGATTATTTTTTTTGAATAAGGTAAAATGGGAGTAGGAATAAGCAGAAAGGGTGAAAACATGGTAAAAGACGGTTGGGTGTACTGCCCTATATGTAACAATAAAACTCGGACTAAAATCCGGCCTGATACAGTAGCGAAAAACCTTCCAGTATTTTGCCCTGTATGTAAGAATACATCCGTAATGAATATTGCAAAAGGTAAAGCAAGTGATTTAGATAAAAGTGGTTTATCACCTGCAACATAACTTTAGAGCCAGACGCCAGACGCAGAGCCATACAAATTACAGCAATGTAGTTTGCATGGCTTTTTACTATATTTGAACCTCCCTCCTATAGCACATGTCCTTAATAGAAACAGGTCCTAGCTCATAGAGTAAACGGCCTGGAGGTTGAAAAGCGGATGCAATTTCCGGCATGTGCGTTTTGGGACACGCCAAGTCCTACAAAATGGCAAACCGTTGGTGGACGGTTACACACCTACAAATAACCTAATAACGGAAAAGGAGAATCATCAATGAAAACCGAAGAATTAAAGTCACAGGGATTGACAGAGGAACAGATATCTTTTGTTATGGCTGAAAATGGAAAAGACCTTAAAAAGTTGCAGAAAGAAAATGACAATCTGACATCCGAACGGGATACCTGGAAAGAAAAAGCAGAAGCAGCAGAAACAACGCTGAAAGGCTTTGAAGGGGTTGACCTGGAGACAATGCAGAAGGAACTGTCTGACTGGAAACAGAAGGCTACAGAAGCCGAAAAAAACGCCCAGGCACAGCTTTATGAACGTGATTTCGCGGATGCGCTAAAAACAGAATTTGAAGGTATTAAATTTTCCAGCGAGGCAGCTAAACGTGCAATTATGGCAGAAGTAAAAGAGGCCGATTTAAAGCTAAAAGATGGTAAAATCCTGGGGCTGAATGACCTTTTATCTCAAATGAAAGAAAAAGATGCTTCGGCGTTTGTTGATGATGCACAGCAACAGGCACAAAAGAACATGGCGAGGTTCACGGCCCCGGCCGGCAAAAGCGGAAGAGCAGGAACATTAACAAAAGCGGATTGGAAGGGAATGAGCCTTGACGATAGGATTGCGCTCAAGAACAGCAACCCGGAACTCTATAACAGTATGAAAGGATAATGAATCATGCCAAGAACAGGTACATTTGGAGGGTTTGCATTTGACCCGGAAGTGTTTGCTGATTATATGTCGGAGCAGCCCACATGGAGCAATGCAATCATCGCATCCGGCATACTCCAGCAGGACAGCACCATCATGAACCTCATCGGTTCCGAGGGTAATGTTGCTACACTGCCATTTTATAAGGCAATGGACATTGCAGACTATGAGCCGTACAACAATGATGGTAACACGAACAACACGCCGAAGGAGATTAGCGGTGGAAAGCAGACCGCCATGCTGATTCAGAGAATGATGGCATGGAAGGCGCAGGACTTCACGAAGGAGCTTACCGGGGCGGACCCGATGCAGCATATCGCAAACAGCGTGTCCGACTATTACCGGCAGGTATGGGAGTCCGAACTCATGAACATCGTGAATGCGGTCATGGGGCTGGATTCGATGAAAGACCATGTATACAACATCGCCCTTTCGGATGGGAGCAGCGTACAGGATGCCAACAGGATTGACGAAACGACCATGATTTATGCGCAGCAGAAGGCCCTTGGGGACATGGCGAACGGTTTCGGAATCGCAATCATGAACTCACTCATATTTGCGAGATACCAGGCAATGGGGCTTGTGAACTATAACAAGTACACCATCCAGAATGCCATGACATCGGAGGTCAACCTCCCGACAATCAACGGCCTCATCCCGGTAGTGTCTGACCGGTTCACGGTGGATGCATCCGGTGATGTCCCGAAGTACATCACCACAATCGTGGGACAGGGTGCCATCCTGACGGCAGAGAAGACCAATTACAAGGAGCCGTATTACACAGACTATGATGCGGAGACAAAGGCAGGTATCGAGAAACTGTATACCAAGGAAGGCCGTGTACTGCATCCGAACGGCTTCAATCTCAAGGTTGCAAGCATTTCCGGGGAATCCCCGACCAAGACAGAACTTGGAAACAAGGCTAACTGGGAGCTTGCATACAAGGCAAAGAACATCCGTATCGGTCAGATTATTTCCAACGGATAAGGTGTACAGTATGAGGTTTACAATCATTGACGGGCTGCCTTACATGGTATCAAACGGGAGGCTGTACCCGGTCGACATCAAGGATGGTAAGGTGACATACAGCAAGGAACAGTCATCCATGACGGATTCCATGGGGGAATATACCCTCGCGGAAGTCATGGCAAAATGTACTAAGCTGTGTAGCATTAAAAGAAAAAGGCAAGCGGCAGAGTGAGTGAGGAATCAATATGGCATATGCAGACTATGAATTTTACACAACAAAATACTACGGCAGTGCCATACCTGATTCCCAATCATTTGATAAACAGGCAGAACGGGCAAGCGACTTTCTTGACAGGATGACATTTGAACGATGGGTTGACGGCCTCCCAGAAAATGAACGAGCGCAGACCAAAATCAAGAAAGCCGTATGTGCCTTAGCTGATAAACTGTATGGTTTGGAACTGGCAGAAAAACAGGCGCTATCTGCCGCTGCTGGAAGCGTAACCAGCGGCACCGTAGGCGCAACCACAGGCGTTATCACGTCAAAGTCATCCGGTTCCGAATCAATCAGCTATGCATCCCCTTCTGAAATAGCTAACGGAGCTAAAGCCTGGAGTACTGTATACTCTTCGGCAGGGGATGAACAGGCAACCAATAAGCTCCTGTATGATACTGCAAAGGTGTATCTGATGGGAGTAAGAGATAATAATGGCGTTCCATTGCTGTACGCCGGAATGGGGTGAATATGGACATAACGACATTAGGAACATGTGTGGCTATTGTGGCTCTGAGCTATGTGGTTGGTCTTGGGTGCAAAGCGGCAAAGAAGATACCGGACGAATGGATTCCGGTCATTATGGCTGTTGTAGGCGGTGTTCTCGGCGCGCTTGGTATGAGTACTATACCAGACTTCCCGGCATCAGACTATATCACGGCTGTGGCGGTCGGCGCTGTGTCTGGTCTGGCGGCTACGGGGGTTAATCAGATGTATAAGCAGGCCAATAAATGAATAACTACCGAAACCGCAGAAATTATGAAAATCTGGAGCGACAGATATTTGACGGCGTGGGAGAATACGGCATACCGCAGATAGAGCCAGTAACCTACGAAGGAGGATGTGACTGGATTGGTTTCAACTATGCCAAGACTTGTAAAGAGCCTGAAAAGAAAGGTGTACATTTCTTCCTTGATGATTACCAATTCAATAGGTTATGGACGGATGTTGACCGATACATACCCATGTTACAAAAATTCCGTTATGTAATGTCTCCAGACTTTTCCACCTACACAGACTTTCCAAAAGCTATCCAGATATACAATCATTATAGAAAACATTGGGTAGGCGCATATCTGCAAGAGGCAGGGATACAAGTTATTCCCACGATTTCATGGAGTACGCCCGACAGCTTTGAATGGTGCTTTGACGGAGAGCCACAGGGTGGTGTTGTGGCGGTATCGTCTTTAGGCGTGATGAACAGCAAAGAAAAGAAAGAGTTGTTTCTGATAGGCTACAAGGAAATGGTACGGCGCATTTGCCCGGACACGATTATCTTTTATGGTTATGTGCCAGATGAGTGCATGGGGAATATCGTGAGGGTACGAGCGTTTACAGAAAAGTTTAATGAGGTGTTGTGCAATGGGTGGTAGAGGTGGGGCGAGTGGATTATCTGCTAAAAACCAGAAAATTTCTTTCAAAGGATTGCCAACTTTAAAGGGTTCAGAAAAGCAAGTTAAATGGGCCGAACAAATCAGAAATAATGCTATTGATACTATCAATAGAAATATTGATTTAGCTAATGAAAGGATAAAGAAGTATCCCAGCGCTCAAAAAAAATATCAAAATGAAATTGAATCTTTGCAAGAAATAGGTAAACAGCTAAAAGAAGTATTATTAAAAGTATCTAATGCTTCTCAAATTATTGAAAAACGTCACATATTTGACTCATCTAGAATATTGGATGAAGCATCAAAAGTTGAACAAAGAAAAAAGAAACGATAACAGGTGGTGAATATGTACAATGCCACAGTGACAGTTTTTAATTACTACGAATCATCCACAACAGGTGTTGGTATTTGGTATCCCCATGTATTATCTGGCGTTGACCTTAATACTGACAAAGGCGCAATACTAAAAAAGTATGGGCCAGACAGCACGGATAATGCCGAATTACACATAGTTTACGAATTACAAGACGGTAAACAGATAATCCGCAATGTAGACGGTAAAGAATTGCCGTGGCTCCCTCCGAAGAAATGGAGGCGGCAGGTAAATGATTTGTTGGACGATACCATTACCTTTGATGCATCGGATGATTGTTTTTTCTGGGAAGGGGTATGGGATAGTGGTTCGGTAAACGATGAAGATTATCGTGGCGGGTTTTATGCCTATATGAATAATCAGTATGACTTCGTATATTTGGTATCCTCTGTTGGAGGTCCATACTCTGTGATTCCTCACTTTGAGATATTGGGTAAGTAGTATGACAAGTAAATCGACACATTTTAAAGGCTTTTCCATTATTGATGCTGACATCAAAGTACAGTTCAATTTGTCACGGTTTGATAAACAATTCCAGCGTGCGCAGTATGAGCTTGACGGAAATGTCATGAATAGTATGGTCACTTTTATGCCTATGATTACAGGCAATTTTGTGGATGTTACCAGAGCCGCAAGCGCTGCAATACAAGGAATTGGAAAAGTATATGCTGCCTATGGACCTGCTGGTCATTTTTTATATTGGGGTAAAACTATGGTTAGCCCAGTGACGGGCAGTACATGGGCAAAAAAAGGCGAAAAGAAAGTGCTGGTTAGCCAGTATAGCGGAAAAACCAAAGCAAAAGAGGATTTACAGTATACCAAAACAGCGCACCCTAAGGCACAGGCTAAATGGTTTGATGCAGCAAAAAAATCAGATGATAAAGAGTGGATAAAGCAAGTCAAGAAAACGGCTGGAGGTGGAAAACGTGGATGATGAACGAAAACCAATCGGGAAAGATGCAAGCGGTTATGATGTATTAACGACAGCTGTCAAGGCCTTGCTTAATCAATTCCCAGGTTTATATGAATATGAAGCTGTTAAATTTGAAGAACTAGAAAAAGATTGCGGAATTGCATTTTCGGCAGATAACGGAGCTTTAATATTTTCTGAAACAGAGGATGTGATTGGAGGAGTTCACCAGACCTGCCAGTATCCCTTTTATATTGTATACCGCACATCTTCTACAAAAGAGCGCCAGAAAATGAGCATACAGGAATTTCTTGATACATTTGGAAAGTGGTTATGCCGGGAGCCGGTTGTGATTGATGGGAGTGAGCAACGATTATCAAATTATCCCACATTATCCCAGGGAAGGAAGATAACCAAAGTTACCCGTGATAACTCTTATGGCCTGGAACCTCAGGAAAGTGGTGTGCAGGATTGGATACTTCCGGTATCGATAGAATATAAATATGATTTTGAAAGATGGTAGAGCCAGACGCTAAGACGCAGAGCCTTGTGTGATGGCTCTATTTTTATTTGAAAGGAGAAAGACAGTGGCAACATGGACTTATGCCGATGGAGAGGCAAAAAGAAAAGACTTTATGGTCTTTTGGATAACTGATGGAAGCACCACAAATATCACAAAAGATAAACTTGAAATTATTGGAAAAGGCGTTGAAGATATGCCGATTTCGATGAATCCAGAGACGGAAGAAAGCCAGGATGTGCTTGGAAATAATAACTATGACATCACCGGCTATGCAGAAAGCATGACAGTGGACCCAACCAATGTATCTGGAGAAAGTAAATACGCTCAGAAGATAGATACGCTCATGGAAGAAAGGGCAACTCTGTCAGATTTGAGATTGAAATATCTCTGTGTAAAGCGATACAAAACCGATAGTACCGGAAATATGCGTGCATGGGTGCAGGAGGGTGTTGTTGAGTTGGGAGACTTTGCAGGAGGCCTGAAAGGTGTTTCTGCAACGCATACGGTGCACTATGTAGGTGATAGGACTCTTGGCGCTGTAAACCCTAAAACGATGACTTTTACGGCTGATGGAGCTTCTTTGTCAGAGTAAAGGAGGATAAATTATGCCTAATATTCCAATAAATATTGAAAGCCCAGTTAAATACTACGATTTTACGGACCAGCATGGAGATGTGCTGGCAACTTTCAAATTTGTTCCAACCGACCTTGACATATTCGAGCGGCAGCAGAATGTGTATAAAGCATTCGAGGATATGTGGATGGAATTAAAAACAACTCTTGATAACAAGAAGAAGGAAGAAATGTCGTTAGAGATAATTAATAAATATGCAAAGTCGCTTCAGGAAAAATTTGATTATCTATTTAACGCAGATACTTCTGGCTTCTTCAAAATCGCCAGTCCATTTACCCCTATGGAAAATGGCGACCCTTGGGCGCTGGTGATACTTGAGAGCGTTAAAAAAATTATAGAGCAGGAAACGGGTAAAAATTTCACGGAAATGGAAAGTAAAGCCGGGAAATATACACAACAGTATAATGCTGGTCCTGGAAAATATCCATTTCCTGTTAAATGAGTGCAGCGTGGTCCCTCCCATATTCTCTCTCTGTTAATGGGGTAAATTATGAAATTCGTGAGGACTTCCGGGCAATATTAGATATTTTATCAGCCTTTGCGGATGAAGAATTGTCTGACCCAGAGAAAACACAAGCAATGCTTGAAATTCTTTACTGGCCCGTTATCCCGCCTCCGCAGGATTTAACAGAAGCGGCAGAAAAAGCATTATGGTTTATCGACTGTGGTGTGGTGCATGAAGATACTCCATCACCGCGCGTAATTGACTGGGAACAGGACGCAGGAATTATTTTCCCGGCGGTTAACAGGATTGCAGGGTTTGAAACACGCGGATGCCAGATAATCCATTGGTGGACTTTCTACGGATGGTTCATGGAAATTGGGGACGGATTGTTTTCTCAGGTCCTTTCTATCCGGCAGAAACTGTCAAAAGGGAAGCGCTTAGAAAAGTGGGAGCAGGAGTTTTTACAGAACAATAAAAAGCTATGTGAACTTGAAAAATCCACTGACAAATCTAAAGAAGAATTTGATTATTTTGCAGAGTTGCTAAAGTGAGGTGATATCTTTGCAACCTGATGGAACTGTATTAATAGATACTAAAATCAAAACGGATGGTGCAAAAACAGGAAGCGAAGATATCAAAAGGACGCTATCCGGCACAATGGATTATATAAAATTGCTACCTCAGGCTTTTAAGGATATTCCGGGCATTATGAAACATACATTTTCATCTGCTTCTAAATCCATACAAAGTCTTTCTCCAAGTGTGCGCAATTTGCAAGATGAAGTGGACCGGTATAAAGATGCGTTGTATTACGCTGAAAAAGCTGGTTATGGACTTGGAGATGCACCATATGATAAAGCATTTGCTGGATTGCAGCGGGCCCAAAAAGCCATGCAGGATTACAAGAAAAATTTGCTTGGTGTTGATAATGAACAAAAGAAGGCAAGCAAAAGTGGAAGTAAGCTCAATAAATCATTAAAAGGTACTGAGAAAGCATCCCGTGGCGCACGAATTGGATTGGGCCGAATGCTTGCAACATCTATCTTATTTAGCACTGTATTCCGTGCCATTTCCGCAGTAACGGGCGGACTTAAAGAGGGAATGGATAATCTGGCCCAGTATTCGAATGATACCAATAAAGCGTTATCCATATTGATGTCCAGTATGACCCAGCTTAAAAACTCTTTTGGCACAGCCTTTTCCCCGTTGGTGGAATACGCAGCTCCGGCCCTAGCACAGTTCATCAATTTGCTATCCCAGGCCGTTACCTGGACGGCGCAACTGCTGGCGGCATTAACTGGCAAGGATACATTTGTTAAAGCGGTTAAGGTCCAGCAGAATTACGCGGACAGTCTGGACAAAACCAAAGACGAAACAAAAGATGCAGCCAAAGAAACAGAAAAAGCATTAGCGCCATTTGATAAGCTGATACAGATTACAACGGGAAAGAAAAAAAGTGAAGATAAGAACGAGCTTAAACCTGAGGATATGTTTGCCACCGAGGAAGTATCCAACGATATTAAGTTGCAGGCCGAAGCGATAAAGAATACGCTTGGGAAACTGTTCGACCCGCTTAAAGAATCATGGCTTGAAAATGGTCCACAGGTAATGAGTTCATTACATAATACATTCTCAGCTATTAAGCAGCTTGCAAGTGATGTAGGTGCATCATTTATGCAGGTTTGGAATGTAGAAGGGTATGGGAAAGCAATAACAGATAATTTACTTATAAGTTTTGCTAACTTGTCTGATACAGTTGGTATACTTGCAACTAAATTTGATGAAGCATGGACACAGGGAGACAGGGGAACCAGTATTATGCGGCATCTTGGAGATATTGCATTAACTGTTTCTGATTTTATACGAAAAGCAACAGAAAGTATTAAAGAGTGGTCTAAAACTATTGATTTTTCTCCTCTTTTGGAAAGTTTTGACCGTGTACTGGTTGCTCTTAACCCAATTGTGAATACTGTTGGCAATTTATTGCTTTGGTTATTAGAAAATGTACTTGAACCTATTGCTAAATGGGCGATAGAACAAGCGATTCCAGCAGTATTTAATTTAATTGCAGCCGCCTTAAAAGCTTTAAATAGTGTTATTATTGCGCTTAAGCCAATGGGAATATGGTTGTGGGAAAATTTTTTAAAGCCACTTGGAGAATGGACAGGAGACATTATTATAACCGCATTGGAAAAAATTTCAGAGTGGCTTGAAAAGTTTTCAGAGTGGGTTAATAAGAATCAATCATTGGTTGAAAATATTACATTAGCTATAGTAACCTTTTTTGCAGCTTGGAAATTTGAAGAATTTGTTTCGGGAGTAAAATCTATGATAAATACGTTGGGAGGGGCAAAAGGTCTTATACAAACACTTTCAACATTGGCATCAAAACTTGATTTTACTAGGCTCAAATTTGCAGGAATGGCTACGGCTATAACTGTTTTAGTAAAAGCAATATATGATATATATAAAAATTGGGATAAGATGTCTCCATCTGAGAAGGTTATATCTAGTATTTTAGCTGCGGCATCAGCAATAGCAATTTTGGCTGTTGCTGTAGGTTCCCTTTCTGGTCCGGCAATGGCTGTTGCTATTGGATTTGCAATTGCAGCAGGAATTGCTGCATCCACTATAGCATCTAATGCTGGTAAGCGTGCTGCATCTGCCGGATATTCTGGTGGGTATGGAGGAAGAAGTGCCTATCCCATGTCTGCCTATGCAGCAGTCCCATATAAAATGCCAATGCTTGCAACTGGTACAGTAGTGCCACCACGGGCCGGAATGTTTGCT
>ERZ1036446.305-NODE-305-length-26135-cov-45.779525_pt1 | contig 26135 bp, 14 predicted proteins | sample MGYA00514226_ERZ1036446 | MGnify/ENA primary metagenome ERZ1036446 (study PRJEB33795, sample SAMN09464922) | human gut metagenome | host: Homo sapiens | place: USA: Stanford, California | collected 2016-07 | study: EMG produced TPA metagenomics assembly of the...
AGATTCTAATGTTGCTGGCTTTTGCCGGCGTTGCGTCTGTCGCTTCTGCGCAGCAAACCGTGACTGTAACTGAATACGAGGTTATTCAGGTACAAGATAAACATCAAGTAATAACTAACCCATTCTGGAGCAACTGGTTCTTCTCTGTAGGAGGCGGTGCACAGGTATTATTTGGTAATAACGACCATATCGGAAAATTCAGAGATCGTATTGCTCCGACATTGAATGTGTCAGTTGGTAAATGGGTAACACCCGGTTTCGGGTTACGTATGCAATATAGCGGACTGCAATCCAAAGGATTCACTACCAATGAATCTGCAAATTATGTAGTCGGTGGCCCGAGAGAAGATGGCTCCTACAAACAGAGATGGGACTATATGAATCTTCATGGCGACTTGCTGATTAATCTGAATGCACTTTTCGGTGGTTACAATCCGGATCGCGTATATGAGATTATTCCGTATATCGGTGCCGGTTGGGCTCATTCTTATTCTAAGCCTCATACAAACGCTGCTACCTTCAATGCAGGTATTATCAACCGTTTCCGTTTGTCAAACGCTGTAGATTTGAACCTTGAACTGAGCGCAACAGGTCTGGAAGGTAAATTTGACGGTGAACACGGTGGTAAACCCGATTATGATGGTATCTTAGGTGCTACTCTCGGTGTGACTTATTACTTCCCGACCCGTGGATTCCAACGTCCTGTCCCACAGATTATCTCCGAACTGGAATTGAGACAAATGCGTGATCAGATGAATGCTATGGCAGCCGCAAATATGCAGTTACAGCAACAGTTGGCCAATGCACAGCAGCCTGTAGTGGAAGAAGCTGAAGAAGTCGTTGTTACAGATGCCAACATTGCACCGCGTACTGTATTCTTCAAGATTGGTTCTGACAAATTGTCTCCACAAGAAGAAATGAACTTGTCATATCTTGCCAGCAAGATGAAAGAATTCCCGAACATGACCTATACAATCAACGGATATGCAGACTCTGCAACCGGTACTCCTTCTATCAACCAGAAGTTAAGTCTGGAACGTGCGCAAGCTGTTAAGGACCTGTTGGTTAAGAAATATGGCATCTCTGCAGACAGACTGTCTGTTGCAGCAGGTGGTGGTGTCGACAAGTTCGGTCAACCGATTCTGAATCGTGTTGTATTGGTAGAATCAGCTCAATAATACATTTGATATTGTAATATAGATACGGCTGTTAAGTGGGCCGTATTTATGAAAGGAAAGACTTGCTCAGGTAAAGATATCCCCCGGATACTTTACTTGGGCGAGTCTTTTTGTTTCCAATGATTTGCATATCCTATAATTTTTTGCGAATATTGCAATCAAATGCATTGGTCTTAGACATAAGTTTCTTACTTTTGAACAAGGATTCCGGTTTTTATGATTGTTACTATGAAATGTAGATACCTTCTATCTTTAGTCTTTTTATTGCATATATGGGTATGCAAGAGTAATGTTATAGATAATAGTGTCTATGATTATGGTCTCACGTTTCTGGCTCATTCTACCAATCAGGATCAGCGGACCAATCTGGATCTTACTCCTGCGGCTTCTTTGTCTTTTCCCGAGGACGGTTTCTCGGTGGGATTCGATATAAAGTTGAGAAATGAGCTGTATACTTATGGTTATGTTGTACGGGTCATAGCAGATGATTCTTCCTGCTTTGATTTTATCTCCTACCTGCTTTATTCCCGGTTTAATATTGTATTGACCGACAAAGACCGGGTGGTCAAGAATACAGAGATTGAAGATTCGGTAAAGATTGTAGCGGACAGATGGATACACGTCGATCTGCAATTTACCAAAGACCGGATTCATATTGCTGCAGACGGTATCCAGGCGGAAATCAATCATTCTCTGAGCAACTTTAAGGATATCAAGATCTATTTCGGAGGCAGCAAGCATCCCCGTTTTTTTTCTACAGATGTACCTCCTATGACCATTCGTAATATAGAACTTGCTGATCTTCAAGGTAAACTGCTTTATAAATGGGAATTGGCTGCTCATGATAAAGATGTGACTTACGATAGTGTCAGAAATAAACAGGCCTTTGTACGTAATGGCGTCTGGGAGATAGATAAACATACTAAATGGGCGGCATTAGCTTCGTTGAATGTGCACCATATCAATCCGCAGGTGGCTTATGACGATGTGTCGGGACGTTTTTTCATAGCAGGAGGCGGTCAGTTATTTGTTTACGATGTGAAGGCGAATCGTATTGATTCGATTGTTTATAAAGGACATCCTTATATAGGAGCTTCCAGCCAGATGATTTTTGATGCCAAACGAAACAGGCTCTTATCTTATACACCGGATTTTAACGATTTGAATGTCTATGAGTTTGACCGGAAATGCTGGACATTAGAAACTCCGGTAATGATTGATACCCGCCAGCATCATAATCGTATTATCAATCAGAAGAGAGATGAACTGATTGTTTTTGGTGGCTATGGTAATCACCGGTATAATTCACAGCTGAGCAGAATAAACCTGTCTGATCCGCAGGGGTGGTCGATCAGTTCCCTTGATTCCTGTCTGTTTCCCCGCTATTTAAGTGCGATGGGGCCGGAGAATGAAGATTACTTATTGATTATGGGTGGTTATGGCAACCAGTCGGGTAAGCAGGAAGAATCTCCGGGAAACTTCTATGATCTTTACCGGTTGAATTTGAAAACAGGCAAATGCGCCAAGTTATGGGAGTTTGTGAATGACAGGCAGCACTTTACTTTCGGCAATTCAATGATTGTCGATACACCGTCGAATAGTGTATATGCTTTGACATATAATAATGACCGGTATAATACTTTTGTTTATTTGAGCCGGTTTGATATACAGACCAGACAACCGGTTCAGGAAGTGATGAGTGATTCCATTGTTTATAACTTCCTCGATATTCATTCTTATTGTGATATGTTTCTGCATAAAGAGACATCTTCTATTTATGCCGTGGTGTTGCAGGAAAAAGAGCCCGGAATATCTAAAGTCGAATTTTATAAACTGGCATTTCCACCTTTGTCGAAGGAAGATATTTTGCCTCATCAGACTGGCGGAATGAAGCCAGTGATATTGATATCCGGTATTTTGGCAGGACTACTGTGCCTGATAGGAGGAAGTATATGGTTATTGCATAGTAAGAGAAAGAGAAAAGTGAATGTGGCAGTCGGTCCGGTTGCTACGGAAGAAGCAAAAGACAGATCGGTCGAAGAAGAACCGACCGAACAAAAAGTATCTTCCGTTTTATTACTGGGCGGATTTCAGGTCTTTGATAAGCAAGGCGGTAACATCACGGGAGATTTTACGCCTACTCTTAAGCAATTATTCTTGTTTTTACTGCTGAATACCATCAAGAACGGAAAGGGAACGACTTCTCAATGCCTGGATGAAACCTTCTGGTTCGATATGAGTAAGTCCAGTGCATCGAATAACAGAAACGTGAATATCAGAAAGCTAAGGCTGATCATAGAGAAAATCGGAGATATCAATATTGCCAATAAGAACGGCTATTGGTATCTGAATCTGGGGAAAGACGTGACCTGCGATTATCAGGAAGTGATGAGATTGCTGGATCAGATAAAGGATAAAGATACCATTACGGACAAAAAGATAATCAATAAAATCATATCCCTGGCGAGTGCCGGCGCATTGCTCCCTAACGTCAGTGCCGAATGGATTGACGAATATAAGTCAGCCTACTACGTTCTGTTGACGGAAATACTGCTTTCTGTGGTCAACCGTCCCGATATAAAAGAAGATTCCAGGCTTTTGCTGAAAATATCAGATGTAATTCTGCTTGTTGATAATATAGACGAAGACGCTATCCGCACTAAATGCAGAGTCTTGTATCAGATGGGGCAGAAAGGTTTGTCCAAGCAAAGTTTCGATAAGTTCTGTATTGAATATGAACGTTTACTGAATGCCAAGCCTGATTTCTCTTACGATGATATTATAAATTCACTCTAAATTAATCCTCTATTAATAATTTTCCGGTGCTTCCTGTTGGTCGGTGGAGAGATAATTCCTCATCGGTGGCGAGGTATGCCTTCATCGGTGCCGGAGCCTGTCCTCATCGGTGCCGGAAGTAGGTCTCATCGGTGCCCGAAAAAAATCCTTGCGGAGTAAGGCACTTATTATACCATCAAATAATAATTGTTTTTTTTATCATGAAAACATCATTGATAACTAGATACTTATGCGAAAATAATGAAATTCTTTATCGCTATTAATCTAAAATTAATATGGCATTAAGGACTGGAATTCTATATTTGCTTCAGAAACGGACGGGATATCCTCCACTATGTTTCTGATGAATTGAGCGGATCAAACTATAACCTTATAAAATGATGGAAATATGAAAAACGACACTTCTTAATTACTGCTTGGACTTACTTGTCAGAGAAAGTTTTCTTGAGATGAAAACGGTTTGAATCAATTAATGTTAATCTATAAATTATGAAAACAGGAAAGAGCAAAGATCATTTGCAAAGAGTTTTTTTAAGGTTCCTTTATTTGATAATGGGGAGCATCCTTTCTTTGGATTCTGTTATGGCACAGGAAAACCTGAAAGTTTCCGGGCAGGTGACAGACAATAAAGGAGAAGCCATTATCGGAGCCTCAGTGAAAGTACTGAAAACGGGTACGGGGACTATTTCTGATATGGATGGTAAGTTTACTATCCAGGTTCCTGTGGGAGCGGAACTGGAGATAGGATATGTCGGCTATAATCCGAAGAGAGTGAAAGTGGTGAATAAAAACTTCGTAACGGTAGTCCTTGAGGAGAATGTGGTAGCATTGGGCGATGTAGTTGTTGTCGGATATGGCATTCAGAAAAAGGAAAGTCTGACAGGAGCTATCGGAAACCTGAAAGTAGATGATATCGTAAAGACCAAGGCACCTAGTTTGGCACAGGCCATTCAGGGAAAAGTTGCCGGTCTGCGGATCAGACAGGAAAATGGAGAGCCGGGTAAGTTTAGTTCCAATATCAATGTCCGTGGCTTCGGAACTCCTTTGTTTGTGATTGACGGAGTTGTGAGAGACGGTTCCAGCGAATTTCAACGGCTGAATCCGGAAGATATTGAAAGCATATCTTTTCTGAAAGATGCTACTGCCTCTATCTATGGTATGAATTCGGCGAATGGTGCCGTGATTGTTACCACCAAGAAAGGGGCTACAGGCAAACCGCGTATTACGTTGAACGCCAATGTCGGCATTACGTCTCCTACCAATGTGCCGGAGATGGCCAATGCCGGACAATATATGACCATGCGAAATGAGGCGGAAATCAATGCAGGCAGACCGGCTTATATCACAAAGGACGAATTGACCAAATGGCAGCAAGGTGCTCCCGGTTATGAGAGTGTAGACTTGTATGATGCCGTTTTCAATAAGCACGCCACACAGTTCCAGACGACTCTGTCCTTGGAAGGTGGTACCGACAAAGTAAGTTATTACGGTAGTTTCGGTTATGCCACCGATAACAGCTTGTTGAAGAATAACGCATTGACTTATGATAAATATACATTCCGTTCCAATGTCAGTCTGAAGATTACCAAAGACCTGACAGCCAGTATCAATCTTGGCGGACGTTATGATACCACCAACCGTCCCTAGTTTCCTTTCTATGATATATTTAAGAGTACGCGTGTAAATCCGCCTACTACTTCTATCTATGCCAATGACAATCCGGATTATTATAATAACTTCTCTTATGTTCCTAATCCGGCAGCTATGATCGATGCCGATTATACCGGAAGCGCTAAAGAGCGGAATAAGAACTTGCAGACACAGTTTGCATTAGAGTATAATATTCCTTATGTAAAGGGGCTGAAGGTGAAAGGTACTTTTATCTACGATTACAATAACTACGGATATAAGGCTACGCGGAAAGGTTTTAAGACATATACCTATGGCGAATATACGGGCGAGTATACGGCGGCAGATGCCAACTATCCGGCTTTGCTTCAGGATAATCGCAGAGAATCGGAGCGGGTGGATATGCAGTTCCAGACAAACTATAACAGAACGTTCGGCAACCATACCATCGGAGCTACTTATGTCTTCGAAAGACGCGAAGAGAAAGCAAACTGGATGAATGGTGAGCGTAAGTTTGACTTTTTCACGATCGGTGAACTGGACAATGCACGCGAATCTGACCAGAAAGTATCCGGTTCCTCGGAACACCAGGCTTATCTTTCTCATATCGGGCGTCTGACCTATGATTATAAAGGCAAATATCTGGCAGAGCTTGCTTGCAGATACGACGGTTCTTATCGATATGCTCCGGGCAGCAGATGGGCATTCTTTCCGTCCGCTTCCGTAGGATGGAGGATTTCGGAAGAGAGCTTTATCAAAGACAACTTCAAGTTTGTTGATAATCTGAAACTTCGTTTCTCTGCCGGTCGTTCGGGGCAAGATGCCGGTGATCCGTTCCAATACTTCTCCGGTTACACGTTGAACAGTGGCGGATATGTATTCAGTCAGGGAAATTATACCAATGGGGTGGCTTCTCCTGTGATGATCAATAAGAATCTGACCTGGATTAAAGTGAATATGTATAATATTGGTATTGACTTTTCAATCTTTAACCGGCTGATCGCAGTAGAGTTTGATATTTATCAGCGTGACCGCAGCGGCCTGTTAGCCGACCGTTACGGCTCTCTTCCCAATACGTTCGGTTCCAAGTTGCCACAGGAAAACCTGAACGGCGACCGTACAAGGGGTATTGAATTTACATTGACTCATACCAACAAAATCGGTGATTTCCACTACAGTGTATCCGGTAACTTTAACTTGGCGCGTACCCAACGCCGTTATATAGAGAGTGGTCCTTACAAGAGCAGTATGGAAAGATGGAGAAACCAGGCATCCAACCGCTGGGGAGATTTTATCTGGGGGTATCAGACGGACGGACGTTTCCAGAACTTTGACGAGATTAATACATATCCGATTCAGAATGGGGATAACGGAAATTCCAAAGAACTTCCCGGTGACTACATCCTGAAAGACGTAAACGGTGACGGAGTGGTGAATGATCTGGACAAAACTCCTTTGTTCTGGTCCGGCAGCCCGTTGATTCACTATGGTTTCAATGTGGAAGCGTCCTGGAAGAACTTCGACTTCTATGCTCTTTTCCAAGGTTCTGCCCTGTACACGGTGCAGTTTGACGAGGTATACGCAAAGATGCTCTGTTTCAAGGGTGGCAATACCCCCGAATACTTCTACGACCGTTGGCATCTGTCCGATCCGTATGACTCGAACAGTGAATGGATACCGGGAGAATGGCCGGCCATCCGTCTGGAGCAGGACATGGGATCGTTCTATACGAGGGATTCGCAGATATGGCGTAAGAACGCTTCTTATCTGAGACTGAAAACAATTGAGATCGGCTACACCTTCAGTCCCCGACTGATGCATAAACTGGGTATCGGTAGTTTAAGAATCTATGCGAACGGAAATAACCTGTTTACTATCTGTGATCCGTTTGTAAAGGCATTCGATCCGGAAAAGATTGAAGGAGACTATAGTGCCGGCTTGAATTATCCTCTGAATAAGAGCTTTAACTTTGGATTGACCTTGAACTTTTAAAGAAGATGATTATGAAAATATATAGTTGTTTATTATTGGGAGCCATGTTCCTGCTGGGCGGATGTAGCGATTTGCTTGATATCGATCCGAAGAATAAAATTCCGGCGGATGAATTGTTCTCTACTCCGGAAGGGGTACAGGCACATATGGCCAATCTGTACGGTCGTTTGCCTATCGAAGATTTTACCTATTCACCGAATCGCGGCTTCAATGTGGGAGTCGGTACGGATGTGAATAATGCCGGTTTTATGGCTGCTCATTTCTGTGATGAGGCTATCCATCCGGAGTACAATGACTTTGGAGAAGAGTGGTTCGATTATTGGGAAGACGGTTATAAACTCATTCGTGATTTAAACAGTCTGTTGGTTACTATTCCTACATTGACCAGTATTACCGAACAGCAAAAGAATGAGATCAATGCGGAAACTCATTTCCTGAGAGCTTATACCTATTTTGCCTTAGCCAAAAGATACGGTGGGGTACCTATCATTAAAGAACCGCAGGAGTATAACGGTAATATCGAAGAACTGCGTGTCCCCAGAAATACGGAGAAAGATACTTGGGACTTTGTCTTGGAAGAATGTGACCAGGCAGTATCGCTTTTTGGAGATGCGAATGAAAATGATGTGCTGAGAGCGAACAAATGGGTAGCATTGGCACTGAAGTCAAGAGCAGCTCTGTATGCAGCTTCCGTTGCCAAGTTTACTCATCAGCCTTATGTCTCTTTCTCTGGTCCGGCTGTTGACCAGAAGCTGGTAGGTATAGAAGTTATATCGGCTGATCATTATTATGATGAATGTATATCAGCTTCACAGGAAATCATGAATAGTGGTAAGTTCGGTCTTTACAAACCTTCCCCCGCTACTCCGGAAGAAGCGACAACCAACTATCAAAAGTTATTTGAACAACCTTTCCAATGTCTGGACGGATTGAAAGAGCCTATCTTCATGAAGGCCTATGCTGCAAATACCATTCTGGCACATAACTATGATGTCTGGTTCAGCCCCCGTCAGATGATCCTCGACCCGAATCTCTATCCCGGTCGTATGAATCCGACACTGGATTTTGTCGACTCTTTCGAAGATTATACGGATGACGGAACCGGAACACCCAAGCCGATCAGCACTCGTGTGGATGGAAATGAAAGTGATTATAATGGATTTAACTTATCCACCCGATACCTGTCTTTCCCGATAGATAAACCTTACCAGGCATTTGCCGGTCGTGATGCCCGTTTGAGTGCCATGGTGTTATTCCCGGGACAGAACTTCGGAAGTACGAAGATCATTATCCAGGGTGGTCTGGTGAAAGCTGACGGTTCCGGTTATCATTATAGGACTCAGGCTTCGGAGAAGGGACAGGATGGTCTGATCTATTATACTTACGGAGCGGAGAAAAGCACGGAATATTCAGGATTCGATCCGACTTTGGGACATTATACCCGCAGCGGATTCCTGTTTAAGAAGTTCTTGCAGATAGAAAGTCCGGTTGAGCAGGCATGGAGTAAAGGTACACAGCCTTGGATCGATTTCCGTTATGGGGAAATTCTTCTCAACTATGCAGAAGCTGTTATCGAAAAGACAACCTCTACTTCTGCTGAAAAACAGGCTGCACAAGACGCTTTGAATGCGGTCCGCAAAAGAGCGGCTCACAAAGATGACATTGTATTGACTCAGGCGAATGTTCGCAAAGAACGTTTTGTCGAGCTGGCATTTGAAAACAAACGCAGATGGGATTTGTCGCGCTGGAGAACTTTCCATAAGGAATTTGAAAACCGGGTGAGAAAGGGACTTGTACCTTTCCTTGACCTGCGGACAAATCCTGCGCATTATGTATTTGTACGTGTCAATCCGTTGGGCATTGAATCAAAGACCTTTGATTATAGCTGGTATTATAAGAGTATTCCGGGTACGGGGGCTAATGGTCTGGTACAGAATCCTTAATTAGTATATTCTAAAATATAGATTAGATATGAAAAAGCTTCTATTTTTATTATGCGTTGTAGTAGCAGGCAGTATGTTTTACTCTTGTGAAAAAGATAATCTCGAAGGGCCGGATGCAATCTTTGCCGGCGAACTGAGAGACCGGAAGACCGGAGAACTCATTCAACAGGAGATATCGGACGGTTCCCGCGTTTATTTCATCGAACAGGGGTGGGGAGATAATCCTCCTGTTCAGAATATGGTCGTTAAAAAAGACGGAACGTTTTATAACGGTATGATTTTCTCCGGTGACTATAAAATCATCCTGAATCGTGGGAACTACGTTCCTTTGGATACTCTGGATATGAAAATAAAGCCGGGAAAGAATTATCAGGTCTTCGAAGTGAATCCTTATCTGCGGATCATTGAACCGGAAATATCTGTGATCGGAAGAAAGGTAGTGGCGAAATTCAAACTGGAGCAGGTGACCAGTAACGAGGTCTATCGTATTTCGTTGTTTGCACACTCTCACATCGATGTATCCAACAAACTGAATATTGTCAACCGGACAGAAGAACTAAACCGTTCCATTACTGATGGTGAGGCTTTCGAATTGTCTATCAATCTGGACGACTACACTTCTACGCTGGTTCCGGGCAAGAGTTATTATTTCCGGATCGGCGCACAGTCTCACGGAAGTGAGACAAAGTACAATTATTCGGCATCTGTACAGTTGGATATTTAGCATAAAAACGGAAAAGCCATGAGAAAGTATTTACAGTTGGTATTCCTTGCGGTCTCTGTCTTTTGTTCAGAGATATTGTTGGCAGAATCTCGTGATCCGGTCCGGATACTGGATTTGAGAACGCTCAATGAACTTGATCTGAAAGAACAGGAGAAGGCGGAGCAACTATGGGACATTATGCATACGACAGCTACCTTGCAAGGCATTGTGAATCGGAATAGTCCGAGATTGTACATTCGCTATGTCAAGAACGGGCAGGGAGAGAATGTCGATGATTATTGGTGGAATAAATACCGTCAGGCAGGACAGTGGCTGGCGGGACGTGATACGATAGCTTACACGGAACTGTCGGATGTCGTGACCGTTTTCAGAAAAGAAATACGCGGAGTGGTTGTTTATGACTCAAAAGTAGCATCTACCAGTAATATTGCTTCATCTGTGGCAGGAATCGAGAATCTGATAGCTGTGCGCTATGACATATCTCCCAATAGTCTCTATACCCGTTTGGTACTGCAAGGACCGAAGCTGGCTGTGAAATGCTGGCTGGTGAACAAAGATGGTTCTTCTCTTTTCACGGGCAAAGGAAGGATTGCCGGAACCGGTCAACCTTCGACAGGATCTCTGAAAATCGATCCCTATGTATGGTTTATAGAGAAATACCTGAAGAAAGGGTTATGCAATACCGGAGTACGCCGCTTATTACATCGACCAGTTCTGGCGTACCGATCCTACCCGGACGGTAACGAACCATCACCAATTGACCAATCATGACTTTTTTGTCAGCAAGAAAGCTTTTTTCTTTGACCTTTCTCCTTGGGGAGACGAGCCGGCAACGGATGATCCGACACAAGAAGAAGGACTGGACTTGCAGATACTGAAAACTTTTCTGCAAGAAGCCTATAAGCAAAATAAAGGAGAGAAATTCTGCTATATCGGAGGTTTCCCGAGCTGGATTTATAAATATACGCAGCATGCTGGAGGAAAGCATGAAGATGTAGCTACCGAGTGGGAATTTTCCCGTATTATCAGTGCTTATAATGCCTTTAAGGATGCCGATGCCATCGGACTGGGAGCATTGGCTAACTCCTCCTTCTGGCAACATTTTCCTCTTCAGGAAAAGTATCCCCAAAAGTGGGTGACACATCAGGAACTGATGGACAGAGGCTATCTGAACCGTGACGGAACAATCAACTTTCAGGGACGGAACTTTATCCTCTTCTATGTAGGCGATTATGATTCCTCCTCCTGGATTGCTCAGACTACCCCTTTCCTGTGGGACGAACCTAGCCGGGGAGAAGTGCCTTTGATGTGGTCTGTCAGTCCTGTACTTGCAGAACGCGTTCCGATGGTGATGCATAATTATCGGGTGACGGCTACTCCGAATGATTATTTTGCCGCTGCTGACAATGGTGCCGGATATTTAATGCCGGGTATGTTGCAAGAGCCTCGCTCGGTGTCCGGATTGAAAAGCGGATTGAGTGCATGGGCAAAGCATTGCAGCAAATATTATCAGAAGTGGGGATTGACCATTACAGGATTTGTGATTGACGGCGAAGCCCCCGGACTGGATTCAGACGGATTGGACTGTTACGCATCGTTCAGTCCGAATGGAATAGTTCCGCAGAAGATGCCTTTGACATTGCTGCACAATGATATGCCGGTGATCCGGGCAGATTATGATATTGTAGATCATGATTACCGCAGGGCAACGGATGTGATTGTGGAAAGAGTGGAGAAACGTCCGGTTCCTTTCCATTGGTTCAGAGCCATATTGAAGTCACCTTCCTGGTATAAAGGGATTTGTGATGAGTTGAAACAGCGGCATACGAATATTGAATTGCTGGATGCACCGACATTTTTTGAACTCTATCGTATCTATCTGAAGCAGCATCCGGATGCTGCTGCCGGAAAGATAACGATGAACTAACCTGATTAATGAACAGACATATTCATATAGAATGATGATGAACAGATTGAATATAAAAAGAACAGTCGGCTCCTGTTTGATGGCGATGGCGTTTTTTTCGTGTACCCATACGGATCAGACGCCCACGAAAGACTTTGTCGATTATGTAAATCCATATATCGGCAATATCAGCCATCTGCTGGTGCCTACTTACCCAACCGTACATCTGCCGAACTCGATGCTCAGGGTCTATCCGGAAAGGGGAGACTATACATCGGACAGGGTAAACGGCCTTCCGGTCGTGGTGACCAGTCATAGAGGCAGCTCGGCTTTTAACCTGAGTCCGGTGCAGGGAGAGGTATCCCGACCGATTGTATCTTACTCCTATGATTTGGAGAATATTACCCCCTATAGTTATTCCGTATACCTGGATGAGGCTGATATACAGGTTGAGTATGCCCCTTCACATCAGGCTGGTATTTATCATATCAGTTTTGGGACGGAAGGTGATAATGCTCTGGTGGTGAATACGAAGAACGGAAAGCTGGTCGCTGAAGAAAAAGGAGTCAGTGGCTATCAGGTTATTGACAACACTCCTACCAAAATCTATCTGTATCTCGAAACCAGTCAACTACCTTTACGCAAAGGGGTACTGGCAGATGGAAAAGTTGATATGGAAAGTAAGGAAGGCAGTGCCATCGCTTTGTATTATGGAAGCGAGAAGAACCTGAATCTACGTTACGGAATTTCCTTTATCAGTGCCGAGCAGGCAAAGAAGAATCTGCAACGTGACATCACCACCTATGATGTAAAGGCGGTGGCGGATGCCGGACGCAGGATATGGAACAAGACATTGGGCAAGATTGTGATAGAAGGCGGTTCGGAAGACGAAAAAGAAATCTTCTACACTTCCCTTTATCGTACCTACGAACGCATGATCAATCTTTCGGAGGACGGGAAATATTACAGTGCTTTCGATGGCAAGATTCATGAAGATGGCGGAGTACCTTTTTATACAGATGACTGGATATGGGATACTTACCGGGCTACACATCCGTTGCGTATCTTGATAGAACCGCAGAAGGAACTCGATATGATTCGTTCATATATACGGATGGCAGAACAGTCGGACAGAAGATGGATGCCTACCTTCCCCGAGGTGACCGGAGACAGTCACCGGATGAATGGCAATCATGCAGTGGCAGTTATCTGGGATGCTTATTGCAAAGGATTGAAAGACTTTGATCTGGAGGCTGCTTATGAAGCCTGCAAAGGAGCGATTACAGAAAAAACGTTGTTGCCCTGGCTGAGATGTCCGTTGACGGAGCTCGATAAGTTCTATCAGGAAAAAGGATTTTTCCCTGCACTGAACCCTGGCGAAGAAGAAACTTGCAAGGCTGTTCATTCGTTCGAGAGACGACAAGCGGTTGCGGTTATGTTGGGTAACTGTTACGATAATTGGTGTCTGGCACAGATAGCCAGAACATTAAACAAGACCGATGACTATAAGAAGTTTATGAGGATGTCTTATACGTACCGGAATGTTTATAATGCGGAAACGGGTTTCTTTCATCCCAAGAACAAGGACGGAAAGTTTATCGAACCGTTTGACTATCGATATTCGGGAGGACAGGGGGCACGTGGCTATTATGGTGAAAACAACGGTTGGATCTATCGTTGGGATGTGCAGCACAATCCGGCGGATTTGATTGCCTTGATGGGTGGACAGGCTTCATTTATCGAGAGATTGAATCAGACATTCAATGAACCGTTGGGGCGGAGCAAGTTTGATTTCTATCATCAGTTGCCGGACCATACCGGTAATGTCGGCCAGTTCTCTATGGCAAATGAACCTTGTCTGCATATTCCTTATTTGTATAACTATGCCGGTCAGCCGTGGATGACACAAAAAAGGATTCGCGTTTTGCTGAACCAGTGGTTCCGTAATGACTTGATGGGCGTTCCCGGTGATGAAGACGGAGGTGGAATGACTGCATTTGTGGTATTCTCCATGATGGGCTTTTATCCGGTAACTCCCGGTTCTCCAACTTATAATATCGGCAGTCCGGTATTCCAATCCGCAAAGATGGAGGTAGGTGACGGACATTATTTTGAGATCATAGCGGAGAATTATGCGCCGGACCATAAGTACATCCAGTCGGCTACCTTGAATGGAACGCCGTGGAATAAGCCGTGGTTCAGCCATGCGGATATTCAAAACGGCGGACGTCTGGTTTTGCAGATGGGAGATAAGCCCAATAAGAAGTGGGGGATAGCTTCGGATGCCGTGCCGCCCTCTTCAGAGAGTTTGCCGGAATAAAGTCAGAATAATAATATTAAAATCTAAAATATAACACAATGAAAAAGATGATTGTACTCACCAGTCTATGGTCGTTTTTATTTATCTTTTCCTTTTCAATGTTCGGTTGCAGCGAGGATGACGATGAATTTGGAACAACGGCCGAAAGAGGAAATGAAGTCCGTACTCCCCGTGTGGAGGAGATCAATGGAAAAGCAGTGGTCACCTGGATTGATCCTTATATTACGGATATCAAGGAGGTGCAGGTAAAGGATTTGCAGACTAATGAGCAACAGACGGTTGCCAAAGGAGTGCAGAGCGCGGAATTTGCGATTACGGACAATAGCCTGTTGTCTTACCGATATGAAATGAAAGTTGTCAGAACGACCGGAGAGATGTCTGCCGGAGTGACTGCCCGTCTGGTGAAGAACTGGGCGCAAAAGCTGCATCCTTTGATGGATTATCATAGTGATGCGACTCCTCAAAGTGGTATGTTCTTTAAGAATCAGCCGGTGGCGAAAGTGAATGTATTCGATATTCGTGATGACGAAAATATATCGAAGCTGACCACTGCTGTCATGCAGGGAGTGATTAACCAGGAACAGGCACTGACTTATCTGATCTGGTTACAGCAGGATTTGACGCAGCTGGATGATGCCGAAGTGCAGTATGAGATGCAGCCTTTGGCGAATACTTCCCGCAACAGAGGCTTTGCGGCATTATATAATATGTATAAAGACCGCTTCAACTGCCTGGTAGTCTGGGATGAGAATCAGCCTTGGTCATGGAGTATGGCACAGATGATTTCGTCACAGGAGAAAGGCATTCCGGTTACGGAATCCATGAGAAAGTTTATAGAGGATGAGCTGGGAATAGGAAATCTGGAAGTTAGGGATATACGTAACCAATGGTCATCAAAGGCAGAAGCTTATGGCTGGGCGATAGCGCACTATGCCGACAAATGCCATCCGAAGCTAACTTTCTCCGGTGGATTGCGGAGTGATTATAAAGATAATCCGTGGAGAATGTACGATTACGTAGCTGCTTCTAAAGGCTTTGTCTTCTGGTTGGACGACTCTAATGGAGATGACAAACAGATCATGGATAATATCTTCAATAGCGGATCTTATCCGGTGGGTTCTTCGGTATTTGGTTATGGAATGAATGCCAATGGCGACGAACTGAATAAGATTACCAACATCCATAATGCAGGATTTGTAGTGAGTGACTATTATGCGAATGGCAGTTATTGGTGCAGTTTCCCGAGCAAAGCCTTCCAGCAGCGTAAAGGGATAGCCGGAGAAGTGAAGCCGGGTAAGATATATGTCGCTATCAGTCTGAGTGACGGAGACAATATTCAGTTCGATGCAAATTCTCTTTATCAGATATTCAAGGAAGGAAAGCGCAGAGGCGAAGTTCCGGTAGGAGTGACTTTGGCGGCAGGCTTGCAGGAATTGAATCCGAAGCTACTTGAATTTTACTATAAGAATATGACTCCGAACGATGAATTGACGGCAGGGCCTTCCGGTTTCCAGTTTATCTATGGTGATTATTATGCGCAGAGCGGTAAATATGCGGAATGGTTGGAAATGAACAAGAAGTGGTTATCCACTGCCGGTTTCCACACGGCGCATCTCTGGAATACAGACGAGCAGATGTATTTCGAACAATACATGAAGAGCAAGGCTGTCGATGCGATTATGGACGGATCTAACCGGACACATACCACAGGCTCATCTTACAAATTGGTAGATGGCGTGGTGCGTATTGATCAGGGGACTATGTGCCGCAATAATGGAGACGTATACCGTGATCTGATGTCTGTATCTCCCAGCCCGCGGCGTCCTTTATTCCGGCATGTCTATCTGTTGACCAACTATTACGGATTTGAAGGAAATAAAGTGGTAGTGTACGAGAGACTGATCAAGGAACTCGAACGGGTTGAACAGGATTGTCCGGATACGTATGAATTTATGCTCCCGATGGATTTGGCCGCTTCTATCAGGAAGTACATAGAAGAAGGCGGTATTTATTAAAGGAATTATAAACGAATCTAAAACAAATGAGATATGAAAAATAGATATAGTATCCGGTTACTGGTTATAGTCTTTCTTTCGGCTTTCGCTATGGGTATCTGCTACTCATGTTCGGATGATGACGGAGAAGGAGTGAAGGTATATGAGTATCGTGAACAGATAGGCAAGAAGATAAAAGTGTTGACCGACCTGCAGGCTGAATCCCAGTTCGGGCTTCGGGAAGGAATGTATCCTGAAACAAGCCGGGCGATTCTGGAAGATGCGATAGCCAAGCTGAAAGATTTCCTTCAGACGATAAAAGAAGCGGGAGTGGCGGAAGCTCGGATTCCCGAAGAGACAGCCAGACTGCTGAAAGAATCGGACGAAAAGATAGCCGAGTTTAAGGCGACTGTCCGGACGGAAGACTTACTGGTTCCGGCAGAGCTGGAAGTAAGCGGAAAGAATGGCGGATATATTGACTTTGGCGCTCATCCGGAGTATTCCACATTCGGTGAAGTTGGCAAGCAGGCGTTTACTGTTGAGTTTTGGGTAAAGCTGAAGGATGTAGAAGGCTTCTTCTATCTGATCTCTACCTTTACGGATGATGATACGAACAATCACGAACGCAAAGGCTGGTGCGTGAATAGCTACAACTATGGTGGCAACAACATGCGTATGACATACGGAATGGGCTTTAATGACCTGATGGAACCTGCCTTCGGATTTGCCACCGTTAATGAGTGGGTACACTTGGCTGTGGTGACGGATGAAACCGGAGTAGACGGCGAGATGAATGGAGGCAGACCTGTCATGACCAAAATGTATATGAACGGTGAACTGAAACTTTCGACCACCTCTCATCAGGATGCTTCCAAACCGTATGCTTCTAACGACAGCAATGTCCCGATGGTGGCATTTGGCGGCATGAGTGCTACAGGCAACCGTATCGGTGATAAAGGTGCTAACGGAAGTATGAAACATCTGCATATCTGGCGTACCGCCAAGACTCAGGATGAAATCCGCCGGTTGATGGAGCATCCGGAGAATGTGACGGGCGAAGAGGACGATTTGGTTTGCGGATGGACTTTCGCGAAGATGGCGCTTGACGACCAGGAAATTAAAGACTTGACCGGAAAGTATACGGCAAAGCTGGTCGGAGACTATAGGTGGATTGAATTAGAATGATACGAAACAGAAAATACAGGATAGATATGAAAAATAACTATTTATATAATTGGGTAGTGATAGTGTTTATGATGCTTCAGATGCTGGCATTTACTTCTTGTTCTGATGATGATGACAATAGCGGCTGGCCGACGGAAACGGACAAGACCGAAATCTTCATAGAGCGCTTCAGTACATTGGTGACTAACCTGACTGCGCTGCGGGATGGAGCTACATATGGCGAACTGAAAGATAACTATCCGGTATCCAGTAAAGCCATGCTGGATGATGAAATTGTTTATCTGGAGGAAACGATCGCTAAACTGAAAGAAGGAAACAAAAAGTTGGCTGACAGTGAAGCCGACCGCATTATCCGTGAAGCTAACCAGATAGAGAAGAACTTCAGAGCGACCAGACGTACCGAAGACTTTTTACCGGTTGCCGCTGAACTGTTGGTCAACGGAAAGAATGGCGGATACATTGATTTTGGTGTTCATCCGGAGTATTCAGCTTTTGGCGAGCAGGGGCAACAAGCATTCACAGTCGAGTTCTGGGTGAAGCTGACAGATGTGGACGAATATCTCAATAGCTTTGTATTCTTGCTTTCCACCTTCACGGATGATGATACGAAAGATCACGAGCGTAAAGGATGGGCGGTAAACAGTCACTTCGGCAGATTACGTATGACGTATGGTATAGGCTATAGTGACTTGTTTGAACCGGGCTTCTCATTCAGCACACTAAATCAGTGGGTTCATGTGGCAGTTGTCACTAACGAGAACGGAGTGGACGGAGAAGTCAGAGACGGAATTCCGGTGATGACCAAGATTTACGTCAACGGTCAGTTGATGTTGTCGGAAAGAGGCCGGGATGACCGTTTGCCATATACTCCGAATGATAAGGAAGTGGCTATGGTTGCCTTTACCGGGCTTAGCGCAACTGCCAACCGTATCGGAGAAAAGAGCACCAATGGATGTATGCGTCATCTGCATATCTGGAAATCGGCGAAGACACAGGCCGAAATACAACATCTGATGGATACTCCGGAATCCGTGACTGGAAGCGAATCGGATCTGGTATGCGGATGGACATTGAATAAGACTGTTTCGGATAACAATAACATCAAAGATCTGACGGGCAAATTCTCAGCCAGGCTGATCGGAGATTTTCAATGGGTAGAGAATAGATAATTGTTTTACGAACCGGGTAGTTCCCAAGGCCGTCGGATAGCTGGCTTTGGGACTACTTTCTTAAACAAACGAACATGAGGAAAGAACTTGTTTTTGTTTTATTGGCATTATTTCTGTGTGCCGGCTGTAACGGTAACAAAAAGAAAATGAACGGTGAACACGATTTGGATGCGGCAAACATTACGTTGGATGACCATACGATCAGTTTTTATTATAATTGGTATGGAAATCCGTCAGTGGATGGAGAAATGAAGCACTGGATGCACCCGATAGCCCTTGCTCCGGGACATTCGGGAGATGTCGGTGCCATATCCGGACTTAATGATGACATCGCCTGTAATTTTTATCCGGAGCTCGGAACGTACAGCAGCAATGATCCTGAAATCATTCGGAAACATATCCGGATGCATATAAAAGCGAATGTCGGTGTACTGTCTGTCACTTGGTGGGGAGAAAGCGATTATGGCAACCAAAGTGTGTCTCTCCTGCTGGATGAGGCTGCAAAAGTAGGGGCAAAGGTGTGCTTTCATATAGAGCCTTTTAATGGACGCAGCCCGCAAACGGTAAGGGAGAATATTCAATATATAGTGGATACTTATGGTGATCATCCGGCTTTTTACCGTACGCACGGCAAACCTCTTTTCTTTATCTATGATTCTTATCTGATCAAACCTGCCGAGTGGGCGAAGTTGTTTGCTGCCGGGGGAGAGATAAGTGTGCGTAATACCAAGTACGACGGTCTTTTTATTGGTCTGACATTGAAGGAAAGCGAGTTGCCCGACATTGAGACAGCGTGCATGGATGGCTTTTACACTTACTTTGCCGCAACAGGTTTCACAAATGCTTCTACTCCGGCCAACTGGAAATCCATGCAGCAATGGGCAAAGGCACATAATAAATTGTTTATTCCGAGTGTCGGTCCGGGATATATTGATACCCGGATTCGTCCTTGGAACGGAAGTACCACCCGAGACCGTGAGAATGGAAAATATTACGATGATATGTATAAAGCTGCCATAGAAAGCGGTGCTTCTTATATTTCGATTACGTCTTTCAATGAATGGCATGAAGGAACTCAGATAGAGCCGGCTGTCTCAAAGAAGTGCGATGCTTTTGAATATTTGGATTATAAACCATTGGCTGATGATTACTATTTGATAAGAACTGCCTATTGGGTAGATGAATTCCGGAAAGCAAGATCTGCTTCGGAAGATGTTCAATAATATGCTATATCTTGTCGGTTTTGCCCATTTGTAATTAAAATGTTCTATATTTGTGATACATAACTCAAATATAGAACATTATGGGTGAACTTTATGGCACATGTGCATTGCTTGCTGCAGTGTTGTTTTTTGTTCTGCTGCAAAAGTTTGAAAGCCGGTTCGGCAAGGTAGACAAAGAGCTTGGCGAGATAAAGAAACGAATGGACGACCTGCTCAAAGCTCAGGAGAAAATGGCTTCCGGCCCTGTAAGGGCCAAAGAGGATGTAACGGCAGAGACTTTGGACAATACGGATATACTGCCTTATGTAACAGAAGAATTGCCCGATTCGACAGTGACAGCCTTGAAGGAAGAGAAAGCTGTCGAAGAAAAAGCTGTTGAAGGCATACAGCCCATTATGGCGGAAACTACACCGCAGAAATTAAATGCTTCCCTTGAAAAAGAATCTGCTGAGGCCACTTTGCAGGAAACTTCTCCAGAGGCTCCTCTCGAAATACCGTCTGTTTCCAAACGGAAGCAGGTTAATTATGAAAAGTTTATCGGTGAAAATCTTTTCGGTAAGATTGGTATTCTTGTATTCGTCATCGGAGTCGGCTTCTTTGTAAAATATGCCATTGATAAAGACTGGATTAACGAAACATTGCGTACCGTACTTGGTTTCCTGACCGGCTCCGCATTGCTGGTGGTTGCCGAACGCCTGCAAAAGAAGTACCGCACATTCAGCTCCTTGCTTGCGGGTGGCGCCTTTGCCGTTTTCTATCTCACGGTCGCCATTGCCTTTCATTTTTATCACCTTTTCCCTCAGACGGTCGCCTTTATTATTCTGATAGCTACAACGCTGTTCATGTCTATCCTGTCCATTCTGTATGACAGGCGCGAACTGGCTATCATCTCACTTGTCGGGGGATTTCTGGCACCTTTCCTTGTTAGCACCGGGAATGGTAACTACTTGGTACTGTTCACTTATATGAGTATCTTGAATCTTGGAATGTTCGGACTGTCCATCTATATGAAATGGGGAGAACTTCCGGTGATTGCATTTGTTTTTACTTATGTGGTAATGGGAATCTTCCTGTTGACAGGCTTTACTACAGGATCGACACATATTTCCGTCCATCTCTTCATCTTTGCGACGCTGTTTTATTTCATCTTCCTCCTGCCGATATTATCGATACTCCGGATAGAAGCCGTGAAAAAGAACAGGGGATTGCTGCTGGTCATCATAACCAACAATTTCATTTATCTGTTATTAGGAATCCTGTTCCTGCGTAATATGGGACTGCCGTTTAAATCGGAAGGATTACTGAGTTTATTGATCGCTATCATCAATTTAGTTTTAGTCATCTGGCTACGGATGAGCAAGAAAGATTATAAGTTCCTCATTTATGCGATGTTGGGACTGGTACTGACATTTGTCTCCATCACTATACCTATTCAGCTGGATGGAAATTATATCACGCTGTTCTGGGCAGCGGAAATGGTGCTGCTGTTATGGCTTTACGTAAAATCGAAGATTGGAGTATACGAACGTGCAACACAGGTATTGATGGGACTGACCCTTGTTTCATATCTGATGGATATATATAATGTACTGATGACCTCTTCCTCCTCCGAAACCATTTTCCTGAACAGTTCTTTTGCTACTTCCCTGTTTGTCGGTCTGGCCACCGGAGCATTCGCTTTACTGATGGGGCGTTACCGTTCTCTCTTTACCGAAGCCCGTTATCTGAGATACACTCCCTGGAATTCGATCATGCTTCTTGCTGCTGCCGCCATCCTCTATTATACATTTATGGCAGAGTTTGCCTTGCACTTGGCAGGAGCTACAAGAAGCGGAATGATGCTGGCGTTTACTTCTGCTGCCATCTTTATCCTTAGCTATACTTTCAAAAAGCGCTTCCCGATAAAACAATACACAATCCCTTATCTGACAGCTATGGGAATGAACGTGCTGATCTATGTGATCAATATATGGGGAGACCAGTGGGTATACACGAGCCTGACTCCTGCTTTGCTCCGATGGTTTGCGGCAGCGTTTGTTATAGCTAATCTGTACTACGTTGCCCGTCAATACTATACATTAATAGGATTGAAAACTCCTTTCACCGTTTATCTGAATGTCTTGGCGCTCTTCCTTTGGCTGACGATGGCACGTTCTTTCCTCCTGCAAGCAGGAGTAGAAGATTTCGATGCCGGCTTCTCCGTTTCACTGAGTATCGCAGGATTTATTCAAATGGCACTGGGTATGCGTCTGCATCAGAAAGTACTGCGAATCATCAGTCTTTCAACTTTTGGAATCGTCCTGTTGAAGCTGATTCTGAAAGACTTATGGGCAATGCCAACAATCGGTAAGATCATTGTATTTATCATTTTAGGATTGATCCTGCTGATCCTCTCATTCCTTTATCAGAAACTAAAAGACGTACTCTTTAAAAATGATGAAGATGAAACTGATTGAGCAGACTATATAATAAAGTAAAGGCTGCCTGTTCGAAAGTGGACGGCAGCCTTTACTTTATTATATTCGTCTTTATTATCTTTATTCCTGTGAAGCCGCGAAGCGTTTCACCTGCTCTTCAATCAGTTCTTTGTCATCGAAATAGTTGATCTTCATAGCCTTCTTCACATCCGCCAATGTTTCGGCAGCGGCAGCTCTGGCTACTTCGCATCCTTTTTGTAGCATCTCGTAAACGGCAGGAATATCCTTGCTGAACTCTTTACGACGATTGCGGATCGGTTCCAGTGTTTCCTGCATGATAGCGTTCAGGAAGCGTTTTACCTTCACATCACCCAGTCCACCGCGTTGATAATGCGCTTTCAGTTCATCCAGATTCGGATAATCCGGCAGATAGCGTTCGAAGTGTTCCGGACGGCAGAAAGCATCCAGGTATGTAAATACGGTATTACCTTCAATCTTGCCCGGATCCTGTACGCGGAGGTGTCCCGGATCGGTATACATACTCATGATTTTCTTCTGAATTTCTTCCGGTTCTTCCGACAGGTAGATGCAGTTTCCGAGCGATTTACTCATTTTAGCTTTACCGTCAGTTCCCGGCAGACGCAGACAAGCTGCATTGTCCGGCAACAGGATTTCCGGTTCTACCAGCGTTTCGCCATAGATATAGTTGAAACGGCGGACGATTTCACGAGCCTGTTCGAGCATCGGTTCCTGGTCTTCACCGACGGGGACGGTGGTTGCCCGGAAGGCAGTAATGTCCGCAGCCTGACTGATAGGATAAGTGAAGAATCCTACAGGGATGCTTGCCTCAAAGTTACGCATCTGTATTTCTGATTTCACAGTCGGGTTACGTTGTAAACGGGATACGCTTACGAGGTCCATATAGTAGAAACTGAGTTCGCAAAGTTCCGGAATCTGTGACTGGATGAATATGGTAGCCTTGGACGGGTCTATTCCACATGCCAGATAGTCAAGAGCAACCTCAATTACATTTTGACGTACCTTCTCCGGATTATCTATATTGTCCGTCAACGCTTGTGAATCGGCAATAAAGATAAACATCTTACTATAATCACCTGCATCCTGCAGGTCAACTCTGCGCTTCAATGAACCTACATAGTGTCCGATATGAAGTCTCCCGGTAGGGCGGTCACCGGTGAGTATGATTTTTTCTTTTCCCATTGTTGTTACCTTATTATAATAGATTTAGCGACAAAGATAAGGATAAAAAATGAAAGATGCGTCAAAATGGAGCTACTTCGTTACTAATGCTTACTATTGCTGGCTTTTGGTATCAGATGGCAGGGGGACGGTGCCTGTTTTCACAGCAACAAAGCAAATAAAAGAGAATATTCTTCTTCAAATTCTTTGTAGTTTTAGAAATATGTCGTTACTTTGCACAAATTTTGAAATCGACAATGAATCAACAAGAAATAAGAAGTAAGTATTATCTACATTCGGATGTTTTCCACCCGGAATCAACAACCTTCTTCTTTTTTCTCCAAAAACGATATTTTAGTTCTTTGGTAATGCGTTAATCCTTTTTTGAGGGTAACGCATTTTTTTTATGAACGAACTTAGAAATAACAACTTATTATAACAACAAAAGAAATGGAAAAGGAAATCAAGAAAGTTCTCGTTTTGGGTTCTGGAGCACTCAAAATCGGACAAGCCGGAGAATTTGACTACTCAGGCTCACAAGCACTGAAAGCTTTGAAAGAAGAAGGTATCAGCTCAGTATTGGTAAACCCGAACATCGCAACCATTCAGACTTCTGAAGGAATTGCCGATAAAGTGTATTTCCTTCCCGTAACTACTTATTTCGTAGAAGAGATTATCAAGAAAGAACGTCCCGACGGCATCCTGCTGGCATTTGGCGGACAGACTGCATTGAACTGCGGCGCCGAACTGTACACACAAGGTATTCTTGATAAATATGGAGTGAAAGTACTCGGTACATCGGTAGAAGCTATCATGTACACGGAAGACCGTGACCTGTTCGTGAAGAAACTGGATGAAATCAATATGAAGACTCCGGTAAGTCAGGCGGTAGAAAGCATGGAGGATGCCATCGCTGCTGCCCGCAAGATCGGTTATCCGGTGATGGTACGTTCGGCTTACGCGTTGGGAGGTCTGGGTAGCGGTATCTGCGCTAACGAAGAAGAATTCCTGAAACTGGCCGAAAGTTCTTTCGCCTTCTCCAAGCAGATTCTGGTAGAAGAATCTCTGAAAGGCTGGAAAGAAATCGAGTTCGAAGTGATCCGCGACGCGAACGACCATTGCTTCACTGTAGCCAGCATGGAAAACTTCGACCCGCTGGGTATCCACACCGGTGAATCTATCGTAGTAGCTCCGACTTGCTCATTGGACGACAAAGAACTGAAACTGTTGCAGGAACTGTCTACAAAATGTATCCGTCACCTCGGCATCGTAGGTGAATGTAACATCCAGTATGCGTTCAACTCAGATACGGACGACTACCGTGTGATCGAAGTAAATGCTCGTCTGAGCCGTTCTTCAGCACTGGCATCCAAGGCTACCGGTTATCCGCTGGCATTCGTTGCCGCCAAGATCGCATTGGGTTACTCACTCGACCAGATCGGTGAAATGGGCACTCCGAACTCTGCATACCTTGCTCCGCAACTGGACTACTATATCTGTAAAATCCCTCGTTGGGACTTGACGAAATTCGCCGGTGTATCCCGCGAAATCGGTTCAAGCATGAAGTCGGTAGGTGAAATCATGTCTATCGGCCGCTCTTTCGAAGAAATCATCCAGAAAGGTCTTCGTATGATCGGACAAGGCATGCACGGTTTTGTCGGTAATGACGATGTACACTTCGACGACCTTGACAAAGAACTTTCACGTCCGACAGACTTGCGTATCTTCTCTATCGCACAAGCTATGGAAGAAGGATATTCCATCGACCGCATCCACGAACTGACTAAGATCGATCCTTGGTTCCTCGGCAAGCTGAAGAACATTGTTGACTACAAGGCAAAACTGTCTACATATAATAAGGTGGAAGATATTCCGGCTGACGTGATGCGCGAAGCTAAAATTCTTGGTTTCTCTGACTTCCAGATTGCCCGCTTCGTACTGAACCCGACCGGCAACATGGAAAAGGAAAATCTGGCAGTACGCGCTCACCGTAAAGCCCTGGGCATCCTTCCGGCAGTAAAACGTATCAATACTGTTGCTTCCGAACATCCGGAACTGACTAACTACCTGTATATGACTTATGCAGTAGAAGGCTACGATGTAAACTATTATAAGAATGAAAAATCAGTAGTTGTACTGGGGTCGGGCGCTTACCGTATCGGTAGCTCTGTAGAATTTGACTGGTGCTCGGTGAATGCAGTTCAGACTGCCCGCAAACTGGGTTACAAGTCTATCATGATCAACTACAACCCCGAAACGGTTTCTACTGACTACGATATGTGCGACCGTCTGTACTTCGACGAACTCTCTTTCGAACGTGTACTTGACGTGATCGACCTTGAACAACCGCGCGGTGTGATCGTATCCGTAGGCGGACAGATTCCGAACAATCTGGCTATGAAGTTGTATCGCCAGTCAGTTCCTGTACTGGGTACTTCTCCGGTTTCCATCGACCGTGC
>ERZ1036446.332-NODE-332-length-24755-cov-37.123968_pt1 | contig 24755 bp, 24 predicted proteins | sample MGYA00514226_ERZ1036446 | MGnify/ENA primary metagenome ERZ1036446 (study PRJEB33795, sample SAMN09464922) | human gut metagenome | host: Homo sapiens | place: USA: Stanford, California | collected 2016-07 | study: EMG produced TPA metagenomics assembly of the...
AATATACGGCTGTAAACCCATTAATGTTCTTGACGCCGTTTAAAGTCACCTTTGCGTTGGCCGCTGCTAAATTGCTACTTAAATTATTTGCCGCTTCCGTCAAATTAGCTCCGGCGGTCAACTGTGTTCCCATTCCAATCCGCTCAACCAGTGTATGAATATACGCCGCAGTCGGAATCTTGCTAGAATCGTTTACATCAATGCTGGTAAGCATACTTTCCAATAATGCGTTCTGATTCAAATTCATTGTCGTGGCGATAGCTTTAGACACCTTGCCTAAAATGGTTGCAATTGCTTCTCCAGTGATAATATTCGCCAAATTAGCAGCCTGAGTGAATGTCGTATTGACATCAATCGCGCCATCACTTCCCACCTTAATACTGTTACTTCCTTTTACAATGCCAGGGGTAGATTGGGTAGCCTGTTTTGCACTCATCTTTCCACTGCTGTTAACGGTAGTTGTTGTGCCGTCTGGCATGACAATACCGGCCTTAGAAGCTGTTGCCAGCTCTGCGCTTTTGCAGAATAATTTGTAGTTCACGCCATCATCTGTAGGCGTAACACCCTTCACTGTTTTTAGCGTCATGTACGTATCACCCTGATAATGTACAAAGGTCAATTTTTCATATGTTGTACTGGCGGAATAATCCCCACCATCTGTCACTGCTATTTTTCCTAAATCTGCCATATTACGTCACCTCACTAATCAAATGTTTCTGCATCCCAGATAACCGTCCTATCCTTACCAATCTTTACAATCATACTGTCTCCCCGCTTCCAATTTGAGAAATAAGATGCCCCGATGAATCTAATGACAGATAAAAATTATTTCCACCAATAGCTAACAAATGTCCATTCCCAATATCCACGTATACATTTGGATAAGTGATTGCGGCAACTTCTTGTGCGATTTCGGAATATTTTTTAGATTGGTCACAGTAATATTCTGCATTATCTGTCTCACTTCCATCAAATTCAGCATCACCGATAGCATATCGCTTTGCATTTTTCTGGTACTGCAAGGCAAGGTCTCTAGCCGACTCAGCATCCAAAAGATATTGCAAAAACGTACTTTGGATAGATGCATCCAGCTTCGCCATGGTAACGGAACCATCAACGATTTCAGCAGTAACTTTCCTGTTTACCATCTTCATCGTGATTGTTGCTGTATTTGAAAAGCTATACACAAACCTTGTCAAATCTACCCGTTTCTTAGTCCCGTCAGCCAAGGTGAGGATTAGGATATTGTCATCCGTTATGTCAAAATTCACAACTACACGCTCAATGTCCAAATCGTATGTATATACCGTACCGTTTAGCAGAGTAACCGTAATCACACCAGTTTCCGCATCAACCACAACGGATTTAACCATCAGATTTGCTTCCGATTTTTCTAGTTTTTCAGTATCAAGGTGGATAATCCGGTTATCGGCTTCCTTGATTCCGTTTTCTACATGGAGAAGGTTTGTCCTGTTTATTGGCGTTTTCTGAATTGGAAGGTTCTGCCAATCCGTTATCTGGTAAAACGGTTTATATGCCATTACACATCTCCCTCTTTCTTTTCTTCTTCAATATATTCCTTTAATGGTTTTCCGGCTTCCAAGATGCTGGCAATCAGTGCTAGTTTCCGGGCCGCCGCAATTCCCTTGCATTCAAGGCTATCAATAAATCCAACAACTTTATCTATGTCTCTTTTACGGTACACTATCAGTTCGTCTCGTTTTTCCATGTCTATTCATCCTTCCTCAAATTTATATACTGAATTGCTCCCGCGAGAATTGCTATATAGTTTCCATATGGCAACGTATATATATCCTCTTTCTCGTAGTATCCAACCAATGCATAATCCAGATTTAATTCACGCAATACTGTTTTGACATCCTGTGCTATAAATCCTACGCCATGTATATCACAGTCTATCAGCTTATAAGCTACAGGTTGCAATCTGGAAACTATTTCATAACATTCCTCTGGGCTTATTTTTTGAATATTCTCCTTGCATCTTCCGTCTGAAATATACTGCCAATCCTTACCATACACCGTACCAGTACAATATATCCCTCGCGCATTAACACCGCCAAACGACCCCGTGCCAGCCTCTATTTCTCCATTGCACTCAATCCCTTTCTCAGCATAAATGATTCCTGTTGAGTTAAATGCCGCGGCTCTTATTACAGCGTCTGAGGCTTCAACAATGCCAGATGAATTAACCTTAAATTTCCCGTTACCAATATTGATGTTGCCGCCAATAAAAGAGGCACCGCTAATATTTCCCGAAAAAACAGAATCACCATTTTCATCAACCGTAAAATTTTTTGCAGTAATGACAAAATTCCCTGTGGTCAATTCTATCTTATTGCCTGTTATTTTTAATTCTGAATTCAGCTCACTTGTAACTTCACCCCTGGAAACCTTCTCGCTAACGCGCAGAGCTATTTCATTTGCTTTTACCGACAAAGAGGTTTCAGCTTCCTGCGCTCGCTTAACCTCAGCAGCAATTTCATTGGATGTTACTTTAAATTGAGCTTCAGCATATTCTTTTAAATCCGTTACTTTGACAGACACTTCCTCGACTGATTTTTTAATTACAGCTGCTTTTCCCTCTAGCTGGACAATCTCAGAACGTATGCCTGTATTCTCTTTCAACTCAAGGCTTCCGCGAGCCTCATAGGTATCCATCATCCCCTGGATGCCCTTTAACGTCCGCTTTAGGCAATAGGTTTCAATTACATCATCTGTTGTATAACAGATAATACCATCTCCCACCTCAACCCAAGGAAGCGCCGGGCTCACTATTTTGCACGGCCTGTACAACCGTCCACTTATCTGGTCATAGATAACATCCGCAATTCTATCTAATTCTTCGCTTGATTTTCCATATGCCAGAAAATTTCCTTGAACCACATAGCAATTTGTACCTTCCTCATGTGACCAACCGCCAATATCGCCCTCTTCCTGACGTATTTGGACTTTATCAATTGGCCTCACTGTATAATCTTCATAACTGGTTTCTGACTGTTTATAAAAAGATAGTGTCTCCCCTTGTGACATCTGGGAGGGGAATAAATTATCGTCAGGAAATAAATCTTCGGAAGGAAACAGACTTGCATTTTCTAGCGAAACATATTTCACTCGCCCAGTCTTATCTATCTGCCCGAAGCATCCATTAATTTCGCAAATGGCCTGCAACACTTTTAATCCGCTCAATTGCTCTGGCTTGATTGTCTTTGAAATCAGCATATTATCAAGTGGGAGCGACGTGTCAACCTGCTCTATTCCGATATGACCGCACAATGAATCCCGGAGAGATTTCAGCGTCATTGGGAAATTCAGGCCCTGATACCAGGCAGTAACGTCCGTTTGAAATCTTCTCATTCGATTGTAAGCGGTGATTTTCTTTTTTCTGCGGTCAGATTCCAACCTCACAAAACTTTCTACCCGATAAATCCCCATGGCCATTTCGTATCCACCAACTTCAATGGTGAAGATAAATTCTTTTCCGGAAAGGTCAATCAATACATCTGCCACAGTGATTTCAAACTGCGCCGCATTACACTCTCCAAATTTCAAATCATCGCTTTCACATAGGCTCTCAGTGATTGTCAATGCTTCGGTAAGCACCTGCTTATTGTCTATCACATAACACGGCTCTTGGTCTATCGGAAGCAACTCGCCAGAAGGAGACAGGGGAACATCTTTGTTGTAGAAATACAATTTCAAATGTCTCCGTGTATCATTTGTTGTATTGTCAGACTTAAATAAACTCTTTATGCTCTCCGGAATATCCAGCATCTATTATCACCACCTAATATTCTGTAAATGTTACCTTAATTGGCTTGTACAAAATCTCATTTTTCTCTTCATCAACCATATAAAATTCGTATGGCACATCAGCAATATAAAACGCCCCCGAAGCATACGAGGACGTATTAGGATTCCAATATTCAACTTGACATTTCACCCTGTTGTCATGCGATAAGAAGGAATTAAGTATTTCCGCATCTTTCAAATACAAGGCAGTTGTTGTGAATTCGATTGAGGTAGCCGTGTGTGGAAGCGCAGTCCGATGCAATACTCCATCCGCATCTCGATATGGGTCTAAATCCATTATCTGGTCTGGAGTGATTTTTAGGGATTCAGCCGCAATAAGTCTGGTGGGGAACGTCTTTCCATTTATTTTTAACAGCCATCCTTCAAAAGCCATAATCATCCCCTCTTAGCAAACAAAAACACCCAGGATTACCCAGGTGTTATCATATTTCTATCACTATAGATTTTATCACTTTTAAACTTATGAAACTTATTTAATATGACATTCTTCTAAACAATACCATTTTAACATATCCAGGGTGGCATTTGTGGCAAAGATAAAATAATGTAGAAATTAGTCCTGTATATCTTAAGTAACGGAAACAAGCATCGGCGTAATCACGCATATTGCTACTTTAATCAATTGGCGCAATTTATCTTACCTTAATGAACTACCCCGCAGCAAGCTGCGGGGTATCGAAGGTTGCAACCTCTACATATAATCCCATATGCTATACTGCTTTGTTTTCTCTACGTTTTTATAGATTGTTTTACAATTTTTTTCCTGTCCCTGTTCTTTCACATATCTACTTATGATTTGCTCATTCCCATGTTCACTCACCGTTGCTACGTAATAGCCATCTGTCCAGAATTCTCCTCCCCACAATTTTTTCTTCACTTGTGGACATTTCGCGAACACCTCCCGGGCTATGATGCTCTTCACTATTTGGATGATTTTTTTTGGACTATATGTAGGCACTGACTGGATAAGAAAATGTACATGGTCTTTATCTGTACCTACTTCCAAAAATCTTATTTCATACCTTTCCTGAATTCCCTCACACGTTTCTTTGATTACCCTATCTACATCTTCATCTATTACTACTCTTCTATATTTTGCTGGACATACGAAATGATACATAAATACTGATACATTGTGTGACTTGCGTATTGTTTCACTCATCGCACAATTTCTCCTTTCCTTTTTCCTCTAGTATATCACTTCCTCCATGTCTTGAAAAAGTTTGTTACGCAGCAAGCTGCGGGGAATTAAACCCTCTTTTTGATTAAAAAAGTACCCGCCCTATTATAAACAGAGTGGGTACTTTTTTGCATATTAACTTTCATTTCAAAGTTATTTTACTTTCTTCGCAACCTCTTCAAAATACAACGTCATATTGATTTAATACTCAATACTTTGATTTAGAAGTGCGTCCAGCTTGCCTAACACCTCATGTCTATATTGCTCAATGGCAAGGTAAGACGACGCGATTTCACGTTGTAATTCTATGCTAATTTTCCCTGTTTCATCAACAGGAATACCAACTTCGACTTCCTTAAGCATAAACGGCGGCAAAGAAGTATATTCGTTTTCACCATTATCTCCGATGCGCCCTTTTTTTGCTTCCCTTAAAAGGGGTTGAAGCGCAAATTTGATATAGTCAATGTCTATATCCGCTGTTTTTGGCAATAAAATTCCCCTGTGGTTGGTCGCTGAAAACGGGGTTTTATGTACCATCATATATCCGGCTAAACCGTCTATTGCCCACGTCAAACAGGGTGTGTCATAGTCGTAACTGTCAATGAATGCAAATTCCCCAAACGTATTGCCCGAGTACAAAGGATATTTGCCTAAATGCTTTTGCGTATAGGCCTTTGTGTATCTACCACTCCCACGTTCAACTGTAAACAAATCTGTAATAGGCTTATACACCATTGAATAGCCGCTCAAATCGACTTCAACACTAACAGAGCGGATATGCTCCCGTTGCTTTCTGATTTCATCTTTTAGTTGTCCGACGAGTTCAAATTGTGTCGCAATATCTTTTTGCGCTTCAATGTCATAATCGCCGCTTTCCGTAACAGGGATTGAAAGCGTTACATTTTCAAGATTATGTCGGTTTGCCTTGAAACTATGGTTAAATCCGTATTTTTTCTTTATGTCAGAAATCTGCGCGTAAAGGTATGGCAGAATTAGTTGATTGTCTTTCAACGCGATAACTATTCTATCGACATTCAAATAAAACGGGACTGTATGCACTACAAAATTTCTGCCGGCGGAACCATCTCCATTAGTTGCAAATGAAAGCAAGGGGTTTTCTTCGCTTGCTTCTATTGGTATTTTCCCCTTAAGTGGTGAAATATATGCTACGGGCTTTTGTGCGGCAGTATAAACAGGTATATCTGATTTACTATGCGTGTCAATAGCCTGTAATTGAGTCCGATTTTTCCCTATGCCGCCCGAAATAAGCGAAAATAAGCTATCGTCTGTTAGCTTAACAGTTTTGTGGGTTAGTTCACTCTTTTTTTTTTGACCACCTAAGATAAACATATCTTGGTATTCAAGTAGTGTATTCGCTAAATCTCCCAAAAGCGCCCCCATTTCTTCCGGGGTCACACTTTCGGCTTCTTCCTCAATGCCTAATTCTATGCGTTCTTCGTGCGTCCACCAACGTTCAACAGACCAATGCGCCCCTGTATAGAATGCATCAATATCCACAACTTTACAACGCTTATCGTTGGTCTTGAAATAATCCCTTGAACCCTTGAACATATTGTACAGTCCTGCGGCTTCTGCAAGATCGTTTTGTTCCAAGTCAAAGCGGTAAACATCGCGAGTTTCGCCTATTTCAGAGCATAGGTAAGTGAATACACGGCTTGTTTGCCGGTCTTTTACCTCTATGCCGTCGCGCATTACGGGGACTTTCTTTGTCACGGCAAGAATGTAGGTCTTTTTGTTCGTGGTAAAGAAAGTGTTTATCGGCAATGAAATAACTGCATCAATGTCACATTCTTCAAGAATGAAGTCGCGCAAACGCCTGTCATTGCTACGGTTCATTATGCCATCTGGGACAACGACAAAGGCCTTTCCGCCAGGTTTTATGGCACGAACAATCCACTCCATAAACAAGCCCTCAATTCCCATGGCACTTATGGAGAAATAACGCTTTAGTTCGTCCTGTTTTGCAATTTCATCTTTCAGGTTGCTACTTCCATTCATGACATACGGTGGGTTCGTCAAAATAAGGTCGTATGCATTTTCTATCGGATGGGCAAGCGTTCCCAAAATAGAGTTGGTTTGTAGCAAAAAGGTATCGTTAAATAAATTAGCGAAATCAACAGTCAGGCTCGGATTTTCACGGATAAGCGCAGACAGATAAATAAGCATATTAGCCTTAGCAAGAATAATCGTTTTTTGCTCGTCCTTGTCAAAACCTTTATCAAAGCCCGAAAGGGTAATCTGCGGTTTTAGTCTACCGTCCTCAATTTTGTAATAACGGCTCAAGTCGTGAAGTATCGGTTCCAGCAGAAATTTGCCAACGCCGCAAGCGGGGTCACATATACTCATACCGGGTCGAATATCCGCCATACTAACGATTGATCGTACAACTTTTAAGGGGGTGAAAAACTGTCCCCAATTCTTCTTGCTTATTGATTCCTTAAGAAAAGTTTCAAATAGTTTGCTTTTGAAGTCATAATCAATGTTTTCAAGGGTTCCAAACTTCTCAAAGCGCTCCAATATCTTCTTGAATACTACGGCATACCCGTCAACGGCCTTATCGTCCTTGGATACAAATATGGTACCGTTAATAATTGTAGTCTTATCTTTTGGGTTTCCGGGAAATAATTCCTTTATTTTAGGGCGCACAGACTTTGCATAAAATTCCAGCACTTCGTTGTCGCTGTTATTTCCGTACTGCGTAAGCAAGTTGTTGAATGAGTACATAACCGGTAATACGCCTAAATCACTAAGGTATTTGAAAATAAAGACTTCTACAAAAGTATATAGGCAGTTTTCGGGAGTTGCGCCCGAAACAGCCCACAAATCTTGCCATACCTGCTGCGCCAAAGGCAACGGGTCAACTATCGACGACACAAGTAAAGTGTCGTTGTCTTTGCTAATGGACGACAGTATTTTACTTATCAGTTTAACGCATTCATCGGAATTTTGATTGAATTTCGTTGTGACTGGCTCTCCGCTATCGGCCAAAATAGGATTCCCAGTAAGTGGGTTAATCCAAAAGGTCTTTTTCCCGTCTGTAACTATATATACCTTGGCATTAAGCGCCTGTGCCGTACCTATTTCCTGCTGTATGGCATCCGTAATTTGCTTCTTTGTCTTTAATTCGCTTGGTTGCTTATACTCAATAGCCGCAACAATAACAGGCTTTTTAACAATAAGCGCGTCAGGTTTCTTTGTTTCAAATTCCGCATAATCTTTCTTGGGGATAATCTTAGCTGCTTTAAGGGCTTTTAATGTAGTTGCGCCTATGTTGTAATAGTCCCATGGTCCTATATGGTCGGGAGCCGCCACTAAATCTCGTTGTATCAATTCTTCGCTCATGGTTAGGCAGCTCCTTTCTTCAACGATTAATTTTAGAGATAATTATATATATTATCACAAAAGCTCGCGACTTGCAATAATTTTCCCGGCGTGTTTTTCCTTATTCCGCTTGAGCTGATTTTACTGCGTTTCATCGACTTGCTATTTATTGTTGTTTAATAGTCGTAAATACTTTTCCACAATCCTGACAACGCCATCTATCAAAATCTATACCTGGTTTTTCTTTTTTTACTATTTTCTCTTTATGGTTGAATAAGGTAAACGGTTTTAGTGGATTGAGGTTTAAACCCGTTGTAATTTTTGTTTTTGCTTCTCTACTTCCCATATTTTCATTTCCCAAATATTGCAAATTAGTACCTTTACATTGAGGACAACATTTTTGTTTCTTGTCAATTACTTTAGAAGGCGATTGTGAAGTTATTACTGTCTGTTTGCAAACATCATAACACTGTTTAAATTGCCTTAATTGACTTTCATTTTGAGCAGTTATCTTTGCAATTATTGTTTTTGTTAATTTGTTATGTCCAATTAAAAGAGCTGGACTTGTATCTTTTATAACATCAGTCACAAGAAAAGAAGAAAGACCATCTTTAACAAGCTGTTTGCCGTATTGTTCTATCTCTAAATTTTTTGAATTATAGTAAAGAACGTTGGAATCCTCGATTGATATCCCAACTAATGGCTCAAGATTATCATTTTTACTTAATTCGTTAATCGGATATCCGCAATTTGGACAGCAAGATGCCCTTTCAGATACATCTTTCCCACATTCTGGGCATTTTATAAGGGCCATTTTATTCTCCTAGTATAATAAAGATACATTACACAGACACGGAATTCTGACTATAAAGCAGAGTTCATGTACACGTCATATATTTTATCGGCTTCATCAGAATAAACATCATATAGTTTTCCGGCCCACTCTTCATATTCACTATATTTTCCAGAACCTACTCTAAATAGTAAATCTGCCATCTCTCTAACACCCTCATTGGATATTTCAGCCAATGCTAATACTTTATTGTTGGATATTTCTGCCAATCCCATCAATCCGTTTGTATTATTTTCCGCTTCTGTTTTATATTCAGCTATCAAGCCAGGTGTCGCTGCCTTGATTTTTACGGTATAGTAATCCAAAATGGATTGGTAAGAACCATTATTATAGACTATCAGTACTCCGTTTCCATCAACCAATCTTCCGTCTGGCGTGATAGCATTCACAAGTTTGTAACCTGATTGGTCAAAATAATACTGCTTTCCTTCAATCTCCTTCCACTGGTTAGAAGGGTAACTTCCATCATCATTCTGATACCACCAACCACTTGAATCTTGTTTCCATTCTCCTGCATAGGCAGGCATATTCATTATTAATGTCATAGCTACAATAAATGCGAATGTTATTCCCTTTTTCATGCTTAACCCCTCCCTGTTATGATACTCAAATTATACCATGCAGAAAGGGGATTTTCAACACGTATCAGTCTATACCTTTAAATCCTGTCTTTCCGGTTTGCGCAAAATGTCTCGATACGCCTCTGCGTGTAGCATTATAGATTCCATTTTCGTCAATTACAGGTTTTTCTACAAGCTGTTCAAGCAAATCATTATTTCGCTTCAATTCATAAAGCAATTCCGCATTAGAGTCTTTTAAGCTTGCTGTCAATTCTGCTGTGTAATCCATGTTGATAGAACCAGTGTTAAAGCTTGGCAAGGATACCTTTGGTGCCATAGCATATTGATTCAATAAATCATTACCTAATGTGTAAGTAAAATTAGAACCAGGAAAGGCTATATGATACCCGCTTAACGTGGATTTCATAGAATCTATCCAATGTTCTATCATAGGCACGGTTTTGTCCATTTCAGCACTAAACTCATTATTAAATCCAATACCGGCAAATGCACCATACTGTCCCATAATTTTGGAAGGGCTATGTTCATCCAATCCCCTCTTTCCAGTTACAGTTTCCTTTAATTCATCAACCTTTCTTCCAAGCCACGAATCATCCCACCAGTCCTTCATTCCCTGCCAGAATCCCTTACTTGCATTGGCTCCAGCATCATAAAGAGAACCAACTCCTTTATCATTTGGATTAAACTCATTATTCATGGTGGTTTTAGCTACACCAGCAAGATTTTTAGTTTCAGTCTCTACTGTACTTTGACCACTTTTTATTCCTTCAGCCAGACTATCAGCCCCATCAATTCCAAGCGTCTTAAGTTTTTCAATAAGTCCAGGACGCTCTGATTCTTCTGCTGATGAAATTTGTGCCAATAACTCAACTGCCTTAGCCTGTACTTCGGCACTTGTTTTTGAATCACCCAACTGTTCTATTAAAGCTTCTGGAACTTTCACTCCCAACCCAGCGAATAATTCAATTAAATGTCCTTCGGTCAAACTGTGCCCATTTTGTATTCCGGCAAGCAAATCTATTGTTGAATTCTGCACCGTGGGTTCTTTTTCTGAAAAGTTCTTCACTATTGCATCTGGTAAATCATAACCAATTTTCTCAAACAATGATTTTATTTCCGGTGTCTGGACTTCAGCACCACTTTTGATTTGCATAAGCATCTTTGTAACTTCCGTTTGGGCTTCCGGTTCCATTTTAGCAATGGCATTTGCTAATTCTTTGGGCAATGATAATCCTAAACTCTCAAAAGCACTTTGCACTTCACTTCCAGATGCTTGTACACCCTCCGCCAAAGATTTAAAAAATTCTTGAATTGGAGTAATGTCAAAGTTCTTATCCAAAGCTAAATTTTGCATGAAATCTTCCGATAGATTTAAATCCAAATTGCAAAATTCCGTATTCAAGTCACGTAAGGATTGTTTATATTCGTTAGATGCCAATATGCCTGCCTTTTCTGTTTCTATAGCTTCTTTTTCCTTTTGAGTACATTCATCAATGGTACTTTTCATGGAATCTAATTGATACTCCGCTTTCTCTTGTGTGTCTTTAGCATTTTTCAGATTTATATTATATTCCTCTGTTTCCTTTCTTAATCCCTCAAGAGCCTTTTTTAGCGTAGCAACATCCTGTACCCCATATTTCTCTGCAAAAGCATTAGGACTATTCTGAAAATCTACATACGCCTGATTTATATCTAACTGTCCATCAGCAATCTGCTTAATAACCTGGGGAGCAATCCCTGCCTGTTTTAAGTAATTATCAAATGCCTTATTATACTCGTCAATAGCTTTGTTGACATTGTTTTGTGCTTCGTACTGATTTTTGTATGCTTCAACAAGGTATTCTTGTGCGGCCTGCTTTTGTGCGAGGCTTTCATATCCTTGTATTACTGCATCCAATGACTCTTTCTGAATATCTAAATACCCTGTTTCATCATCAATATATTTACTTAAATTAGGAATAATATCCACAAGGTCGTCTGATACCTGCTTTAACCGTTCTTTCTCGCCTGCACTTAAAGAGGCTTTATCGGACAGCTCATTATACTCTTTCGCCAAATCCCTTGCTACCTGTGCTTCTGCCACACCAGCGGTTTCAACAGCATTTCTTGTATTATCCAAGCTTGTGTTAATTTGGTTTGTTTTTTGTGATACTTCATCATTCAAATCACTAAGAGCCTGTGAAAATTGGCCTATTGCTGAACTTTTTGCAGATGCATCAGTAACTTTCATAATGTGCTGTGCAATCAGCAATAATCCTCCAGCTATTACGGTAAACGCAATACCACCTAACGCAGATGGTCCCAGCGCAGATGCCAAATTTTGCAATATTGGGCCAGAGTTAACGATGCCAGGAAGTAAACTACCAAAGAATTTAATGTTATTCGCAAACGCTGTTATTAATCCACCAGCCTTTACCACCATTTCATAAGTTTTAAAGGCGGCGAAAAAGCTTAAAAATGCTGTTGTTAATCCCGAAAGCATGGATTCAGGTATCGCATTTAATACCTTGGCCATGAATTCAAAGGCCTTTCCAGTTCCATTAATCAAAGATTCGAGCGTCGGAGATACAATCGGGGTAATCCCTTTAATGAAATTAATGAGTCCCTGCCCAATACCAGAAACAAACTTTCCAAGCGCTGATGCCAAATTTTTAAATCCTGTAGCTAAAACAGACCAATTCACATCAATCACGCCGAACTTATCTAGTGCAAAGACAAGCCCAGCAATCCCACCTGCAATTGCAACATACTTCATGGGGCCTACTAACTTAAAAAGTTTTTGCAATGGACTATAGATATTTTTTACACCCTTAACCGCAACATCTATAGTCTTAAATCCCATAATCCCGGTTGCAACTACGCCAAGAGCATATCCAATCTTTTCAGCTGTATCTGGCGAAATCTTTCTTAGAGCCTCCGCTACTCTGTTTATACCATTAGGGACAGTAAAGTTAATAAAGTCTGCACCTATAGACAGTAAATCTCCAAAAAACTCAATAAGACCTTCCCCCACTTTTGTTGCGAAAGGAGTGAGGGCCTGCCAGAAGTTCCGCAGAGCATCATTAATCGCCGGAAAATCAATCTTCATCAAAAAAGCATTTATATTGTCAACGAGCATAGGCAGTCCGGTTCCAAGCGTCCATTTTCCTACAGGAACCAAAAATTCACTCCAAAAATCTTTCAAAGCAGTCCATGTAAAATCTCCCAAACGAGCAAGCCCTTCATTCCAAAGTCTCTTTAAAGATTCCCTGGTTGGTTCTGCGGCCTCCCAAATACGTTGAAATGCCCTCGTGATTTTATCAGCTAATTCTTGGGCTGAGTTCTCCATGTTCGCAAATGCCTTATCCCATGCCAGCTGATATTCAGCAAACGCATCATTGAAAGCATCATCCAACAGGCCACCAGCACCTCCGCCAGAACCACTTCCACCGCTACCGGAATCTTTTTGCGAATTAATAACATTCAATGTATCGAATTCCTGGAGGTTGTCTGCCATCTTCTTTGTGTTCTTTGCAGCATCACCGGTACTATCTGCAATACCGTCAGCAGCATCTTCCATATCCCCAAAATCCGTAGCCGCAGAACCAACCGAAGAACTAAAACCACCTATCTTTATTCCCAACAAACCGCCTATCCAAGAAAATAGCCTTTGTATGGCGATTACCAGCGCGTTTATGTATGGAAGGACTTTTGATACTATAGGCAGAAGCAAGTTACCTATTGTTCGTGCCAAATTTGCAAAATTAGCCTGTAACAGGCGTAACTGGTTTGCTGGCTGTCCTATCGTATCAGCCATATCACCCCACGCATATTTAGTAGATTGGAGTAAAATAATAGTCCGTAAAAGTGCCTTGTCCTGCTGTCCCAGTTTTGCAATTTTAGCATCTATACCTAACTCATATAATTTCTCTTGCAGATTCACATTACGAATATTGACACCGTACTTATCCAATGTTCGGCTCATACCGACCATGCCAGATGCCATATCCTGCCATACATCCTCAAACTTAAGATTCTTTACGGAAGCTAAATCCGCTCCAATCATAGTAAGGGCATTGGATAACTTCAAAGCAGTTTCAGAAGCAACACCCATAGAGGATGCCATTTGACCAAAAGTAGCTTGATAATTCATAAGCTTTTCTGGGTCCAATCCAAGACTGGGCATTCCAGTTGCTATTAGATTCCCATATGCATCTGGTTGAAATCCTGTCATTTTACCTGTCAATGCTTTTGCTCTCTCACTGAAAGATTTAGCATAAGCTTCAGCAGACTCATAACCAGCTTTCTTCCACTCTCCTGCCGCATTCCCAGCGACCTGCCCCCATGCAGCGTCAAAATAATTCAATGTCTCAATATAATCCATGGATGATTCTGTGGCCTTCCACAATGCTTTGGCTCCACGAATCAGCAAGAAACACTTGGCATAGAACATACCAATTTGGGAAACTAAACCTTTTGTAGCTTTGGTCGCTCTACTTGCGCTACTGGAATATAAGTTTAATCCTCGGTACATCGCCGTCGATGCACTGCTAACCCTTGAACCATTTCCGGCCAGGTTAGCCAGAGCTGTTGTCATTTGTATAAGATTTTGGCTTACAGCTGGTGCATGGGATAATGTTGCCATTAATTGGGTCAATGCCGTACCAAGTGCCTGAATATTAGGAATCGCCGTTGTGGCCGCCTTGCCTCCCAGTTTAGTAATGGAAGAAACAAGATTAGCCAGACTGGTTGTATCAAAGCTAAGTGAACCTATCCCATTCAAACCACTCACGAATCTCAATATCTGGTCCTTTATCGGTTTCAGATTTGTTGCGGCCTGTGTTGCTTTTGCACCACCTAATCTGGTAATATTGCTCACAAGATTATTAAGCCCAGCAAAATCGAACGCGACACTTCCAACAGTATTCATACTCGTAATGAATCCCCTTAAGGCTGTGGAAATCTGCGGAAGATTCTTGACCGACTGCGTAGCATTTGTGCTTCCAAGTCGGCTCACGCTATTTACCAGCGATACTAGTCCATTCGCATCAAAAGTTAAACTTCCGGCACCATTCATTCCAGTAATAAAATCTTTCATACTGGTTTTCAGAAACTCCAAATTCTGCGTCGCCTCTGTCACTGTTGCCCGCCCTAGTTTGGATATGGCATTGGCTATGTTAGAAATCCCATCAGAATCCACATGAACATCATTAAGCCCCATCATATTAGCTGCAAATGTGGACATGGCCTGAGCTGTCGCTGCAACTCCCTGGGCATCTACTGTTGCCAGTTTATTCATTCCAGTAGCAACTCTACTAAAATCTGCCGTCTTTGTTCTGTTATTAAAATTCTGAATGGACGCCGATATCTGATTAATTCCGGAAGCAATATTACTTACATTGGACATTTCCAGACCAGTAATTGTGGACTGGAGTTTCATCATCTTTGCAATGAACTTATCCAATTTCGCATCTGCGCTCTGCGTACTAGCGTCTATTTGGACTTTTAAATCATCAATTACATCTGACATGATATTCACCTACCTTTTCTGCATATAAAAAAAGGCGGGTAACTGCTTTAGTCACTCGCCCTATTGATTTATGGAAACTATGTTGTTAAAATAGGCAAATAGGCTGTAACACCTACATGCCCTCATTTTTCTTTTTCACATCTTTCTCAAACGAATCCGCAAAACCAAGGAATTTTTGCAATTCTTTATCTTCTTCCTGCCGCCTTTCTTCTTCCGTCATAGGAATTACCCGATATGGCTTTTCAGGGTATTTTCCTTTTCCTTTGCGTTTAACGAAAGGCATCATGTTACATACAGTTGCATCTAATGCCGCCATAACAAACTGACCCATCATCCACATTTCATCACTTCGCTCTTGCTGTTTCTGTCCATATGCTTTAATAAACGGAATCAGTTTTGTTGGATTGAGGTGCCAGAACAATTCATAAGGGACACCTATTTTTAGCGCAAGCGGAAGATAATGCTCCCAAATTATTTTGTGGAAGTTGACTTCCTCTTTGGGTCTGTCGGAACCTTCGGCAATGTGGACCGTTCTGTCTCCTTTTCTGCTTCCTTTATTGCCTTCGCCATTGATTCGGACATGTCCTTCAGATACCTGTCCAGTCCGGTCAATTTGAAAAAACCATCTTCCTCCATGCATTCCTTCAAGAATTCATACATTCCGAAATAAGATGCACGGCCATCGTCTGGATTTTCCTTTACAAACTGTTTAAGTAGCTGTCTCGCGGCTTTTTCATCCTCAACTGGATTATTTTCCAGAAGGCCTGCATACAGGCATGTAATTGATAAAGACGCTATATCAGAAAACATGTCTGCTGTGCTATCCGTCAGCGCCTCTGCTATTTCAGCCTTTCCATCTTTTTCAGTGATTCCACGCTTCATAATGTAGCCGCCAGAAACCACTTTAAAAACTTTGTCCACACAAGCCTTATACTCTGCCGCATCAAAGGAAAATTCAATTTGATATTCCTTGCCGCCAATCGTCAAAATTCTCATGTTCATTTACCTCCCAGTTTTCTTTATTCCCCAATCTGTTCCTTTGGTGTAGGCTTAATTGGCTCTGCCCACCCAATTTCCCCAGTTGGTGTTACCGATACCGTGGTGTCCCAAGCACTATCCACATCAGTTGCGGACCATCCTAGACTTGATGGAGTACAGGTAAAGAAAAATGCCTCAGTCAATCCAGGGTGGAAAAATTCCATCCACATGCGTTTCCCAGATGTTTTTGCACTTTCGTATTCGGTACAAATACCTTTCCACATCTCTCGGAATCCATCAGACATTCCGAACGTAATCGCAATCGCTCCACCTGGGTCTTTCAGTCCATCAATGTAACGCTTCCAAACTGTGTCGTTCAGAGACGTAACATCGTAAGTCGCTGTTTCCGGATTGAAATCAGGTATTGCCTTTGGGTTTGGCAGGTCGGTAAACTTTGATGGTTTTTGGCCTGCCGTCCCTTCAATCCCATATCCAACCTGGATGCCTGCCGTAGAAAGGTCTATAAAATTTTTACCCATGGTTCATATCCTCCTTAAAATTTGGAATAAAAAAAGAACCACACAGTTTCCTGCATGGCTCAAAGGTTATGTAGTTGCTATATCAAATCGCCCTCGCAATAGGTTCTTTTAAACCTTGCAATCCAGCGATATGCTTCTGTTGTACTTGCACGGTCAATCTCAGTCGGACCGTAATTCATTGTAAATCCCATCTTCTGCATAAGGTCAGCCGCCAGAAAGATTAGCTGCTTCGCTTTGGTACTTGAAGTAGAATCATAAATAGTAATCTCAAAAGCAGCTTGTATGGCGCATTGCTTATTCTGTAAGGAAGAACTGGTTGTTGGCTCCCCCAATGTTTTCATGTACAAATACGGAAATGCCGATGGAGTGTCATTCTTAGTTGTACCGCTACCTTTCAGATATTTCTTCATCTGCTCGTTGTTTATCAGTCTGGAATAGACCAGTGAGGAAATGTCAAGCATTATCCGAACACCTCCTTTGCAATCGCCACTACCTGCTCCCGGATAGCCACCGAAGCGTTATACATAGGCATTGTGGCTTTTGTGCCATGAGTGTAATGCCACTTCTCATCTTCGCCCCAGTAATACCATCCATCTTCAAAGGCATGAATCTGTCCGGGGAAAGTACCGATTCCATACCCCATTTCCCCAGCTTTCGGATTGTCTGATGGATTGTAGAATACGCCCGCGCCAAACTCAACCAAAAGTAAAGTAGAAACCGTTCCATAATCATTTGATTTCGTCTGGCCAGAAGCAATCAGCATAGCCTTACTTCCTGCCTTTGACGGCTCCATATCAATCCGCAGGGAAATTGTCTTACCAAGCGGCGACTCTCCAACTTTCTCTTGTGCCACGGTTAATCCGGCTTCTGTCAGTCTTTGACACAGCAATTCAACCTTACGGTGCAAGTCCTGTTTGTAGTCCTGAAGCTGGTCAATAATGCTCCGGATTCCTTTTGAGGATAGTTCGCCTCGGATTACTCTCTTAGCCATTTGTCTCCCCTGCCTCTTTCCAGCTTTCTTTCAGATGCTTGAGAACGCGAATCAAATCGTCAATGGCTTTCTCATTCTTAAATTCCAAAATACAAGGAATCGTTCGTAAATCAACTCTGTCTTCTCCTATCGGTCGATAATCCAGTAGAACTGTTGGATATTGTTCTTCTTTTCCTTCTCTTCGTTCCAGAATGGCTGAATAAATATCCTTATTAAATGTTACTTTGCACTGGTCAAAGCTATATGTTTCATGCCGAATCATTTTGCTTTCCCTCCGTCACTTTCCGAATCGCATACAACACCGAATTAAGGCTCTTTGCGACCTTGACTACCTTATAATCCGGCTTATTGGTCAACTTCCTATCTGCACCAAATTCCGGCTTCTTATCCACGAATAACACCGACAATTCATCAATCGGTAAATTCATGTCACAGGTGGCAACAGTTTTGTCATACGCCAAATCAACGCCGAATGGGTCTGTATTCGCTTCTCCTCTGGCGGCTGATACATTCGCCCGAAACTCCACAGGGTCAGCATATCCAACGGTAAAATCTCCCGTTATAAGTGGTTCTCCGGTCACGGGGTCATAGATGATGTTACCATCAAGGTCTGTCTCATAGACCGGAATGTGTTCTGAATAGAGCTGATACCACATCTTTTGCTTATTGCGTTTCAGTCCTCTCATAGCACTACCGCCTTATTACTCAACCACTTCCCAGTCCTCGGAAAACAGTTCAATCATGGTCTCTTTCCACGGCACACGCCCGAAGCGGCTCTCCACATAAAGATATGGGGCTGTCATTTGCTCGCCAATTCGATTTCTTACCGCCGCGCGAATCGTGCTTTCCTGCGCCTCTGTTAATTCCTTATTAAGTGCTAAACACACATCCGTACAAATGGCATGGGCGATTCCCGCTCTAGTATCCTTCATATCCGGAGGAAACGCACAGCGGATAACCACATCCTCTTTCCACTGTGGCAGCCTCATGCCCTTACCCTGTTTTACCTGTTCAAATGCCTGTCCAAAATTCATTCCGCTACCCTCCAGTCCTCTGCCAGCATATCAGCCTGTGAAGCAAGCCATCCCATCTGCACTCCAGACGTTCCGACAAAGGCAATGGCTTTATTTCCGATTGCTTCATGCTCCACATTCACAGCGTTTCCCTCTGCGTCAATATAGCTGATATTAGTTGCCAGCTGAATGTACTGATTTTTTCCATTCCAGCCCTTACGGGCAACACGCTCTCCTCTCTTCATACGAGATATTGCCTCGCCGAATGTAAAAGTGGACACGTCAAGTCCCGTAATGGAATCCCCGTCAACAATTTCCCAATCATCGGCCATCATGTGGTCGATATCAACAAAGATACATTCTGTTTCCATGAATGGAACCTTTGAACCATCTTTGCAATACATGACAATCGTGCCATTCTCTTTACGCCAGAAACCTTTCCATGATGGTCTTTTTATATCTGTGCCCTGTTTCAGAGCCTCATAAGCTTCTTTAAAAATCATTCTTCTTTACCTCCACAAATTTCCTCATAAATCGCTTTAATCACTCTTGCGTCATACAGCGCATTGTGCTTAACGCCTGAAATCTCACCAGAACACAACTCCGCAACAATTTCCTCTCTGGACTTGTCAAAGGCTTCTCTTTCAGAAATACTATAATGCCGGGAAATATCCTGATTAATGTCATGACAACTGGCCGACACGTTCTCCGGCAGGTCAAACGCTGTGCCGAAAAGGTCAATCAGAAGGACAAAATCATAATGGCAAACGTCAGAAATGAACTGGACAGAATCGAATTGCTTGAGCCAATCTCTTAACTCAACAGCAATCAAATCCCTATTTCCTCTCATAATCGTGCAATATCCGTTCGTTCTGACACACGCTTCTGTGGACTTTAACTGTTCAGAAGCATAATGCACCCACCTGTCAATTCCGTCTTTTGAAACAATCAAATGCTGGATAACATTTTCTCGAATCCAGTTATTGCATTGAGTTCCATCGTAATCAGTGAACTCAGCATAAAATGTCTTACCGTCCTCTGCCACGCAACCAAGACTTATCAGCGTTGTGTCTTTATGTAATCCTGTAAACTCTGTATCGAAAAATATCTTCATCGTTACCTCCACTACCTCCACAAAAAAAAGTGCGCTTGCCCACCACCATTCACAGCACACACCCTGCGCCCGGCCGGGAAGGTATCGGCCAGACACGCACCGTCTTTTAAAAGGAGAGTCAACTTTTGGAATTACATACGGTTCAGAAAATTTTTGCCATCGGGACAACATCAAAATAGATATCGTCTTCTTTCTCATATGCTCGGCTGATTCCATTCTCGCTGTGAGAACTTTCACCATCAGCCCCTTGTTTCGCCCAATAGTAAACAGCGGCGGCAAATATCGTATCACGATACCGCTCAACCGCTGTCTCTTTCTCCGTGTCCGTGTATCCAAACGGATACCGTTTCGCACATACTTTTCGGATTGCTCTCTGGATTAAGATGGACAGAACCGACACATCTTTTTCGGCCACCTCGTCACCAAGATATGTAATTACATCATCCAGAATCTCCGCTTCCACTCATTTCACCTCACAATCAACCTGCCTTTGCGGTCACCGTTGCGCTACCGGCTTTCAGAGCCTTGTATGCTGAATCGCACTCAACTACGGTAATGGTCTTTCCAGTCTGCGCTGTAATGTCAGCAGAGCCATCCCATGCAGTCCAGGTCTGGACATTCTGACCGAAAACAACAGCGGTTTCGGAATCACCTATTTTATACTTATATGAATTTCCGCTTGCCTTTGCCGGGGAAACAGTCAGTTTCGTTGCTCCGCTTGCAGAACCGGCGGATGATTCCACAGTCAGAGTGCCAAGAGTGTTCTCAGCAGTAGTAACCGTAGCGATTACCATACCATATACGTCCGGAAGGACCGGGATAAACATACCAGAAGCTTTCGTCCATTTTGCAACAGGGTCTTCGGTCGCCCACATGGTCACGATTACAAACATTTTCTGCAATGCTTCCTGGAATGCAGCATACTCAGCCTCCTCCGGAGTCGGTCCCCACAAACCAGTACCGGCCCTACCAGATACATCCGCCGTATAGAAGGTAACCTTGTCCTCATCGAAGTAGCGACCATTCACTCTGGAACCATCAGCCTTGATGTAGGCATATCTTTCATCACAGGTAGCAATTTGAAGGCCGAACTCCTCCATGATGATAGACCGAAGTTCATTCATGGTAACCAGTCTTCCAGCATTGATGTTTCCGTAGATTGCGGACTGGATGCCCTTATTTTTTCTCATTCGCTGAATCTGGGTGTCAGAGGTCAGCATTCTGGACGGAATTTTCCCCTCATCTTTCAGCATTTTAACTGCTTTCATGATATCGCCAAAGATATCATATTCTGGGTTAGACCAATCACCAAAAGTGATTTTATGAGCCGCAGGTACACCAAAATCAATCAACATATCCAGATTATTTTCCTTGATTTTCATTACACCACGGCTCATTGCCTGACCTTTGGCAATCTTGGTACGGGTAACAACGCTCTCGGACAATCTGCCCATATCGTCAAACACCCAGTTCACCAGACCATCATCATCTGGTACACCATTGTTGATGTACATCTGCAACTGCTCGGACTGATTGATTTTCTCCTTGATAAACAGTTTCTCAGTCAGAACTTTCTCGAAAGTCGGCCTGGTACCGATGTGCGCCTCGGAATCCAGAGCATGCACAAATGCAGGAGTTGGCAAATTCTGTCCCTGCATCAGCCGGTAATACTCAGCCTTGAAGTGCTGTGTCTTCACGTCAGGGAAAATGGTATCCAGAACGGTTGGCCTTGCAACGGCGAAGTTCTGAGAAAAATTTAATCTCTCTGTAACATTAATTGTATCCAATACATTAAATGGCATCTTTACACCTCCAATTAAAATTCACATTCTGGAGCATCAAGAATTACAAATCCTTTTTTCTCCAAAGCTGTCTTGGCTTCGCTGGATAACGGCGTCTTTAATCTATTTCCGTAGATTCTTCCAGCTTTAATAACGCTGGCTGGACGATTTGTATCGTCAGTCATATCAACAGTTTCAAATACAATACCAGTTGCCTTGGAATCATTAGACGGGAATGCCGTTCCAGCATAAATAAGCTTCTTGTTGTCAACTGTAGTTGCCATCTCCTGGGTAACCATCTCGGTTTTCTGAACCAGGCCAACGGCAGATTCCAAAAAATTTGGCAGGCTATATCCCTGCTCTACTTTCATGTAAGCCATGTCATATCCTCCTTAAAATGTTGTTGTGGCAGCCAAAACCGGATTGCCTACCGTCGGCTGTGGGTTATGTTCCTGCGAATACTGTTTCGCATATTCAGCGGCAGCACTCTTTTCTTCTCCACCTCCAGCCGGGTCGGATTTGCCTCCGGTCCCCGGATTCGGAGTTTTGTCAAAAGTTTCTTTCTGCCACTGGGTCTTGTTCGCTTCGTCGCGTTTGGAGATTCCATTGACAAAAGATTCTGCGCTGGTCTTTGCCGCCTCCAAATCAAGCCCGGATAATGCGCCAATCATCCCGGAAAACTCCTCGCCGGAAAGGTTTGCTTTTGCGAAAATCGCTTCGACTGCAGAAGTTGTAAGCTGCTTCTGTAAATCTGCCGTTCTCTTTTCCGCTGCCTCTCTGGCTTTCTTCTCCTTTTCCAATTCGGTAAGGTTCTGCTGCTCAAGACCATCAAGTTTGCTTTGCAGCTCCTCCGCCTTTTCAGCTTCTTTTTTCCATTTTTCAGCGTCTTCCTGATATTTCTTTACTTCGCCATTGTGCTGATTCAGGTAATTGGTTACCTGCTCATCAGTAGGCTCCTCGACGCCAAGCGCAACCAGATTCTTCTTTGCCTGTTCTCTTGTCATGTTATTCCCCTTTCTAATCCACGCTTTTGATAACGCAGGTCGCTCCTGCTGGATTTTGCCATTTATCGGATGGCTCCATTTTGATATAAAAAAAGAAAAGCCTACTCGGCTCTTCCTGTTTTAACTGTTTTAGTTTGCTTTGTTTTCAAAAGTTCCAATGTGCGTTCTTTTTCAGCTTCAATATCAAGTTGCTCCTGCGTCTTGAAAATGGTATCCATGTACGGCTTACTCTGCGTCCAAACCTTTTCCGGGTCACCAAACAGCCCGCATACAGTAATTGCAATCAGCGGATGAATCTTATTTTTCAGTAAATAATCCAGCGCCTGTGCCTTAACCAGCATATTATCAGTAGAATTTCGAGTAATCTTCACATCGAAGTCTCTTACTGTCAGAGGAACATCATTTGTTGTTTGCTTAATGATATTCAAAACAATTCTGGCATGTTTTTTCTCTGCCTCAATGGTAAATGGTTCATCCAGTTTTGCCCGCTGTTCCGCAAAATCCCAACCATTCCGCAGGTAAACCGCCTGTCCGGTATCTCCGCCGGTATTCTGCTGTCGGTCTGGCATACCCTCAACGACAAGTACTTGTCGGTACACATCATCCTTGGCTACCTGTGTCTGTTCCTGATTTAATTCAGCAGTCATGAGTTTTACATCTGATTGCATTCCCTGACCGGAATCTTTAACCTCCACAGCACCAAGGTCACACATCTGTAAAAACTTCTTCTCATCAATCTCACAGTTCTTAAAAAGCATAAATGCCTGAATAAACTGCTCAATGCCATTCATCCTATCAGACTGCATTTTGTTAATCTGGTCGAGAAGCGTAATCACAATTTCAATGTCGGAGAGCCTGTCCGGATTATTCGGATACTCCACAATCGGAATACCGCCAAGACCATTTATTCCAGAATCAATTACTCTACCGCCCTTGATGATGAAATATAAATCATCCGAATAGCACTGATAATACTGTTCGTCTTTTTCATCCTTCAATACCTGAATGGAAAGTATATCTGAATCATCTTTGGCCGAATACACAACAATCGTATTCAGCGGATTCGGAATATGGATTCGGAACGGAACAATATCTGTTGACTTTCCTTTAAGCGTTACCTTGTAGGCAGTTCCAACGGCACTCTGAAAATTTCCAAGCTTGATATCTCTGGCCTGCCGATGAGCGTCCTTCATGTAATCATTTAGTTTATCCACGGCATCATTGATTTTTTTATCTGTTTTTCGGCTGACATACTGTATCGGCTCCCCATATGTCTGACTGGTGCTAAAGCGGACAATTTCAAGAGCGTGATTCTCACAAGTCTTGTTATTGATGTCAGGCCGCACTTTCTTTTCACGGTAATGAATCGGCTGGTCACCCTTATAGTAATCGTAAAGATATCGTATCGCCGGTCGATTGTAATTCAGAACTGAAATAGCCTTACCAACGACACCAACAACATTTTCTTTGGTAATTCTATCGACATTCGTATATGCAATTTTTCTACCAAAATGTCCATGGCATAAATCAATAAAGCTATTACTGTTCATCAGCTTTTACCCTCTTCTGTCAAAAAAGTAAGGCCGTTGGAGGATTTTCTATATCCTTCAACGGCTTGCATTTATTTCAATATTAATAGTTATATCAAACATCCTTAATTTAATTTGGATGTCTCGCATACTTTTTACTAATACCATTTTACCATATCCTAAGTGGCATTTGTGGCAAAGATGAATAAAGTAGCAATTTAGTTAGTAAATTAGGTACTGGGTCATTTACGTTCACCCGTTGTCAGAAAATGATAATCTTTGTAAACGAAAACCTCCAAGGGATAACACTGGAATTTATTTTTAACGAAGAATGGTCACGTTTACTTACATTCTCTAACGATGGAATAACATATGCATCCAGAGACAGAAAAACTGGAACAGATTCCGTAATATGGATAAAATGATTATTTGGTCCAGGATGGTTTCCACGCACCATTCGAGAGTATGAAAAAAAGTCTGTAAATTGAGATCTTCTATGATAAGTTAATG
>ERZ1036446.384-NODE-384-length-21799-cov-7.883784_pt1 | contig 21799 bp, 18 predicted proteins | sample MGYA00514226_ERZ1036446 | MGnify/ENA primary metagenome ERZ1036446 (study PRJEB33795, sample SAMN09464922) | human gut metagenome | host: Homo sapiens | place: USA: Stanford, California | collected 2016-07 | study: EMG produced TPA metagenomics assembly of the...
ACTCAGTTGCCAAAATACTTCCCGCAAAATCCTTGTCGATCACTGCCTCGACGCCCTGAAGTCCCTTTTCACTTTTGATAACCGGCACCCCGCCACCACCGCAGGAAATCACCAAGGTTCCAGTGTCGACAAGATTCTTAATGATCGGAAATTCAACGATTCGAAGCGGTCTCGGACTGGCAATCACACGACGATACCCCTTGCCGTCCTGTTTCACTCTCCAACCGTGTTCTCGCTCAGCCTCCTTGGCTTCTGCTTCCGTCATCATGGCACCGATAAATTTGGTGGGATTCGCGAACGCCGGATCATCGGGATCAACTTCCGATTGCGTCAGAATGGAAGCCACCGGCCGGTCGGAGCCGACTGTCTGCAGCGCCCTGCTCAAAGCTTGAGCAAACATGTAGCCCACCATGGCTTGGCTTTCGGCTCCCAAAACATCGAAGGGATATGCCGGTACAGCCGGATTCTCTCTTGCATAGGCTTCGTTTTGCAGTGCCAGAAGGCCTACCTGAGGACCATTGCCATGACTGAGGACCAAGTCATGCTTTGCAGCCAGTCTTGCAAGCGCCTGCGCTGCGACTTCAATATTGCGTCGCTGATTGTCGGCACTAAGCGCCTCTCCTCGACGAAGCAAGGCATTGCCGCCAAGCGTAATCACAATTTTCATGTATCTAAATCCTTTCAGAAATACCTGTTCGGAGAACGCTCAAGTCGATACAAGTTCTTCTTTAAGCGTGATTCGAAGCAGTTGGAGCTGATTTGAGAAAGGAATGTGCGATACGCTCAGTTGTTTTTAGGCCAACAAGTAACCCACAAAGCGTATCAAAACCGGATGTGTGCCCAAATGCCGCAATTCGTTTGAAAGCCTCCGCACAATCCGTTGGATCGGATACTCGAGCCAATGAAATCAACGGTTCAGTAAAGCGCTTACGAATCGCGAACCACAGCATTTGTGCACTGATGTCGTTTGTTTTGTGCAGGATCGACCGCAATGCATATAAAAATGTTTCGAATCCCGGAAGACGATCTGCCTCACCTACCCACAACGCCCATAGCAATCCCACAAGAAAATCGTCCCCAGAAGGTGTAAGGCCTTCACCCAGACCAACAAATTGATTGAGTTGTCGGCTAAATATTTCAATGAGACCAGACCTGTCGATGTCTGATTGACTCAATGTTTCAAGCAAGGCCTCCCGAAACGACGAAATGGTCTCATGATCACAACAAACATCTCGTCTCAAGCCTGTCAGAAGGCCATGCTTATCAAGCTGCTCCGGCAACCACTGCGTCAGCCTTTGTTGAACAACGTCGGAGACTGCACATCCCGACAAAGATAACTCCACCGATTCCGCACCATTCAAGTCAATAGCAAACGCTTTGCTGAGGAGCCAATTTTCCTTGAGGCAAACGGCTTCGCCCTGCATAAACGGCAATAAGCCGTCGGCGGACAATTGAAGAATCCCGGCAGTCTGTTTCAAAAAGGCATCGGGCGATACAACAATCCCCTCCGGACAGAGAGGTTTGCCGGACAACATCACCGTCACGAAACAATCGTCTTCCATCAAGAAATTAACGGCATGCCGAAACACTGAGTGCACACGGCCGTTTAAGTCGCCGGCCAACCATCGCTGTCGACTAACCGCGTGCCTAAGTGCCTGAATTTGATTCGACATGCCGAACTCCCTCTTTCCTTATTCCGTTTTTGTCGTATAGACACAAACATAGGCAAGCAGCAGAAGTATCGTGAGATACACCACGACAGGCACTGTTGATTGCCAGGCGCTAAAGAGAGAAACACAAATGGTCGGTGCGATGGCTCCGCCCAGAATGCCGGCAGCTTGGAAACCAACTCCGGCCCCCGTAAAACGGACCTCCACCGGAAACATTTTCGGCAAATGCGCAGCCAGCGGCGCCCACATTGCAGCCAGACAGAAAAGCGCTCCGAATGCGGCAAAGTAGATCACTCCGGACGACGCCGTTGAAAGCATCGGGAAAAAGATCAAAAGCCATGCGATATTGATGATTGATCCCAGCAACAGAACTTTGCGCGTTCCCCATTTGTCACAGAGCCAACCAAAGAGCGGAATGCCGCTTGCCTGACCGATTGAAGCCACGATCCCGGCATTGATCGCCACCTGTTTGTCGACTCCAATCGCGGGCAAAAAGACCAAAGGAAACAGCGCGAACACATAAAACGCCGCATCCGATCCGATGCGAGTACCGATTGCAAGCAGCAGGTTTTTCCAGTGATGACGGAACACAATCAAGACGGGTTGATGATCGGAGAGATCCTTATTTGCCTTGAGGTTTTCAAATTCCGGCGATTCGTCAATTCGACTGCGAATAAAAACACCGAGTCCCACCAGCACAATGCTTGCGAAGAACGGGTAACGCCAAGTGATGCTCATCAGTTCTTCAGGTGTCGACACATACGTGACAATCGCAAACACCCCGGAAGCACACAAGAAGCCTAAAGGAGATGCTATCTGGACAATGCTGCCGAGTAGACCCTGATAGCGCGTCCCGCGGCAATATTCGTTGACCATCAATGCCGCGCCGCCCCATTCGCCGCCTAAGGCAATCCCCTGCATCAGTCGCAAAAACACTAGCGCACAGGCGCCGAACATGCCGGCCGTCTCAAAACTGGGTAAGCAACCGATTAAAAAGGTTGCCGTCCCCATCAAGACCAAGACAACAATCAAAATCGTGCGGCGTCCGATTCTGTCGCCGAAATGGCCGAAGAGCAGAGCACCCAAAGGACGCGAAACAAAAGCAATTCCGTACACGGCAAGGGACAACAGGAGCGCAAGATCTTTATCAAGTCCTGCAAAAAAGACCGTGGGAAAAATCACCGCGGCAGCCGTGCCGTAAATGAAGTGGTCGTAAAACTCCAGCATCGTCCCGAAAAGGGAAGCCAGAGTCACTTGAAGGAGTTTGGTGGAGTCGGACTTTGACATTCGGCGCTCCTTTTTAAATTTTTCGCTACGCAATCGGCCGCAAAGCCCTACGAAGTCGTTTTTCGATGCAATGGCTCAAGAAGCGGTTGGATAATCGGGTCGTTTTCCGAAAAGAGCTGCAATAGCCACTCTGCGATGCGACCTCTGCCGGCTCTCGGCCAACCGATCGACATCGGCGACGAGGATCGCAACTTCTCCGAAAGCGGCAATTCAACCAGGCGCCCGCTCTCGATCAATGGGCGTGCACTCGAGTAAGGCAGGAATCCCACACCGACACCTTGAGCCAGACATTCGATTTTGGTGGCCATATCGGGAACCAACACTTCCTCCTGCCCGGGCATGCGCCACGGCAGTCGTTTTTGCATCTGCAAAGACGAGTCCTCGATGTTGATGACGGGGAATTCAAGCAAGTCCTGCCCAGAGATGGAGGAAAACTTGGCCAAAGGATGCGTCGGAGACACCACAAAGTGCCATTCGATCACTCCGATCGGCTTGGTTTCGTAACGATCGTCTATGGGATGATGCGTCGGCAGCCCAATGGCAACACTGCCTTCCTTATAGATCAACGCATCCCACACCCCGTTGTACACGCTCTCTATGACCTCAAGCTGCGTGTACGGGTAACGCTTGCGGATCATCGCCAACAGATTGGCTACACACGTTGAGTCGTAGAGCAGGTTGTTGATGACCAACACAAACTTCGACTCCACGCCGTTTCGAATCTGCTGAATTTCCGCAGGAACATGCTCTTGCCAGATCAGCAACGCAGACACTTTGTCGTAGAGCCATGCGCCGGCCGGCGTCGGCACCACACCTCGCGTCGTACGTTCAAGCAGTTCTACACCGAGTGTCTCCTCGAGCGAATTGATGCGGTAACTGACGGCTGCCGCAGTTCGAAACAAAGCTTCTGCAGCCTTTGAAAAACTCCCGAGTTCCACAACGGCGGCAAAAGTACGGATTTCCTCAAAATTGAGGCGGGGCGCGATCTGAAAGGTTTGCATACCGATTTGCTGTTACTAGCCAAAAGGGTGAGCTTCACGACAGCTTGCTTAAGCTCGCTGTCGTGAAGATGAAAGTGCAGATCAACTATCGCAACTGTTATTCCCTTGAATAAATCTGCTGTCGATAGATCACAAGCGTTGCAGCCACCGTCACCAAGATCGTGATCAACACGTACCAGTAGGACGGGATAAATGGCGTCCAGAGGCGACAGGCCAACGGCACGAGCACCGCAAACGGAATGATCTTCGGGAACTTCATGGCAAAGGAAATGATCAGAGCCCCGAAAATGGACGGAACAACGTAGTTCTTCACCGATTCAACAACGACCGGCGGGAAAAGATCCAAAATCAGCGAACCGCCGATAGCACCGATTGCCACCACGATAAGCGTTGTTGTCGTTGCTCCGGCCACGGCGCAAGTGGTAATGATTTCCGCTTGTTTTGTCCCCTGTTCAACGCCGGTCAGTTCCTGCGCAAGAATCGCCGCCGGCAATTTACTGTTGCCGATGTTGCCGGAAATAAAGGCCAGATAGCACCCCGAAAGACCAAGTGCCGGATAGAAGGTCAACGGCTCAATGATCCAGATCAAACCGAAGCCCGCCGTAATCAGCAGCAGATCCTTCCAAATCCAATCCAGTGGCGGAAATACGTCATAGCCGAAGTACAGATAGGCCACCGGGAAAAGAGACGTAATACATACAAGCGAAAGCGTCCAACGCCCGATTCGATGTACGGGATTAATCCAGTTTTGACGATAAGTCTGTTCGTTCAACATATCCTTTCTCCCGTCAAGCAAACTTGGCAACAGCACCGGCAATCGTGCCCAGAATCATCGCCAAACCGAGGTTGTATTCCTTAATCTTCGGGAACTTTTCACCGATCTTTTGCAGCACGTACATCGACACGCCGCCGACGACCCAGGCCGCCAAGTTGGCACCGCCCGTCTTGATTTCACCGGAAGAAAGGTTGCCGTAGATCGAAGCCATGGCCGCACCGCTCACAAAGAGCAGAATCTTCGGGTTGTAGGCATTGATCTTTTCCTTCATTTTCTCAAGCGATCCCGAGAACGCCAGAGCCCCCACCAACGAACCGATACCGTTGATGGCCATGCCGAACCAGGCAACAAAGAGAGCTGCCGTACCGAAGTCGGGGCTGTTGAATTCAATGCCAACGGCCTGCGCACCGATTTGAGCCGCTGTCAATTCATTGGCTGCCGACACGATCATGGACAAACGCATCCAGGTCAGCGGTTCACCGAGTACGGTCATCAGACCGACCATCACGATGAGAATGCCCAACGACGGACCGAAGGCCGTCACCATACCGATACGAAACGCCTTAAAGCATTTTTCTCTGGAAAGCCCAAAACTCTGAGCATTGCGCAGAGCCAACCGCACAAAAAGCCCCGCCTGCAAGGCAACGATAAAGACAGTAACCGAGCAGATCAGCCATAAGACGGGATTGTTGATAATTTCGTTCATGATTTCACGCTCTAACAAATTGGTTTCGTACGGCGGCAAAACCACGATTCGCTTTACCGCCGTACCCCTTTAGGTCAAAGGATCAGCGTCCGTAGACTTGAGCAAATCGCATCAATGCCTTTTCAAAACACTCAAGCGGCGGATTCGTGATACCGGCACCGATTTGACCCTCACCCGGCAACTTATGCACGCTGCCGGTGGTGATCTTCGGCACAATCCCCGTCTCAACCACCTTGCGGATGTCAATCCCCGTCGGAGATCCACGGAAATTGAGAACCGGCTGAGAGAAGTTGAGGTTTTCGCCGATGGTGATTTCGTACATACGCTTGGAGATCTCCACACCTTGCGCCGCCGAACCGCCAACCAGCTGGACAATGGCCGGTGCTCCGGACAAAGCGAAACCGCCCAGACCTGCCGTTTCCGTAATGGAACTGTCACCCATATCCGGATTGGCGTCTTCATCCCCGTAGCCCGGGAAATACAGGCCGTCGACCATCTGTGCGGGTCCCACAAACCACTCGCCGGGAAGTCCTGCGACTCGAATGCCGAAATCCACACCGTTGCGAGCCATCGCTGTCACCATGGTCGAGTTCTTCACTCCGTTGACCGGATCGAGCGTCACTTTCGACGTCGGCATACTGATGCTCAGATAAAAGCCATCGTTACCGTTGATGAAGTCGTAGACAGGAATGATCTTTTCGGCCGGCAAACCGCTCTTCATCATCAAAGGCGCAATCGCCCGCAGGAACATGCTCGTGCCGGCTTTGTTGCGGTTGTGACCTTCGTCACCCATATGCAGAGCCTGGAATTGAAGCGACTTCGTATCGATGCCACCGTCGCTGACCGCAAGCGCAGCACGCAGCACTTCAAGATATTCCGTTTGGATCCAATGCAAGCGATCGATCACTTCTTGGCTGTAGGCGCCGTAACGCAAAAGTTTGCCGCCCATACCTTCTGGAACCGGACAGTACGCCCGATTGCCAAAACGCCGGTTCTCGAACACGGACACCACCATGTGCGGAGCAATTACACCGGCCATCGGGCCCACGGCACTGTGTTCATGGCACGGAGAAAATTTCACTTTTCCTGAGGCGGCGTACTGCTCAGCCTCTTCCGGCGTCTTTGCCCAGCCTTCGAAAATGATGGCCCCCATAATGGCGCCCTTCATCGGACCGCACATACGATCCCACGTAATAGGAGGACCGGCATGCAAAAGCATATGGTCTTCCATTCCGGGAATCACATCTTTGGCAAGACTGTAATCGATAAGGTACGGTTCACCTTCCAGATAACGAGACAAAGCTTCCTGGTTTGCCGCATCAATCGCAGCATCATCCAATGAGGCCAGCGCACCTAACAGTTCAGGATTTCCACCGGCGATCGGCTTCCAGGCGACTTGCGTCACATCTGCATTCTGTGCACGCAGCTCGTCGGCAAAGGACGTCGGGCCAATATTCAGAACCTTGAGATCTTTGGAAAAGAGTTCGCTCGCGGTCATTTGTCCATCTCCTTTTTAAGGCGAGCACACAGACGAGCTGCCTGCGCGTTGGTCGCTGCAACAATCACGCCGAGTTTCCGAAGGGCGTCCACAACGGCTGTTCGACTCTGCGGATCGGAATCCGTGCCGAGCACATGCGCCAAGAAAATCACGTGACGCCCCTGTTCTTTGACAGCCGTCTGTGCCGTTTCTATCGCTTGCGTCAATCCGTCCAAAGGATCTCTCGCAGCACCGTAACCGAGGACAACATCAAAGAGCACGACTCCAACATTCTCATTGGTCGCTTCTGCAAGCACGCGATCATTGCGGATGGACGGATCAATCATGGGGTGCGCGCGCCCCACCGTAAATTCATCGTCGCCCATATCCAAGAACAGATCGGCCTTCACCTGCGTGCCGTCATATTTCTCATCGGCTTCGTGTGCAATATTGGAAAATACCGAAGCTTGCGGACATGCCTTTTTAAAGATCTTGCGGCATTCGTTGGCAAGCGTTCCACCGCAGAAAATGCCGCGCACATACCGCTGAGTCTCTGCCAAATCAGAAAGACTCTGAGCAGCCTCGTTGAACAACACAGCTTCGTTTTCAACATCAAAGTCAGCACCTGCCAACCGAGCTGCTTCACGTGCGGCATCTTCCAGCGTATCAACAACCGCAACGTTGCCCGCCGCCACAACCCTGGCCCCACTTTCCAGGAAACACAGAACCGTGGGCTTTTCGATATTGGCGAGCGTTGCGCTGATCTTTTGCGCGGCCTTTCCAGCACACGACTTCGCAATCACTACCAACACTTTCGTTTGTTCGTCGGCCGCAAGCATTGAAAGGGCATCGGCCGTCATGACTCCTCCCACAGCGTCCGAGAGATCCCGTCCACCCGTTCCGATCGCCTGACTGATACCGACACCGGCGCAGTCCAGCAAAGCCGTCACTTCCTGCATACCCGTGCCCGAAGCGCCGACAACGCCGACTTCACCTCGTCTCAGACCATTGGCAAACGCAAGTCCCACACCGTTGATAACCGCCGTACCGCAGTCCGGCCCCATCACCAGCAGGCCTTTCTCATGCGCAAGTTTTTTGAGCGCCACTTCCTCTTCGACGGAAACATTGTCCGAAAAGATCATGACGTTCAAACCAGCTTGCAGTGCACGTTTTGCTTCAAACCCCGCATACACACCCGGAACACTGATCAAGGCAAGATTTGCGTCCGGCGTACGATGCAAAGCTGTACGAATAGTTGCGGGTTCCGCCTCGTGAGCAGCATCAGCAGCTTCTCGGCGCGTCAATGCGTCTTCAACCAAACGTAGAATCTCCGCCTCGTCGTGATTGTCTTCGCAAACGACGACGATCATCAGATCGTTGGGACCTGCCGCATCTGTTTCGGGAGTATTAAGACCAGCTTCTCTGAGAAGCCCCTGATTGAGCTCCGTCCCCATGCTGACGGAAACTTTGACGATACCCTCCTGTTTTTCGAGTCGTTTGCTGACTCCCATGAGAGTAACTGAATCAAAGTACGTGCTCTTCTTGACTGTGGCGATGTTCTTCAAGACTGTTCTCCTAAAAAGACATCGTAAGAGACTTTTTCAAATGCAGCTCCAACTGCATGTATTCAGTCTATCAATCGCCCTAACCCTCACTGCCAAGTTATTTCTGACACTAGGTATTAAATTTTTTTAAAGCCGTCATCTGCTTTAACAGCACACTTTGCGCTTTAAAATATTTTATTTTAAATCAATGACCTTAAATTCATTAAAACTGTTGTATTGTGCTGACAAATTCAAGAACTGTAGAGATATTTCTCTAACTGACCTTTTTAATTCAATTTGATCTTTATAACTTGTCAAGCAATTGAGCTCAAACCTTTTCAGTTAGTTCGAATTTTCGCAAAAACTCTCTCGCGTCTTGCGGTGATGAAAGACCTAATATCTTCGATACGTTTGTCGGTTCTGCCGTATTGTTCGGCAATAGCCTTGCTGTCTAATCTATCTGTCATTCGGCAAAAGATCGGGCAAGATATGTCTGTAGAAACAACTTCATGAAAGCAAGCTTACTTACCTTTGGCTATAGAGTATAAGGCTGAAACCTAGCAAGTTCCAAACAATCAAATTTCTACCCCTAGTTTCAGAACAATCTCAGTGCCATCAAAAAGATATGGGCTATAGTTTTATTTCGTGTCTACCAACCTACGCCTCAAAGTCAAACATCAACAACTTTAAACATCTCGGAATAATTCGCAAACTAGGCAATTGAACCATATAATCTAAAATCAGAAACACAAATACATTATTTTTCCTGATTATTTCCTAGATAACCTTTTCAATCGCGAACCGATGAAAGTCGTCTAGACTACTAAGGTAACTCTTAAAATTTTCATTCGGAATTAAATTCCCCACATCATTAACATTGATATTACCAAGCTGATTATCCTTATCTAATCGATCAATTACATGCATTGGCAGGCCTAATTTAATAAGCCGAATCTTATTTGATTGTGTAGTGCCATATGTAATTAAGTTATATTCCTCCTGAGAAATTATACAATAATCTAGCATTAACTGAAAGCACATATGCAATTTGTAATTGACAAAGTCCTCTTCCAGCTTATATTTAACAATAGCAATATTTACCAACTCTGCCTTTGTTTTAGTCTTAAGGTCTATATAGACATTCGAGGTGTATGTTTTAGCTTTAGAAGGATAAGGAATTTCTCCATAGCTTTTACCAACATACAGAAACGTATCCCCCCTTTCCTTACGCCTAATAAAATATTGCACATAATCTTTAATTTTTTCTTTTAGCGATTTTGATCTATTTTGAAGAAATAGTTTGTAATAAGAAATAGCCTCAGAATGACCTAGACGAGCAAATTCTTCATCATCTATGAATTCATCTAAATTTGAGACAAATATATCATACAGCTTATCCAGATAGTGTTTGTCTGAGTTTTTCAATGACCTAATTCTTTCAGCAATCTCTTTACAAAGATTTGTCGTGACATTGTATATAGAATTTAAACCCAAAGAGATTAATTTTTGCTTTAATACTTCAACGTCGTCATTAGGATGAGCAAAAAATTCTGCTTCTTCCTCCTTAATTCTTTTGCATAATTCAATAGTTTTCGCATTACCTTTAGATGTCTTTTCGTTAAAATTTACCAGTAAAGGATTATCAACTGAATCCTCAAAAGAGGATGTTTTTAATTTTTTTATTGTTGTTCGTAGATTTCCGTTCGTCCTATTGTAAGTTTTACTATTAACAAAGTGTATTAAGGGTAGCAATTTGGTGAGATCTGGATCTTTAGTAAAAATATGCCCCAGCCTGTTCACCCTCCCTATTAAATTTAGCAAGTCCTTTTTATGGAGTTTATCTCCACTAAGGATAAAAAGTGTATCTATAGGGAGATTAACACCTTCAAGAATTACCTTATTTGCAACAACAAACTGAAGTTCCTGCAGTTTTGAAAACTTATATTCAAGATAATCTTTTATACTATCAGGCAACTTTCCATGCAAATAAACAACTCCCTTTCTTAAGTAGGTTATAGCTTGAAAATCGCGATGTACGTAATTTTGCAGACTTTCAATCATTTCTCCTATGGCGCCTGTAAGTGTTATGTTCTGTAGATTATCACACAAATCTTTAGTGAAGCTTTCAATTTTTCGAGGGGAATAAAGATAACAGAAGGACTTCTTTCGTTTAAATTCTTTTATATATGAAAAAACAGTTGAAGAAGAACCTATACGTACATAACTATCTAAGAACCTATTATAAATATATACTTCTCCCGATTTAGTATATTCATAAATTTCGGGCATCTTAATATTAAAATTAATTTTTTGCTCGCAAATTTTCTGCTCTTGAGATAATTTTAAGTTATTAGCATCAGATATAAGAGGCGAAAGGTATATAACTTTCGAGTTCTTGTTTTTACGTCTATTTAGTCGAATTAATCTCAACAACAAAACAGAACGTCGATCTCGCTCTAGTAGCTTATGTGCTTCGTCTATATATAAGACATCAAATGAAATATTATTTCTATCGAGAAGTCTTAAGGCTCTTTCCTGTGTTAGTATAGAAATGAAATTTTCTTCATCATTATACATTTCGTCGTGAAGAATAATTTTTCTATCTAACATTATACTTCGGAAATGTCGATAAGTTTGCAATAACAGAGACTTTGTTGGAACAATAATACCTATTCGCCTATAAGATTGACCAAGTTTGCTTATATGATCAGAGATCAGACTGCTTTTTCCATAAGAAGTTGGAGCGATTAAACATATGTCAGCAGCACTCTCAGACAGAAATTTTGCTTTGGTGTTTTTTTGCTCTTTAGTAAGAATTAGATTTTTATAACTAAATTCATCTCGAATTTGTGACTGAATGAGAGAGAATTGCAAACTATCGCACTCTAATAAGTGATTATCCGTGATGGCTTGGGCGATAGGATAGAATCCAAAATTGACGCTAAAGTCATAGAGAGGTTCAAAGTCATCGAACTTTAATGAGTATTTTAATATTATATAATATCCCAATTCAAGAAAAGTCTTAAGAGACGGATTTGCTTCATATTCTCGCAAAAGAATAATTTCACAACTTAAAATATACGATTTTTCTGCAAATGACAACTCTTCAGGTCTTGCAATCAGATTTTCGAGAACACTTGAGAATTTTTGATCATTCTTTAAAATTAGGAGATTATTGTTGTTTCTCATTTGTTAATCTATGAAGAAATATAATCAATAAAATCATCAGTAGTCTTATTTGTTACGCATATCACATGAACACGCTGTCCTTTTAGCTTACATTTATTGATCTTTATGTTTTTTAAAATTTCATCATGCGAACATGAGCACCAACCCCCCTGCAAATAAATTGTCCCACATGGAACTGTATTAAAATCATCTATCTGATAATAAACCCCATTTGTGTAATCATCTGAGAGTTTTTTTAATTTTTTTCTAATATTAGGTGAACACCCAACATCAATGTGAGAAGCGTGCGAATATGCATTTCTCCATGGATTAATATCAGAATCCTTCCCAGTTACTTTATTTTCAAGATCGCGCATGGCTTCCAATGCTTTACCAGTGTGCGATATACCTTTAGATTTGATTGAACCTGATTTACTTTCCATTATCCAATCATCTTTCCTCTCGTCAGAATAAACCCCATCAAAACCTTTTTTAATTGAGTTTTCTTCCAGATTAAAGAACAAGCATTCTTGCTTTAACCCCAAACTATTAAGATATAGATGGATGAAAAATTCTGCGATAGCCCCCTGGATCCATGTCTTACTTTTTGTTTTAAATAAATTAAATACTCTCTTTTTAACTGTTTTTAAATCAGAGCCAGATCGTCCCTCACAAATAACAACGAATTTCTCATCAATAATTTCTCGGATATCTGAGAACTGATTCAAGTCAATTATAGATAGAACAATGTTCTCTGATATTTCATACGTCTTAGAATGCAATGATTTCATCAACTTTCTAATGTGATTAGAGTTACACAAGAAGTGTATTTACGATGTATAACAAATCGTTTAAAAATTAAACCAAAGTTCAGTTTCAACTGAAAACATTTCACTTCTTCAATGCATTATAGGCAAAGTTGCACTTCTATACCATCCTATTTGTTAGCAATCTAAAGCTGTAGTTCTCGCTGCTCCGGATAAAGCCATACCAAAATTTCGGCGCGGGACAAGACGGAGCCCGCTTGATCACGTGTCGAAAATGCGTTTTACCGGGATGGCGGAGGCTGAGTCCCTCCCAGATCCAAGATCTTGCGCGCACAGAAAAAGCCATCGCAATGCACTACTGCTCCTCAATCTCCCAGATCACTAGATCACGAGTACATTGATTCGAATCAAATTTCCCGCGAATTAACTTCTAGACCCTTTGATACTCTTACATTTTTTCTGACGGAGAAGTGCAGTTTTTAGTTTTTGCTAAAACAGATGTACATACATCTGATATGCGTCTATTCTGTCTCAACTCTCCGACAATTACGGCAAATCCTGGTCCTTGCTGACCTATAAAGACTCAGCTAATCGCATCTATATTCGCGCCTACCGCAATCGCTAGGACGCCGATAAAAAGCCTTCCTGCATTCACGCCCGCATTCAAGCCGGCCGCCAGCTTGACGACCGTTACGTTCGGCTGTCGCCTGCCTTTGAGCAAGCCTTCTCTTCTTTTCAAGATCAAACCTGGTACTAGACCGATAGAGAACTCATATCTCAACAACTTTTCTCGGCAAAGAAAGTCAAGAAAGACATCAGTTGGAGCGACGAAAAGGACGTTATTTGCTGGCCCTGGCTGCCTACAAGCTCGACGGTGGCGGCGCGACGATGATCTTTGAGGATTTGGTTGCTCAGGTATGGCTGTCCGACATTGAACCACGTAATGGTCGTCGCATTTCCGAGCGTCTGGCAACGCTCACGGTGACTCAGTTCGAGGAGTATTACAAGAAACGATACGATCGAACCAATAAGTGTCAGACAGCTACCGTAACGTTGTCCTTTGACAGCACCAGCATTTCAACGTCCACGACAACCATTACGATGCGACGTGGGGACACGCCAAACAAAACCCGGAACTGCGTCAGGTCAACTACATGGTTGTCTTTGCCTACGCCTACGACGGGTCCATCAACGACAAAGCCATTCTGCCCACGATTTATCTGCAGATGCGCAGTGCCAAGTTATCCCTGGAAAACAAACATTCTTGTGACGGACCGAGGCTTTCAGAGCATCTACAGCACGCAGACGGCTATCAATCTGAAACTGAAGTACATCCAGTTTCTGAATCTCAACGAAGGTGCCGTAAGAGCACAGCTTCGTCGAAACGCAAAAGCACTTAGGGATCCCATCGCGCACAGCAATCCTCGCATGGGGATTTGCGGCATCCGAGTTGCCGACCACTGGACTGAACAAACAGAAGAGGGTTATTAGTTGCAGCTGCAAGCGCACTTGCATCTTTACCTCGATGCCGTTGTAGCTCAAACGGAAGCCGATGACCTTTATCGCGATGTCCTTGACGTCGTCGATCGCAAGAACGAAGAAGTACAGCGGCAGCGTGATCAAGAAAAGCTTGTAGCCCAAGCAACGCAAAAAGCACAGGAACTCGGAAACACAAAAGCCGCAAAGACACTGATTGCCAAAGCGAAGAAAGAAGCCGAGAAGCTTTCCCAGCAGACTCCGATTGATCCGGTTCTGTGGAAGCGTGTGCGCAGGTATCTGCGCGAGAACGAAAAGGCAAAGTCAACCGAACTCGTTTGGTCCGTGAACTTTGACGAGCTGAAAAAGGCGGTGGAATTTATGGGCTGTCGGGCGATTCGAAGCAATGTCGAATCCGACCCGTTTAAGGCGCTGCAGATTTATCGTCAACGAGAAATCATCGAGCGAGGCTTTGATCAGCTCAAAAATGAAGTCGGAGGCTCGAGACTGAAAGCAACCGAAGCGACGTACAGGGGCAAGCTGTTTATCTACACGATCGCGCAGGCGTTGCGCATGAGCATGCTGTGTACGGCTCGCAAGATGAGCGAACTCAATCCCAGCCTGAAGATGCCTGAGGAATCTTTGCGCAAGCTTCTGGGGCAGTTGCTAGCGTACAGGCACGAAAGCACCGAACAACGGACGCTTTTATCGTTGGCGCCGTGACCAAACGACACCGAGATCTGTTGGATTTGCTGGGAATTGAAAAACTCCCGGGCTACCTCAATCGTTAGTGATCTAGTAGGCCGAGAGTTTGGGTTGTTGATCTTCCCCCGAAAGCTCTCCGTTAGGGATCATTTGATCGGGAGTTCGGGTTGGAACATTGTAAGTATTGATCAGAAAAGTCTTCTGGTGTTAACTCATAAACATTGTCGTATAGGAAATGACTTACCGGCTTCAAATAGATCAATATTGGCTTCGACGAATTCTTTGTACCTTGATTATACAAATTATTTCGTGAATTTATATTTTCATCTTTGGATGCTTTTTCTGGATAAAAAACCAGAATAAATTTTACATTATTCCTTACCCATGCAATATTTTTATTTTTAAGATCCGACAAGATAATTGCAGAATTATAAGCCTTCTTCAATATTTCATGTTTTTTTTGGTCTCCCGCCTTGAATTCAACCAGAACATAATCCCCACTGGAATCCAAAAATAGTCCATCTGCAGATGCGGGGGTTTGATCAGGTGAATTTTTCTTTGCATAATCCTCTTTGACCGCATCAAAATTGACCACCGATTCAGAACTATCAATCAGAATACGCTTTCCCTCTTTATCGCGGGAGCAATGAGCAACTGTAGATAAGTATGCATTGAACTCTGACGGCGTGTTCATTCTTCAACCCTATTAGCTTCATCCTGAATAGTCTGGTACGGGGCAGCGAGCGAATCGTAAATGACACGAATCTTTTCCGTAACATCTTCTACAGAAACTGAGTTACCTATCCTTGTACTGAAATAATATCTGTTGCTTTCAACAACTCTATGTTTCTTCGAAAACACATCGATTGCCGAAACAAAATACGGACTGTGCGAGGTAATGAGAATGTGAAGCTTCATTGCTTTCTGAAGCATCACAATCAACTCAGCAAGAACGACTTGCCACTTAGGATGCAAATGGATTTCTGGCTCATCCATTATCACAGTTCCGTTCTCGCAAATTGTCCCGTTACGAATCAGTTCCTGCAATATCAAAAAGGTTTTCAATCCTGAAGAAACATTCACTAAATCGAATTGAACTCCAGGCATATTATCGTCAATAAATTTAATATCTTTCTCTACTGTTTTTAGCGTTCCATGGCAAATTTCATTAATGCGATCTTGAACCGGCCTAAGCAACAGATCATTCAGTATATCTTCTATAACTCTATAATCTCCATCATCTTCATTATTTATTAATTTACTATTAATTAAATTATACAAATTAATGCTATGCTGGTAATTGAATGTCAATTTAGAAAACCATGGAAACCTGGTACTGCCAAAATTCGATGTTATATCATCGATATAGACAGGGGTATGACTCAAATCAATCAGTCCACTAGTAGATTGAATTGTCTCATTATCAATGACTACAGATATTAAATTTCCTGCTATTAAAAGATCGACTTGAGACTGCTCATTGCGCTTGAGTTGATTTTGAATTTGGTTTCTAAATTCTCCATTAAAACTATTCAAAATCAATCTTTTCTTAATAACCGTTTCATCCATAGCTAAGATTTCAGTTGCTCTCTTTACAAAAGTATCAACTTCCTCTGAGCTACCTGCGGGATACGACTTAGCGATATCACTAATCAAACCCTCTGTTAATTGACTTTCGCCAATTTTACTGCAGATCGAATCTAGCCAATTTTCATCGGACAAATTTTTGATTTTCTTTGCAAAAGTCAGTTGTGCAGCATGAATGGCACTGTCACGCTTGGCATACTCAACCCGCTCCTCCAAATTATTGAGCGCACTAAAAACAGAATAGAGCGCCTTCCCGAACGTGCTTTTCCCGGTGTTATTTTCACCAGCAACAACAGTGATTCCTGCAATTTCAATCTCAGAATCACTCAGAATCCCAACATTCTTAACTCGCAACCGCATTGCGCGTCTCCTGTTCCTTCCCGCCAAAAACGGTGCTAAAAATCTAGGGAACTCATTTTAACTGAGCATCCCAGTCTCTCACCATAAAAATCAGATTTCGCTGAGGCAGAAAGCCTACGCTGTGCCAGAGCTACGATCTCAGATGTTGTCACTAGAAAGCCTAATATCGACTTCCTCTCCTTCACCTTTTGTGCGCTCATACAGCTCAATAAGCCTGCCGAGTGCGTCCACAGCAATTGAGAATTCGACGTAATTGCCATGTATCTGGTTGTCACCTACATTGACGCCATTCTCGTCTTCTTCTATGTTGTAGCCACTCAACGCATCCAACGATTCTTCCAGATCCTTAAGCCTGGGGCTCACTGACACCCGGATGTGCTCTGAAATCATTTTTCTGACAACCTGAGGATTTAGTCGGATGGCATCACCAGAGTCAGAAATAAGAACTCGATCCCGTTCATACATAATTACACCTCGTCTTGATAATCGTCTCTGCGCTGAAGAACAATCTCTACTCGATCATTCGTATTAAGCAATCCACCGATGAGATTGAGAATTTCACTGGCACTCTCCAGTTCCTCTTTGTAATTGCACAGTGAAGCTAACTCTGGGTCCAATCCTCGCAGTCGAGATTTTCTATTACATCCTTCGTTCTGGCAATCAGCGACTCAGCAGAAGCTTTTAACCATTTTTCAACGTTTCTTCTGTAACCAAAACTGAGCCCTGCCCTTGAACTTGGCAGCGACATCAACAATGGATCAATTTTGCTGTTCATTTGGCACCTCTTCTAAATTGCGTTTCTAGGAACGCTTATCGTACCTAACGCCTAACCGACTAGGGCAGAAAAGTAATCGGATTCAGTATTGAGTTAGCCAATGTAAGCTGATTCTCCCAAACGCCCCGCCCCACACCAGATTCCTTCATGAGTTTGTTACCTTTCTGACTCTAGTCGCTAGATCTTCCTCTGAACAGGCGATCAGTGGACTTTCGCCACATAAACAAACTTACGCTGGTCGGCGCACACACAAAAGACCCCGTTGACACCATAACCAACGGGGTTCTTGTATTCTTGATTAAGGTCAAATGGCTCTTACGGCACCATCTCCTGCACCTCATCCTTCTTAATGGGCTTCACGAGATCTTCTCGCTTCACTCCGAGATACATGGCAATGGCAGCTGCCACGAACACCGACGAGTAGACGCCCAGAAGAATACCGATCGTCAACGCCAGCGCGAAGTAGTGCAGCGCAGGACCACCAAAGAAGAACATCGCAAGCGTCATCGCGAGTGTCGAGCCGTGTGTGATCACCGTACGCGAGATCGTCGCCGTAATAGCCGAGTTGATCACCTCAACCGTTTCTGTGCGACGCATCTTGCGGAAGTGTTCACGAACACGGTCGAAAATAATCACAGATTCGTTAACAGAGTAGCCCAACACGGCCAACACTGCCGCCAGAACAGGAAGCGAGAATTCCCAGTTCATCACGGCAAAGATACCAACCACGATCACGATGTCGTGCAAGTTGGCGATGATGGCGGCAATAGCGAACTTCCATTCGAATCGCATCGACAGGTAAATGATGATACCGGCCACAACGAGCAACAAAGCCGTCAAACCGTCGGTCGCAAGTTCTTCACCGACCTGCGGACCCACGAACTCGTTGTTGAGCATCTTGACGCCGGGAGCGGTTTCCTGAAGCGCCTTCAGAAGTTCCCCGGCCATCTGACCGGACGTTTCGCCCTCCTTCATCGGAAGACGAATCATGATGTCACGAGCCGTACCGTAGTTCTGCACGGCAGCTTCAACACCGAGTTTGCTTTGGATCTGTTCGCGGATCTGTTCCGTCTGAACAGCTTCCGGATACTGCACCACAACCTGGGTGCCGCCCGTAAACTCAATGGACAGAGCCAGACCGTGGTAGAAGATCCAGAACACGGCAACAATAAATGAAAGCAAAGAGATCGCGTTCAGAATATGCGAGTAGTGCATGAACGGGATCGTCTTGTGAATTCGGAAAAACTCCATGATTTTCCTCTCTTAATTCTTTACTTCGACTGCGTCTGCGCCGTATCCGGGCGCCAGACCTGACCGATATGCACTCGCGTCAACTTCTTCTGGCGACCATAGATGAAGTTCACCATGCTGCGCGAGACAATCACGGAGGTAAAGAGCGACGTCATAATGCCCAAGCAGTGCACCACAGCAAAGCCTCGCACCGGACCGGAACCGAAGATCAGCAAGGCAATACCGGCAATCAAACTGGTGACGTTGGAGTCGACAATCGTCGCAAATGCCATGCCATAGCCTTCACTGATGGCCAGCTGCGGCGTTCGCCCTATTCGAAGTTCTTCACGAATACGTTCGTTAATCAGCACGTTCGAGTCAACGGCCATACCCAGCGTCAGTGCAATAGCGGCAATACCGGGAAGCGTCAAAGTCGCCTGCAGCATGGAGAGCAATGCCACCAGACACATCACATTGCACATCAGGCTGACGGCCGTCACGATACCGAAGACCTGGTAGTAAAGGATCATGAAGACCGCAACGAAACCGAAGCCGTAAAGTGTCGAACGGAAGCCGGCAGCAATGTTGTCGGCACCCAAGGACGGGCCGATCAGTCGTTCTTCGACGATTTCCATCGGAGCAGCCAAAGAACCGGCACGAAGAAGCAATGCGGTGTCCGTCGCTTCAATCGTCGTCATACGACCGGAAATCTGCACGCGACCACCCGCAATTTCCTGACGAATGACAGGCGCCGTCACCACTTCGCCCTTACCCTTTTCAAAAAGGATAATGGCCATGCGCTTGCCGACATTGTCACGAGTCACATCACGGAAGATGCGGGCGCCTTTGTTGTCAAGCGTCAGGTTAACGGTGGGTTCCTGCGTCTGAGAATCGAAACCGGGCTGCGCGTCATTCAAGTTTTCACCGGTGAGCACCACACGACGCTTCACAAGAATCGGGCGGCCTTCACGGTCAAAATATTTTTCATCGCCGAAGGGGACATTCCCCTGAGCCATCTGCGTCAACGCTTCGGGCGAATCGTCGACCATGCGCACTTCCAGGGTTGCGGTACGGCCCAGAATGTCCTTAGCCTTGGCCGTATCCTGAACACCGGGCAACTGCACCACGATGCGATCAGCACCTTGTTGCGCAATCACAGGTTCAGCCACGCCCAATTCGTTAATACGGTTATGCAGCGTGGAGATATTCTGCTTTAAGGCATATTCCTGAACGTTTTGAATAGCCTTCTGCGAAAGTTCCGCCGAGAGAATGAACTTGCCGGCTCGATTGCCTTCCGTCACAACCAGATCAGGCTGCGTGGAACGAAGAAGGTCATTGGCGCGAGCGCGTTCCTGTTCGTCGTTAAAGGCAATCACAACGGTGTTGCCCTGTCGAGAGATACCGGCATGGCGAATACGCTTGTCACGGAACTGGGTACGCAGATCGGCTGCCGTTGATTCGGCGCGCTTTTCAATGGCCGAATGCATATCGACCTGCAACAAGAAGTGCACACCACCGCGAAGGTCAAGACCGAGATACATCGGCAGAGCATTGATCTTCAACAGCCACTCGGGGGTGTTGGGAACCAGGTTGGGCGCGACGATGTAGGAAGGATCCGTGCGATCGGGATTAAGCGCGCGTTCGAGCACTTCGCGGGCCTGAAGCTGCTTTTCAGCTTCCGTCGGATCAAAGCGCACACGAACGGTGTTCTGCTGAGCACCCCGTTCGAAGAAAACGCCGTTAGGCTTTAACTGCGCGTCAGCAAGCGCCTTTTCCACACGTGCAAGCACCGTCTCGTCAATCTTCACCGTCGACTTGCCGGAACTCACCTGCACTGCAGGCGATTCACCGTAAAAGTTCGGCAAGGTGTACAGCGCCGCAATGAGCAGAACCACTCCGATGACGATGTACTTCCAAAGAGCGTATCGATTCATACTAAAAACTCCGGGCCATTCCGTGATCCTTTCTTTCGATTGTCCTCAAGATCAGTCACAGTTGCCTTTCGTTGCGAAAATCAAATCGGCAAAAGGGATTTTCCTCTTAGCCTACAAAACTCTCCCGCGGAGAGTTTTGTTTCGGCAAAAAACGAGGCGATTGTGCAAACACTTCCGTTTTTTGCGCAACAACCGCAACAGGTCGTTGACCAATTGCGGTGCATTAACTAAACGGCAAAGCGGGCGTCAGCCATATCCTTTTTTGTCGGATACAGCCCGCCCGCTGCATAAAAGCCGCTTTTACTTGTCGATCGACTTGAGCGTGCCGCGGGGCAAAACCGTCTGCACGGCGCCGCGCTGCATCGTGATCGTCACAGGATTGCCTTCAACGCGGCTGATTTCGATCACGACATACTGTTCGCTCACTTCGGCGATACGGCCGGCCAAACCGCCGATCGTTACGATTTCATCGCCCTTGGTGAGCGCTTCGCACATCTTCTGATGTTCCTTCTGGCGCTTTTGCTGCGGACGGATCAGGAAGAACCAGAACACAACAAAAATCAGAATGATCGGAATGATCTGCATCAGCAAACCGCCGGTACCACCGGCAGCGGCCGCACCTGCGGTTTGAGCCATTGCGTCAGAAATGAAAAACACTTCTTACCTCTTTTAAAGTTTTCTCGTTAAAAATCTTCTCGCGCGACGCCGCCGGCGTGCACTGCAAAGCCTACGGATTATACGGAAAATCCTTGAAGAGCCTTGAAAAAATGCATTAGAGATTTACCAGTGTCAGCTGTTGTTTGCAATTTTGCAATGCACCTGCGGCAAACATTTCCGTCATCGATCTGGAATGGCCCTGCATCGTTGACCGCAAAAATTCTTCACTGGGCTGAAGATTTTTATATCAAAATTCTTCAATGTACTGAAGATTTTTTGAGTCACACTGTCACGGCACCAGCGCCGGTGCATCCAGTCCCGTCTTTTCATCCAACCCGAAGAGAATGTTCATCGCCTGCACGGACTGACCCGCAGCTCCCTTAACCAGATTGTCTTCCACCGCTAGCACGACGATCAGATCACCGTTCCCCGGTCGATGAACAGCCAAGCGCAGGAAATTGGAGCCTCGCACGCTTCGCGTTTCAGGCGTGGATCCGGCCGGCATCACATCCACAAAATACTCATCGGCAAAGCGATCTTCATAAAGTTTCTGAAGGTCAATCTCGGTCGACGCGTCCTTCAGGCGAATATAGATCGTCGAATGAATCCCTCGAATGGTCGGCAACAGGTGCGGCACAAACGTGAGCTTCAGATCGTCCGTACCGGCTAGGATCTTCAGC
>ERZ1036446.438-NODE-438-length-19383-cov-6.468181_pt1 | contig 19383 bp, 12 predicted proteins | sample MGYA00514226_ERZ1036446 | MGnify/ENA primary metagenome ERZ1036446 (study PRJEB33795, sample SAMN09464922) | human gut metagenome | host: Homo sapiens | place: USA: Stanford, California | collected 2016-07 | study: EMG produced TPA metagenomics assembly of the...
CCACATGCCCGCAGTGCGGACATGTCTGACTGGTGTACTGCGGTGCCACAGCATCTACATACCCTCCCGCTTTGAAAACCTGCCACTCAAGAATTCGCCGGAAAGCTCCGGGGGCAACGCGTTGCAAAGAACGGTTCAAGCCGCTCTTTGCCTTCACGCTGGTTCCCGGCTCTTCGATCGTTCCTCGAACGCTCTTCGTCATATTCCGAACTTGCAGATCTTCAATTGCCACCCAGCCATACTTCTGCGCTATGGCTCTGGCAGTCTTGAACATGAAGTCCTTGCGGATATTGCGAATGCGCCGGTGCAAGTTGGCAATCTTTTCTTTCAGTCTCCTGCGCTTGCGGCTCGGAACTTTCTTGTCAAAGTCAGCCACTTTGCCCAGTTTTGCCAGTTTCTGCCTTGATGTTTTGTTGCTCTCAAGCTGCTTCTGGTATACAGCTATTCTGTCTTCAAGCTTTTTGATCTCGTTTACATCCAGCCGATAGACCGTGCCGTCGCTCAACTGAACGGTACGGACAATGCCAAGGTCAATGCCGACTTCACCGTCTCGTGTTGCCTGTGGCTGAAAATTCTCAATTTCCGTACAGACGGATACATACCAGCGTCCGGCTTCAATGGAAATCGTGAGATTTTTGACTTTTCCCTGAATGTCGCGTGATTTGCGGTACCTTACAAACCCGATTTTGGGAATGCGGATACGGGCGTTGGCCTCGTCAAAGTCACCGTCAAGAAGCTGAGGCAGACGAAACGAGTCACAGTCACCACGGGCTTTGTACCGAACCATGCCGCCTTTACGCTGTTTAAAGCACATCAGTCCTCGGTCAAGATCCTTGAGTGTCTGCTGCAAGGTCTGGGCTGGTGATTCAGACAACCAGAGACTTGAATCGTCCTTCTTCCAGCCAACCAGCTGAGAAGCCAGTTCCTTGTAGGAAACAAAAGGCTGTTTGGTTTCAAGCTGCCGAAGCTGAATTTCAACTGCCTTGTTATAGACGTATCGGCAATTACCTACAAACTGAGCACACTTAGCCCGCTGTTCGGGCTTCAGAATGAGTTCGAATTTGTAGGCGCAGTTGACTTTCATACACGCGATCCTACCAAAAAGAAGGATTTTTGTATACTTTCACCAAAGCTCGAACGCCATTCATCCGCCAGCTCACGCAGGCGGTCTTCTGGCGTTAGTCAGATAAAAAATGCCACTCAACACTTTCCAGAGCTGTATTGGCTCTGGAAGGTCGTTGCTTTGTTTGCTTGCCATTGTTTTAGCGGGCGTAGAAAGTCTAACAAAGGGAAAACCCGTAAGGGCGAGATACCAGTAAGGGATTAAGCCACCCTGGCAGGCCGTAGGATGCCACACAGAATCGGAGCCACTCGCAGCGAAGAGGATGTGTGGCATTTTCTGTTTTCTGCGTGCCCTGTTACGCAAAAATGCTCCCCTTGTTTTTCCTACCGGGGCGATATTTGACGGGCATTGTCCTAATTGAGAATGCCATACGTCCTTCTTTGTAAAGATTGTCCCAAACCAAAGCCAAACGGTTGTTCAGAACGACTGTGAGTTGGTCTCGCTTATCGCGGTCTTTGTATTGCCCGATTAAATCAACAATCCGCGGCCCGGTAGCTTCAATCGGCAGATCAATGCGTGTTCCTTGAATCTGGCCTAAGAAAGACGCGTCGCAATAAGAAAAGAGGCATTGATTGATCACGAGCGCTGTTTTGCCGCATTGAAGGACGAAGCAGGGATCCAGTCCATCTCGATTTCGGCTGACTTCAAATTCGACACCGCATTCGCCGCAGCGGCTGGGAACGAGATGGCAATTGGAGAGAGCATAGAGCTGTACGACCGATTGCCCAAGACAGTGAACTGGAAGTTGAACGTTGTCAATGTTGTTGTCTTTGCGCAAAGTGCTCATTAAAAGCCGATATACAGCCCAGGTACGTGATGGTTGCCACAATTCGAAGGCTTCGTATTTGCTTTGAAGAATACTGAGGTAAGCGGTGTTCAATGGGGTTTTCTGACCGCCATGACTGATGCCGTTGCTATACGGATCCGCAAAGCAATCTGCTCCTTCATTGCCAATCACACCGAAAGGACATGTCGGATCTGCTCCAACTTTAAGCAGGTATTTCAATCCATTCATAAGTCCGTCATTGAGAGCGTTCAGATAACACGCATAAGCCAGCGCTTGGGCTCCGTTTCGTCCGTTGTCGACTCGTGGATCAAATCCGTGTGAGACAAGAAACTCTGCAAGTCTGACCATTGAACAATTGAGCCAGTCGCTCGGTCCATACAAAAGGCCGGCAAGCATATGGACGGACTTGCCGGTATCGACATCGGTGCCGACGGTGTTCGGATCGGCGCCTTGAGCACACAAAGTCTCAGCCTCACGAAAAACATCTCTGGCGGATATCCCCTCGGTCAGTTTCGTCATTGTTTGGAACAGTTTCTGATCGATAGGGCGCGGAAATGAAAGATTGAGCCAGGACATAAGGAAGTTGAAAGGGCTGGTTAACGAATCGGCAATTGAGCTCACGCGTGAGACTTGCTTGCTACGTTAATCGACTACGCGTCAGTCATTGACGCACTCACTCTTACGATAAGAACATGAACTTTTAGAGAAGGGTGATTTATGCCAGACATATATTTCGAAACGACAGAAAGAGACGTCTTTCCTTATTGGATCAATGAACCGGCGGTCGGTCTTCGGCGCATCATGGCTTTGATTGCATTGGCTCCGAAGATGGGGCTTACAGGAAACAAGAAGCCGATTGTGCGAGACAAGAAAGGTCAAGTCATTGATGGGCTTGTGCTGGATTCGCCGGATTCAAAGGATCTTGTCGAGCGCCTGGAGAAATACGATTTTTCCAAAGATTGGAAGTTCAATATCACGATTGGAAAGAACCAATGCACCATTTCCACAGATCAGGTTTCCCGATCCGAAAGTTGGTTGGGAGCGATGCCGCGCAATGAAGAAAATGACGCGGCAATTCAGGACATCAGGAACGAAAAGAACAGAAAGATATTGAAGAAGTACGGCGAATTCAGAACGGACTACATGGTACTCATTGGACTCAAGTTCAACGACAGAGCCGTCAACAATTTTCTTGGCGTGTTTCTGGATCTTCTGACTTCAGACGATACAAACATTCAGATGATCGTAGCCGATGAGTACTTCGATCTTGAGCTGATGAGGAAAGTGGAGCAGGAGGTGAAAAGTCGAACCAAAACGGAAGGAATCAAGATCCTTAGTTAGATCGAAAGTAGTAGGGCACAAGGATCATGAGTTCGGCGAATCATTTTCGAATTTATGTTGAGCTACAATCCGAGCAGGAAAACGAAAGCTTTCCTTCTTGTAAGACGCCCCGCGTCAAAGGCGATGTTCTGGGTAAGGGCGGTCGGAAGGGAAGTCGTAGGGGATCGTGCCTAAATGATCTGCGCGACTCGCCGCAAAGGGTCGGGTGCGATTCTTTCCTGTTGGAAACGAAAGCTCGATGGGTGTGGCCTGTTTTGGACCGAGTTCTGACGGAGGGTCACTGACATGTTGAGCCGTAGTGCACCAAACTCAAATCTCGGACCGCTCGGGGGATGAGTGAGGGCTGGTGCTACCAATGACAGAAAACGAAAGTCTGAGGCAAATGAGGAGCTCCGAAGTTTCGTGGCAACACTAGAGCATACCGACTCGGACCGTAGGGCGCTATCTCAAAATCGCCGACCGCCGCGCTAGGGGGAGCTGAGAGATGGCGTTTTCTGCAACTTAAGAAAAACGAAAGCTACAGTTGGGTCAACCCCATAAGGGCCGAGATACCGTTAAGGGTTCCTGTTCAATGGTAGTCGTAGGACGCCGTTCCAATAACTTGAAGTCCTCGGAGAACTGATGGTGCAGGGCGGCGTTTTCTTTTTGTTCAGAATTTTGATATCTGTCCACTTCAACGATGTTTAAATCTCTCAGACTTCAATCCACAAAGCTAACTGATATGGACAACGTATCAGATTGGCTTTACCGCGTCGCAAAGTTATGCACTATTGCGATGGACAAAGATATCCTTCCTCTACCACCGCTGCTAACTATTTCGGAGCGCTTGGTTGTGCCTATCCAAACGGAGGCGATAACTCCAGAGTTTGTAGAGCTGGTTTCCGATGAACTCAATGGAGACTGGTATGGTAACGACATCGAACTCATTTTGAGAGCAACACCAAATCGCCAAATTCGTCGAGTGTTTTCGTACTCAAACATAAAGACCACGACGGTTCCTATTCGAGAATGGAGAACACCAGATTGGGACGAGCCGAGGGTCGTTTGCTATGACGATATGGAATACCTGCGAGTTCGTGGAACCGGAGACGTAAAACTCAATGCGTTTCTTTATGCCTTCGTAGCACTTTTGCCCTTTAATGATGACGTTGAGATTTATCCTGAAGGGAGCGTTGAAGGGGATGACGATATCGTTCTTGGTAAGGAATTGGTTCAGGCTGAAAAGCAACTTCAGAACGATTCTTTCAGGCTCAGTATGGACGATCAGCAAAAATTGAGTCTGCGCGCAACCTTAATGCACGAGCTATTGAGCGGTTTACCGACAGATGCGGTCCAACACATTTGCCTGGATGGTGTAAGCAGCAGTCGTGAAATGGACGTCCTTAGCCATTGTTTAGGGGTGTGTCCGTTGTCGGATTGGCCTACTACAGCCACAACAGATCGGAAATACCTTGCTGAAAGATTGGCCAACATGGTGAAGGCCAATGACTTTTTAGGGCGTGATGTGCAAGCAATTGTGGCTAAAGCAATAGAAGACGTTCTCGCGCAACAATCATCACGCAAAAATCCGCATTGAACAAAGACCACCGGAAGTGAGTCATGTAAGTGCGGTTGCAGCGTCGCGTGAAGTGCCGTCCGTGTCTCACGCTAGGAAGACACTTCATGCGAACTTGATGATGTTTATTGATTACACCCGCAGCAAGGGTTTAATTTCACGATTGACAAACTCAGCGACGGCGTGCCGAAGTGCTTTGAGATAGGCAAGCTTGCTGCCTGTGCCACCGGCTTCCTTATAGGCTTTGAAGTCGCCCATTGCCGCGTTAATCTTTGCGGGATCTATCTCCGTTGCAGGCGTGTTGACAGCAAAGGCCTTGAGTTCTTCGGCATTGATCCCCCATTTGGCTGCAAAGTCCGCTACGGTCTTATCCACCACTTCACGTACTCGTTCCTGCACGATCGTAAACGCATCTTTGTTGCGATAGCTTTCTGGATTAAATTTGAGCTCCAGCCAGATTTGTCGCAGGATTTGACCGATTTGCGGATTGTCCTTGCTGAACTGCTCGATGTACGAGCTGATGCGTTGATCCTCGGCATCCGTGATCGTTCCGATGGTGTCGCTGTCCGTCGGCATATGCGATTGAATGAGCGACAGCAAGTAGCGATAATCAATTTCCACCGTCTTGACGGACTCTAGCTCATACTCAATGTCGATTCCGATAGGTTGAGGTTCCTGCTCGGTTTCGGTCTTGAGTTGCTCAATCACGTTTTTATAAATACCGGTCAAGCGTTCGAACTCTTCTCGGTCAAACTCAAAGATCGCTTTCAGATCTTCTTCCTTGAATTCGTCGTAAACCTGCAGTTCCGAGAAGTACCGATCCACCGCCTGGAAAGCTTTGGCAAATTTGGCGAGTTCATCCTTGCCCGTCAGCTCTGTTGCTGCTTCCGGCGTCGCGGCAATTTTGCGAAGTTCGGTAAGAGCTTTGCTGAACTTCTGCTTGGTCTCGGTCCAGGTCGGAGCAGCTACATCGTTTGTTCCGCCATTGCAGTAGAGCACTAAAGCATCGTCAATGAGTTTGGCGTAAAGCGACGGGGTCTGCATCGTTACCACTTGCCCATAGCGCTTGCTCTTATCGAACAGGCGATTGGTTCTTGAAAATGCCTGAATCAGGTGCTGGGGCTTCATTGGTGGACGATCAAGGAAAATCGTCGACATGCATGGCGCGTCAAAGCCCGTAAGCAAGCGATCCACAACAATCACCAGGTCAAGCTGTTCACTGCGATTGAAGTACTTGGACTTTTTGCGAGCCAGGCGTTCGTTGAGCTCCGTGTTGTAGGCGCCAAGAGTCGAAAGATCCCAATTGGTGCCAAACATGGCGTTGTAGTCCGCAAGCGCCTCGGCCATCTCCTTTTGGTTGGCTGTAGCACCGTCTTCGTTTTCGCCAACCGTGTACGTAATGGCGACTTTCGGGAAATCAGGAAGCAGTTTTTTGATCTTCTCGGCGACCTTGCCATCCGCCTGAAATTGCTTGAACAGGCGGTAGTAGCGTTGAGCATCTTCGATGGACGCAACGGTCAGAAGTCCTTCGTAAGATTGTCCATCGCCGGCATTGAGACGCAACTTGGCACCGCTACGGTTGACGATGTAATCAATAACCTTGTTGCGGTGCTCGTCGGAGTCGTAAAAATCTTTCTTATTAGCTTTTTTGTACTCAGTGACAACTTCCTGTTCCAGCGTTTCGGCTCGTACATCCATAACAGAATCTTCGTCATAGAGCCCCATCTCGACAGCCCAGGTCCGGAACTGGTCGATGTTGTGCCCCATGCTCTGTATCTGGAACCCCAGAACAGCACCGTCATGAATGGCTTCTTTGATGGTGTACTTGTGCAGACACTCACCGTAAAGCTCTTGTGTGGTGCGTGCCAGGTCGCCCTTCTGAGAGCGTTTGTTTTCAGCAAAGATCGGAGTTCCGGTGAAGCCGTACCACAAGCTCTTAGAAAAGAATTTCTCAATGAGACGTTTGGTTTCAGGAGTTACTGCACGGTGGCATTCGTCCACCACAAAGGCAATGTTCTTAACCTGAATCTTTGCGGCAAGCTTCTGGTACTTCTCGGAAGGAGAATCTTCTGTGCAGCGACGAATGATGGTCTGCAATTTTTGAATGGTCGTGACGATCGTATCCCGATCTTTGCTTGCCAGTTTCTTTTCCAGGTCGGCCGTTTTATCGGTGTTTCGAACGTCGATGTCATCACTGTCGGCGTAGGACTTAAACGAGTCGGACGTTTGTTGATCCAAGTCCTTACGGTCGATCAGGAAGATGGTTTTGTCGACGCTGGGAATGTCGAGCAAGTTCTTCGTGACAGTGTAGGACGTCAGCGTCTTGCCGGAGCCGGTCGTGTGCCAGATAAAGCCAGACTTTCGATCGCGCGAGGCCTTGCGGATCGCCTCGATGGCATGAATTTGGTAGGGGCGTAGCAAGATGACTTTTTTGCGCTCGTTATCGAGCACACTGTACTTGCCAATCATCAAGTGCGCAGCAGGAATGTTGAGAGCAGCCTTGGCAAAAGCAAGGTAGTCTTCCACCGGTTCGTTGTGTTCGTTCACCCAGCCTGTGAGGAACTTCTCATTGAGCTCTCCGCGGTTGTTGGCGGCGATGTAGCGCGTCTGGGAGCCGTTTGTTACCACAAACATTTGCACGAGTCCCATCAAACCGCGGAACTTGCCTTCTTCGCCGTATTTCTTGATCTGACGATAGGCATCCATGAAAGGATGGTCTTGGTTTTTCAGCTCAATGTGAATCAGCGGCAAGCCATTGATAAGAAGCGTGACGTCAAAACGACGATCTCGTGCGCCACCGGACTCCTCGATGGTCGATCGGTATTGGTTGATGACTTCGTAGCTCGATTTGCCGCCAGCCACTTCACGATTGTTGATGGCGATAAGCGAAATGATTCCCTTGGAGGCGTCCTCTCGCACAACAGGAATCTGAGCAACGCGGTGTTCACCGGCTAGCCAACGGGCGGCTTTGTATGTGGTCTCTGCCTGATCGCGAATGAACTCTTTGACCTGGTTCATTTCTTCATCTGTCAGAGGAACACCGTCAAGTAGGGCAATGTTGTTCTGATTGAGTTTCTGACGCAGGTTGTCCCAGAGATCAGCTTCCGTGCGGATGTCGTCTCGGTAGGTCCACTGCGAAACATCACAGCACAACTGTTCGATCAACAGTTTTTCCATTTCAGATTCAAGCATTGCCATTTGGTTTGCCTTGTGCGTTAGTGTTCTTCTTCCAGTTTGTTGCGGAGTTCTGAGAGCGTTTCGCCTTTGTAGGTGAAGTACTTCGGGCCTTGATAAGCGCCGGAAACGTTTTGCTGTTCTTCCGGGAGAAACGTGCCTACAAAAGCCGACAGCGTGTAAAGGCGCCCCTCATACTCGATCTTTTTGTCGTCAGCCACCTTCACTTCAAGTCCTGTCGGGGCGAAGGTAACGGTTTCGCCAACCTCAATGTTGACCATCGAGAAGCGGAAGGGTTTGCGGCGACATTGAGAGTCATTGCCTGGTTTGGCAACCTCATTCACTTGGTCTTCATCCATCGGGACGTTATTGCGATAGACCGTGATCTTGGCGTCGTCAATCGTTGATGCGATGTCACGGAAAATATCCAGTGCAACCGACGGTGAGACATTGAAAAACTCGCGGTTCTGACGAATACGCAGATCGGTCAGGCGATCAATCGTTTTGTGCACGAGCTTTTCAACCTCGTTGTACTTGGAGGTCTGCATTGTGGCGTAGATCGAAAACGGCAAAGGCACGGCTGTGTTGTCGAGTTCCTTGGAGCGGACATCGACAGGGCGGGAGCTTTTGCCAATTTTGACCCAGTCCTCACGAAAAGAGTCGTTAGTAAGGATGTAGACGTATCCGGATTGCATAATGTTAGACGAACATCTGTTGCATAAAGCCTTGTTTTAATTGCTTTAGTATTGCAATTTTCTGAGTCATAATTCCTATTTTTTCATTAAAAATAAAAAGCGTAGCGGCAATTTGTCGTTGTTCCTCTAAACAGGGAATATCTACCATCATCGCATAAAAATCATTCATCATAATACTTTGTACTGTTGTCCCTGTTTTTACATAATTATTTAAGATTAAATTACTTTTACTCTGTAAAAAGAAAAATAGATAACCTGAAATTATTTCATCAGTTACGGATATTGCTTTCAGGTCTTGATTTATTGTAGCTTGAATTCTTAAGAAAGCTAAAGGAAGAGTATGTTTTAGCACGCCACTTCTTGCTACTAATAAGATGGTTCCTGGCTCATGCAACTTTAATTCTTTGAGCCCCAATTCCGAGATCTTCATTTCGCTCGAAAAAACATACTCTGACTTCATGTCTTTCGGAGTAACCCAAAAATATTCCCCAGGCTCCCACAAAGCCTTATTTTTCATATTTGGCGTATGCCCGCCCGATGAAGCAATGACTGAGTGTAGAGGTTTTTTAATCCAATTTGGGAAATTTTTACCACTTTTAGATTTAAATCGAATTTCTTGGTTAAAAATCTTTTGCATTAACCCTTTCTTTAATTTTTCCAGGAATTCAAGCTTTCGCTCATTTAGCTCTATTTTCTGGTCCAGAGTTGAGAAGAAGGAGGCGATTTTTTGTTGTTCTTCAAGACAAGGAATGGCTATTTCCTCATTTTCTAAATCTTCTGGTCTTATTCTTTTTTGACTATTTGATGTTCCACTGGATTTTGTGTTTAGTTTACAAGTAAATTTACTTGTGGAGAGATAGTAAAAAATAAAATCCTGACAGTGGATTCCCGATGTAAGAGGGAGAAATTCCGCAGAACACAAAGAATTGTTTTCGGGGTTTTTTACATTCCAAATGCGTTTCTTTTTAATGTTTAATTTATTAAATAAAATTACATCCCCTCTGATAGACAACCTCAAACTATCTAGCTCATTTCCTTTTCTTAGATAGGGCGTCTGGTTGTTATCAAACGCAGGCATACTGTATTCAACAAATGTTCTGGATGGGAAGTCTTTGGGGTTTATTACTTCCTTAGAAATAGAACAAACGTCTTTTATTTGGGAAGTCTTCCAGTCTTTGAAAGGAACCCCACTCGACTGGAAAAATCTGATTTTAGGATTCCTCATGCTGTCACCTTTTCGTTAAGATCAATACCAAGCTCCTTGAAGTACTTCGCTAATTGCGAGTCAACATCCGCTTCCTGCTGATCGAGTTGGGCAAGTTCCGTGAATGTAGCATAGAGGTCAATTTCTTCTTCCTCTTCAGAATTGTCGACGTAGCGAGGAATATTTAGGTTGAAATCATTACCTTGAATTTCTTCAAAAGTTGCGAGGTGAGCAAACTTCTCAACATCCTTACGCTTCAGAACAACATCAACGATCTTGTCAATATGTTCGGGATCAAGATAGTTTCGGGGGCCTTCCTTTCGGAATTCCTTTGAAGCATCAACAAAGAAGACAGAACGATCAGTGTTGTTTTTCTTGAGAATCACAACACATGTGGGAATGCCCGTTGAGAAGAAGATCCCGGAAGGCAGGCCAATCACTGCATAGATATTGCCGTTGTGAAGCAAGGTCTCTCGGATCGTGCCTTCTGCACCACCTCTGAACAAAACGCCATGAGGCAGAACAATGCCCATCGTGCCGGTGTCTTTCAGGTGATAAAAGCCGTGCAGTAGGAAAGCAAAGTCGGCTTTACTTGCCGGCGGCAGCTTCTTATACGGCGCAAAGCGTGGATCGGTGAGAAGACTCTCGCGGGCATCGTATTTCTGGCTGTACGGAGGATTCATTACAACAGCATCAAAGTTCGTCGGTTCGTCCGTGGGCCAGTCAGCGTCAAGCGTATCTCCGTTGCGCAAATGCTGATTGGCTCCTGGCACGCGATGCAGCATCATGTTCATACGTGCCAGGTTGTACGTCTGGTTCTTCAGTTCTTGGCCAAAGAAATGAATGGCACCTTTGTTGTCGATGCCTTTGGCATCATCGTTACGGATTTGGTTGCGGATTTGCAAAAGCAACGATCCAGACCCCATGGCCGGGTCGTACACGGTAAAACCGTACTTCGTGTCTTGCCCTGCTGTAACCAAGCGGGCAATGATTTGCGAGACTGACTGCGGGGTATAGAACTCGCCGGCCTTTTTTCCTGATTCCGACGCGAACTGAGAGATCAAGTACTCGTAGGCGTCACCCAGAGCATCTTCTGGGTAATCGTTAAAGTCAATGTGCGCCAATGCTTTGATGACCGATGAGATCATCTCGTTACGTTTGTCAGGCGTTTTGCCCAAGTCCTTCGAATCGATGTCGAAATCCTCAAAGAGCCCCTCGTAAGTACCGCCGCTAGCAGCTTCAATGTCTCGAAACGCTTGACGCAGTTCAGAGAGCATGAAGGTGCGGGCATTGATCTGGTTGTAGAACGCTGTGAATGTGCGCTTGGGATGAATCACGCAACCAAAACGATTATTGAGCTCCAAGCTGAGATCTTCCCAAGAGCCATCTGTCAAAGCTTCGGTGTATGCAATCTGAGCGGAATCGAGGCTCTCCGGCTTTTCGTCGTTGAGCAAGTCATACGCTTCAACAAGCATTTTGTCGGACAGGGCCTTATAAAAGACCAAGCCAAGGAGGTAGTCTTTGTAGACGTCAGCCGACATGATTTTGCGCATTTCATCGGCTGCGGACCAAAGGGCGGCATTAAGGTCTCGGGCTGTAAAAGTTGACATTTGATTCTTCGAAAAAAAGTGAAAAATAGGATCTGCGATCACGTGATTCTAAGACAGAACTTCGTTTCGTTTGATCTAAAAGAATCCTTTCAGGTTAAATTTCTATTCCGTCGTCGCGTACGCCAACAACATTGATATGCGGTAAGGCCTTTCGGAGTTCCTCACAGATCGCCTGAGCCTCTTTTTCATGTCGCTCTTCGAATTCTTCATAAGTAATTACTTTTGGGTAAATAGCGTCAAAGAGCCAATAAGCTTCGGCCCAACGTTCAATACGACGAATCAACGGAAATGGAAGATCGATGTTTGAATAGTGAATGTAGCTGGTTGATCGACTCCAAAGTGCAGGGGCCGAGGCTTCAATATCAAGTCCTATTTCTGTCAAACCGGCCGTATAGGCCGCTCTTTCGGCTTTGTCTTGCGCAATGTCTTCAGCAATGTCCGGGTCAGAAAGAAAATCCTCTTCGTCTCGTTTGATTAAATTGACACCGTCACACAAGTAGACCTCAGGCTGGAGTCCTTCGGCTTGGGCGTAACCGATAAACCATCTCTCGACGTCGGTTAAATCTTGACCGTTTCGACCATCTCCAACTACTGTCACCCGGTCCCCATGCGCAAGAACTTCCATCGGTACATTGATTCTCAAATTTTCAATAGCCCATGCGGCAAATTCTTCCGGAGTCTGTTTCTTCGGCCTTGAATAATAGTATCTGTGAGGAATCACGCAGTCCTCACTGCGAGACCACAACTGACGGACAAGTTCATCATCGTTTGGATTGTTGACAATGTACTGGTGCACGATACGGTCATCAAACATATCTACCTCCTGGAAATTCACGAAAGCTCGTTTGTTGTTCCATGTGCTGAAGGTGTCTGTAGAGCGTAGATCGCGCGAAGCCTGATTCTCTTACCAATTGGGCAAGCAGAGTAACAGGATTAACTTGTTTTCGAGCTTTCTCGATTATCACTGTGTTAGTCGGCTTTCTACGTTTATAGTCAACTCGCTTTTTTGCTAACTCGATGCCTTCGCTTTGACGTTCCCGCATCATTGAACGCTCAAACTCTGCAACGGCACCAAGCATAGACACGATCACTTTAGTCATGGTCGCGTCACTTTCTGACGCATCCAGAAAGAGAGGCTCCTCTAAGAAGCGAACGCCGACTTCTTTGACCTGAAATTCTTTTGTTGTGTTCAATAGCTCGGCTAAGTTTGAGCCAGACGGTCCATACTGCACGCAACAGAGTGTGTCACCCTCCCTCGCGCAGGTATTCCATCATTTGATGAAATGCTGATTGAAGGGTTGGTAGCGCATTGTGCTGATCGGTCGCCATCTCAGAAATGCCCCGTCTAATGCCCGTGACATTGTTTGTCCTTGCCACCACCCTCGAATCTTCTAAGATTGCGCGTATTCATTTCAAAAGCAGCTTCTCGTTTCGTCTTGAAAACCCATGAGTACCGCTGACTATCAATACTCGCTTGGCAAGGTCCTTACCCGTAGCTTTCTTCCGGACAAGCCGCCCGTCGATATCCCGCCATACCAACGCCCGTACCGCTGGTCAATCAGCGAAGTCCGCAAGCTTCTCGAAGACCTCGATAGCTTCCGCTACAACCCTGGGACAAAGTCCTACGACGAAAGCGCACAGTATTACTACGGCACGATCTGCTTTCACGCTCACGACGGCAAGCTCGAGCTCATTGACGGCCAGCAGCGCTTGACGAGCTTTCTGATTCTCATCAAGGCGCTTTTGGACATCACCGACGGCATCAACGAAGTCAAACACTTGCGCGACGAATTGATCGAAACGATCAAAAGGTTATCGAGCGACCAAGACTGGCATGAGAACCAATGGCAACCTCAATACGAGTACCGCCAGCCACAGACGCAAGAACATATTGCCGCCATCTACCGAGAGCAGTTCGCTGATTACCTGCGCGTCAGAAAGCTCATTCAAGAGGCGACGCAACTCACCGGAGGCGAGCAAGAGTCAAACAATGAAGGCCAATCTGACGTTCCGGACTACGTGATTCAGTTTTTCACCGACGAGTACAAGCGTTTGAAGTACGCGCTTACAAACGGCGTCTTTGCTGTGCGCATCATCGAGAGTCGTTACGAAGCCGAGCTCTTTTTCCAATGCGAAAACAACCGCGGTAAGGAAATGGAGCTCATCGACATGCTCAAGGCCTATCACTTGCGCATTGCGCTCTCGGTCGAAAACTCCGAAACAAAACGCAAAGAGACGCTCAAAGAAATCAAAGGAATTTGGGAAAAGCTGACAGGTGATGGCGAGCGCTACAGGCGCTTCAGCACGACCGTCATCTGTTTGCTGTTGATTCGCTGGGGCGTGGCCTATTGGATGCACTGGGATAAAACCAATGTGGAAAAGCTCAAGGGCATCCACGGCACTTATCGGGGCAACCTTGTTGTCGACGAGAAGCTTGCGCAGACAGGCAAAGGAGCAGGAGAGAAGGGCAAGTTCCTTCCCGATCTGATGACGCCCGTTAAACCCGGGCTGCCGTTTTTCAGGACACTTGAATACTATCAGCGCATCGTGGAGGCGCTCTACAGCACGGTGCGTCTTAGCACAGGCCCCGAAGACAAGACGGATGAGAATGTCGGCTCGAACGTGTGCAACATGTTCCACGACATGGTGCTGGGCCGTAAGCCGTTTTTCGACGATAGCTACGAAATTGCGGTTCAGGCAGCAGTCTGCTGGCTCGATCGCTTTGCGAGCGTTGCTCCGGACCTTGAACGACCGTTTAAAAATGATGTCGACCGCTTGCGCGAGGCCTACAACAAGGACATGGATTTTCTTGTTTATGTCCAGTGCTACATTCGGCTATTTAAGCGCCTGCGCGTTCCATTGAAACGCAACGATAAGGAGCAAATCCTTTTGTTCGGGCAGCTTCAGGGCGCTCGGCAGATTGCCTTTTTCAAGTTGGACCGGCCCACCGAAAATCTCGTCACGATTCCGTACCGCACCAACAGTCCGGCGGAGTGCCGTCGCGAGCTTGAACGACTTACGCACCCTGATGAAGTCACATGGGCGATGGTCGGCGACAGACGACAGCGATACCGCGAATACGTTGATGAGGAAACGCGTGTTGAGACAATCGCGTTCGAGGAGCAGGCACAATGAGTACGCCGTTTGAAGCACGTTTGTTCACGGTGGGCGAGCTGCAAGCCGATGAGAAGACTCTGGTTGTGCCGGCATATCAGCGTCCGTTTTGTTGGACGGACGAGCAAATTGAGGTACTTGTTCAGGATCTCATCACGCATTTTGCTCGGTACAGTAAAGACAAGACTTGCCGCTATTCTTTGGGTACGGTCGTTTGCCATCAGCGAGAGGCTCTCGAGGTTTTGGATGGGCAGCAGCGCTTGACAAGCATTGACGTTCTTCTGGCCGTTCTCGATCAACGCAAGGCGCATTCAAGCGATCCTGAATATACGGTGAGAGAGGAAGACTTCGGTTGGACGCCTTCAGTCATTCGTCAGTACGACAATCTGACACAGAACAACCGCCCCAAAATCAACCAGACGATTCTCTCGTCCGTTTGCCTCAAGATCAACGGCGCCGCAAAAGACGGTTTGATTTTTTCGGACGAAGAAGGGGTGACACCGTTTGAAAAATTTGCCGACTGCATTCGCAAGAGCGTTTGCGTTTTGCGCGTGATTCTACCCATCGACGACGCCAACCCTTATGAAGGTCCCGCCATGTTTGAGATTGTCAACATGCGCGGACAGGCATTGCGCTCCATTGACATCGCCAAGGCTACGCTTGTGGAATGTCTCAAGGATGCGAACGACGCCGAGCGCATCGCCTTTGACCGTCTTTGGAGCGGTATTGCCGCCTTGCTTCGTTCCGATTCGCAACTCCGTGTCGAAGGCATCGTTAAGAGCATGAGTGACGTACTCGGGGGAAGTTCGAAAGTTTCAAGAACCGATCGGCGGGAAGGCGGCACGAAATTTTTCGAGATCGTCGGGAACGCCTTCAACTGTAAGACGAAATTGCAAGACCAAAGCGAAACGGACGCAAAACCCATCGAAAGTTCTGAGGAACGGCGTTTTGTCGTTGACTTCGAAAATCTCTTCGTGATTGCCAATGAGGTTTTCCGCTCAGTCAAAGGCGCAGACGATGAAAAGTTCGAGACACTCAATATTCGTCCGAGACCGGGCGAATCTGACTACCGCGGCCTGCACGATCGCATCGTTGTCGGTAAAGACGTCAAGAACGAAAACGCCAAGCTTGACGATCAGGAACGACGCAAAGATGTCTGGAGCTTCATGACGATCCTTTGGATTGCCGCGATGGTGGCGCGCCAAGCAGACGAACTTTTGGCTGCTGAGAGCAAAAACAAGTCGCCCTTTGCCTTGTTGCTCGACACCTTCTATGCCGCTAACGGTTACCAGTACTCCGGACAGTATTGGCTTCTGTCGCTGGTTCACACCGCCGTCCAGGATCTTTGTCCGGTCAATTGTCTCCCTAAGAGCGCGCAAGCTTTGCTTTCAGGAGCCTCATCGGCGCAGGAGTTGGCCGACAAAGTGAAAAAAAGCTTCGGCAAGGACAAAGGTTTTAAACACGGCTATTTGCGTCTGATTCTATGGGGACTGGAACGGTTTTTGAATCCGAACGCTGCGGGCAAGATGACGGCAAACGTACTGAAACTCGGAGCCGATGAAGACGAGGTCAAGTTGATTGCGGCCGTAGGGAAAGCTTTTGAGTCTGTCGGACAGTGTGACAAGCATGACGAAAAATTTGCCGCTTGGCGGTATACCGAAAATGGCGTGCGTTGGAAGCTTTTTTTCACCGACTGGCTGCTGTGGTTGGATTCAAAGCAAAAGGGGACGAGCTTTTCTTATTTGGCCCAAATGCTCGATCATCCTCAACACGTCGAGCTCATCCGGGATCTGAATGTAGAAAAGTCGTCAGACGATCCGCTGAAGAATTTCCGCAAACAGTTCGCGAACAAAGCCGAGACAATGCGGATTGTTTCGCGCTCTCAGATCGAGCATTGGATTGCTCAGGAAACTCCGAGCATCCAAGACAGAACGGTACTGCACCATTTTGCCAATCTGGCACTGATCAACGCTTCGGAAAACGTGGAAAACAGCAATAAGACGACGGATCAGAAAGCGACACAACTTTACGAAAATCCGTCAGCAAAGCTGCTTTGGCTGGCTTCGTATGCACGAGCGACAGCGAATCAGCAGGCGATGCTTGCCAAGCGCTTGTGTACGGTGGAAACGGACCGTTTTTGGGCTGACTACATCGCATCGTTTGCCAAGCACGATTGGCTGGGCTCGTAGTCGGAGCGTCTAGATTTAAGCATAAAAAAGCTCGGTCCCCTCATTATCTGAGAGGACCGAGCAAAAGCCGTTAGGCCTTCAAAGGAAGGCGCATTATAACGAAAAGATTAAATCTGTCAAATGAGGTGGAAAAATTTGATGAAATGCCTAGGCAGATTTCGTTGCGACCAAGAGTCGCCTACAGTTCGGGAGCGCATTTGAAAACGAAATGGCGCAGGTTTTGGGAGAAAACTCAATGACCGAGACAGGCAAGAGGCGATCGGCAAACTAAGTTACCAACACGCGCCAAAACGAACGGTGAGCATTACGACAATCGCGTACGCGTCAGTCAATGACGCAACCGCCTTTACGATGGGTAAAAAATACCAGCACAGAAAGGTGGTTGTATGTCAGTTATTTATTTCACGACTAGTGAAAAGGAAGTGTTTCCTTACTGGAGCAAAGCGCCGGAAATCGGTCTGCGTCGCATCATGGCGCTGATTTCGTTGGCTTCAAAGACCGGGCTTACGGGAAGCAAAACACCGATTGTGCGGGATCGGAACGGCCGGGTGATTGACGGCCTCGTGGTGGATTCTTCGGATGCACAAGAACTTGTCGAGCGATTGACGCAGCACGATTTTTCCAAGGATTGGAGTTTTCAGATTTCAATCGGCAGGAAAAAATGCACCATCAGCTCAAAACAGATTTATTCGTCTGAACGATGGTTGGGTGCTGTGCCGCGCAATGCTGAAATTGATACTGCTCTCCAAAATATTCGAAACAAAAAGAACAGAGAGATACTGGAGAAATACGGCGAATTCTGTACGGATTACTCGTTGCTGGTGGAACTCAAGTTCGACGATAAGTCTTTCAACAACTTTCTCGGTGCCTTCCTTGATCTCTTGACTTCGGACGAGACAAATATTCAAATGGCTGTCACCAGGGAATTCTGCGATATTGATTTAATCAGAAAAGTTGAGGATGCGGTCAAGACTGTCACGAAAACAGAGGATTAGACTCAAGAAATTTAACCTGTTGAGAATTGCTTTCCCTCGTGAGATAAACATTCGATAAGTAAGCAGCAAGACCCGGATAAATGTTTGCAAGTTCTTTCGGTCCTATGACAAAAACGGGCCGGCAAACAGCTGAAGAAAAATTGATAGGAAACTTTACCTGAGTCTGAATGCGACGGATGAGAAGCTTTCTCGATTTTCAATGACTTTTTTGATGTCGATTGTTTATGAAAAGCGTATTAAGTTTTCTCTTAATTTTTTATTTTTGGGGGTGGCCGGGCATTGCGGTTCTAGTAACAATTGGCATTTTGTGTTGTGTCCTTTGGTCAAAACTGGAAAGTGGTAAGTCTTCTGATCAAGACGGTGCGGGATGTTTGATCTTAATTTTTATGATGATATGTATATTAATATCCATTCCTTTTTTGAACTGGATCTCAAAATAATAAAGAGTATAGACTGCCCTGATGTTAAAGTCGGCCAAGTTAATATAAGGCGCTAAATGATCAGTTAAAGTTGCTTTATCAAAAGCGTGAGTGAGGATGGCATCCTGTTTATGTCAGAGTTCCGACTCAGCATCTTTGTCTGGACAGACTGAGGGATCATTTCACAGGGTTGATCTGTTCAGAGTTTCTCCGTTGCGGACAAATGCATCGGAGATGTCGAACTTCTCTCGTAACAGTCGTCGGTTCCTTTGACACACCAAACTATCTTCAGACTTTTTCTGGCGCGCGAATCCACAGCTTTTTGTAGATCTCCTTTTGAGGCGTCAGCGTTGACATGGTTGAGCCTCTAGTTTTTATGGCAGCAGCGTCAGAAGCTACCTAATTCGTCGAGCAGATCCGTGGATTGATTTCGGCCAGGAGACCGGATTTGGAGCATGCCTTCCGGTTTAATCAAGACGACTCTGAGAAAATAAAAGCGTTGAGTACGCAGTACAGAAACCGGTTCACAAGGTCATTTCCCGACGCGAACAGAACCGGGAACTCTTGACTTGGCCAAACCTCAACGGACGGGCATACCGATGATTCGCCCGGTTGCGGGCGTGGGCAGATGATTGTCCCTGTCCTTTTTTTCATGAAGATAGGCTTCAAGAACGTCAACTTCTAGGGGGCCGGTTTCCAGAATCTTGGCATGTTCCCTGAGCATCGAGAAATGGTCGCCCCCACCGAGAAGGTAGGCGATCGTAACGATGCGATAGATGTTCTCGGGCAGAATCGGCGCCCAGATTCCTTCTTTCGTGCGTATTTCAGCGGACACGATGCGTTGGCCCACAGGGGCCGAAGGATTGATTCGATAGCGAAGCCCCGCAGTCTGCAAGAGTCTTGGGCCGATCACGTCGGGTTCCGAGAGACCGTGTTCAAGCGCCTCCCGGAGTACTGCGCCCGAGACGTCGGCCACCTGAATACGGTTCCCGAAGGGGTGAATGTCGAGCAGATCGGCGTGGGTGACGGGACCGATCGGCATAGCTGCTCGTACGGCACCGCCGTTTAAAATCGCCGCGACTGCACCTCGAGAGCGGCCCCAGGCGAGAAACGCGTCGGCGGTTGCCATTCCCGAGAGGCAGTCGCCTTCACGGCAGGGATCGAGTCCGTCCGGAAG
>ERZ1036446.467-NODE-467-length-18601-cov-42.221773_pt1 | contig 18601 bp, 9 predicted proteins | sample MGYA00514226_ERZ1036446 | MGnify/ENA primary metagenome ERZ1036446 (study PRJEB33795, sample SAMN09464922) | human gut metagenome | host: Homo sapiens | place: USA: Stanford, California | collected 2016-07 | study: EMG produced TPA metagenomics assembly of the...
TGCTCAGGAACTTATAAATAAAGTTAAATCAAAGTGTTGCGGAATTAAGGTTTACCTATTTACCCCAATTAAACTATAAAAACACATGAGAACATTCCTATCATTAAAGACATGCTTACTATCTGCACTTTTACTTTGTGCAAACAGCATTTCGGCAAGCAAGATTATTTCCGTATCCGATTTCGGTTTGAAACCCGACAGCCGTATCAACGCAGTGCCATTTATACAAAAGGCAATCGATGCTTGCAAGCAATATCCAGGTTCCACACTTGTCTTTCCAAAAGGAAGATATGACTTCTGGGCACAACATGCTATCGAAAAAGATTATCACGAAACGAACACCTACGATGTTAATCCCAAAATTCTCGCCGTGCTATTGGAGCAGATCAATGATCTGACGATTGACGGTAATGGTTCTGAGTTTATTATGCATGGCCGGATGCAGCCATTCACTTTGGATCATTGCCGGAACATTACCTTAAAGAACTTCTCCGTCGATTGGGAAATCCCATTAACTGCGCAAGGTATTGTCACTCAATCTACCTCCGGATACCTTGAGATCGAAATCGACTCCCACCAATATCCTTATATCATAGAAAACAAACGACTGACTTTTGTCGGTGAAGGATGGAAAAGCAGTCTTTGGGCGATCATGCAGTTTGATCCCGACACCCATCTCGTCCTGCCAAATACAGGTGACAACTTAGGCTGGCGCTCATACGATGCAACAGAAGTAAAACCTGGATTAATACGCTTATCCGATCCTAAAAAGGAGGCTGATAAATTCTTCCCTGCGCCGGGTACGGTCCTTGTGTTACGACACAGCACCAGAGACCACGCCGGTATCTTCATTTACCACAGCATGGACACAAAACTAGAAAACGTAAAACTATTCCATACCTGCGGACTGGGAATTCTGTCACAGTATAGCAAGAATATATCTTTCAATGATGTACATATCATCCCTAACACTTCCAAGAAACGTGTGCTGAGCGGACATGACGACGGTTTCCACTTCATGGGATGCAGCGGATTACTCAAGATTGAGAACTGCAGTTGGGCAGGATTGATGGATGATCCTATTAACATCCATGGAACATGTTCCCGTATTATGGAAGTTCTTTCTCCTACCCGTATCAAATGCAAATTCATGCAGGACATGAGTGAAGGGATGGAATGGGGACGTCCGGACGAAACAATCGGATTTATAGAGCATAAAACCATGCGTACCGTAGCTACTGGTAAAATGAATAAATTTGAAGCACTAAATAAAGCTGAATTTATCATCGAATTATCAGCACCACTTCCAGCCGGAGTGGAAGCCGGATATGTAATAGAGAATCTGACCTGCACACCTGATGCAGAAATACGCAACTGCCATTTCGGAAGTTGCCGGGCACGTGGTCTGCTTGTATCTACTCCCGGCAAGGTTATTATTGAGAACAATGTATTCGAATCCAGCGGCTCTGCCATTCTGATTGCCGGAGACGCAAATGCATGGTACGAGTCAGGAGCTGTCAGAGACGTGCTGATACGTAACAATGATTTCCGTTATCCTTGCAATTCTTCGATTTATCAGTTCTGTGAAGCCGTGATCAGCATTGATCCGGAAATTCCGACATCGGAACAGAAGTACCCCTATCATCGCAATATCCGCATTGTGGATAATACCTTCCACCTATTTGATTATCCGATTCTCTTCGCACGGTCGGTAGACGGACTCACCTTCTCCTCCAATACACTCATACGTGATACGACTTACCAGCCTTATCACTATCGTAAAGAAGGTATTACGCTGGAAGCATGTAAATCTGTGGTTATTTCAAACAATAAGATTGAAGGGGATGTATTAGGACGTACTGTTAAAATTGAAAATATGAAACCTTCGGATGTCAAGATTAGCAAGAACCCTTTCTTTAAACTGAAAAAATAAAAAACACCATATAGGCAATTAAACGTATTCAGGCTCAAGCATGAGCATGAATACGTTTGAGTCTTTATCCCATAAATACAACAAATAAAGGAAGGTTCTCTTTGATGAACTTCAATGCTAAGGTAATCTGCCGTTCTATTGCTTTTTCACTGACTGCACAACGTTCCGCGATTTCCCGATTAGATAGATGCTCTTCGCGGCTCATTCTAAAGATCTGCTGCCGTCTGGCCGGAAGTTGCGAAATCAATTTATCAATATAGTTCTTCAAATCAGCAGCATCCAATTCCTCTTCTATATCATAAGAATTTTCAAGTCCTTTCAGAACTGTCATTTTAAAATTCAGCTCATTAAAATGTCTACGCGAATAATTGAATATAATATTACGGGTAATCATAAAAAGCAACCCATCAAAATTCTTGGTAATATCAAGAAACTCTTTGGACTCCCAAACTTTCACAAAAACATCCTGAACTACTTCTGAAATCACGGAAGATGAAGTGACATAAAGTCGTGCAAAGTTATAAACCTTCAGCCAATAAAGGTCATACAGCAAAGAAAATGCAGCCGCATCTCCCGCTTTTACCTTTTCCAGAATTATTGTCTCCTCCATCTCTTTTCAATTGTGTTACAAAAATAAAGAAATAACCATTAACCACAACATTTTTTTTGATTTTTATTTATAATAAAGTTACCTTTTTTCCTTTAATAATGTCTTCAAAATCTATTCTAATTATTAATTTCAACTAAGTTCTGTTAGAACTAAGATAAAAAAATGACTTTTCGAAAAAAAAACTTCTTTTTGGTTAGTGATTAATTTGTTGAATATTAGCTTATTATGATTTTAATGATAGTTTTGCTATTTTTTTTATCGAAGGGATGTGGGGGTAGACTTAACTCAAGTGTATTTATAATATACGAGTAATAATAAATAGAATAATAACAAAGTAAGATAGGATGGATAAAGATACAAAGATGAGTTTGATTAAAGATTTGCTGGCAGGACGGCTGACTAAAAAGCAGCGAAGAAGCTATGCTGACCTGGAATCAGTGGATAGAGAACTTAAAATACAATGGAATGAATCAGAAAATAAAGCTATAGATTTTAAAATAAAAGAACAGATATGGGAAAGAGTAAAAGCAAGATGTGTAGATAGGAAAAGAAACAAAGTTCTAACAGAACTAAGATGGTATTTTGCCGTAGCTTCACTCGCTCTTTTACTAACAATAGGAGGATTTTGGATGAATTCAGTCAAAGATAATATTAACGACGAATTTATAATGGTGATAGCACAACAAAACCAAATGCACGTTTTACCGGACAGTACAAAAGTATGGATGGAATCAGGTAGTTCCATTAAATACACAAAAGCCTTTAACAAAAAAAGAGAAGTATGGCTAGAAGGCAACTCATTTTTTGAGGTATATAAACATGAAGGCAGTTTCTTCCAAGTACATATTAATAAAGCTTTTATAGAAGTAAAGGGAACCTGTTTTCAAATCAAGCAAACTAATGCTGAAAAAAATGAAATCACGCTGTTTCATGGTAAAATAGAATTTAATGTAGAATCTACAGGAGAGAAAATTATCATGTCTCCATCGCAAAAGGTAATGTATAATCCAAACAATGCACAAACATTAGTTGAGAATGTAATGGATATCAATTGGAAGGACGGAAGATACAACTTCAAAGAAACCCCATTACCCCAGCTCATTTCAATTGTAAATCAAATATACCAATCAAATATAATTCTAGAAGGAAAGTTTACTAAACAATCTTCATTCACAGGTAGCATCCGTTATGATGAAACATTGGATGACGTAATAGAGAAGCTTTGTTTCAGCCTTAACCTTACATACAAAAAACAGAATAGTAAAATAGTAATATATAATTAACCATATTTCTAATAATTAACCCAATATTTAACCTCACAACAAGTTAAATCATGAAAAAAAATCACAGTTGTTACCGGAGGCGATATCTGAAGCATATCGCACTCGTTTTGCTCTTTTACCCCTTGTCCGCTCTTGGAGCTCAGGGACACATATCTATCAAGGGGCAATCAATCACTATTATGCAAGCTATCCAGCTTATAGAAAAAAACAGCGACTACACGTTCTTCTACAATGCAGCAGATCTCGAAGACAAACAACGGAAAGACATTAATTGCAATGGTCCTATTGACGAGATTCTGGATGAAGTTTTCAAAGACAGCGGTATTAGCTATATCGTAAAAAACAAAGAGGTTATTCTTAACGTACAAAAAACGAATAACACCCAACAAAAGAAAAAACGTACTGTAACCGGTACTATTATAGACGCAGTGGACGATAGCCCCATCATTGGAGCTAACATCACGATTAAAGGTGACAAGAACACCGGTACAATCTCGGATATTGATGGTAATTTTAGTCTTTCCATACCCGACAATAAGACGATCCTTGTCGTAACTTACATCGGATATAAAACTCGTGAAGTTCCTGTAGAAGATCTAGGGAATATCAAAATTGTACTGGAAGGAGACGATCATACCTTGAATGAAGTTGTCGTAGTCGGTTCCGGTACCCAAAAGAAGGTCAGCGTAACAGGAGCTATCACAAGTATAAAAGGTGCCAGCCTCAAACTGCCGTCATCTACCCTGTCCAACTCATTTGCCGGAAAGTTGGCGGGTGTCATCGCAAAAACAAACTCCGGAGAGCCTGGCTCCGGTGCCGAATTTTACATTCGCGGTATCGGTACTTTTGGTGGACGAGCAACTCCTCTGATTTTATTGGATGATGTAGAAATATCATCCGGTGACCTTAATTATGTGCCAGCCGAGAATATTGAAAGCTTCTCTATCCTTAAAGATGCATCTGCCACCGCTATCTATGGTTCACGCGGAGCTAACGGTGTAATGATCGTCACAACTAAAGGAGGAGAATACAACAGTAAAACATCCATCAACGTTACAGCGGAAAACTCTTTCAACTACTTAGACAAGTTCCCGGAATTTGTAGACGGAGCTACTTACATGGATATGTATAATAAAGCTTCATTAGCCAGAAACTCTTCCGCTACACCCAAATACAGTGCTACAGACATGGAACGCACGGCATCCGGAGTCAACCCATACCTATACCCCGATGTAAACTGGCAAGACGTATTGTTCAAAAACATGAGTATGCGCCAACGTGCCAACGTCAACATTTCCGGTGGTGGTTCTAAAGTTAAATATTACATGAGTTTGGATGTCAGCCATGATTCAGGCTTGCTGAACACAGGGAAAGCATATTCATGGAACAACAATATTAATATAATGAACTATACCTTCCAGAATAATATTGCTTATAAACTGACGCCGACGACAACAATCAAAATGAATATGAACGCTCAGATCCGTCAGAAAAAAAGCCCGAATGTATCAAGCGAGGATTTGTTCAAACAGATTCTGACTACTACCCCCATAGAATTTCCGGTTACTTATCCAAGTCAGGACGGGCGTATCATGTACGGCAATAACATCATCTCAGGAAGTACCTTATACACGAACCCTTATGCCAGGATGATGACATCCTTTGCCGAAACGAACGAAAATACACTTAACACAGTTATCAAGATAGACCAGGATTTGGATTTTATCACTAAAGGGCTTAAAATTAATGCTTTTGTAAATTTCAAAACCTGGTCAAGTTCTTACTTTGATCGTAGCATTGCCCCTTATTATTATCGCATAAAAAGCGGAAGCTACGATGAAACCGACCTGGAAAATACGAATTATGAATTGGAACTGCTAAATTCGAATGGCAGCGATTATATCAGTCAGTCGGCTATCGGAAAGTCTTCCGACCAAACATTTGAATTACAGTTCAACCTAAACTACGCCCGTCAATTCGGTCTGCATAATGTAGGTGCCATGTTACTCTACAAACAACGCGAATACAGAAGCGACGTGTTACCCAACCGTAATCAAGGCCTTTCCGGACGTCTTACTTATGATTACGGACAACGCTATCTGTTTGAGTTTAACTTCGGTTACAACGGGACCGAACGTCTGGCCAAAGAAGACCGTTTCGGATTCTTCCCTGCCGTCTCTTTAGGATGGGTAATAAGCAATGAAGCTTTCTTCGAACCAATGAAAAATGTAGTGGACAATCTCAAGGTCAGAGGTTCCTACGGTCTTGTAGGTAGCGATGACCTGGCAACAGCCGGCGGAAGTTATTACCTGTATATAGACAAGATTACAAACAACGACCTGTCTTATCTGAAATGGACTTCCGGACAAAATATGGACTACCAATTAGGAGGTCCTCAGATGGCATACTACGCCATGTCCGGTTTGGGATGGGAAAAAGTAAAGAAGCTCGATATAGGTATTGATTTTACATTGTTCCGCAACTGGACATTTACCTTCGATTATTTCTACGACAAGCGTTATGACATCTTCATGAACCGTGAAGCATGGCCGCAATCGCTGGCTTATCATATTGCCAAACCTTGGAGTAATATTGGTAAAATGGATAATAAGGGAGTAGAATTCAGTATTAATTATGCCAATAACTTCTCCAGAGATTTGTCTGTCAGTCTACAAGCCAACTTCACCTACAACAAAAATAAAATGGTCTATGTGGATGAACCGGAATATCCGACAATATGGAAGTCAGAAACCGGAAAACCTTATTCACGTATTACCGGCTACATAGCAGAAGGCTTATTCAAGTCACAAGAAGAAATAGATAACAGCCCTGCCCAGAATTTGGGTTCTACACCCAAGGTCGGAGATATTAAATATCGTGACCTTAACGGTGATGGTATCATTGATTCGGATGACCAGACGATGATCTCCAAATATGGAAGTACTCCACGCTTACAATACGGATTTGGCGGAACTGTCAACTACAAAAAGTTTGATTTTGGTGTCTTCTTCAGTGGCTCTGCTCTGCGTTCTATCATGACAAACGGTATTGACCCTTTCCAAGAAGGAATAGCCGTCGGTAACAGAAATGTATTAAAATACATAGCCGATAATTACTGGTCGGAAGAAAAACAGAATTGGGATGCCAAATATCCTCGTCTGGGATTACTTGCAACAGACGTTGCCAACAATACAGTGAACAGTAGTTACTGGTTGAGAAATGGTTCTTTCCTCCGATTGAAGAATGTAGAAGTAGGATATAAGATACCTTACGGACGTATTTTCGTCAGCGCAGCCAATCTATTCACCTTTAGTCCGTTTGACCTTTGGGATCCTGAACTGTCTTCTTGGAACAGTTATCCTATGCAAAAGACTGTCAATGTCGGAATTCAACTTCAATTCTAATTTATTATGAGAAAAAATATGAAACTAACACGCATCTTTCAAAATATAAGTATAGCAGTTATTATCACTGCATTGGGCTTAACCTCATGTGATTATCTAGACGTCGTTCCACCCGAACAACCCAATATCGATGACGCAATGTCAAGCCCCACCCGGGCTTTAGGATTCCTTTATTCCTGTTATGGAGGTGTCGGTACAGACTTGCCCAGTGCGTATCTGGGGGAAATAAACTCTACAACAGACGAATATGTATTGCCTTATTCATGGAACACAGATGGTTATTGGGGGGCCTATGCATTTAACACTGCATCATCCACTAACCAAGACTGGCTGTGGGGAACTACTTACCAATATATAGGACAATGTTATCTGTTTTTGCAAAAGTTGGAAAATGCGGGAAGCGACATCGCATCTGATGCAGAAAAGGAACAATGGAGAGCCGAATGCCAATTCCTGGTAGCTTATTACCACTTCGCTACTTTAAGAAGATATGGTCCCATCCCAATTACAGACTCGTACATTCCGATGGATACCCCAACGTCAGAGTATAATGGACGTTTTCACTTTGACTATTGTGTAGACTGGATTGCGAACCAGCTGGATGAAGCCGCCAAAGTACTTCCTGCCAACCGCACCGTTACCAATGAATGGGGACGCGCTACATCTACTATAGCCAAAGCTGTAAAAGCACGTTTGTTACTTTATGCCGCATCTCCTTTATGGAACGGAAGTTTCCCCTACCCTAACTGGCAGAATGAGAATTTCGAGACTCCGGGTTACGGTAAAGCTTTGGTAAGCAATACTTATGACAAGAGCAAATGGGAAAGAGCACTTGCCGCATGTCAGGAAGCACTTACATTAGCTACAACTTCCGGTGACCGTGAACTTTACGATGACGACGAATATTACTCCCGACAATCCCTGAACTTACCTTTTGTTCCCGGAGTAGCAGATGTGGAAGATAATAAAGAATTCCTGAAAAACGTAATGAAGATGCGCTATGCCGTAAGTACACGTGAATCTGAAGGAAACAAAGAAATTATCTGGGGATTATCCAACCAGTTTGATTTTTATTCCCGTTATCCGCTTCGTATTCTGAAGAAATCGGATGGAACATGGCATGCTGGTTATAGTGGTGTATCTCCTACATTATATACGTTCGAACATTTCTATACAGCTAACGGGAAACTACCTGAAAAAGACCTCGACTTTACTCCTTCCTCTGAATGGTTTGAGTCAGCCGGTATCTCTTCACGTGAAGATATTATCAAACTGAATGTGGGTCGTGAACCTCGTTTCTATGCATGGATGGCTTTTGACGGTGGTGACTACGGAACTAAATTTGCGGCCGGTTCTCCCCTGAAACTGGAAATGAGGAATTCGGAAATGCACGGTTACAATCCGTCTCTATTCAATCGTGACCATAGTGTCACAGGGTTCCTGACACAAAAGTTTGTTGATCCGGTAACTGAATTCTATACAGCCGGCGGTTCTACAAGCGGAACAAGCGCACCTACTATCTTATTCCGCCTGGCCGAACTCTACCTAAACGTAGCAGAATGCCATGCAGCATTAGGAAATACACAGGAAGCCATTGATGCACTAAATCCTGTTCGTGAACGTGCCGGAATCCCTAAATTAACATTGGCTGATATCACAAATAATATGACAATAAAAGACTGGGTACACAATGAACGTTTTGTTGAATTATGGAACGAAGGTCACCGCTTCTTCGATGTCCGCCGTTGGGCAGAAGGAGCCAAGTACTTTGGAGCAAACAAACGGGAAGGATTGAATGCAGAAGTTCAAAGTCCCACATTCGAAGAATTTAATAAACGAACTACAGTTGATGCACCTTATGTGTGGGAAAACCGCATGTACCTGAATCCGGTATTCTACAACGAAGTATACAAAAATCCGCAAATGGTACAAGCACCCGGATATTAATTATTTTTTATTCATTCATAACAATATAGAATATATATGAAACATATATCAATAGCATTGTGTTTGTGCGGGATGATTCTGATGAATACTTCCTGCGACAATTATGACGATACCTATCCGCAGGAATATGAGAAAATACTATCACTGCAGACCACCGGTGAGCAAGCCGTAGATCTTTATAAAACAGGAGAGGCTACTAACTATTCAATAACGGTCATTAAATCCGGAAGTCAACCCACATTGACAGCTTCTGCCCATATCGGTGCAATGGATGCAGTCAATTTTGAGAAGTATATCTCCGAGAGAGGTTTGGACTATGTGGCAATGCCTGCCAATTGTTATTCGTTCAACATAGAAGAACTCGATTATTCTTCTGCTGAAACCTATAAGATCATCAATTTACAGCTGAATACCAACGAGATAGAAATCTTTGAGCAGACTCTTGAAGAGGGACAAACGTGTGTTCTTCCAATCATGCTGACCAGTACATCCGATTCCATCCTGGCAGATAAGAACACATTAGTTCTGAAACCGGAGATTATTACTCCATCTCTTTCAGTCACTGAATCCAGTTCAGGAACCGTGACTAAATATTTATCACAAAGTGGAGGTATCATTGATCTTGCTTTAGGATTGCAAGTCGAAAACCAATGGAATTTCACCTGTAAAGTAGCAATTGATGAAACGACTACTACCTTAAAAGGAGCAACGTTAGTTTCGGACATCATCTCATTTGAGCCTGGAAACACATCTTCTGTTCAGGTTAATATCCCTAAATTTACGAAGACCTCCGGAAATGTGGGTATAAAGATTCTGGAAATTAATGGAAAAGACGGTTTCGAATTCGACACGAATCCATTTATACTGGTTGCATCTGTTGAAAAATACAGTCTGACAGCGGACATGCTTTCCAGTAATGCAATAGAACCGTCAGAAGGTTCCTTAGCTAATTTATTGGATGGAGACATAGGTACCTACTTCCACAGCGCGTGGAGTGTATCAATTGCCGACAAGCATTATGTTCAAGTAAAATTGCCCGTATCAACTAAGACATTCCGTTTCACCTATACAAACAGATCAAATAACGGAAATGCCGCTTTGGCATGGTTCAATTTATATACAGGAACGAATGAGAACAATTTACAACTTTACAAGCGTTTTGCGTGGGATGAAGATGGTCTCCCGTCAGGTGCTGCAGGAGTTTATGTTTCTCCCGACGTTTCAATAGACAATGCTGCCAACACCTTACGCTTTGAATGTGAAAGCAACTGGACCGGTGGTTCCTTCTTTGTATGGAGCGAATTTAGTCTGTTCATACTGTCCGAATAATAAATGAGAGACAAAGGGTGAGTCAGACTTTTGATTCACCCTTTTATACCTCATCTATCTTAAAAACTAATACAGCAAAAAAATGACAATAAAAAGATTCATTACTAACCTGTTAGCCCTTTTTACTCTATTCACAGTTTCACTGGCATGCAAGGATACCGAAAAATCGATTATAAATAGCTCCTTCAGTATCAGTGAAGAATATCTGATACAAAATCTGGATAAATCAAGTACGTCTGTCCAGATTCCAATTAACACATCTATGGAGTTAGCTCAATGGAGTGTCTCTTATGAAGCAAACTGGCTACAATGCTCAAAACAAAAGACAGCAGCAGAAGGAACTTTCCTGAGAATTACAGTGAATGAAAATACAGGCGAAACCAAAAGAACAGCCAACATAAAAGTAACATCAACTACTGCTACCTATACTATCACCGTTAATCAATATGCCAAAGGCGAAGTAATTGTTGAGGGTGACATCAAGGTTACACCAACCGGAGGCAAAGCGAGTGAGCATCAGGAGGGACAGGATATTGAAAATACATATGATGGCAAATTTTCAACTGATGGAGCTGCCCCTTTCCACACTCCGTGGGGACAATCCGCCAAATTCCCTGTCACGCTGGAATACTATTTTAAAGGAGATACGGAAATAGACTACTTAATTTATTATACACGATCCGGTAATGGAAACTTCGGAAAGGTCAAAGTATATACAACAACCAATCCTGACCGATCAGATTATACATTACAGGGAGAATATGACTTTAAAGAGCAGAATGCTCCTTCCAAAGTTTCATTTTCAGAAGGCATAAAAGCGACCGGAATCAAATTCGAAGTATTAAGCGGTCTGGGTGATTTTGTAAGCTGTGATGAAATGGAATTTTACAAAACAAATACGGATAAAACACTGGATAAACAACTTCTTACCGTATTCACCGATATAACTTGTACGGAAATAAAGAACAACGTCACCAACGAACAGATACAAGCTCTGCCAGACTATTTCGTCAGAATAGCAGAAGCGGTTCGTGACAATACATACGACAAATGGGAAAAAGAATTTCGCATTCGCAGCTATGAACCATACAGTAATATTGCTGAATGGGCGGATAAATTAATGACTAAGAAATATAGTGATCTCGACAATCCGACTGGTATATCCGTCAAGGCAGGAGACGATATCATCGTATTGGTTGGTGACACATACGGACAGAATATTTCAATGCAGTGTATTTGGGAAACAGGAACAGAATACAAGCAAACAGCTTCTTCAGGCGATGTCTATATGCTAAATCCCGGAGTCAACAAACTGACTATGAAAGGAGAAGGACAATTGTTTGTCATGTACAACACCGAACTGACTTCAAATACAGCAAAACCCATCAAAATTCACATACCACTCGGAAGTGGCGCAGTGAACGGTTTCTTCGACCTGAAAGAACATAAGACAGACGAAAAATACGCTGAATTATTGAAAAAATCAACACACAAATACTTCTGCATACGCGGTGAAAAGATCATGTTCTATTTCCACCGCAACAAATTATTGGAATATGTACCCAACAACATCCTCTCAGCTATCCATCTATGGGATAACATTGTCGGCTGGCAACAAGAATTAATGGGAATTGACGATGTACGCCCATCACAAGTCAACAACCATTTATTTGCCATCTCACCGGAAGGAAGTTATATGTGGGCTTCTGACTATCAAATCGGATTTGTCTATACCTACTTAGGCAATATCTTGTTGGAAGATAATGTAATGGCAGCGGAAGATAACGCGTGGGGACCAGCTCATGAAATTGGCCATGTTCATCAGGCAGCTATTAACTGGGCCAGTTCTACCGAATCATCTAATAATCTGTTCTCTAATTTCATTATCTATAAATTAGGAAAATACAAATCGCGTGGTAACGGGTTAGGAAGCGTTGCAACCGCCCGTTATGCCAACGGGCAGGCTTGGTATAATATGGGAGACGCAACCCACCAGAACGAAGACACAGAAACGCATATGAGAATGAACTGGCAACTATGGATTTACTATCACCGATGCGAATATAAAACAGATTTCTGGCAAACACTTTTCAAACTGATGCGTGAAGTGAATATGACCGAAGGTGAAGATCCCGGGAAAAAGCAACTTGAATTTGCCAAAATGGCAAGTAAAGCCGCCAATCAGAACCTGACAGACTTTTTCGAGATGTGGGGATTCTTCGAACCTGTCAATACGACTATCGAACAGTATGGAACATACAAATACTATGTAAGTGATGCGATGATTCGGGAAGCAAAAGAATACATGGCACAATTCCCTGCCCCGAAACATGCTTTCCAATACATTGAAGACAGAAAGAAAAGTGAGTTTCCACCGAATGACTACCGCTATTCGGCAGTCGGAGATGTCGGATATTACACTCAATTCAAAGAAAATCAGAAGATAACCAAAGCTATCACGGCAGAGCTGGCAGGACGCAAGGTCTCCATCCAAAACGGAGATGAAGCTGTGGCTTTTGAACTCAGAGAGAATGATGAAAATGGAAAATTACTTTATTTTTCTACCTTCACGACTTTCGAGATTCCTTCATCTATATTGATGGTGAATGCCAAATTATATGCCGTACAAGCTGACGGAAAACGTATTCTGTTATAAGAATAATTTAACTTAACACACATTACAGATGTAGAAACGGCATCGCTCACTGTTCGGGCGATGCCGAAAATATCATTATAACATAGCGAATAGTGCGACTCTTTTTCTACCAAAAATATAGACGGGCAATGAAAATATCTACAATAATTACACTGGATTGATTAATTAATTAGTATTTTTGACACCGAAATGAAAAACCAATTAATAACCCCCAATTAAAAATTAAAAGAAAGATGAAGAAACTACTACTTAACACACTCATCGGTCTTGCATTGTTGACCTGCCAGACCAGTTTTGCTCAAAAGACAAAAGCAAAGTTCTCTCCGATTAAAGTAGAAACTCCGGCTCGTCCGGCAAATCAGCAAGATGTAATCCAACTCGTTACTCCTAAACTTGAAACAGTCCGTGTAGGCTTTATCGGATTGGGAATGCGCGGTCCCGGTGCGGTCGAACGCTGGACACATATTCCGGGAACTCAGATTGTAGCTTTATGCGATCTTCTCCCCGAACGTGTTGAAAATGCTCAAAAGATACTGGAGAAAGCCGGTCTGCCGAAAGCAGCTTCCTACGCAGGAGACGAAAAAGCATGGAAAAAGCTCTGCGAACGTGACGATATCGACGTGGTATACATAGCTACAGACTGGAAACACCATGCAGACATGGGTGTATACGCTATGGAACATGGCAAACATGTAGCCATCGAAGTACCTGCCGCTATGACACTGGATGAAATCTGGAAGCTAATCAACACTTCTGAAAAGACTCGCAAACACTGTATGCAACTGGAAAACTGCGTATATGACTTCTTTGAACTGACTTCACTCAATATGGCACAACAAGGTGTATTCGGTGAGGTACTTCACGTAGAAGGTGCTTATATACACAATCTGGAAGACTTCTGGCCGTATTACTGGAACAACTGGCGTATGGACTACAATCAGAAACATCGTGGTGATGTATATGCAACTCATGGTATGGGCCCGGCTTGCCAGGTACTCAATATTCACCGTGGCGACCGTATGAAAACTCTCGTAGCTATGGACACCAAAGCTGTGAACGGTCCGGCATACATTAAAAAGTCTACCGGAAAAGAAGTAAAAGACTTCCAGAACGGAGACCAGACCACAACCCTCATCCGTACGGAGAACGGCAAAACAATGCTGATACAGCACAATGTAATGACTCCCCGTCCTTACAGCCGTATGTACCAGGTAGTTGGAGCTGATGGCTATGCCAGCAAATATCCGATTGAGGAATACTGTCTAAGACCTACACAAGTAGACTCTAATGATGTGCCGAATCACGAAAAGCTGAACGCACACGGTTCTGTATCTGAAGATGTAAAAAAAGCATTGATGGCTAAATACAAAGATCCTATTCACAAAGAACTGGAAGAAACTGCCAAGAAAGTAGGTGGACACGGCGGTATGGATTATATCATGGACTATCGTCTGGTATACTGTCTGCGCAATGGTTTGCCACTGGACATGGACGTTTACGACCTCGCAGAATGGTGTTGTATGGCCGAACTGACCAGACTCTCCATCGAAAACGGTTCTGCTCCGGTAGAAGTTCCTGATTTCACCCGTGGCGGATGGAACAAAGTGCAAGGTTACAGACATGCTTTTGCCGAATAAGCCATTATACCTTATTAATATATAAACTTACGGATAGCCAGACTGGGAAAAAGTCAGGTTATCCGTAAGTTCATGTTCGGCACTTTACTGATTATTATAATCACCTATATGAAAGCAGATATTTTAAAACCCTCTAGACAGACTATCCTTCGGGAAGCCAAAGATTATGTGATGATCGCCGTAGGTATGATACTTTATGGCATCGGATGGACCGTTTTCCTACTCCCCAACGACATTACGACGGGCGGAGTGCCGGGTATTGCATCTATTGTATATTGGGCAACGGGATTCCCGGTACAGTATACATATTTCAGCATTAACTTTTTCTTATTGTTGCTTGCGCTTAAGTTATTGGGATTAAAGTTCTGTATTAAAACTATTTTTGGAGTATTCACCCTGACTTTCTTCCTGTCCGTTATCCAGCAACTGGCATCAGGCGTTTCCCTTCTTCGCGACCAACCTTTCATGGCATGCGTCATCGGAGCATCGTTCTGTGGCGGCGGTATCGGAGTTGCGTTCTGCGCCAACGGAAGCACCGGCGGTACGGACGTCATTGCCGCCATCATCAACAAATACCGGGACATAACCTTGGGAAGAGTCATACTGATCTGCGATATGATCATCATTACCTCCAGTTATTTCGTTCTGAAGGACTGGGAGAAGGTGGTATACGGATTTGCAACACTTTACATTTGCAGTTTCGTCCTCGATCAGGTAGTAAACAGCGCACGTCAGTCTGTCCAGTTTTTTATCATATCCAATAAATATGAGGAGATAGGACGACACATCAACGAATACCCTCACCGTGGAGTGACGATCATCAATGCAACCGGCTTCTACACAGGCAGAGAAGTGAAAATGATGTTTGTGCTTGCCAAAAAGCGGGAGTCTACCATCATCTTCCGACTGATTAAAGATATCGACCCCAACGCATTTGTATCGCAAAGTGCCGTTATCGGAGTTTATGGGGAAGGCTTCGACCATATCAAAGTTAAATAAAAAAAGAAACAAGATTGAAAAACATGAAATACAGATCATATCACCTATTACTGGCAGGAATATTCTCTCTGTTAACAACAGGCGCTATGGCCGAAAAGACATCCGACAAACCTTACTGGCAGGATGTGCAAGTTGTATCGGTCAATAAAGAATATCCGCGTACTTCCTTCATGACGTACGATAACCGGACTGATGCACTTACCGGGAAGTTTGAAAAAAGCAACTATTATCAGTTGCTGAACGGTACATGGAAGTTCTTCTTTGCAGACAGCTACAAAGACCTTCCCGCCAATATCACCGACCCTTCCGTGAGCACGGACTCCTGGAATGATATCAAAGTCCCGGGCAACTGGGAAGTACAAGGGTATGGAGTGGCTATCTACACCAACCACGGTTATGAGTTCAAGCCCTGTAATCCACAGCCTCCCAGCCTTCCGGAAGCCAATCCCGTGGGAGTCTACCGTCGGGACATCGATATTCCCGCCGATTGGAAAGAACGGGATATCTACCTCCACCTCGCCGGAGCGAAATCAGGTGTATATGTATACATCAACGGACAAGAAGTAGGATACAGCGAAGATTCCAAGAACCCCGCAGAATTCCTGATCAACAAATACGTGAAACCGGGTAAGAATGTACTTACACTGAAAATCTTCCGTTGGAGCACAGGTTCTTATCTGGAATGTCAGGACTTCTGGCGTATCAGCGGTATCGAACGGGATGTTTATCTGTATTCACAGCCCAAAGCCGCCCTGAAAGATTTCCGCATCACATCGACACTGGATGACAGTTACAAGAACGGAGTATTCGCTTTGAACGTCGACCTGCGCAATCATCGTCCGGCTGCAACCAATCTGACACTGGCATATGAACTGCTCGACGCTCAGGGAAAAGTAGTTGCCACCGAAGAGAAGACAACTTATGTCCCTGTCAACGAGACACGAACCCTTTCTTTTGACAAGAATCTGACCGATGTACACACATGGACATCGGAACACCCGAACCTTTACAAGCTAGTAATGACTGTCAAAGAAGAGGGTAAAGTCAATGAGATTATCCCTTTCAACGTAGGATTCCGTCGCATCGAGATCAAACCTATCGATCAGAAAGCCGCCAACGGAAAACCTTATGTATGCCTGTTTATCAACGGACAACCGCTGAAATTGAAAGGAGTCAATATCCACGAACATAATCCGGAAACCGGACATTACGTCACCGAAGAACTGATGCGTCGGGACTTCGAACTAATGAAACAGCATAATCTGAACAGTGTACGTCTCTGCCATTATCCGCAGGACCGCCGTTTCTATGAACTTTGCGACGAATACGGACTTTACGTGTACGATGAAGCCAATATCGAAAGCCACGGTATGTACTACGATCTACGTAAAGGCGGCTCATTAGGCAACAATCCCGAATGGCTGAAACCACACATGGATCGCACAATCAATATGTTCGAACGCAACAAGAACTACCCCAGCGTCACTTTCTGGTCGTTAGGAAATGAAGCCGGAAACGGATACAACTTCTACCAGACTTATCTTTGGTTGAAAGAAGCCGACAAGAACATCATGCAACGTCCCGTCAACTATGAACGTGCACAATGGGAATGGAACACCGATATGTACGTACCTCAGTATCCGGGTGCCGGCTGGCTGGAAGATATCGGCAAGAACGGCAGCGACCGTCCTATTGTCCCGTCAGAATATGCACACGCAATGGGCAACTCTACCGGAAATCTCTGGGGACAATGGCAGGCTATCTATAAATATCCGAACCTTCAGGGAGGATATATCTGGGACTGGGTAGATCAGGGTCTGCTCCAGAAAGACAAGAACGGAAGAGAATACTGGGCTTATGGAGGTGACTTCGGAGTAAATGCACCCAGCGACGGTAATTTCCTCTGCAACGGTCTTGTTAACCCCGACCGTGGTCCGCATCCGGCAATGGCAGAAGTGAAATACGTGCATCAGAATGTCGGCTTCGATGCGATTGACGCAGCATCGGGCAAGTTCAACATCACGAACCGTTTCTACTTCACCAATCTGAAAAAGTATCAGATACATTACAGCGTACTGGCCAACGGAAAAACCGTCAAAAGCGGAAAGGTATCACTGGACATCGCTCCGCAAGCTTCGAAAGAATTCACCGTACCGGTAAATGGTCTGAAAGCCCGTCCGGGAACGGAATATTTCGTTAACTTCAGTGTGATAGCCGTAGAACCGGAACCGCTGATTCCCGCCGGATACGAAATTGCATATGACCAGTTCCGTCTGCCCGTTGAAGCCGAAAGGAATACGTACAAAGCCAACGGCCCCGCATTACAAACTCAAACCCAAGGAGACGAACTGACTGTTTCTTCTTCAAAAGTAAACTTTGTATTCAACAAGAAGAGCGGTCTGGTTACCTCATACAAAGTGGATGGAACCGAATACTTCAAAGACGGATTCGGCATCCAGCCCAACTTCTGGCGGGCACCTAATGACAATGATTACGGAAACGGTGCTCCCAAACGCCTCCACGTATGGAAACAGTCCAGCAAAGACTTCCACGTGACAGACACGAAGGTAAGCACAGAAGACAAAGCCGTCCTGTTGCAGGCAACTTATCTGCTGGCAGCCGGCAATCTGTATGTTGTCACCTATAAGATATACCCAAGCGGAATCGTTCATGTAAATGCCAAATTTACTTCTACCGATATGCAGGCTGCCGAAACAGAAGTCTCCGAAGCTACCCGCATGGCTACCTTCACTCCCGGAAGTGATGCAGCCCGCAAAGCCGCTTCCAAGCTGGAAGTCCCCCG
>ERZ1036446.513-NODE-513-length-17515-cov-41.050458_pt1 | contig 17515 bp, 31 predicted proteins | sample MGYA00514226_ERZ1036446 | MGnify/ENA primary metagenome ERZ1036446 (study PRJEB33795, sample SAMN09464922) | human gut metagenome | host: Homo sapiens | place: USA: Stanford, California | collected 2016-07 | study: EMG produced TPA metagenomics assembly of the...
ATCATAGAAGACCTAATGCTTAATAGCTATTTACAGAAAAACTTTCATACTCTCCACCATTCTCACGATAGAAGAACTGCATTGTACCATCCGTGGTGCTAATATTAAGTGCATAGCCAAATTCTCTATTTACTCCGGTCAACCACTGGATTATAACATTATTACCGTCAATACCAATTGCAAATCCAGTGACATTGACCATGACAATTGAATTTTTCAAATTGTTAAAATCACTGGTATTCGTTTTACCTGTTAAATTGCTACTTCTTTTCTTTTTGAATCGCATTCAGAAACTTATCAATCTTAAGTCCTATGGTCCTCCTGCTATAATTCAATTTCTTCGCTATTTCTCCATCGGATTTGCGTTCTACATACTTTAATCCTAAAATATGCTTAATTTCAATATCCTCAGCAGGTAGTGTTTCCAAAAAAGTCTCAATATCTAATTTCATATCTTCAAAAAGTTGTTCATTACCTTTGAGGTCGATAATCAACTGGCGTACCATTTTTTCCCGTTCTAAGTTCGACTTTATAGTTGGACCAGAAACCACAAAATGACATTCAGTAAATGGAAACTGCTTCATAGAGCCTTTTACGATGCCATACTGTTGCTGAACCGGATGATTTTCATAATATTTTATTCTGCCCCGAATTCTTTTGATTTCAGATTCCAGGTACACATAAGTTGCCAGATACTCTCTTGTCAAAGCTTGCATGATTCTTGTCCTCCTTAATTCAGAATGGTCGTGACATAGGCTTTGCTGAAGCTACACCTCCGCCGCTTCTGTAAACAGCTAACATGGCTACCATATCGGGTGCGTCATCGTGCGGATTCTTTGCCAACTGGCTATACGCACAAAGCCATGACATGAATTGTCCATAATCAGACTTAACCTCATAGCAATCCGGGTGCTTAAATAGCACATGCTGAATTACCCACGGACTATTGACAATAATCTTTGTTTCCTTATTGGTGGTTGTGAATCTCTTTTCAATGCTGGTTCGTCCGCCCTTTTCTTTTACTTTTTCCTGAACCTTATCGCCGGTTCTGCTACCCTCTTTGTTGCTCTCAAATACCGCGATTTGCACATCATTCCGCACCAGACAGTCCGCATTCAAATCATCCAATAGGTACGGGTCAATACTCTGGAATACCACATCATGAAGATAATAATCTTCTCCATACTGATAAAACACCCCTAGACAGTTATAGTCCGTTCCCGTATCTTTTGTATCGCAGAACGCCCATATAGCATCTGGCTCTTTTGGCGGCAGCTCTCCATAATATCGCCGCAGCATATCTGGATTATAAAGGATTCCCTCGCGTTCTACGGGTTCATTCTTGTATAAACACTTATATGTAATATCATCCAGCGACTTTTCGATATCTTCAAAATACTCCACATCGAATCCAACGCCATAATCATAATCAAAATTGCTTTCCCCTGTTGCCGGGTCAATATCCGGCACTGAAATGAAACGGCAGCGCTTATTACTTTGATAGATAGTTTTTATACGCCCAATTACATCCCATACAGACCATCTGGTAGCAATGTGAAGTTCTTTACATTTTCTACCTCTCTTCCCCTTCTTTTTACGGGTTTTTAAGTCGGTACTATACATTGTCCAAAGCTTATCCAGACGAATTTTGGAAAGAGCCATTTCGATACCGGAGCACAAATCATCACAATACAGAATACCTTCACATCGGGTAACACCAGTCTGTGAAGCTCCCAACGCTCTGCAGGTCAGTGTCTTAAATGGCTTAAACTTTCCAAGATTGATTTCCTGTTCGTTTGCATTGTTGCTTTCTACCTCAACATCTGGAAATATTTCTCTCCATGTGTATTCCGGTATCTGTCCAGGCTTCAAACCAATTCCAATGATATTGCAAACAACCTGATAAACCATCCGGGTAACATGACCACTGTGGGATGAAAACAGGTTACACAAATCCGGGAACCATCCCATGAACCCAGAAATAAACATTTCTCCGAGCGTGGTATTATGTGTGACAATATAATCATCTGTAATATACAGGTGGTCTTTGTGGTCAATCATTATACACTGGCACGGAAATTTCCCGATATATTCAATTTTCTCAATGTATTTCTTTAGATTTTTTCTTTTAACATGCAACTTTTTCAAGTGTTTCTCAGAAGATACCGGCACAATATCTTTCGGAAATTGGATTACAATCCGATATGAATATTTGCCATATTTCTTTTCTCCATTGTATGTATAGCTAGGGCATTTTTTCCTAACCGTTGCATACCCTCCAAGAGAACGTACTAAAGATACGACATCTTCACCCAGTTGTTTTGATGATGTGCTATATTCGATATATCCACTTGCTACATATCCATCCGCATCTAAAATTCCTCTTAAAAGCTCTATCCGTTCTTCAAAAGACCCTTTCATGTATTCTTCTGGAATAAATTTTTCAATACTTTTCTTTCCCAAAAGTCCATAATTCTCCAACGCTGCTACAGTATTGCTTTTTACCAAATGACCTTTTTCATCTGTAACTCTATGTGTATTTACGATACCGTAATCAACACCTTTGGTACTCTGACAGGATAATCTTTCACCTGATTTCAACCTGGAACTTACCTTTTCGATAATATCTGTTTCTGCATTAGTAATTCTTGCTCCTTTTTCTAATGCCCCATCTCCAAGCAACACTCCCAATACATACGGGTCAATGTCTTTTTGGCATAATTCAAAGTTTAGCTTTTCAACATAGTTGATGGAGTAATTTTTTCTACTATCTGTACCGATTCTGACAGAGTTAAGAATATCTTTTAAAGGAATAACTCGCTCTTTTCCAGTTCTCCTATCATTTCTGTTCTGGACTTTCCATAAATGCTCCAGACCACAATCAGCATGTGTTCCATCGTTGAAATATACTCTATACACATCTTTTATGCCTTGTGGAAAGACTCCTGTAACCCGTGCAGTATCTCCACACGGAGTAAGGACAACTGTACCAACAGTCACTTCTCCCATTTGAATAAATCCATTAGGCGTAAGGACTTTACTATACAAAGGTTGCTCTTTACCGCTCCCAGGTACGGTAGATATGCTCAAAATATCTATTTCATCATCTATCAAATCCTGTAACGCTTGCGTGAAACCCATTTTCAAGAATTGCTTGCGGCGTGGCTCATAAAACTTATCTTCTGGGTCACGATTCTTCTCCAGATAAATCAAGTAGCTGTCCACCACACGGTTTCTGGCTTCAAATAGCATCGTATCCCAGTATAACTTGTCCCATTGAGGGTCAAGCGTCTGCTGTAGTCGCTGTAACGACCATCGTTTGATAAACCCAGAGTAAGAAAACACATATTTTCGTTCATCTGCACCCAAATCCGGGTTATCCTGCATCGTATATTGAAGTTCGGACAGAAGAAGTTGCAAAATGTCCAAAGATGGCGGCTCTGTAATCTGCCGCTTTAATTTTTTGATTAATTCCCGGTGTTCCTGGAAATTCATAAGAAAAGCCTCCTTCCTCTGTTTATTTCGCAAAGGTCGAAGGCTCACTAGGCACTGGTTTAAATCGACATAATTTTTCACTTAATCCTGTTCGGGATGTTCTTTCTGCCATTTTTGATAATACCAACATCTCGTTGCAAGGCTCCTGTTTATGCCACGAAGAATATCATAATTTTCGCATTCATATTCTTTATTCCAACCATGAACATCAAAATTATGCCCTAAGCAAAGTCTACGAACTCTTGATTTTGCCCAATCATCGTAGTCATGTTTCTTCCCAATCATAAATGTTGCCGCCCAAGGTGTTGCATTGGGACTACAATAGAAATACAGCGGCCACCAATGTCCATCACATAGAAAAGGCAACCTAAAACAAATATACCCGTATTTTTTAGTATGTAGTTGTACTCCCCAATGCATGGCATTTCTCCCATATACTGTAAGATTCCCAATACTAATATGGCCTGTCATAAAATTCCACTTCATGTAATGCTTTATCTTACTCCACATTTACAATTATCTCCTTCCGACATCTACTGTTTTTGCACTTATATGGCATTTTCTCTATCCGCGTATCAGAATTTACTTTAAACTGTTTTTTCTGACAATAAGGACAGATAATCCATCCGTCTTTTATATCTGCTTGCCCGTCAAATCCATCTTCTGGCGGATTCATTGCTTTTGAAAAATCCATCTCAGTCCCTTCAATTTCAATTATTGATAGCCTATTATCCGCCATGTAACATATGCTACAATGTCCATCGTCACATTCAACTTTAAAAAGTTCTGGTTTGAATACGGCAATTGGCTTCTCAAAAACATATTTTCGAATGATTCTACAATTTGTAACTATTTTCATGTTTACATCGAATCCTTCTGAAATCAACCTGTGCTCCTGCATTACAGATGGATATAAGTTTTCATCAATTTTTATTGTACAGTATTTCATAGGAGTATCATATTCCATTTCTGGTCTTAAAAGCATTTATTCCATCCTCCCAGCAAACTTAGAATATGAGCACAATCGTTTCTCATCATGAGTGTTAAGTCGTTCCCACTTACCCACGCCAACGTATTTCCATCATCAAGGAATGTTATCTCATATTCGTCTTTTTCCTCATATGTTCCACCAAGCGTTTGCTCCATGTATTCCTTATAGACTTTACTGACATAAGCCTTTCTGTTAAACCACGTATCATTAACACATGGTACAACTTTGATTCCGCTTTCATCAATTATCATATTCTGTTCGATAGAAAACTTTGTGCAAAGAACAATATCCCCTTTATTAAATCTTCGTTTCATTTCTCTAACCTCGTTTCAAACCCTGCTGCCATCAGTATATCATTGATTTCCAACGCATATCCGGCAAAACATCTTGGATATCCGTTTCCATGCTCTTCATCACGGTATATCGACAAATAACGTCTCTGAATTGGCTCTCCGTCAGACAAGAGCAATTTCACACAGTATGCGAATGTGTTTCCGTTGCATCTACCGCCAGCTCTATACCTTGTTTTCCCCAACAGGTAATCTTTCTGCCAGTCATACAACTGGAATCCAAAAGCCTGCTCAATCCTTTTTATCACTCCATCATCAATCTTCATTCTTCCTTACCCACATACTTACCGGAGGTTGACCGCCAATCACAGATAAATGAATCGCTGGCCGTATTCCTGCTTTCAACTGTTTCAAAATTGCCACCAAGTCATCATCAGAAAACTGCCACAAGGAAATAACTTCGTCTGTCATGAACTGCTCGTTGTACTGATTGCAAGCGGGCAAATCCTCACATCCCTCTGCTACAAATACGCCATTTTGTTCTGGAAATTCTACTGGATACACCTTTTCGCCTCCTCATTATCAAACCGTGAAGTTTTCGCCAGTTGTTTTTCTGAAGTTGCTCCCATGTGCATAAGCCGCTCCAAACAAAAAATAATTCGCCTGGAGGAACTGGCATATCAAAAGAAGCCTTCAATTCTACCGAAGAACGCAAATCATCAATCATCCTTTGTGTTTCTTCATCCAACGATTCTGAATCAAACTGCACTTCCTGAATATCCTTCGGCAAAACAAATTGTTTCCCATTGCCGCATATAATTACTTTCACGCCATCCTCCTTATTAACTGGCAAACTTCTGGTGAAAAATAGTCGGTTCGTTCTTCTCCGCACAACCGACACTTATAAATTGCTTGATATGTTTCCATTATATCCACCTACACAAACTCTGCGTTATAACCGAAAAAGCACAACAATTCCTGCACGAACTCATATCCATAGCTTGAAAATGTATGTACACAATCATCTGCTTGCAAATCCGTTACAAATATGCAGTCATTGTCAACATCAATTCGATATTTCCCAGGGTCTTGCTTGCACCGATTCAACCAATCAATATCTTCCATGCTCATCATCTCTATACCTCCGCTCAATCAATCCTCGTTCTCTACATTTTTGCAGTACGCCAGCAAATGCTCCGCAATCTGCCGCAAATCGCTTTTAGAATATTTCTCTGTCTCATATTCATCTGGAATGTTTTGAGCCAACACCTTTTGAATTGGATTTATTTTAACTGTTACCGTAGCCTTGATAAGCATAGAAGCTACATCAATAGGCTCTGACGGAAGAATCAGTCCCTTTGCTCGATTCAACTCAACACAGCACAGATTTTCATACAAATGCCGAGAAAGAAGTTCCCTTGCCTCTCCAGAAGAATTTTCCATAAGAGTATCAAACATCTTTGTGCCATCTTTCATTTTCAGTTCCTGCTTCAATTTATCAGAGTGGCACTGTACTTCCACTAATTCGGCTTTCAGGCAGTCAATATATGCCTGCATGTCAGAAATTAGCTTGACTCTCTCCTGTTTCAAATCTTCAAAAGCCTTTTTATACTTTTCTATTTCATCCAATGCCTTATTTATTGCCTCTTCATAAGCATATTTCTCAATGTAATATTCTGAACCAATAAGTCTAATCGGAACATCAACACTAAAACTTCCATCATCTGTTTTTGATATTACTCTTGCCATGCTATACCTCCATTTCAATCAAACACCGTTCGTCCGGCACTTTTACCCCAACGTCCCATCCGCTGTGATTTCTAAAAATTTCTTGCTTACCACACTGGCCTTTCTTTAGGGTTCTAATGGTCGAAACATTTAATGGACACTCACAGCAGAACATTGGACGCTTATCAGCTATAATTTTCTTTATTTCCATTTCAAGCCTCCCTCGGACTTGGTGTCGCATTTAAGATTTCTTTCTGATAATTGATTTTCACATGCTCTAATCCTCTCATATACCCTTTCACGAAAGCAACGTCTTCCACACAACCACAGTTCTTACAACGATACTTCGGCAGGCCATTGATTTTCTTACGTTCAAATCCATGTCGGCTGCAGGATTCCTCTTTTTGGTTATTTTCGTTAATGTCCTGAAGAATGTTTATTGTACGTTCATCCATTCCCTTACTCCTGGCTTTTTCATATCAAACATAGAACTACCTCCGATTCTTCAACTTACCCGCATGGCAATGCCACCATGCGTACTTAACTCTGCTTTTTTGATAACAGACATTACATTTTTCTCTTAAATACCGTTTCATTTCAGGATAATACAGCCATGACTTTATAAAATCAACCACTCTTGCTATAATCAAATTTCATTCCCCTTCTTACTAATCCGCACAACCTCTTTGACAAGGTTATGCGGTATCTGAATCACAGTAATTAAGTTCTGGTTATGGAATATGTACGCCTTATCCCCGCAAAGCCGAATCTGGTTCGCTCTACGATTATAGAAATACTGCTTGTCCACCCACTTTTTCAGATTGCCGGTCAAATCACCATGACGAAGACCTTTCTCATATGCAATTTTTGCCATCCGCTCCGAAGATTTATCATTCAGACCGCAACGCTCTTTCAATCGCTCTTTGGCGTGTTTTGTGACCTGCATACAAATGTCCTCCAATCCTTACTTATCACATATTGCACAGAATCCGAGAATGTAATGACTTCTGGAATCCATTGACGTTGTAACTTCTACGCAATTTCCATTTGCAATACACATCGGTAAAATATCACATTTATCGCATTCTGTATCTTTTTCTATGTATTCAGGTGCTATAAATTCTTTGAAATATGGACAGCCAATGCCGTGTACTTGCAGTCCTACTTCATTTTCTTTCTGGCACTGGTATATGTTGACTTCATCATTTGCTTCATCGTCCCACTCATAATCAATATCAAGAAACTCACACTTTTCACAACGATTCTCCATATGCTTCTCCCAATTTCCTCAATTCGTCCAATTTACCAGTATTCAGTTCTATACAATCCAGACAATCAATAGCTATCAGCTCTTTCTCCACTCTGGACAGCTTCTTTCCAGTCTGCTCTTCTATTCTCCCATACATCCGCTTACCTTTAGCTGACTTAACGAATTTCTGAATCTTCTGGCGCTGTTGCTCTCTGTTCATCGTGCTTTATTTTCAATAATAATCTGACTTGTAAGCAAGCCTTTGTATTATTCCCTCCGTTGCAAAATGTGGTAAATGCCAATCTATATTTTTTCCATAGTTTACAGTAAAATGCTTATCAATCAAAGAATAATACCCATTATCAAACGAAATTAGGTCCTCGAAATCTTTACTTCCTTCAACAAGCTTTTCGATAACCTTAATCAGCGTTTGGTCTGACATTCTTGGGTGAAATCCTCCTGTATGCTCGTGATATTTGTCAAAATAATAACTGATGGTATTTATTATGTTCTCTACTACACTATCATCATCGTAAAATAATTTATCTCGACACAACCTGATTGTTCTTGTAAGCACTTCGCCTTTTACGTCTTTTCCATCATTATGGAACACATCGTCCTTCGCACCGATTCTATCGGTCGGAGTATTCGCTCCTCCTTTTTCTTTAGAAAAAGAATTTAGTGTACTCTTTGATGTATTCTCTGTATAGTACTCTCTGGTATTGGTTGGTTCATCTTGATTTGCTCGAATGTCGCAAAATGATACGTCCGTCGTATCATTTTGATACGTTCGATTGTTCATCATAGATTCCTCAAGTTTTTTATAATCTATCGAATACCATTTTGTCTTATCAAACGAATATGTATTATGATTTGCGGAAATTACATATCCGTCCTTTTCTAATTTTGCAAAAATCCGTTTAATTGTTGGAATCGACCAAAAAGGAAAATTATCTCTTTGCCAATCCTCATATGTATTAAATGTCCAGTATCTTCCATCAATAAAATTCTTTCCGCTCCGCTCATTAAACTCCAACCAGTATTCAATCTGGTTGAGAACAATGGCTTCATTAAGCCCAACTAACATAGCCAATTCTTGGCGAATGTTGAGCATTCTATCTTTATTTATAAATAAACTTCTTGCTGTCATTTTTATTACCTACCTTTCAAGTAATTGCCCCAATTTGGATTTAGGCAAGGAAACGGTTAAGGCTTACCGCTTTCGTGTTGCAATCACTATCCTTGCCTAGTTTGGCTAGTTGGATTCGAACCAACGAGTACAGAAGTCAAAGTCCTGTGCCTTACCGCTTGGCGATAGCCCATAAATCTATGCTTCTTCTACTTGTCCAAAAACTTCACAATATCGTTTAACATCAGTAAATCCAAGAATCTCTTTTGCTTTTTCTACTGATTCCATTCTAATATCAGAGTAAATTGCAATTATGTGAGCATCTCCATATGCATCTTGATAATCTTCAAATCCACATTTTGCCGAAAAGAAGTTTCTTCTAAGAGTCATAAAATATTTTCTACCATTTTGTTCACCAATTACTTCCGCATTATTTGTTCTATAAAGTTTTCCACAAATAATTGCAGAAGAATGGTTGGTTTCTCTAATAAATCTCATATTTCACACACCTTTATGATTAATTAACTTTTACTACAATGGTCGCTCTGGGCATCGAACCCAGGAATCTTCCGGTTATGAGCCGGATGCATTAACCACTTTGCTAAGCGTCCTAAGCACGGTCATACGAATGGATGAGGTTGGACTCGAACCAACGATGTTTCCTTGTCACAGATTTACAGTCTGCTGCCCTCGCCGCTAGGCTACTCATCCTGAACTGGGATTATCGGATTCGAACCGATGTCCATAGGTTAACAGCCTATTGCTATACCTCTCAGCTAAATCCCATCAACGGGCCTGCGCCCGTTAGCAACATTTTTATCGTGCCATGCGTTTGCACTATGGAGTTTTCTCTGGATTCCAGATAAAGATTAAATCTCGCCCTTACTCCCAACTTTTCGCGTGTATGCGGCGGCTCCGCGTCTTCTCATGGTGCATACAAGGCCAGGACGGTTTCAAGCATTTCACCGCCAACTTAAATATTCGCGAATATCCAGTCTTTCCCGGTGTCAAGAGGGAATAGTCCCACACAGCTCACCCTCTTATGGTCTGCTTCCTTATTGTCGCTTTCGCTTGCCTCCGCAGAGTAACAACACCACTCCGCTCTTTCAGACCTCTTCCACTCTTGTCCAGCTACCTCGCAAAACTGGACGGACAATTTCTTCTCACCCGCAGGCTTTTCCCCTTGCCTTATCGGTTCACATACAAAATTGCCACAAGTATTTTAGGGAAAATCTTAGCAAGGTTTTTACAAGAACCGCTGTCACGATTCCAGGAACCTTTTCTCCATTTGGAGATAGGCAGTGGAGAGCCTGTCTACCTCTCCTGCAGCAGTTAGCTCCTGCTTGCCAAGGTCGGTTTATATGGCTTATCCGGCTGCCGCCCATCTTATGTCTGCAAGGACATGCAGGATTTGAACAGTTTACTCTGCGCGCAAAAGCGCATTCATGGAACTCCCGTACAGGTGACACATCTACCAACTATATACCAACTACTCCAAACAGGGAATAGCCAATATTTGTGCTGCATGGTTCAAACGTTCCAAATCGAACCAGAAGTGATGAGCCTCCATCAGCTACCCAGAAATTGACCGGTTATCTGTTAAGCCTTTCGTCGTCAGGACTATTCGCAGAAACCCTCACGGCAGATTCGCTCTGCCTTAACAGCAAACAGCTATGAGGGGGAGATTCTAAATGTCAAAGATTCCGCACTTCCAGCATAATGCGGAGCGCCAAGTGAAGGAGTCGAACCTTTTAGCCTTTTATAGCCTACGGTTTTCAAAACCGCTTCCCACCGTTAGGATACTTGGCTTAACGAATCCAGTAACTATACCAGATTCGTATTTTAGATTGGGTTTGGGCATTTTTGCGGATTTTTCAGCAGTTTACCGCATGACTACACTGCTTTTGGCCCCGATGCACCAGATAATGTTTCTTGGGATTCCACATTATTATCCGTATTATCTAGTTGCACCATGGGCAATATCTACTCTGGATGCCTCGACCGCTCACAAGGGTAAGGAATCCCGTGCCTACCGGCTTGATTCGGTCGTATTGCCTGCTTTGCAGGTCTTTTTGATATGAATTGAACCCACTCCCATGTAAGGAACAGGATAATCCCAAAGTAAGTGAAAATCATTCAATCCTCCAACCATTTATTGTCGAGACAGATAAACCCAACCACTGCACCACCAGTCAATATAATCCAAATTATCCAAAACAGCACTATCGGAAAGCCAGAAGTCAAATACTCTACCGTTGATTCTATGTCCTGTCCAACGTAAAACGGTGAATCATCTTTCATGGCTCCGTCTCGCAAATCAGTATAGACTGTGCCAGTATATTTCGGATTACATCCATAATATTTGAATCTCACAAATCCAGATTCATTTATCGTGTCTATGTAATCCGTTCCGGGCATAGCCACTTTGGGATAATCCATCTCAATACCGCAAAATCTAATTTTATGGCTATGAACTTCCTCGCTACCGGCATAATCCCATTCCCAGTATGTCTCGGTTCGTGTTTGTGTCTTACCGTTTGAGCCCGTATATGTAACCGTTCGTGTGTGCATATTGTAATGCTCCTCAACCTTTTTTACGTACAGGTATTCTCCGCCGATTTCCGGGAAAGTGACGGTATCAACCGCCTCTAAATCCCCATACACAAGCGCATTTCCAATGCTGGTATCCATGCCATACCGAAACATCTCTGTCTCGGTTATCTTTGCCGACTTATAATACTCTGCATTTTTGTCCATCTGGTGTTCTTCTATTTTCCCGGCAAACACGAATCCTAAAATCATCATTACCGCAATAATGGTAATGCTCGCCAGCAACTCACGTATTGTCACTTCATATTTTCCAATCCACCACGACTTTTTCATAATCACTCACCGAATAAATTTGTCGGCGCATCTGCCGGGGCCTGATAATCCAACCTCTGATAATCTAATATTTCATAACCCATCCATGATAAGAACAATCTGGCCGGAAATCCTTTTACATACCGGTTATATGTACCTACCTGCTTGTTATAGCTCTCACGATACTGGGCAATCATGTTTTCCGTGGTAGCAAGCTCTGTCATGAGCTGTTTGTAGTTCTCATTGCTTTTCAGCTCAGGATAGGCTTCTGCTACCGCTGTGATTGCAGTAGTCACATTCTCGATATCCCCGGTGCTTCCTCTGCCGTCCACAATCTCCTGTAGTGTTTCCGCCTCGTGCTTGTCATACTGCTTAATCGTGTCTACAAGGTTCGGAAGCAAGTCAATTCGACGCTTCTCTTGCACCTTAATGTCAGACATGGAGGTTTCAATGGATTCCTCCAATCCGATTGCCTTATTTCTGCTGCCCTGTACGCCAAATACGCACGCTACCACAATAAAAACAATTCCCACTGCCACAATGGCAGCTGTTTTCCAGTTTTTCATTTTGATTTGCCTCCCGTTTTTTAACACTCAACAATTATTCCGACAGTGATATGCTCCGAAAACCATCAGATTGATTTCTTTTTCATCAAATCCGCACCTGTTCAGTCTATGAACTATGGTATACTTCTCTTTCGCCTGAAGCTTCCAGAAATTCTCCTGGAATTTATCCAAACATCCGACACAATTCCTCACTGTCTCCAACAATCCTTCAAATGCTAATTTGATTTTGTTTAAAATCCGCTTAAACTCTATAACCATCATATTCCCAGTTTCATTGATGACTTTTTTCTGTTCCTCTGTTACGCATACATACATTTTTATCAGCCTTTCTAATTGAATCGAACAGTTTATTCCACGCTTCTTCAAACGATATATTTTGTTCTTTAGAAATCCTACTAACACTCTCTTTAAAAGCAACAAGAGCCATAACAGAATGTTCAGACACATCAGCATTTGTCCAACTGCGGCACCTATTATCTTTATGAAGCCAAGTTACAAGAATTTTCATGATGTCACCTCCACAAAATCAATCCGGCACTTGCCAGAAAAAGAAACAACATCAGTGAAAATCCAATCACAGAAGCAACATCCCGAACATTTTTCCAAAGGAACCATCCGGTAATTGCCGCCATAATAATATCTCCACAGGTTACAATAGACTTAATTACTTCCATCACCATCCTCCATTCCGATAATTTGGTTCAAGATTTCTTCCGCTAAATGCTTCGCCCCATATTCAGCGTGAATTTCGGATTCACCATCTCCAATATAATGCTCCTTTGGTTTTAAAACGCTGAAAATACTCGCCACAAAACCATCGTACAAATCTCCCTGTTTCAAAAGCTCATTTCGGAGAATTTTGATAACTATCGGTATTGTAAAAAATGGCATCTTAACTGTAGACATACGCTATTTCCTCCTACTGCAAGTCGTTTACGGAAAACACAATCCCACAGCAATACGGTTCTCCATCCTCATACACCATGAATGTCTCATGTGGAATGTCAGTCTTGTACGTCCATGGGATAACATTTCCGTCCTCATCCTTGGACGCCTTATCGCACCATAACGCTTCAATACAATTTGGAAAATCTTCCTTATCGTCCTCGCCGTTATAAACGCTCTCTTTCGAGAACCAGACCTGTCCACCATCGAAACAGCCGCCCTCGTCCCGTAATGCTCCCTCAAACTCCATCAAGTCGTCGGAAGCTCCGGTGACGATGACCCAGCCGTTATCTTTGGCGGTCTGAATTTCTTTTTCAGTAAACATCGGATATCCATATTCCTTGCCATTAAGCTGATGTGCAAATTCTTTTATGCTCACAATGTAACCTACCTTTCCTCAACCCTTCGGGTAACTCCTGTATCAACGGTTCTCCCCATACATCTGCCAAACTGGATTTCATAAATAACGGAGTACCTGTCATTTTGCATTGTTCTACAATACTCTGAATCCATCTTCTTTCAGGTATAACCTTGCCTTTTCTTCTGCCGGTCTCAGCACCCACAATTATCCAATCAAACTCCATCAACCAATTTATTGCGATAGTTGGAAGACTTCCAAGCAATGGTTCTAAGCTAATAAACGTATTGAATTTTTCAATCAAGCCTGATAATTCCTCAATATCTACACTCAATTCATTGCCGTTATAAGCAATATCATAGGTATTCGTAATGGTAGTTCCAAACCAGAAATTATTCATCTTGACTTCTCTTCCGTTTCTATAGTTATCAGTTATTATCTGCCTATATCGTTTTGGATTCTTTGTAAGAAACAAATAATTGTGCTGTGGAGCTTTCCTGCAAGCTTCGAATACATCCCCAATCCATGAATTTGGCACCCAGTCCCCAAACAGGTCAGCCATGGAACATACAAAAATGTTCCTGCCTTTCTTGTTTTGGTATTCGTCAAGACGGTATCTATGAAATGTCGGTTCAAACCCATATGGATACGGCTCTGACCTTTCCGCTTCCACTCCATAAATCTTCTTGTCCAAAATGTGAATATCTTCATCTGACCAATCCTCTCCATGTCCAGAAAAGCGGTAGGCAATACTTCTTGCATAGCAATATTCACACCCATGCAGGCAGCCAGTAACCGGATTCCATGTACTGTCACACCAGTCAATTTTTGTTTTATCCATGCCTACTCGTCCCTTTCCATGAAATCCACGCAGTCATAGTCATATTCAACTTCCATGCCGTAGTTCTCGCTCTCATCGTTATCGCATCTCCACTCGCCGTCTACTCTTCGGCAAAATTCACATTTTCCGCACATTCTATGGACCTCCTTTAAACTTCGATATATCAATTTCGCGATGCCACGAAAATGGTCAATTTCCCTGCGCTTCCAGAACAGATTTTCTCGGACAGTAATAATGGGTAATCTGCCCGCTCTTTCCAGCCGGAACTGCAACCAGAACACGCTCATAAATGCTAATGTGGCTGTCATACTTGACATGGCTCGGCTTTACATCGCGGGGAAGAAACAAATCTGCATATATTTTCGCCGGTATAATTGCTATGACCTTTCCCGTTTTTTCCTTGTCGCTGCCCTGGGCCTGGCTTGTCCAAGTAACTTCTTTTCCAACTTCAATCATGATATTTTTCCTCCCTATATGGCACATGATATTTCGTTTTATTAACCGTCTTGTCATCAATATACACATCTGCAAAAATCTTCCGGCAGTCATTTCCGTGCCACTCAATCATCTCTGGTAGATTCTCGTTTACCGCATCGAATGCCAGTCCATGTTCCCTACACCAGTCAACCGCCACTAGAAGCCGCTCTCCTTCACGGCAAGTCCAGAGAATGATTTTATTGCCCTGCCTACGGCGCTTTTTCAAATGCTCAATAAGTGCCAGATTCGGTGCGCCGATTCCAGGGTATACGCTTTCGCACAAGGTTCCGTCGAAATCAACGGCATAGATTGTGTATTTACTCTTCTCGCTCATATAGCGCTCCTTTTCTACTTGATAAATTAAAAACCCAAAATCCGTTTTCTCCTGATGATATACACGACTGTATAATTTCCATCTTCGCATTTTACCGAAACGGTTCCCCTGTACTTTTTGGATATGTCTCTGAAATCCTTTGCCATTTCAGCATCAGGAAACGTATAAAGTCTCCAAAGACAACCGTTATTATCATAAATTGGTTTCTTTGCTATCGGTTCGCTCCCATTTCCAGACGGAAACAGAACACCAATGCTTCTACGCCCGAAGTAGAAAAACAACCAGCCATACAATGGGATTTTACTTTTTCCAAATTCCGGTTCATACTTTGGAAGCCACCATGGGTCTGTTAACGAAAACTGGAAATATATCTCATAACATTCTTGTGAAGAAAAGTCTGCTACCGAAATCAGAAATGTAAATCTCTTTCGATTCGCAAACAAATCTTTTTATTGAATATCCTCATGGCGCTGTCCTTTCAAGAAAGCCTTTTTATTTTTTTCGGAATTGAAGGGACTAACTGGCGCCGCCAGCGACTTCCTACAGACCCCCCCCCTCCCGCACCATCTGCATATGACGGTTGATTGGCTGAAATACTGCACAAATTCCAGTTCAAAAACTATGCATATTGCTTTTTCAAAGGCCATCATCACTTGTATTCGTTTCAACTATTCGCTAAATATCAATTTCACGAATAGTTATGGTTGAAATCTACACAAAATCTGTTGATAATCTTATGCACAATAACCAACGTACTATCAATTGTGCCTATTGTGTAGCAGACATACTGAATTGTCTGATAATATAGTGGTCTAATCCGGCAAATCCTCCACGCTTCCAGGTAAGGATTCTGTTGCCTTGGCCCTAGCCGCTATTTCCTCACGGCTATACGATATACCCGTTTTGTTTCCGTCCGTCCCTCTTGGCTGTCCCATATTCCAACCATGCCGCCTGTTTAATGCCCCCAATATTCCGACCGGATTTCTCTTTCCGCCAATGAGCATGTTTGACAGACTTTCTTCGTTTTCCATGTTCAATTTTTTGTATATAACGGAACCTTTTGAACCTACTCTCGTCTCCTCCCTGCCCCAACTGTTAACCGTATCTGTATCTATACCAGTCAATTTACTAAACCCACTTATAGATATCTCTTTGTCATACTCATAACATAGAGTTATATATATATCACATATACAGTCTATTAAATCCAGATTATAGGCATTATTTAACCTTGTATCTGTATATAACCTGTCACGATTAACAGCAAACAACTGTTTATTAATATATATAAGAGCGGCATTCCACCGGCTCTGCGGCTCCTTACGCATATCCTTTATGTCTCTATTGTCGATGTAATCTTGGAGATACATAGATATATCATTTGCATAGACATCTATGGTATTACCGTCCCTATCTGTTATTTTGACCATGTTAATATTAATATCTGACATAACTGTACATCTCCTCTCTGGGGCTATGTAACCCAATATCCTTATCTATCCACATGAGAATATGTATATAATATATATCTATCCCGCTACACTGTATTTGTATTAACTATAAGGCAGACCCATTGGAGCATCGCGGCCCCTCTCTGCCTGGTTAAGGTAAATAAAAAAGGCCCTGACGCTTAGACAGACTGCTACATCCGTCTATAACGTCAAGGCCCCGTGGACTGGTTATACTTCGCCGCGCATCTACTGGCCGGCGGTCTGCATGTGTGGTCAAGGCATCCGAGACACTAGCACACATACACGCTATATATAATTATCAATTGGTTATACTCTAGCAGATTTTATAATATCTGTCAATAGCCTATTTAAGCGCGTCCAAAAAAACGCCTAAATCAGTATAATCCCATTCCCCAGTGACATCTACAACACGGTATGCCTGGGAATAATCCACATTGCTCAAATCTCCGTCAAAATCATCGTCATCTGGCAAGTCAAAATAAAATTTTAGCAGACGATTGTTATCTGTGATGCCGTATTGATAAAACTCGTCCATATCAAAACACTCATCAGTGCCAACCATATAAATTTTATAACTTACGCCATCAACCAAAACGGTAGTGTACCGACAATCGCTATCTAACAGTTCGGCCTCGGTCACATTCCGACGCCCCTCAATAATTTCCAATGCCGCTTTGCGAAGTTCATTATTTTTATCCATTTTACTTACCTCCTATATGACTCCGGTAGTGTCAAATCCACCACCTGTTTTTTGTTCCAAAATCTAATAAAAACCTTG
>ERZ1036446.534-NODE-534-length-16950-cov-5.086357_pt1 | contig 16950 bp, 14 predicted proteins | sample MGYA00514226_ERZ1036446 | MGnify/ENA primary metagenome ERZ1036446 (study PRJEB33795, sample SAMN09464922) | human gut metagenome | host: Homo sapiens | place: USA: Stanford, California | collected 2016-07 | study: EMG produced TPA metagenomics assembly of the...
AATTCGGGCTTTTTTATCGAGATTCGAAATTCCGCGCCCACGTCCCAGTTCCAGTGGAAAGCGGAAGGTATAGGATCTTATGAATTAGATATGTGCGGAAGTTGTGTCGTACGCAACGGATTCTTCACGGACGACAGGCAAAAAATCGAAGCCCGCCGAAAAGAAAAAAGACGGATAAGACCGAGAAATAGTCTTATCCGTCTGTGACGCGTTGGTTGGAAGAATTGTCGTTAGCGGCTGAACAAGTAGGTTTTGCCATGGCTCATGAGTTTGGCTTCACGGCAAAGGCCTTTGTCTACCTGTCTGGGCGCAAAATACAGGCTAAATCCGTTCGGAAGCTTTTCGGAGACAGATTCCCAAAGACGGGTTTGTTCCGAAGCAGGGGTTTGTTTGAGATCCGATTCAAACGAAGTTGCCCAGAATTTCCAATGCTTTCCGTCATCAAGCTTTTGAGTCTGTACGACCCAATCGGCCGGTTTCATCGGTTCGTTTTCCGAGAAGTGCGAAGTAAAAACAATTCGGCAGGGAGAACTTTTAGAGCAACCGACGGACTCATTAACCAGCTTGATATGCACGCTTTGCCTCAGCGTGTCGCCGGATTGCTCTAGCTCTGAAGTTCGAATGTCATCTACGACGTAACTGTTTTGACTGAACACGGCAACCGTCGCTTCTGCCAGAGCCTGCACGGTGTAGCTCTGCGCCGCTTCCTTGCTTAAATACTTTTGTTGCGGCACAAATGCGAACCAGTGATCAAGATTTTCGAAATAGACCGTGTCGTTTTTCCAGCCGAGATTGGCAAAGTCCAGACCTACGCCGGTACTGAAAGGCCCCTTGGATACGCTCTTGGAAAGATCTTGCAGCGGAGAGTTGGCCAACAATGTGACCCCTAAATTTCGTGCCAGATGAGATTCCGTTCTGACGCGAGAACATTGCTCCGCACCGGTCATGCCATCAGATATTTTCAGAATGCCGAACTGACGCCCCAAATTTTGGGCGTATGAAGCTGTTTGGTCATACGAAGTGCTATTTTCAGGAACTGTTTGCGGTATTTCCGCTGTCGAGCATGCTGTGAGTAAAAGCGAACAGAGGACAGCTAAGGAAAGTGCCGTTCTTTTCATATGAGTGATTCCTATTGTGGCGGGCTTGTCATAAGTCAAATAAAAACATTGTTAGGCTGCATTTGACATACATCAAATGCAAGTCATGATTGTACAGGAAAACACTTGCGTATAAACACTGATGTCTAAGAGAGTTCTATCTTAACGAAAAAATTTTCTGCTGAATCGCAGATATATCCCTCATGTGCCCTCGGATGCATCCTTGATGCTCTGACTATCGTTAAGATCCCCGAAGGAATGTCTGACAGCAGACCTTTCGGCAAGATGCCCATTTCAACTAGCATGGTGCTGAGCCTAAAACTGCAAAATATAAGGACGTGATCCACTTCAACCGATACCACTGGGAACGGCATGCTTGCAGTCACTCGTTTTTTCAAAGCCATGCTTCTAAGCGGTTGCATCGCCATCGCCGGTTGCGCCTGCGTCCCTTCCTCAATTGACGAGGAACTTGACAAGATTCTTGCTGACGTCGGGAACCAGTATGCAGCAGATACACGCATATCCGTATGGGAAGTCAAGGCCAATAAGACATCCGACGGATGGCTGATCGAGGGAAAAACTGATCGCAGAGACGCGTTCGACGAACTCAATAATCGATTGCACGCTAAGAAAATGCCGGTTAGCGTTCGCGTGGCAGTGCTTCCGCAGGACAATGTGGAAATAGGGGACAGAGCATGGGCACTTGTGAATGTATCCGTAGCGACAATCAAAAAGGAGCCGCGGTTTGCGGTTGCCGCTACAACGCAGGCTTTGGCGGGCACCCCATTGCGGCTTCTCGAATTCAAAACTCCGTTTTGGCGCGTACAAATGCCCGACGGCTATATCGGCTGGGTGCATCGTCTGCAAATTGCACGTATGAGTGCTAAGGAGCTCGCGGACTGGAACGCCTCTCGTCGCGTGGTCGTCACCGCACGTTTCACAACACTCACAAGTGAAAACGGAGCGTCTCTGGCGCCGCTTACCGCCGGCAGCATCGTTCGGTTTATCGAAAAGCAGGGCAACAGGGTTCTGGTAAAGCTGCCGGACGGTCATTCAGGTTTTCTTCGAACTTCTGATGTCAGGGAAACAAACGCGCATTTCTCCTTTTGTGACCGATTGCGAAGGGAAGAACCTCGGGCTTTCGTTAGGCAGTTGCTTGGCACCGCTAAGCAACTTCTCGGAACACCGTACCTTTGGGGAGGAATGAGCACGAATGGTGTGGATTGTTCCGGTTTTGTGTCGCTCGTGTGGCGTCTTAACGGTGTGATACTCAGCAGAGACGCCGATCAACAGATTGCACAGGCCAAACAACTGGATGTGCTTTGCGTGGAAGATATCCCGGCAGGCAGTCTTGTCGCTTTCGGGCAGAAAAACGAAGCCGGAGAGAACGTGGTGCGCCACATTGGCATTGCACTGCAAAATGGTGACTTTATCCATTCATTGGGGGACGTGCGCATTCAATCGCTGTCTCCGAATTCGCCGATCTACAGCGCGTACTTTGCAGAGCGTCTCTTGGGTGCTTACACGATTGACTTAAATTTGCAAGATGTTCCTAATGCCAATACGCTCTCGAATAACGCGTTTTATCGAGTCGAATAAAAAAGACTCTGCCGCGCAAACGACAGAGTCTGAGATTTCGTTGCATCAACTAATCGGGAATTACCGGATTAGCGGTTGTCACGGCGACGTTCTTCTTGACGACGGCGTTCATCTTCACGGCGAATTCTTTCATCGTTACGGCGTACGCGTTCTGCGTCCTTGCGCATGCGCTCACGTTCCTTGCGTTCTCGCTCTTCCTCACGACGTTTTTCCTTTACATCACGTCGCTCATCTCGGCGCTGTTCTTTCTTGAACTTGCGATAGTCCTTGCCGTAGCGCTTTTCTTCCCAAGCGCGGCGCTTGCTGTCACGCCAATCGCGACCTTCTTCTTCAGCGCGGGCACGTCTTTGAATTTCACGCTGCCATTCGCTACGGGAATAACGACGGTTGTCATACTTATCGTAGTAATACTTGCCGTCCCAGCGGGCATCGTCACGATACTTTTCAGCGTAACGACGAGAGGCAGCGTCAGCCAGTCCACCCAGAAAATCGCCGAAACCACCGTCACCGGCTGCCATAACGGCCGGAGCGATCGTCGACGCCGCAGCAGCGGCGAAACCGGTAATGAGCAATCGTCTGCTGATCATATATCTCTCCTTCAAGTATCACCGAAATCGGCTTACTGTTATTGTGGACCTAAAAACTTAGGAAGAGCATTGGCAATTACAGTAAGAAAAAGTTTCAAGCTTTTTATTTTGACTGCAAACGAGAACTTCCAAAGGAAGTTAAAGCCAGAGCTGAAAATTGACTCGATTAAATATGTTTCGTTCAATTTTGCATAGGCGATCGTTCGATCTATGCTGGATTAGAGCAACTGAAGCTCTTGCTAAGAAGGCTGGAGTTGTTTGAATCGGGGAATTAGACTAAGCGTGATCAAAGCAAACACGACGCCGCCCCCGAAGCAGTATTGAGCTCCCATATATTCCCATAAGCTTCCGGCCACGAGCCCGGAAGCCAGAAGGGCAAGGCCGGAAAAGAAATTGAAGATGCCGAAGGCGGTTGCACGTACCTCGGAGGGTGCTATTTCGGAGATGGTTGAAAAAATGCCTTGGGTCGCTCCAAGATGCATTCCGAAAAGAACGATTCCGGCCGCCAAAATTCGATAGTTTGCAGCGTAAGCAAACAACAAATTGGCAAGTGCCAGCAAAACCATGCCCAATGCCAGAAGTTTCATCGGGTTGAGTTTGTCGGCAAGTTTTCCAAACGGATAGCTCGAAAGAGAAAAGGCGATATTCATCAGAACAACCGTCATTGGAATCCAGGCGTGTTCAATCCCGATGTCGGCAGCACGAAGAACAATAAAAGCATTAGAGAATCGGGCCAATGAAAAGAGTGTTCCCAAAATGACAAGCTGCACAAAGGCAGGCGTCATGACAAGCTTGAGATCCTTCCAGGCAATGCGCTTGGTATTTACGGTCGGCGTGACGTTGTCTTCAACGCCGAACAGGATCAGGGCGAGACACGCGGTGCCTGGAATCAAAGCAATCCAAAAGATGCTGCGCAATTCCTCCGTCCATAAGAGGAGAAGCAAGGTGGCCAGAAGCGGTCCGACAAAGGCACCAGCGGCATCGAGTGACTGTCTCAATCCGTAAGCTGCGCCGCGAATGCTCTCATCAGTGACGTCGGCCACAATCGCATCACGCGGAGCGCCTCTTAAGCCTTTGCCGATGCGATCGAAAAAGCGAGCGGCAAGAACAACCGGCATGCTACCGGCCAAAGCAAAGACCGGTTTCGAGATAACACCCAGAAAGTACTCGGCAAAAACCAGGCGCTTCTTGTGCCCGAATCGATCGGCAACGACGCCCGAAAAGACCTTGGCTATCAACGCCGTGCCTTCGCCGATGCCTTCAACAAGACCAATCCAAATGGCGCTGGCGCCAAGAGTGCCGGCCATGAAAAGAGGCAAAAGCGCGTGGATCATTTCCGAAGAAATGTCCATTAAAAGACTTACAAAACCCAGCACCCATACGGTACGGGGAATTCTGATTTTGATAGCAGGACGATCGGACGACATGGCCGCCAAACAAAGTGAAAAGTTTCGGGGCCATTATCTGCTCGGCGCGTGAAAAGAGCGTGAAAATAGAGGAAGTTAGCCGGATAGGCTAATTGAATAAATATCTATATATTTTGCTTTAACCAGGCAGAATATCGACTGCATATGGATGCGATAATAAGCCTGAATCAATCAGGCAATCCATCGCAGCAAGTTTTTCGAAACTTCCTGAGCATCACGACGCCCCATTTCGTAGGCACGGATGATCGCCTGCGGATCGTGAGAAAGACGGCCTACCGGAATCGGCTCCTTCGGACGAATGATGAAGACACTGCCTTTCTGCTCTTCTGACTTAAGATAGGCCTGCGTCCTTTTGTAGTCTTGAGGACTGTTTTCAAACGTTCGGCAGAAAGCCGGGTACTTGCGATAGAAAAGACGAACGAGCGCAGCATCGCGATCCTTGACACGGTGATCTTCCGGGTGCGTGAGCACCACGACGTTTCGATCAAAACCCATGGACTGGAAGGCCTTGAGCGGCACGCGATCCGAACAGCCGCCGTCGAGCAGGAGTTTGTCCTGATAGTGAACCGGCCTGGAGACATAGGGAAGCGACGCCGAAGCAACCAGCGCGTCAATTTCGGCAAAGCAGTCCCGCATACGAATGTACTCAGGTTTTCCTGTCTCCAAGTTAGTGCTCACTGTCCAGAACTCCATGCCGGAAGCTTCAAACGCTTTTTGATCAAACGGTTCGAGTTCCTGCGGGATTTGCCGGTAGCAAAAGTCATTGTCAACGATGTTGCCAGTACGAATCAGCGTTCTGAAGCTGAAGAAGCGCGGATCCTTACAAAAACGCGTGTAGATGCGGTAACTGCGTCCTTTTTGACCGGACACAAACGAAATGCCGTGGATGGCACCGGCCGAAACGCCGATGACACCGGAAAAGGGCAGGTGCAAGTCGTGCAGGACGTCCAATACGCCCGCCGCATAAATGGCCCGCACGCCGCCGCCTTCAACCACAAGTCCGAGTTTGCTTTTGTCCGTTTCCTGCATGGCTGTCAACGTAGGTTACCAAAGGCTTCCGAGCTTAATGCGCTTCATGCAGGAAAACAATCGGCCGTTTGTCTTGTCCCTCAGGTAATACCTCAATTTCGTCCGTCTAGGTAATTTGTTGATCTTGACAAAACTTCGACAAAATCGGAGACTTCGATATCGTGCAAATTCCTGTATTTCCGCCATTTCCGACAAACATGCGTCCGTCCGGTACAACGCTCGTTTCTTTTGCGGTTCTCACCCAGTATTGCCGCTCCCATCTCATGCGCTGATCGTCACGCGCACAGGGCAGTGCGTCCGCTTCCAAAAGTTAATCGGCAGCGGCGTTCCATCACGAACTTTGCGTCATTCCCAGCCTTAAGCAAATTCCAATTGCAGGCACACCGACGACGTATTTGGCGCGATCTTGCGTCCGTCGTGCAAAACAGCGAGACCAGGAAAAAACTTCGACTATGCTTGAACTCAAACACATTACAAAAACTTTCGACACGGACGCCGGCCGCGTGAAGGCCGTCGACGACGTGTCGCTCACGATCAATCCCGGGGAAATTTTCGGCATCATTGGCTTTTCAGGCGCCGGCAAATCAACGTTGGTGCGCTGCATCAATCTGCTTGAGCGTCCGACCTCGGGCAATGTTGTCATCGACGGCACGGACCTCACGACGCTTTCCGACGCCGATCTGCGCGTCGTGCGCCGCCGCATCGGCATGATCTTTCAGCACTTCAATTTGATGCCCAGTCGCACGGTATTCGACAACATCGCGCTCGCACTGCGTCACTCTGAGCTCGATAAGAATGCCAAAGCCAAGAAGATTGAGGAACTTCTGGCGCTGGTCGGACTTTCGGACAAGTTAAACGCATATCCGGCACAGCTCTCGGGCGGTCAAAAGCAGCGCGTAGCCATTGCTCGGGCGCTTGCTAATGACCCGAAGGTGCTTTTGTGCGACGAAGCTACGAGCGCACTCGATCCCCAAACCACACATTCGATTCTGAAGCTTCTCAAAGAAGTCAATCAAAAGCTCAAGCTCACGATCGTGGTGATCACGCACCAGATGTCTGTGATCAAGGAAATCTGCGATCGCGTCGCCGTGATGAAAACGGGCCGCATCGTCGAGGAGGGATCCATCACGGATATTTTTGCCCACCCCAAGGCTGATCTCACCAAGGAATTCATCAATACGGCCAACAACGTAAAAAAATTCCTGGGGCTCGTCGAAAGCGGTCAGTTGGATTCCGAGGTGGCCAACGGCGGCAAGATTCTGCTTCTGACCTATACCGGAGGTTCGGCGGGCGAACCTCTTGTTGTTGCGCTTTACGAGCGTTTTAAGGTACGGGCCAACATTGTCTTCGGCAACATCGACTTCATTCAGGGGGCGGCGCTGGGCAAACTTGGCGTGGTACTCACGGGCGAAAAAGAGTCCGTCATTCAAGCCGAAGAGTATCTCAAGCAAAACGGCGTTTACGTAGAGGAGCTCAAACATGGACTTCATTAATGCCCTGATGCCCAATTTCGAGCGCTTGAGCAGTGAGCTTCTCGAGTGCATCGGTCAGACATTCACCATGCTCGCCGTCTCAGGCAGTATTGCCTGGGTGCTCGGTGTAGCCGTGGGCGTCCTTCTTACCGTGTGCCGCCCCGGCGGCATTCTGGAAAATCGCTGGCTTTTTACGATCTTTGATCGCGGCATCGACATCATCCGTTCGATTCCGTTCATTATTCTGATCGTTTTGCTGATCCCCGTGAGCCGCTTCCTGGTGGGAACGGGTTCGGGCGTGACCGGTTCGTTTGTCGCACTTGTTGCGGGTACCGTTCCGTTCTTTGCTCGTCAGATCGAATCGGTTCTCGCCGACATTGATCATGGTCTGATTGAGGCGAGTCAGGCGATGGGTTTTTCGCCGCGCGAAATTATCTTCTCGGTGTATCTGCGCGAAAGCATTCCCGGCATCACCCGCGTGACGATGATCACTTTTGTGAGCCTTGTGGGCATCACGGCCATTGCGGGCGCGATCGGCGCGGGTGGTTTGGGCGACTTTGCCATTCGTTACGGCTATCAGATGGGTTACCGCGACATGATCTGGCTTACGGTGATCATTATTTTGCTCATCATCAGCGTGTTTCAATTCTTCGGCAACATCATCATCAAGAAATCGACGCACTAATATCAGAGGGAGACAAAAATGGCAGGATTTCAATCTCGATTCGGCAAGGTGACGGCTGCACTTGCGGCCGCCGGAATCGTCGCGGTCGCGCTTACGGGCTGCGGCGACGATAAAAAGGAAGCGTCAGCCGACGGCTTTACCGTGGTCAAAGTGGGTGTCGTAGGCGACTACAACGCGCAGTGGGACACCGTCAATAACCTTCTCAAGAAAGACAAGATTCAGGTCAAGCTAGTGAAGTTCTCCGACTATGCGACGCCCAATCGTGCGCTGGCAGACGGTGAAATTGATCTCAATGCTTTCCAGCATAAGGCCTATCTGAAAAACGACATCGAGCGTAACGGTTACAAGATTGAAGCGATCGGAGACACGCTCATCACACCGCTGCGTGTCTTTAACAACAAGAACAAGCTAAAGAGCATGAAAGACGTCAAGGACGGCGACATCTTTGCCATCCCGAGCGACCTCACAAACGGCGGTCGCGCCCTGAAGGTGCTTGAAGCCGCAGGGCTCATCGTCTGCGATCCGGCCAAGGGCTATGTTCCCACCAAGACCGACATCACGAAGTACAACGTCAAAATTCAGATTCGCGAAGCCGAATCCGGCGTGCTCTTCAATATTCTGCCGGACGTGTCAGCCGCTTTGATCAACGGCGGCAACGCCTATACGGCAGGGCTCGACTCCAAGAAGGATTCGATCTTTGCCGAGGACATTGATCCCAAGACCAACCCCAATGTGGGTCAGCTCTTCAACGTGATCGTAGCCCGCAGCAAGGATAAGGACAACCCTGTCTACAAGAAGGTGGTTGACGCCTACCACACACCGGAAACCGCCAAGACGCTCGTTGACGTCTACAAAGGCGCCTTTACCCCTGTGTGGGCGGGTTCCGAAAAATACACGTACTGATCGGCGGACTGACCGCCGCAGCCGGCAGCAATGGCCTTAGAGACCGACTGCCGGCTTTTCGTTGAAGCAGAGAAGGCATCATAAATGGCTATCGATACTTGTGTTCTGGAACAGAAGGACTACATCGTCGGCATGCGTCGTTATTTTCATGCGCATCCGGAAGTGAGTCTGAAGGAATTCAAGACCTCGGTTCGGATTGAGGAAGAACTAGACAAAGTCGGCATCGAGCACACCCGTGTGGGTGAAACGGGTGTATATGCTCGTGTGGTCGGTAAAAAAACGGTTGAGGGTAAAACGAAAATCGTGGCGCTAAGGGCCGACATGGACGCGCTCGGCATGGATGACCTCAAAAACTGCGAGTACTCCTCTCAGAATCCGGGCTTTTGCCACGCCTGCGGCCACGACGGCCACACGGCAACGTTGCTAGCTGCCGCACGCATTCTGAAGTCAATGGAAAACGACTTTGCGGGCGAAGTGCGCTTCTTCTTCCAGCAGGCCGAGGAAATCGGGCAGGGGGCACGTCAATTCGTCGCGGCAGGTTTGCTCGAAGGGGTAGATCGCATCTACGGGCAGCATGTCACCAACACGCTCAACGTCGGCCAAGTCGGTATCGTTGCCGGACCTCTCAACGCAAGCTGCGACTTTTTCCGCATCGAAGTGAAGGGCAAAGGAGCTCACGTCTCCATGCCGCACAAAGGCGTGGATGCTCTTTACGTGGCTTCCCAGATCGTGGTAGCCGTGCAGAGCATCGTTGCGCGCAGCACCGATCCGATGGAGTCTGCCGTCGTCGGAATCGGCAAGGCCTGGGCCGGTACGCAGTACAACATCGTTGCCGAAGAAGCCGTACTGGAAGGGACGGTACGCACATTTTTGCCCGAAGTACGTGAAGCTACAAATCGGCGGCTTACGGACATCGTCGAAAAAACAGCCGAGATGCTCGGCGCCAACGCAAGCATCGTCATCAAGAACTATTCCAACCCCTTGATCAACGACGCGGATGCGACAAAAGAAGCCAAGCTCGTCGCACAGGAAATTGTGGGTGCCGAAAACATCGTCACGGACTATCCCAAGTCCATGATGGCCGAAGATTTTGCCGATTATCTGCCGCACTGCAAGGGGACATTCGTTTACTTCGGTACACACAGCAACAAGCCGGGGACCGATCGGCCCAACCACAACGGATATTTCGACATCGACGAAGAGGGGCTGCTCGTGGCTTGCAATATGTTTGTGCGTTACGCGTTGTATGCGCTTGGCACGAAGTAGCCATGAATTGACCACGTAGTCAGATGGGCGGGCCAGTTAGGACCAGCTTACATCTGAGTACGCTAAAAAACAAAGGCTGCCTGATCGTTCAGGCAGCCCTTTGTTCAAGCAGAGTGCGTCAAGAAATAAGTTCTTGTGGCACATCGTGCAGTTGTTGTGCATCGGGTCAGCCTTCTTTTCGCCCTTAACCCAATGGTCGGCCGGCATAGCCATCGGCTGGCCCTTCACCTTGGCGGCGCCCATCTTGGACTGATCGCCGTGGCACATAACGCAGGGATTGTTGGCGTCGGTGATCTTGTAGGCATCAATCGGATGCGGGATCTTGGAGGGCATGCCGCCAGCGGCCTGGGCGGCGGCGCAGATCATCATGGAAGCGGCTGCAACAACGCAGGAAACCGTGAACTTGCTCATCTTATTCTCCTTTTTATCGGGGTGTTTTTTACGTTAGTAAATTCTGATGAACTTCTCGTCAGGCACGAGAAATTCTGCGGGTGAATTTTTAATATGATTTTAAGGTTCGCGCAATACGCCGCTTGAACTAGTTCCAGCAATTTTCTTTTTTTCTGTAAAAATTTTTCTCAGCAAATTCTCTCGGGCGTTTTTTCGACAGTCGCGAAAGCACAAACTAAAATGGCGACTCCCCGGAGAATCAATACGAATGACTATCACACTCAATCAACTTGACGTCGGCCAATCCGCTACCGTAGAAGTGGTCGGTGGCAGAGGCGCGCTTCGCCAACATTTTTTGGACATGGGGCTGATCCCTCAGGCCACGGTAACTCTGATCAAGCGAGCACCGATGGGAGATCCCATTGAGGTCCGAATCCGCAGTTATGAACTTACTCTGCGCGTAGCCGAAGCCAATGAGATTTTTGTGAAGAATGTCCGCAAAGGGGAGCCGGCAAAACAAACGCACCCCAAGCCGATAGAAATGGATCACCCCGGCTACGCAGAAGCCGGTAAAAATCAAGTGATCAAGCGTGAGCAACCTCTGATGACAGCCGAGACCGTTCGGATCGCGCTCGTTGGCAATCAAAACTGCGGCAAGACAACGCTTTTTAACAAATTGACCGGGTCGAACCAGCACGTCGGTAATTTTCCCGGCGTTACGGTTGACCGAAAAGACGGACGAATTGTCGGCCATGAAGAAGCGCTCGTAACCGATTTGCCCGGCATCTACTCGCTTTCTCCTTACACCAACGAAGAAATCGTCTCGCGCGAGTTTATCTTTCGCGAAGACCCCAACGTCATCATCAACATCGTCGACGCCACCAACATCGAGCGCAACATGTATCTCACGCTGCAACTCATGGAACTCGGCCGTCCCATGGTTCTGGCCTTGAACATGATGGATGAGGTGGCTGCCAACGGCGGTTCCGTTCGCGTCAATGAAATGGAAGCGATGCTGGGAATTCCGGTTGTGCCGATCTCCGCGAGCCGAGGAGAGGGCATTGAAGAGCTCGTTGAACACGCTCTGCATGCCGCTCGCTTTGTCGAGACGCCGGCAGTCCACGATTTCTGTTCGACTGACGATCATGGCGGGGCGGTACATCGCTGTCTGCACAGCCTGATGTTTCTCATTGAGGATCATGCTCAGCAAGCCGGCATTCCGCTTCGTTTTGCCGCAAGCAAAATCGCCGAGGGCGATGCGCTCATAACCGAACAGCTTCATCTTGACGTTAATGAAAAGCGCACGATCGAACACATCCTTAAGCAGCTTGAAGCCGAACGAGGGCTGGATCGAGCCGCAGCCATCGCCGACATGCGCTTCGGTTTCATTGACAACGTCTGTGCGCAAACCGTCGTTAAGCCTCACACCAGCAAAGAACATCTGCGAAGCCTTGAAATCGACCGCATTCTGACCGGCAAATACACCGCCATTCCGGCCTTTGTCGCCATCATGGCTTTGGTGTTCTGGATGACGTTCAATGTTGTCGGCGCGTGGCTTACCGACGGCCTTGACTGGCTCATCGGTTTGGCAACCGACAAGGTTGATGCCTTGCTTACGAACCTCAGTGTCAATGAGTCGATTCATTCGCTCATCATCGACGGCATCTTCAATGGTGTGGGCAGCGTTGTGAGTTTTGTACCGACCATTGTCGTCCTCTTTTTCTTCCTGTCCTTCCTTGAAGACAGCGGCTACATGGCCCGCGTCGCGTTTGTGATGGATGTTTTTCTGAGACGCATTGGTCTGTCGGGGCGCAGCATCGTGCCGATGTTGATCGGTTTCGGCTGCACGGTGCCCGCCGTGATGGCAAGTCGTACGTTGCCGTCCGAACGCGACCGCAAAATGACAATTCTGCTGACACCCTTTATGAGCTGCTCGGCAAAGCTTCCGATCTACGCATTTTTTGTGGCAGCCTTTTTCCCCGGCCAAGGTGCGTGGGTAATGATCGGGCTGTACTTGCTCGGCATTATTACGGCTATTGCACTCGGTCTAGTCATGCGGCGAACTATGTTTAAAGGGGAAGCCATGCCGTTTGTCATGGAGCTTCCAAACTATCGCCTGCCCGGTGCACGCAATGTTGCTTTGCTTTTGTGGGACAAGGCCAAGGATTTTCTGCAGCGCGCCTTTACCGTCATTTTTGTAGCAACCATCGTCATCTGGTTCCTGCAGTCATTTGATTTCCGCATCAATCCCGTTGAAGATCCTCAGCTTTCCATGTTGGCTGTCGTTTCGGGCTGGATCTCACCTTTGTTCGAACCGTTGGGGTTCGGTGATTGGCGCATCAGCACCGCCTTGATAAGCGGGTTTATGGCCAAGGAAAGCGTCGTGAGCAGCCTTTCGGTGACATTTGGTTCTACTGAAGCATTGACGACGGCATTAAACGGCCTGACTGCAATCAGTTTGTTGGTCTTCTGTCTGCTCTATACGCCCTGTGTGGCTTCCATCGCGACGATCAAGCGAGAGCTGGGAGGTCTCTGGGCGACGGGCGTTGCCGTTTTCCAATGTGCGGTAGCCTGGGTTGTGGCCTTTATGGTCTATACGGGCGGCAGCTTGCTCGGCCTGAGCTAAAAAGGAGGAGCGCCGTGAATGCCGCCAGTTGGATTGTCCTTTTTGTAATCGCCGTCGCATTTGCTTTGGCTGTGCTGCGCATCTTCAAAGGTAAGCACTCGGGGTGTTGCGGCGGCTGCAACGGGTGCAACAAAACCGCATGCGCAAAGTCAGGTTGCACCAAGTGCCGGACTTAACCGCCCAATCGTTTGTTTTCGTGCGGTTGCGACTCAGTCACTGAGCAGCTCAACTTCAGGCTGACGGCCGAACCACTTCTCAAAGATTTTCGCAAACTCACCGTTTTGCTTGATGGTGGCTAGACCGTGGTTGATGCGCTTGAGAAGCTCCTTGTTGCCCTTCTTGACGGCAATGCCCAGGTCTTCACGGGTCAGAGCCACCGGCAACGCTTTCACCTTGCCGCGGCCGGCGGTAACAACATAGTAGTCGTTGGTCGGGATGTCGTTGAGCACGGCGTCCACTCCGCGGTTGCGAAGTTCCAGATAGCACTCTGTGAGCTGGTTGAAGACTCGCACCTCGGCGTTTTTGACCTTGCGGGCAGCGGCTTCGCCGGTCGATCCGATCGAAACGGCCAAACGCTTGCCTTCGAGGTCTTCGGCCTTGGTGATCGTCGTATTGTCGGCATTGACGACAATGCCTAGCCCGGCAATGTAGTAGCGGTTGGAGAAATCGACGCTTTTTGCACGCTCGGGCGTAATCGTGATGTCGTTGATGGCAATGTCGATGTTGCCGGTCTTCAAAGCAGGTATCAGACCGTCAAAGGCGAGGTTCCTCACTTCTACATCAAAGCCTTCGGCCTTGCCGATCGCACGAATGATGTCAACGTCGTAGCCCACATACTGGCGGGTCTCGGAATCTTGAGAACCAAAAGGCGGATAAGTCGCGTCCATGCCGACAATCAGCGTGCGTTTAGGATGTTGGTTTGCCCAGGCTGGAACAACAGACAGCGCAGCTGCGGCCGTCACGACGGATAAAAAGGTTCTCTTCTGCATTGCTGGTTTCAGGAATCCGATGTTCATCCATACCGCGAAATTGCGGTAATAAATTCAGAATTTTAAGGTGATTTGTGTTGAAGGAGCCAACCACCGGGCAAACTCCCGTGTAGGTATTGCGATTTGCATCAAATCATCCGACTGAAAGCAATCAGCGCCAAAGCATCGGCACAACACAATTCTTCGCAGTCGTATCAACTGAGATACTGCTTCCGGTGATCTGTATTTTTGTTAAGCTCTTTGCCACAACGCAACCCGGGAGGAAACCAAATGGCGCAGCACCTTTTAGCCAATTTAATCCGTCAGAGCGGTTCCGTCGTGATTGACGGCGCCATGTCCACAGCACTTGAAAAGGCAGGTTGTGACCTCAACGACAAGCTCTGGAGTGCGCGCGTACTCATTGAAGAACCGGACAAGATTCGGCAGGTGCACGCTGATTATTTCGAAGCGGGAGCCAACGTTGCCATTACCGCAAGCTACCAAGCGACCGAGGCTGGATTTAAAGAGCGCGGAATTGACTCTCAGAAAGCATATGGCCTTATCGCTCAATCTGTGACGCTGGCTCGTGAAGCTCGCGATGATTTTTTGATTCGTCATCCGGAACGAGAGCCGAAAACTCTTTTGATCGCGGGTGCCGTCGGCCCTTACGGTGCTTATCTCGCCAACGGTGCCGAATATACGGGCGACTATCACCTTTCGGACGGTCAATACCGTGCCTTTCACCAATTGCGCATGAAGGCTCTGGCAGAAGCCGGAGCGGATTTTTTCGCCGTTGAGACGCAGGCAAGGCTCGACGAGGTCAGGGTCATTCTCTCGATGATGGAAGAGCTCGACATGACTGCCTGGGTAACCTTTACATTGAAGGACAGCGGTCATATCTCTGACGGAACGCCGATCGAAGAGGCTGCCGAAGTGTGCGGCAAGCATCCGTTGGTTGACGCCGTCGGTATCAACTGCGTCAAGCGTGAAATGGTGGCTGACGCATTGCAGCGCATTTCATCCGTCACAGACAAGCCAATGATCGTTTATCCCAATTCGGGTGAAACGTATGATCCGACGACAAAGACCTGGCATCATCCGGTCTCGGGGCCGGGCTGGGCCGACTTCGTGTCCAAATGGAAAGCTATGGGAGCCGTTTGTCTGGGGGGCTGCTGCAGAACGTTGCCCTCGGATATTGTTCAGATTGCTGAGCTGATGAAGGCTCGCCACTGAGGAAGGACTTGCCCGGTATTCGGCACAAACTACTCGGAGCAAAGAGCGGTTTGGAGATTGTTCGGGATGCGATACGGGAAACCTTGTTGTCCTATTAATCTGCGGTCAACTGCTCAATCGTCTGAGGCGTTGTGAAGCTGCTTGATGTCACGCAGCGGAGGTAAGCCGAAAAGTTCCTTATAGTCCCGAACGAACTGAGCCAGGCTTACGTAGCCGACGGCAAAGGCCGCCGAGGTGACGTTTGTTTCGCGAGCGACCAATAGACGGCGAGCTTCAAACAGCCTGACACGTTTGCGAAACTGAACGGGCGAAAAACCGGTGACTTGTCGAAATTTTCGGTGGAACGTTGCATTTGACATGTTGGTTTTCCTTGCCAGCTCTTCCACCGAACAATCTGTCGCATAGTTGCGTCGGATCCAACTGACGGTTTTTAAAACGGCATGGCCTTCGGATCCGGCACTCGCCAGTGCTCTGAGTTCTGCTCCGCAGGATGAATCCAGAAGCAAAGCATGCAGTTCTCTTAGTATCAACGGCGCACACACCGCAATCAGTTTGGGACGGTCCAGTATTCTCAGCAGTCGCAGGAACACGTCGCGCAAATCCTCGTCCGGACGAATGACGAATACCCCGCCCGGCATTGCTGAAAATTGTCCCGAATTATGTCGATCGGACAAGGCATCGGCGTATTCCATCAAAATCGACGCATCGAGCGACACGGAAAGCGCAAGAAAGGGATTGTCTCTCGAAGCATCGAGAGTGTGAAATTCACTCGGCGAAGCAATGCCGCACACCAGACTTTCCCCGGCACCGTACTCCAGCATCTTCCCGCCGATCGCCGTGGTTTTACGACCATGCACAATGAAAGTTGTCATGATTTCGCCGGCTGTGCGTTCAATAAATGCATTGGATTCAATGCGATAGAGCGTCAGTCCGGGAACCAATGTGGGAAATACACCGTGATGCGGTGCATGTCGGGCAATGATTTGAGCTGCGGACTCGAGCAAAGCGTCGAACATAAGGGGCTTTTGCGAAGAACTGAGACTGAAGACACCCCATTATAGGAAAGCAGGAAATTCATCTCGTCTTAAGTTGATAAAAAAAAGCAAAAATTTGACATGATGGACCATGAAAAATATCTCCGATGATTGAAAAATGTAAAAGACAGTTCAATACGTCCGGTCTGATATTTTGGAAAAGTGGAGAAATCATGCAAAAAATTCTCGTCATCAACGGCCATCCGAATCCGGAAGCCTCCGTTGCCGGCAAAGCCGTGCTCAATGTTCTTGAATCATCCCGTTGCGAGATGCAAATCAGAACGTTGGCGCAGTTGTGCGGTCCCAACGGTTTCGATGTGACTGCGGAACAAGAGGCTTTACGGCGGGCCGATGTGATCGTGTGGCATTTTCCGTTTTATTGGTACTCGGTTCCGGCGATTCTCAAGAAATGGATCGATGATGTGCTGACGCGCGGTTTTGCCCACGGCACCGGAGGAACAGCTTTACACGGCAAAAAGCTTCTTTTGTCATTTACGACCGGTGCGGCGGCTCAGGAGTATGCAAAGGGACGTGCAATGAACTGGCCGGTGGAGGCATTCCTTCCGCCGCTTTTGCAGACTGCCTACTTGTGCGGCATGAAGACATTGGCTCCCGTGTGGTCAAACGGCATGAT